>OJSD01001963.1_pt1 | contig 21514 bp, 14 predicted proteins | sample 1599391 | NCBI WGS metagenome assembly OJSD01 (sample SAMN04168656, study PRJEB22393) | human gut metagenome | biome: human gut microbiome; feature: stool | host: Homo sapiens | collected 2014-03-17 | reverse complement strand
TTGGTAAAACAACTCTAGTAGAGAATTTCGCAACTGAATTCGATTGCTTTCTAAAACTCAACTTAGACGAGGAAGAAGACCGCTTACTATTTACTCGATACAAGGAAATACATCGGTTGATAGAAGCTATTTTCTTTCACTTGCAAAAAAATCCAACAGAGGGAAGTACCTTACTTTTCATCGATGAAATCCAAAACTCCCCCGAAGCCGTGGCGATTCTACGATATTTTCATGAAAAGCGACCGGATATTTATGTAATCGCTGCTGGTTCTCTATTAGAAAATGTCATTGACCGCAAAATATCCTTTCCAGTAGGACGAGTTGAATATATGGCGTTACATCCTTGCTCATTCTTGGAATATCTGAATGGAATTGGAGAAGATTTTGATCGGCAAGTAATAGAAGAATTACAAGGCGATACCATCCATGAAAGACTAATGTATGAATTTCGTAAATATTGTATCGTGGGGGGAATGCCAGAAGCAATTAAATCATACGCACAAACCAAAGACTTACTATCGTTAGACCCTATTTATGACGCCTTGATCACCTCATATGATGATTTGGAAAAATATTCTCCTAACGAAACCCAAACCAAAATAATGAGACATATACTAGAAACCGGATGGCAAAAGGGGGGAGAAATGATTACCTTTGAACGTTTCGGAGGATCAACCTATCGATCACGAGAAGTAGGAGAGGCTTTCCGCACCATACAAAAAGCGATGCTTTTAGAATTAGTTTATCCAACCTTAAATAACCGATTACCATTAGAAGCACAATTAAGCCGTCGCCCAAAACTGATTTGGCTGGACACGGGATTAATGAATTATAAATCAGAAGTACGTGAAGAAGTTTTCTCTGTTTCAGATATTTCCGATGCCTACCGAGGGCATGTAGCCGAACATATCGTTGCCCAAGAGTTACTAGCCCATTCCACGAAAATTACAGAACGACGTTACTATTGGGTTGGAAATAATCGAAATTCTTCAGCTGAAGTAGACTTCGTTTGGAAACACCAACCTTATGTACTGCCAATCGAAGTAAAATCGGGTATAAACGCACATCTACGTTCCTTGCATATATTCATGTCTGATGCCCCGCATGATCTTGCCATCCGCGTGTGGAGTAAACCGATGAGTATAGATGAAGTGAAAGAACCAAATACAGGTAAAACATTCCGATTACTCAATATACCATTTTACTATGTTGGAGTACTAAATAAAGTCATTGAGAAGATTACCCGATATTGAAAATTATTATCTTTACCATCAAAATAACAAATGTTGGTTAGTGGGGTTGAAATCACTAAATCGGAAATCATAAATCAAGAAATTAATCAGGTGATAGAAATTAAAAATATAGTCAAAAGCTACGGCGAACTAAAAGTGCTGAAAGGAATTGATCTCACGATAAAAGAAAAAGAGATCGTAACGATCGTCGGGGCTAGCGGTGCCGGGAAAAGTACGTTATTACACATTTTGGGAACACTCGATACCCCAGATGAGGGGGAACTGTTGTATGATTCCGTGAACATTGCCCGGTTATCCTCCAACAAACTATCGGAATTCCGGAATAACAACATCGGGTTTGTATTCCAATTCCATCACTTATTACCGGAATTCACCGCGTTGGAAAATGTTTGCATCCCGGCATGGATCAAAGGAACCGGGAAAAAAGAAGCGGAACAGCGGGCCATGGAATTATTGACCCTTCTCGGTCTGGCGGACCGGGTGAGCCACAAACCCAATCAACTATCCGGCGGGGAACAACAACGAGTTTCCGTGGCGAGGGCTCTAGTCAATCATCCCCGAGTTGTTTTAGCCGACGAGCCTTCCGGAAACCTGGACACCCGTACCAAAAATGAATTACACCAGTTATTCTTCACTTTACGGGAAGAACTCGGACAAACATTCGTAATCGTCACGCATGACACGGAACTAGCCCGTATGTCAGACAGACAAATAAAATTAAACGACGGAATGCTAATGAATGAATAAAATGAACCTTCAGGCACGATTTTCTCGTATCGCGAATAAAACACGAAAACCTGTTTGTGTTTTCGCACAATGTTCTTACATTTGCATCTTAATGAACAAAATATTTATTTATTAATTAAACCTTTCAATGAAATATACAGAAGAGTTAGACAAAGTGAGTTATTGTTTCGGTCTAAGTATTGCAAGTAATCTCCTTTCTTCAGGTGTGAACACCATTAATACAGAAGCTTTTGTTGACGCTATCAGAACAGTCTATGCAGGCCAGATGCCGGAAATCAAACCGGAAGAGGCTAACCAGATTTTGCAGGACTATTTTAACAAACTGCAAAATGAAAGAGGTAAAGCTGCCAAGGAAGCCGGAGAACAATTTTTAAACGATAACAAGAGCAAAGAAGGCGTGGTTACCCTGGAAAGCGGATTACAATATAAAGTAATTTCCACCGGAAACGGGGCTATTCCGAAAAGTAGCGATACTGTAAAATGTCACTATGAAGGACGCCTGATTAATGGTGCAGTGTTCGACTCTTCCATCCGCCGTGGCGAACCGGCTGAATTCCCGGTTAACGGAGTTATTGCCGGTTGGGTTGAGGCTCTTCAATTGATGCCCGTGGGTTCAAAATGGCAACTATACATTCCTTCTGATCTAGCTTACGGCCCTCACGGTGCAGGACAGGCTATCGGACCGAACGAGACTTTGATTTTTGATATCGAATTATTAGATATAGTATAATTTAATTTACGAAAAACTATGAACGCAAAAAATCTAATTTTAGGTTTATCTGTTGCTGCAATCGGTTTATCTAGCTGCTGCAACACTTCTACAAAAACGAATGTATCGCTGAAAAACGAGGCCGATACAGCAAGTTTCTATATTGGTTACATGTACGGTTCTAACATCACTGGAAACGGTATTGAAGACATCAACATGGACGCTATCATCGCCGGAATGAACAGTGCCTTACAGAAAAAAGATGCTCCTGCCGACATGATGCAAATGAATATGTTTTTACAGAAATATACTCAAAAAGCCATGATGGCTAAAGCTGAAAAAGCATTGAAAGCCGGAGAAGAATTCTTGGCAGCAAACGCTAAGAAAGATGGTATCAAAACTACCGAAAGCGGACTTCAATACAAAATTGAAAAAGAAGGAACCGGAGCTATCCCGGCAGATACCAGTGTTGTTAGAGTTCACTACAAAGGAACTTTGATTGACGGAACCGAGTTCGACTCTTCATACAAGAGAGGCGAGCCTACCGAATTTCCTGTAAACCGGGTGATCAAAGGTTGGACGGAAGCATTACAATTAATGCCTGTTGGTTCTAAATGGACTCTTTACATCCCGTCAAACTTGGCATACGGACCTCAAGGTGCCAGAGGTGCTATCGGACCGAACGAAACGTTAATTTTCGAAGTTGAATTAATCGACATCGTTGACCCGAACGCTCAAAAATAATTTATTATTTGATATTTAAACAGCTAGCAAGCCCAAGGACTCTTGGGCTTGTTTCTAATCAGAAAAACAATGAATTACGAAGTTACCGGAAAATTAATTTACAAAGAAGCAACACAAAAAATCAGTGATCGTTTCCAGAAGAGAGAATTCGTGATAGAAGTTGAAAACGAGAAGAATCCACAGTGGAACGACTTCGTAAAAGTTCAATTGATCCAAGACCGGTGTGATCTATTAGAGACTATTCAATTGAACGAGAATATTAAAGTGTATTTCAATTTGCGTGGCCGCAAATGGGAGAACAACGGACAGGTTTCTTATTTCACGAACCTCGAAGGTTGGAGAATTGAGAAAGTTCAAGCGGAAGCCCCGATGATGGGTGCCCCGGTACCGGAATACAAGGTGGAAGACATTCCTCCCATGCCGGAAGCCGACGATCTTCCTTTCTAAACGGAAAATACCAGTATTAAAAAAGGTCTGTAATATTTGCAGACCTTTTTTAATACCATAATCTAACAACTCAGTAATTGACCAAAACCTAATAAAAGCGCTATCAGCAACGTCGTTATCGAAAGAAATTTCAATTGAGAATCCAAGGCTCTTCCTTCTCCCCGATAGACAGACTTCAGATGCATTGCCAGCAACGGTAGCGTTAACAAAAAGAGATAGCCCGTCCATCCGGCTGAGTGCAATATGGTGTACACCACTAGACAAATCACAGCCAATAGCGTGATTACGAAATGATATATCTTTGCTCCCCGTATTCCCAAGATAACCGGGATGGTACGTTTACCACAAACCGAGTCATTCTCGATGTCGCGGATATTATTCATGTTTAAAACACCAGAAGAGAGAAAACCGATGGCTGCGGCCGGTAATACACATATCCAAGGTAAAACACCGGACATGGCGAAATAACTTCCCATCACGCTCACTAACCCGAAAAAAATAAACACGAAAAGATCACCCAGTCCCCGGTAACCATAAGCACTCTTCCCGACTGTGTATTTCACGGCGGCCACGATAGATGCGCCTCCGGCAATAAACAAAGAAATACTTTTCCAATTCAACAAATCCCGAAATGCCTCATAGATTAACAGACTTCCGGTGATGATCGCTATTACCCCGAAAACAATCATGGCCTGTACCATTTCCCGCATACTCAAAGCTCCACTTTGAGCGCTCCGAATAGGCCCTAAACGATGTTCATTATCCGTTCCCTTGGTTAAATCCCCCACCTCATTCGCCAGATTAGACAATATTTGTAAGGCAACCGTGGTGAGCATGGCCCACACGAAGGTTGTCGTTTTAAAATACCCATCGCTTGCTGCCAACAAAGAACCTAGTAATACACCCGATAAGGATAAAGGTAATGTTCTTAACCGAAAACTCGTGATATATGCCCGAACTTTAGACATGTATTCATTCAGATTTTAAATTAAACTCCTCCGTCAGCTTCGCTGCCACCTCCTCTATAAACAGAGGAGGAGCTGGTAACTCTTCCCTAAATCGAAAAGTAATTCAACTCTCCCTCTGTTTATAGAGGGAGCGCCCGAAGGGGGAGGGAGTTCATTTTTTATTTTCAACTTTTAATTCTCCATTTTCAACTTCAGCTCCTTCTCCCCGATAATAACCTTATGCTGTTTGAATAAACCGCCAACCGTCTTTTTGTAGTTCTTTTTGCTACAACCGAAAAGGCGATATATCTCGTCCGGATCGCTCTTATCCGATACAGCTAAGGAACCTCCATTCTCTTCCAGCTTTTTCAGTATCAAGGCTGCCAAACGGTCAATTTGTTCATGACCATCATTTTTTTGCAGGATACAATCAATTTTTCCGTCTTCCCGGATAGTCTTAATATAACCGGTCAGGTGCTGCCCGATGGTTATAGGTTGAAATATCTCGTTACGATAGATAATCGCCTCATGACTATTATTTACAATGACATTATACCCTAAATCCGTACGACGAGCAACGATTAACTCTACTTCCTGCCCCAATTCATACTCTGCCGGAGTCTTATCCAAGAAACGACTTAACCTCGTGGAAGCAACAATACGATCCGTCGTTTTATCCACGTAAACATAAACCAAGTATTCACGCCCCACAATCATTTCTTCCCGCTGTTCCCGAAAAGGAACCAACAAATCCTTACGTAATCCCCAGTCCAAAAAAGCTCCTACTCGACTCGTACCCACCACCTTCATCAAAGCAAAATCACCCACGACGGCTTTAGGTGTTGTCATCGTGGCAATCACCCGGTCTTCCGAGTCAAAATAAATGAAAACTTTTAATTCATCACCCTCCTTACATTCAGCCGGAGCCGTTTCTTTCGGTAGCAAAATCTCTCCCCAATATTCCCCTCCATCCAAATAAACACCAAAATCCACGATCTTAACGACCTTCAATATATTATATTCTCCTAACTTTATCATATTCTGTAATTTTGTGACAAAGATAGAGAAATTAAGTGATTTATGATTTATGATTCGGTGATTAAATCATTCCCACCCCCTACAAGAATGCAGGAAGGTGGGAATCACAAAATCATCTAATCGTAAATCTCGAAATCACTTAAAGGCTTTTTCCGACAATCCCGGTCCGTCCAACTTCAACTGATCAAAATACTCCGGCACCGGACGGCCCATTAATTTATCAACATACATCTTAGCCAAGTATTGCGATAACATGAAACCATGCCCCCGCATACCGACAAACAGGCCTAATTCGGGATCAACGATATAGCGAGGCTCCGTGTAATACCCGGACCACGTGGCCTGTATACTCACGCCAGCCAGTTCCGGCATCCAATCCACGAAGAATTCACTGATAATCTCCATAAACTCCTTCGTGTTCAAAATCAGATTTTTATCCGTCCGCAACGCATCCACCCGCGGGGATGCACAACCGATAATTTGCCCCGTGTGGACTAACTGTTGCCCATAGACAGCGGAGAATCCTTTATATTCCTGCCGATCGATCAGCATATCCAGACTATCCCCGTTCTTCCCTAGCATGGGTAAACGACGAGTGATAAATGCCTGATGGCGTACCGGGTACAATCCCGCGTGAATCCCCAATCCCTCGCAAATCTTTCCAGCCCCGGCTCCCAAGGCATTCACGAATATCTCCGTGCGGAATTCCACGTATTTCTTATCATGAGTCAACACTAAAATACTGTATGTTGATCCCTCTTTCATCACTTCCAACACCTTACAATCTTCCACAATCCGCCCCCCGGCCGAAATACCCATGTTACGAATCAAATCGACCACTTTACCGGGTGTCGCCTGCCAGCAATCATTGGTAATCAAAGCCCCCAAGTAACGCTTGGATTTCGTGCTGAAATAAGGAGAAATCTCTTTCTGGAAATTCTTCGGGTCAACCATATAGGCATCCGACCATGCACGACTCGCATCCAAGGCATTGAACGTGGGTTCATCATGAGCCAGATTAATATAGCGCGTCGTCTTGTAATCAATATTCGATATTTTCTGTAACTCTTTAAATATAGCATGATTATGCTCCGCAATCTCGGCCAGCTCCGGTAAAGAGAATGCCGTACGCCCTCCCCCGATATTTCTCCAGGAAGAACCTCTATCCGCATTCACCAGCACGGGATTCAAGCCGGAATCTGCCATATAGCGGAACAACGCACTTCCGGCAATACCACCTCCGGCAATCAACGCCCCGACCTCGATCTTCTTGAAATCCGATCGATTAGCCACACGATGCTCGTCACCTCGTTTGGGCGGGTACAATTCACCTAGATTCAACTGGTTAGACAGGGGCGCTCTCGGTGTAGCATCACCCACGATCTCAATCCCTTTAGCTCGTAAAGCTGTTTTCAACCGAGGAATACAACGTTTCCCCCGGCAAGGTCCCATTCCCAAGCGAGTGGTATGTTTTATCTCGTCTATCGAAATAAAGGTACGATCACCCACGACTTTCAAAACATCGTCCAAAGTAACATCATCACAATGGCAAATAAACGTGGCTCCCGGTTGATCCTTCAACAACGGTTCCAAATCTAGCGGTTGCGGGTAATTCTCCTTCACCACGAAACCTCTCACCTTCACCAAATCTTCCCCGTGAACATCCAAGGCTTTCACCCGGGCTATATTCGTTTTATTCGGCTTGTGTAGAACTTTCTCGATAATCCCCTCTCCCAATCTCTCACCATAATTATTCACCAAGTAAACCACTTCTTTCTCCTTTACCTCGTATTCTATCGGCAGGAACAAGTTATCTTTTCGTAAATCATAACCGAAAATGGCTAATCCCGGACATTGATAGACACACTCCATACACCCGATACATTTATCGTAATCCACGTGAGGTACGGTAGAAGTCGAACTTTTCGTTATCGCCCCGTGAGGACAGGCAAAAGAACAAGGATTACACGCAAAACCATACAAACAATCCATTTGCACGAATCCCCGTTTGTGCATACGCTCCGCCTCCGGCAAACAGGGAGTTTCCAGAATCCGAACCGGATGTTGTTGTGAATCAATATACTCTTTGGAAACCACCAGATAATCATCATAACTCACCCTAGCCCCCAAGTCCATCAATATCTCAATTGCCGTCTGTTTCCCACGCAACACGGCACTCGTCCCTTCTCCAATTCTCACGGCATCTCCCGCGGCATAACAATGCTCTCCAAAGACGGCCTTTCCTTTCATCAACAATTGATTGTCCGGTATCAACCCCGTACATATATTTATGACATCTATGCCATTCAATATTCTTTCCGTACCCGGAATCGGTTTGAAATTCTCACATTCAGCAATAACAGCCCCCGTGATTCCCGTGTGATCAGCATTCGGGATCGCTTTCAACAGTACGTGAGACGTCATGATCGGTATCGCCAAACGGCGTACCCGGTTTGCTTGCACGGGGAAACCACCTTCTTTGGGCATCCCCTCAATAATCGCCTTCACGTGGGCCCCCGCTTGCATCAACTGGTAAGAAGTCAAGTAACCAATATTTCCGGCTCCCACGGTCAGTACATTTTTCCCCAACAGTGTAAGTTCGTTATTCATCATTTTCTGGACGACAGCTGCCGTATATACCCCAGGTAAATCATCGTTTTCGAAAGCCGGCATAAACGGAACAGCCCCCGTGGCCACGACCAGATAATCGGCATCCACGAAAAACACGGTATCCGTTTCCAAGTTCTTCACGGCCACCCGTTTCCCCTCCAATATATCCCAAACCGTAGAGTTCAGGTAAATACCTTCCATATTCTCCCCCGCCAATGTTTTGGCAATATCAAATCCGCGCATACCCCCGAAACGCTTTTCTTTCTCGAAAAAGAAGAACTGGTGGGTTTGCATATTAAACTGACCGCCAATCTTATCGTTATTATCAATCACGATATTATCTATACCATACTTTTCAAATTCCTCCCGCACAGCTAATCCGGCTGGTCCTGCCCCCACGATCACCACCGTGGTACGAAGTACTTTCCGTGTATCAATCCGGTGTTCGGCATGTTGTTCGGCCATTTCCCCCTGGGCGAACTCCCGTACCTCTTTCACACCATCCACTTTTGTCACGCAAATACGCCGGACTTTACCATCCACCAACATCTCACAAGCCCCACATTTCCCGATGCCACAGGCTAGAGAACGTCCCCGGCCATCCAGACTGTGACTATGCACGGGGTACCCGGCCTGATGCAAGGCTGCTGCGATGGTAAAACCTTTTTCTCCTTCGATTTTCTTACCGTTAAAAGTGAACACCACTTTATCTCGTTTCGGAACATCCAGAATCGGATGCGAATTAATCTTCGACATAAGTTATTGTTTTATTAGTTAGGTTATTAGATTCTTTTGCAATATAACCGATCCGAGACAAAAAAAAGCTGACAAAAGTCAGCTTTTCAAATTTATCTATTTTTTAACATTTAATTCTTTTCTCTCGTGAATGTGAATTTCCCCTCGATTCCCTGTCCATCCTTACTCACCCCAACGATCGTATCGGCATCAACCAAGATACCAAACCAACTATCCAACTCGTACTCGATCTCGTGTTCGGAATGAATAATATCAAACTCTTCGGCATCCAATTTCACCTTATGTTCTTCAAGCCTCCCCACTAAAAATTCCTGCAACATATATCCTTCCTCTCCCTCAAGCTTATCCGTAAAAATAATCCGCCCAGACAAATCATTCCCCTCTTGTTTCAAGAACAACTCACCCTCGGCTACCCCGTAGCCATAATCCTCTTTATATTTCCATTTACCTGTTAAATCCACCTTGCTAATTTTAAATCCGATTAATTTTGTGATTTAGTGATTTCCAATTAAGTGATTATAGAATCTTCCAGTTATCAAATCGACTATCACGGAATCTCCTCAAGCTTTTTCCATCGCTTTTGCCTCGTTCCAATACTCGTCCATTTCCTCCAAGGTCATATCCGAAAGGTTACGCTCTGTTTCGTGAGCTTTCTTTTCCACGTACGAAAAACGACGAATAAATTTCTTGTTGGATTTCTCCAAAGCATCTTCCGGATTTATACCGTATAGTCGAGCCGCGTTAATCATGGCAAACATGAAATCACCGAATTCTTCTTCCATACGCTCCTGATCCTTCCGGGCCACCTCGACTTCCAATTCACCCAACTCTTCCCGTACTTTTTGCCACACGTCCTCTTTCTGTTTCCAGTCGAACCCGACTCCCCTCACCTTATCTTGAATCCGGTATGCTTTCACTAAAGCCGGAAGAGCATCCGGGACACCTTCCAAAACTTTATTATGACGGCCCTTCTCTTTCAACTTCAATTGCTCCCAGTTACGCAACACGTCATTCTCATCCTCGACCTTCACCTCCCCGTAAATATGCGGGTGACGATAGCGCAACTTGGCACAGATCTCGTTCAAAACATCCGTCATGTCAAATTGCTCCTGTTCCTTCCCGATCAAAGCATAAAACACGATATGCATAAGCAAATCTCCCAACTCCTTTTTCACCTCCTGCATATCATTTTTCAGAATTGCATCTCCCAGCTCATAAACCTCCTCCACCGATAACGTCCGCAAAGACTCCATCGTCTGTTTATGATCCCAAGGACACTTTTCCCTCAAGGTTTCCATTATATCCAACAGCTCGGCAAAAGCTTCTTTCTGTTTCGTAAAATCTTTCTCCATAACAAACTCTACTCTCGTGAAAAATTTTCAATTTCCAACTTTCAATTTTCAATTGTTTTCCCTACTTTGCACCTGCAAAAATAAGGCTTTTATTTTAAGTTTCATGATAGAGAGAAGAATAAGTATTGGAAACATTGATCCTATTGACTTTTACGGCATTAACAACGCAAAATTCATTACTTTAAAAGAATTTTTCCCGAAATTGAAGATCACCGCTAGGGGCGATGAAATCATTATTCAGGGAGAAGAAAGCGACATTGATGTCCTTGTTGCCAAAATTAATGCCCTTTTGGAACATTACAATAAATATAACATGCTCACGATCGCCAATCTGAAAAGAATTATTCTGGAAGACGAAATCGTGGAAGACCCCGAGGACCCGGCCTCAATTATTGTTTTCGGGAATAACGGGAAAATTATACGAGCTAGAACGACAAATCAACGTAAACTCGTTGATCTGGCCAAAACAAACGACTTGCTTTTTGCCACGGGTCCGGCCGGCTCCGGTAAAACCTACACGGCAATCGCTCTTGCGGTAAAAGCATTACGCAATAAAGAGGTCAAACGGATCATTCTCAGCCGTCCGGCAGTAGAGGCAGGTGAAAGTCTTGGATTCCTACCCGGGGACATGAAAGAAAAAGTTGATCCCTATTTGCAACCCTTGTACGATGCTCTTTCTGACATGATTCCCTCGAAAAAATTAAGCGAATATCTCGAAACGGAAATCATTCAGATTGCCCCTTTAGCATACATGAGGGGACGTACACTCAATGATGCATTCGTGATTCTCGATGAAGCACAGAACACGACAAAAAATCAGTTAAAAATGTTCCTAACCCGTATGGGTGTCAACGCTAAATTCGTGATCACCGGGGATATGAGCCAAATAGACCTTCCCAAACGAAGTGATTCCGGATTGATTCATGCCTTTAAACTACTGCATCATATAAAAGGGATTGCATTTGTCGAATTCGATAACAGTGACATCGTTCGCCACAGACTGGTAAAAGAAATTGTCAATGCTTACAACAACGAAGAAAAAACTAAATAACGGATCTTTAAAGCAAATAACATGGAAGCGATTGTAAAAACAAATTTTAAATTCCCGGGACAGAAAGATGAATACGTCGGTAAAGTACGTGACGTGTATAACATCAATGACGAATACCTCGTTATGTTGGTATCCGACAGAATTTCCGCTTTCGACGTGGTACTCCCGAAAGGAATACCTTACAAAGGACAAATATTGAATCAAATTGCCGCTAAATTTCTGGATGCAACGTCAGACATCGTTCCGAACTGGAAAATAGCAACACCTGATCCGATGGTGACTGTTGGTCACAAGTGCGAACCGTTCAAAGTAGAAATGGTTATTCGCGGTTACTTGGCCGGAAGTGCATGGAGAGAATACAAATCAGGAAAGAGAACCCTTTGTGGTTTACCTTTGCCGGAAGGAATGGTTGAAAACCAGAAATTCCCGACACCTCTTGTAACTCCTACCACCAAAGCTATGGAAGGACACGATGAAAATATCTCTAAAGAAGAAATCATCTCGTCCGGACTGGTTAGTAAAGAAGATTACGAGGCCATCGAAAAATACACTCTTGCCCTATTCCAAAGAGGAACAGAGATTGCAGCCAAAATGGGATTAATTCTAGTAGACACGAAATACGAATTCGGTAAAAAAGATGGAAAGATCTATTTGATCGACGAAATCCACACCCCGGATTCTTCCCGTTATTTCTATGCCGACGGTTACGAAGAACGCCTAGCAAAAGGAGAAAGACAGCGTCAACTATCCAAAGAATTCGTTCGCGAATGGTTAATGGAAAATAACTTCCAAGGGAAAGCCGGACAAACTGTTCCGGAAATGACTCCGGAAGTGGTAGCCAACATCACAAATCGTTATATCGAATTATACGAACATATCACGGGAACGAAGTTCGAAAAAGCCGACAGCACGAACATTCTTGCCCGCATCGAGAACAATGTAAATGAATGTTTGGCTAGCTTATCAAAATAATAACCAATAAATACCGGTCACGAGTAATACTCGTGACCGGTATTTATATACACTATACTTAAATATGATCTGATATATATTTAATAATTTCCGGATCTGAAGGACGTGGTGCATTTACGGAAATAATCTTACCTTCTTTGTCAATCATAATAAAACGAGGGATTCCATTGATATTATACAATTCACAAAAATTCTTGTATAAAAATTGTTTCCATACTGGTTTATCCTTCTCTAGTTTAGCTAACCAATCCTTTTGCCTACTATCCACAGAGACACTGACAAACTCAATGTTCGAATTACCTTTAAAATGCTCGACTAACTTTTCTAAATATGGAATTTCTTCACAACATGGTCCACACCAAGTTGCCCACACATCTAAGTAAATTACTTTACCTTGCAAATCGGATAATCTGGAAACATTTCCTTTCGGATCACTCCATTCACAATCTATCGCTTTCGTACCAGGTTTCAGAGTTTTAAAAATAGAATATTTCTCTGCCAACCATTTCATACCCACGGAATCTTCTTTCAAAATAGTCTTACCTTTTGCATAAATAGATTCCAATTCCGCCTCGTCACCTTCAGAGAAATAAGAGTTCAATATTTCTTTAAAAACACGCTCTCTTATTTCTGTGTTTGTTATCTTATGCTCCGCAACAGACAACATATCCAGATAAGAAATAATTCCATTATCACTATTACATTTTTCCCGCCAACTAAGATAGTACATCGTGTACCCATTACGTAAAAATTCCGGATTATTAAAATCCAAATTTTCCATATATCGATTATAATCCGGATCACTGGATATAGGTAAGTTCTCATCTTGCAATCTCTCCACATACGTAAACAACACGACTGTTATAAGATCCTCTATTTCCTGAAGTTGAAGTTTTTGGTATTCTTCATTAGGAATATTTTTAATTTCTTCTTTAATAGAATCTTGAAAAACTAATAATGCCGTTTGTAGAGCTTTAAAAGAAGTATATTCTTTTTCTGCTTTTTCTGATAATTCTTTTTGTGCAGCAATAAAAATAGGATAAGCTCTTTCCAAATCACCACTCATTTGACCGTTCATCCAATGATTTAAATCTGCCTTCAAATGATTTGTTGTCCCATTAATCATAATTACATTGAAAAATGCTTGCTGCTCGGGCAACATCACGAAAGAAACCAATGGATCATTCAACTGCTTGCTATAAGTAAAAGTTCCATCTGCCGCAATCCGAATTGTATCAATCTGCCCTTTCTTATCACTTTTAATTAACGCATATTTAGAAGTACAATTTTCGAATTCACCCGTTATCACAAATTTCTTCGATGTCGAGTTACACGCTATCAAAACTATACAACTAAGAAATATCCATACTTTTTTCATAATCTTCATTTATTAATAATTTTGAGTAAGTGATGAATTATAACGTACGGCATTCGCTGGAAAAGGAAACACCCATAATGGAGAATCCGGCTCGATAGAATAAGTACCAGCAGGCAATTGCCGTGTAATCGTCCGTTTATATTTTTCTTCAGAATTCCAACGCTTACAATCGAAGAAATTCTCGTAAGTAGATATACATTCAATCCATTTCGCTTTCTGCAGGAGAGCCATAGCCTCTTCTTCCGTGGATGCTTCAAATTTCTCGAAAGAATCGGGATGAATTCGATATTCACGCACGGCGTTAACAAGGTCCAAACCTTCATCAACTTGATCGGTTCGTATATAACATTCGGCAGCCGTATAATACATCCGTTCCGTGGTAATTCCGAAAATATTAGTATAGGAACTCATTCCATAAAAAAACAAAGCTCCTTTAACACCCCCGTTAGATTCTCCATACGTGGGATTCCAAACTTCAAATCCCGGCGTATTCATACCAAACATATAGGCATAATCTTTCACGTAATCCCCCGGCTCAAAAAGAGCCGCACTCTCGATAGAAAGCACCTCACAAAACGGAGAAATCATTCCGCCTATATATATCAAATTATTGGGAGCCGTTTTTTCTAAATACCAGTCATGTAATTCGACAATGACAGAACGATCTTCTATATTATTCTGATATTCAATAGACTTCAATGCATAAGGCAACGCATCCTCATATTTTTTCATTTGCATCAATACTTTTGCACGAACGGCGTACCCCCATGCCTTTCCTGCACGAGTTACATTAGGTGATTTATCGGGTAAGGCGTTAATATATTTCTCATCACAATCAGCCAGTATATTCTCGTAAACTTCCGATAAGGTCAATTTCGTTTTTTGATTCGTTATTTCGAGATCAGTCACATAAGCAATTCCTCCCTCTTTTGTTGCCGTAGTTTCATCATATTGTTTAGCATAAATATTGACTGCAAGCCAATGCATATAAGCCCTCATGATATGAGCCTCCGCTTTTACTTGTTCCTTCATGTAATTTTCACCTTCCATATCATCGATCTTATCAATAATCACATTCATGTAATTGATATATTGATAAATCGCCGCATATCGACTACTTTCTGTCGTTAACCCCGCACGATCTGAATCTTCATCATAAGAAAGATAAGCATATGCCAACGTATTAGGTTGTGATAATATCAAATTCACATTTTCACTAAAACTATATGATTCATTACAGATGACACACAAATCTTCAATCGGTGTTCCTAAATTATATTCTTGATTCAACAAATTAGCAAGGTCTTCCAATGTATTTAATACAGTTTGTCCCTTCGGTATTATATCAAGTTTGTCCTCGCAAGATGCCAAAAACAACAAGAGTAAAATGTGTAATATTATTTTTTTCATAACTCGTATTTTCTAAAAATTTATATTCAGGCTCACAGTATAACTTCTAGGCGTTTTATCCAAGGTACTCCCAGAATAAGGGTCATTCGCCTCCGGATCGACATTCAGCTTGTTGCGAACCCAAGTAGCCACATTATTCATTTGGAATCTGAGACGAGCGGCACCAACACCTATTTTTTTACAAACATTTTCAGGAAAATCATATCCTAAAACAATCGTTCTTACTTTCATAAAATCGGCTGGCACAACATTTTGATCCGAATAAGTAGGAGCTATTAAATTCATCGCATTAGCAGCGTACCCATTAGCCAAATAAGCATTCTTATCACCACTTTCCCAATAATTCAAATAACTTCGAGGAACGGCACTTATCTCTAGGTTACCATATCCCAGATAACTCCCTTCATTTATATAATCATCCACCCGTGCCCTCATATAATGCCCTCCATAATAGGAAAACATCGCTGCTAAAGTAAAACCTTGATATGTGAATTCCGGAGTAAAACTTGCCGTATATTTAGGGTCTAATCCTCCGGAAAATACAATATCTTCCGGAGTAAAAGTTTCTTGCATAACACTAACACTCTCTATCGTGCCATCCGCCTTTTTCCAAGTCACTTGCTGATTTCCGTTTTCATCATTAGTGTATCCTGCAAAACGATAAGAAAACAGACTGTTCACCGGATGGCCTTCATGCAAAGTTCCCAAAGAAGTATAACCATCGGGGGCTGCATGATCTACTTTCTTTACCTCATTTTTGTTATACGCAAAAGCTAATGTCGCGTGAATACCCAATTTATTCTTATCCTTGGCAGACAATATGGAACCGTTTAACATCAATTCAACACCCGTATTCAAAGCCTCTCCATTATTTATAGTCAAAGAATTCCATCCGGAAGTAGGATCCAGATCCGTCGTAGCCAACAAATCAGAACTATACTTCCGATACCAATCCAATGAACCGTTTAATCTATTAGAAAAAAGGGCAAAATCCATTCCTAAATTCCAAGATTCCGTTTTTTCCCAACGTAACTGGTCGTTAGGAGGGGTATTAAGGGTAGCCATCTTATCCCCCGTTATTGAATTAATATTAATACTTGCCGTAAGGAAAGAAGACACGGAAGAATCAATGTTCCCGGTTAACCCGTAACTCACTCGAAGTTTCAACGCGTTAATCCAATCCAGCTTTTCCATGAAAGCCTCATTATTAATATTCCAACTCGCCCCGGCAGACCACAACGGACGTCCTCTATACTTTGGGTCGGCACCGAATAAGTCGGTTTTATCCAACCGGTAAGAAAAGGATGCACTGTAACGTGAATCATACGTATAATTTGCATTAAAATAAAGAGAATAAAAACGATGTAAAGTTTCAGTAGTGCCATAATTTATTAAATCGGATACCTCCAAAGGAGAATAATTTGTCCCCAAATCAGTCGAGGTCAAATTACGTATGGCATCAAAATCTAATAAATGCGTTGTGTTCGTTTGAGACTGATCATCATACCCGAACAACATAGACACAATCGTCCTGTCTTTTGCTTCTCGATATTCAAATCCGGCAATTGCCTCAATAGCATGTTTTTCTGACAAAACCTGATTGTAATTTATTTGAGTACGGAATGTATAATATTTCCCATCCGAGTTATTCACCTTCAATAATCCTCCTTCCGAAATATAATGAACCCCGTCACTCGTGAAAAGATTATACAAATGTCGCATATCATAAGAATCTTTTTCATAAAATTCCTCACTTTTATAACTAATATCTTCGTACTGGAAGTTTGCTCCTACATTCAACACGGGAAGAACCTTAAGTGTCGCATGTAGGAAAGTACGAAGATTCGTTCTGTTTGTCTTGGTAAAATTATTATCAACTTCATCCAACAAATTGAATCCCTCAGACTTTAAACCCAAAGATGAATCGGCAAGGGAAGGTTCGGATAAATCAACACTGGCTCGCATTGCAGCTCTGCTCCCATCCTCATTATACATACTCAAATAAGGCTGAAAAGCATGCATTCCTTTATAACCGAACATATCCGCATGCATCTTGCTATACTCTTTCATCAAATTCAGTCCAAAAGAAAAATCTAAATACTTGCTCACGTCCAAGTCCCCCTTATAACTCATGGTTAACGCATGGCTATCCTGTTCAGACATACCGGTATTATCGCCTTTATAATTCAAAACAATACTTGAATTAAGATACTTACCTTTCGTGCGGAGAGCCACATTATACTGCTGCAAAAGTTGACGACGTAACATAACCTCTTGCCATTCCTTGCGATAATTGTTCTTTTTCCATTTCTCAATTTGTTCTTTATATGCAGCGTCTCCTATACTTCCCGTGTAACGATCCATCATAAGTTGCATGATCGGATTCATTAAATTTCTCCGAGAATCATACTCATTTTTTAGCGTTTCATACCCCTCCGGATCTTCTGTCACGTATTTAAAATTATACTCTTCCAATTTTATTAATTGAGAAGGAGTACACCATTTATAATTATCGTAATTCTGTTTTTCACTTAAACTCAAATCAACACTAACATCTATATCTAATTTTTCTGAGAGAGCCCTTTTTGTTGTAATAACAATCACCCCATTTGAGGCTCGAGCCCCGTAAATAGATGCAGCAGAAGCATCTTTCAAAACAGTAATATTCTCAATATCGTATGGATTAACCGTTTCTATGGAACCTTCGATAGGCAGCCCGTCAACCACCACTAATGGATTTGTTTTTGCTTGAAACGACCCAACTCCGCGAATAGAAAGAGTGGATTCACCTTCCCCGTTAAGCCCGTTTTTATATCCGACCAATCCGGGTATACGTCCTTCCAAATTACTTACAATATCCGTCGAATAACGATTACCCAATTCCTTGGACGAGATTTTTTGGTAAGCACCAGTAGCGTGTTCACGTTTTATATTCTGATAACCTGTCACAATAACCTCTTCCATCAAAGCAATATCCGAGATCATTCGTATCTCAAGAGGAATTTTCGTATCACGAGAAATCCTGACTTCTTTATCCAGCATTCCCACAAAAGAAAACACTAGAATGGGCGCCTTACTATCAACGACAATAGAAAATTCCCCGTTAATATCCGTTGCTATCCCCGTATGGGTATTTTTTATGCGAATATTTACCCCCGGCATGGGCACCCCATCCTCGCCAACGACTTTTCCAGATACGACACGTTTAAAATTCTCTTTGTCCGCTTCCCGAATAATCACGTTTTGTTTCACGATCTCGTAATCTAACCCCTCTTCCAGTAATAGACGATCTAAAATATAGGTCATCGGAACATTCGTAAAACTCAATGTGACAAGTTTTTTTCCTTCCAAAATCCGTTTCTGATACACGAAATTATAATCTGTTTTCTGTTTCAAGTCAATAATGACCTGTTCGATCGTTACTCCCCGATAATTCACAGTTAAATTCTGTGAATACCCGGTTAACGGATAAATAAGCAACACCCATAGTAGCCCGAATATCAAGCTTCTTTTAACTTTTTCCATCATGTTGTATTTTTATTTTAGTTATCAGTATTTTTTATAAAGCGGATATAATAACCACTCGATCTTTTACCCGGAACTTCACCCCACCACTCTTTTCCAGTATTTCCAATATTTCATTAAAATCGCCATAACGCGGTACACTCCCCATGAAAACTGTTTCACGTAAAGAAGTATCTTTGAATTCATAAGAAAAATTATACCACCTACTCAAATCACGCATAATTTGCTCCAAGTTTTGTTCCTCGAATACAAACATACCTCTCCGCCAACTAGTAACAACTTGCGTATCAACCGGACGTACAGAAGTTGATTGTTGTCGCTTATCAAAGACAGCTTGTTTTCCCGGGGTTAAAATTAATTCAGCCTCATTCCCATTCATCGATTGTAACGAAACCCGCCCCGATACTAAAGTTGTATATATATCAGCATCTTCCTCGTAAGAACGGACATTAAACTCTGTTCCGTACACTCGTACCACCTGCCCGTTAGACTCGACATAGAACGGCTTTTGCTCATCCTTCACAACTTCAAAATATGCTTCCCCTTTTAAAATCACTCGTCGCTCGTTAGCACTGAATGTATCAGGATAAATTAATTGGGATTCTGCATTCAACCAAACTTGAGTACCATCTTCCAATGTAATTTTAAACTCCCCGCCACGTGGAGTAGTGAGATTATTTAATATTTTTTCCTTCTTGGAAACTGTTCTTATTTGCTGAATGGCAACTTGATTCTTTTCCTGATCTGCCCCCAATTCAAGTTCTACCCCATTATTTAATGTCAGAACGGCTTTTGTCTCTCCCGGGCGAATTTGTGCGGCATACATTTCTGTTTCCTGCTTTTCAGATAATACTACATCCGGGCGTGTATTCAAATAAAGAAGGGCACTTGTTATGAATAGCAACACGGCAGCAGCACTACTTACCTGCCATAACAAACGACGGTAGCCACGCACGGATTTATATCGAACTCGTGTTTCCATATCAGCTAAAGGACGATCAACCTTCACCGCTCTCAAACGCTTGTATTCTCGTTCCAAAAATACCGTATCAAGCAGTTTCTGATAAGTCACTTCATTAGCAGGATTTGCATCACGCCAAAAATCCAACTCTTCCACTTCCTCGGCAGTAATAACACCCAAGATTCGTCGATATATTAAACGACCAATTCGTTCCGTCAGAGACAAATCCATTCTATCAAACATAAAAACTCTATTTTATTTGTTCTTCAATAAACTCTATAATTCCTTCGTCAGAAGGACGCATCGCATCAGCTTCAAATATTTTACCATTCTTATCGATCATAATAAAACGAGGAATACCACTAATTCCCCATGCCTCCTGAAATGCCTTTGCATCTTTAGAAGACAATATAAACTGCGACCATTCCGGTTTATCCTTCTCTAGTTTAGCCTGCCATGCCTTTTTATTAGCATCAACAGAAATACTTATAAACTGTACACGATCATTCCCTTTAAAATGAGCAACCAACTTCTCCAAATATGGTATTTCCGCACAGCAAGGTCCGCACCAGGTCGCCCACACATCAATGTAAAGAAATTTCCCGAAATAATCAGATAACTTACAAAGTTTCCCTTCCGGGCTAGACATCGTGACATCAAATGCATCCTTCCCTTTTGCTGTTTTCGTCAATGCCTCAATTTTTCCTTCATATCTCGTAATCATATCTGGAAAATCCCGTGCAAACTTTTTATACTTTTCCCAGAAAGCCATATAATCACCACCCTTACCAAATGTAAAATAAGTATAGGCACAAGTATTGGCAAACACTTTTTTCACAGTAACGTTTGTTACATAACGATCTACCACATCCATGTATTCAAGACAATATGGAGTCATATCTCCACCGTAGTTTTCTAATTCAGGATTCATCTTTGCTCCGATAAAATCAAAAGACAAACCACATCGCATACTAATTTCATCATTTACATCTATCGCATCAATAATTTTTGCGAACTCTGGAAAATCTGTATTCTTTTTGTTCTGCTTACGAGCCTCTTCCTGAATTAAACGAACAGTCAAACTTTTATCAGTAGCATCAATCATTTTCGTGTAATATTCCCGAAGTTGTTTATCAGAGATCACAGAAAGCATTTTTTTCATCTTCACCGTTTCATCAGCTAATATCTCCCGGTACTCTTTATAAGTTTTTGCTTGAGAAACATCCATCGGTAAGTAACGCATCATATCGTACGCTTGTGCAAAACATGAATAGAATTCGGAAACAACTTTATGATCCCCCTCGAAAGTAAAAGATATACTCCCATCCTCAGCCTTGTTAATCATTACTTCCAAAATTTTCCCATTCTCCAAATGAGCCCCACAAATTGTATTCTCTCCAATATACAAAATAACATCATTAAATGGTGTCATTAATCTTGTATCAAAAGAGAATGAACCGTCATCAGCCACGTTAATCTCGATATATTCCGTAGACATAACATCCCCGTCTCGTGAAATAGCAAGTTGAATATCCTCAACATTACCCTGAACTGTCCCTTTTAATAGATCGGAAGAGCGTCGTGTAGGGAAAGAGTGTAGATCTCGGTGGTCGC
>OJSD01001896.1_pt1 | contig 22281 bp, 18 predicted proteins | sample 1599391 | NCBI WGS metagenome assembly OJSD01 (sample SAMN04168656, study PRJEB22393) | human gut metagenome | biome: human gut microbiome; feature: stool | host: Homo sapiens | collected 2014-03-17 | reverse complement strand
TACATCGCATCTAAAATGAATTTTATCATAAAGAGTTATTCGTATTGTTAGTAATGGTTTAGCGGGGAACGCTGTTTAGCGTTATCCCGGTTTGTTAGCAACTTTACTTTAGTTCATAACAAGCATAGAGTTCAATTTTATTTCCTTCAAGAATATCATTGATTTGATGCTCCAATTCGCTCAATCCATTGACACTTGTTATTTGACGGTTGAAACCTAATTGCTCAATCTCCAAATCAAGACTTAAATGTCCGATTGATATAAAATTATCTTTCAACTTCTCTACATCCGTATAATATAGAGATAACTTGCGTACACCAAAACTTCCCATAGCATTAGTTTTTGTTACAGGAACTTCTTCTATCAAAATCGTATCTATTGATGGCTTTAGATAGTCATTGTAAGTAGTAGGAACAAAAGCATAATAAGCATCTTTCCTGTATTGATAAAAATCTTCAAATATGAAACAGCGATACTTGTTATCAATTTGAAAGGCAATTACTTCTCCCTTTGTAAAAAGTCTATTTATGAGCGTCTTATACTTTTTCGGCTTTCGTACTTTTAAGATAGGTACACTTACCTTTTTGAGTAACTTTTGGAGTGCTATATTTCTTTTTGAAATAGCTATCTTATCTATTTCTGCCCAAGCCATATCAGCTCCGTTATCCACTATAGTTTTAAGTCGGTTTACAAAGTAATCATCCAATAGCCCAATTTTCCAGAGCGTAAGACATGTAGTAGAAATATAAATCTCTAAATCTAATGAAGATGATAAATTATCTAATTCATTTTTTAGATACGATCTAATTTCATCTGCCGGTTGCCCGCTATCATATCTGTCCAATATTTCATTTTGAACATCTATGCTTAAATCACTTTCCAATATGTCTGTACCGTCAATCGCCATATTTATTATTTCTTTTGTTGCTAATGGTTTGGTGAGGAACAGCATTAAGCTGTTATCTCGACCTTGTTAACGATTTTATTTCACAATCATAAATTCATTTCCATATGGATAAAATTTTTCATCTATCCATAGTTTAGAGTAGTCTGATAATTTGTAAATTTCAGGTTTATACAGATTTAATACCTTATCCAAAACTTTCTCTCGGAATATTATTCCATCTCCATATTCTACGCTATCTAAAACGAAAAAATTCTGTTTGATTGAACAGTCTTTCAGTTTCATGTCAGGATATACTGTAAAACAAGTACCTAGTTTTTTCTGAAAGTCACTCTGATATGTTATGCCTTTTCCGAAATGAAAAGAATCGTTATCAAAATGACTTATACGTAAAGCGTAGTATTTTTTACCCGTTAGAGTTTCGTTTTTCTTGTTTACTACCTTGACAGTTGCAACATCATATTTATCAATGAACCCATTTTCTTGAAGTAAAGACAAAAACTCTTCCGATACGATTTTTAGTTTTATGCTCCACTGGTCACAAAAATCAAATTGCAAAATTCCCGGTTTCTTGTTGCATACGAGGTATAAGACGGGAGGCAAGTTTTCTTCCCAGCCATTCTTGTCTTTCCACATCCATCTCCCTTTAGTTTGAAATCGTTGTCTTTTACTTTCATCATAAGTATCACATACATCAAATTTACCATATTCCAATAATCCTTTAGGAAGTTTATCTATCCCATATCGCCAAATATAAAGTTCTTCTGTTTTCATAAATATTATCGTTAATGGCTAAGCGGGGAACGCTGTTAAGTGTTATCCCGATTTGTTAATAACTTTTTCCTTCTCAATAGATGCGAAACTCCAATTGTCAAAAGCAGATAGGCAACCAGTAAACCTTGATAAAACCAATGCTCATGAAATTTGCCTATGTCTGCTAAAAAAATCTTTCCGCTTGAACCTTGATGAATCACGAATCTATATTCATCACAAAACAAATAATATTCAAAACTCATTAAGTAGGCAAGTGCCAATATAGATAAGGCGATTAGGCGTGATATTTTATGATGTAGCCACAAATCGCTTCCGATAAATAGCACTGAAAAGACAGCCCAATACATAGATGCAAGCGAAAAATGCCACCCTGTTCCGTATAAGGGACTTATAATAGCTGCACCCTACGAATCATCCAGCGAATCAAGCGGATTGGGTATGCTCGACTTATGGGCACTCGTCACATGAAGATAAATGCTCGTCGTCTTTATATCATTGTGTCCCAGCAATTCCTGTATGGTTCTAAGGTCTGTCCCTTGCTCCAGTAGATGAGTGGCAAAGGAATGACGCAGCATATGTACGTGTACACGATGCTTGATGCCGGCACGCTGTGCGGCTTCTTTCAGCACTTTCACCAGTGCGCTTGCCGAGTATTGCTCGCCGGGAGTATCGCCCTCGAACAGCCATTTCTTCGGACGGTATTCCTTGAAATATTCCCGAAGCTCGTGCAGCACCTTTTCCGACAACAGCGAGTAACGGCATTTCTTACCCTTGCCCATGATGCGTACCAGCATCCGTTCACTGACAATGTCCTGTGGGGTGAGGTTCAGCAGTTCGCTCCTTCTCAGACCGGCGGAATAGATCAGGGAAATCATGCAGTGATGTTTCCGGTTCGTCAGGCAGGAGAGGATGCGTTTTACCTCGTCCCGGCTCAGCACTTCGGGTAACGTCTTGTACTCTTTGGCCCGTGTGATGCCACCGTAATATTGCCGTTTGCCGCCTTTCACCTGCTCGTAATAGAACTTGATTGCATTGATGCGCATGTTCTGCTGCGAAACGGAGATTTTCTTCTCGTTTACGAGATAGAGGATATACTTGTTGATGTCCGCCACTTTCAGGCGGTCGATGCTCCGTCCCTTGTGGTATTCCATGAAGTCGCTGAAATAGGCACGGTAGGTTTTCACGGTCGAGGGACTGTACCGCTTCTGTTCCAGCAGTTCCAGATAGCCTTCCGGCAATACGTATGTCCGCTGTGGTTTGGGATGCCGTACGTACACCCGGCTGTAATCTATGTAAGCGTGGGGAGAATAGCGGTCGTAGAAATCCGGCAGTTTAAAGGCGGCAGCCGTCATGTAGGCGGAACCGTTGTCCGTCTTTTCCACGTCCGTATCTTGGGCGAGCAGTAGGGCTATTGCCGGATCGCCTGCATACTCTATCCGTATGTACTGTTCACCGTCCTTTTTTCCCTGTACAGGACGATGTTTGACCGTTGCTTCTGTACCTTGTCCATATCTCTGGCTGTTGCTTCATGCCTCAAAGATAAAGCAAAGTATTGAAATCTGAACGGTTGTTCAGAAAATATTTTTATCGGAGTCTTTTAAATATTGCTAAAAAAGGAGTCAGGCTTTCAGGAGCGAGTACAGACAATCGAACTTCTCCTTCAATTCTTCTATGTCCAGACCGTTCAGGAACGATTGCTCGTAGGACATGCCCAGAAACACTTGACGGAACAGCGGAGCGGTCTTTTTCACATCCGTATCTTGTTTTATTTCACCGCTATCCTTTGCCTTCTGTATGACTGTCCTCCATAACTCGTGTTCCTTGCGGAATATTTCTTCTATTTTCTCACGGGCTCCGGGATAATACATCCTCACTTGGGAAAGAAAATGGAAATAGTAGAAGTTGGGACAGCATTCATTGTCGTCCGCACAGCATCGCACCTGTTTGATGATACGGTTCATGGCCGTACTCACTCCTGCCACATACTGCTCTATAAATCCTGCCAGCGTTTCCGTCGGCCCGGCAAACTTGTTGGCAGGTGTCTGCATCTGTATGGCATACTTGTCCGCTACCGCCATGAACAGATCGAGTTTGTGGGGGAAATAATATACCACCCCTGTCTTTACCACCCCGCAGGCTTTCGCCAGCGTGCTGATACTCGCTTTCTCGTAGTTCATCCTCAAAAACACCTTGAATGCCTTGTCTATCACTTCTTCCCGGTTGGTAATCATATCGGATTGTCCTTTCTTATGTTTCTTGTTGCGAAGGTACGCTTTTTATTTTGAAGTTTTTGTATCGGAACGTCATTCTTTCTTGCCGGCAGGCCACTTCATGCCATCCCGTAGCCACTCGTTCCCCATTCCCTCCTTTCCCTTTGCGCCATAGCCTCTTACCTCTACTTTCGTGCCGCAATTAACCTGATTGTATCACAATTAAACTCATTCACTTTATGGACAAAAAACTGAAAGATCTGAAAGACGAGGTATTGGTGGTGACTAACGCCGCCGAAGGCAACACCCCGCACGTGGTGGAGGACATCGAACCCGAGGGGGGACTCAAGACCAGACCGTTGGCAGGGGCAAAGCCTTCGGATCAGTTCATGCGGATAGACCGCAACGTGTCTATACTCGAAACGTTCTTCCTCAACATGAAACGACAGTTCGAGCGGCCGTCCGACTTCCGCTTCTATCACCTTCCGGCGGACTTGCTTGCCTCCGCCAAGGAGCTTGTCGGCCTGTTCAAGCAGCCCGAAAGTAATTCTGCCTTGCTGGACGAATACCGTCTTGACACGGAACAGTACGTACAGAGCCGGCAGCAGGCACAACAGCAATCCGGCGGGGGCGGAACGGAGCAATCCACCCGCTGGAGTATGGAACAGGTGGACTGGCAGCAGCTTGAGCGCATGGGGGTAACACCCGAAACGTTAGGAGAACCGGGCCTCAAACGGTTGCTCAACGGCAACGAATCCGCCGTACTCACCCTGAAAACCGTTATCGAGGGAATAGAGTTTGAAACTCCCGCCTGCATCCGTCTGGCGGAGAATCCCGACGGTACGCTCCGGAACGAGATCGAATGTTGCAAGCGTTATCCGGAACTGGACACGCCGTATTTCAACGTGGAGTTCACTCCCGAAGTGAAACAGAACCTGCTGGAAAAAGGCAATGCGGGTTGCGTGGTGGAACTCGAACTGGCCGGAGGCGTGCGTGAGCCGTGTCTGGTATCGCTCAATCCCAAGACCAACCGGCTCCATCACATACCGGTCAGCGGGATAACCATTCCCGCAGAGGTGAACGGCACGGCGTTGACCGACGAACAGAGAAAACGCATCGCAAGCGGCGAGTCCGTCCTTGTCGAAAACATGTGGTCGGAGAAAAAGCAGCGTCATTATGATGCACGTTTGCAGTTCAATGCGTGCAAGGGCGGATTCGACTATGACTTCAAGGGAATCGCCCGCCGGCAGGAGCAGACCGCAGCTCAGGAACAGGAACAGAACCGGCAGCAGGAGCGTGGGCTGGTAATCCCCGCACGGCTGAAGGGGAAAGACCTTACCGAAGAACAGCAGGCATCACTGGCACAGGGCAAGGCGACCTACATCAAGGACATGACCGACAACGAGGGGAACCTGTTCAGTGCTTTCGTCCGTGTCAACCACGAGCGGGCGAAGTTCGATTTCTTCAAATGGAACCCGGACAAGAGCAAGAAACAGGAACAGTCGCAGCAGGCGGCCGTCCGTCAGGACGGAACGAAGCCGGCAAACGCCGTCAGCCGGAACCGCCCGGTACAGAAAGCCGATAAGAAAGGGGTATCCATCTGATCATTCACATGAATAATACAATAATTATATGAAAGTTATCATTGCAGAAAAGCCCAGCGTGGCACAGGGCATAGCGTCCGTAGTGGGCGCACGCCAACGGAAAGACGGGTATTTAATGGGGGACGGATATGCCGTAACATGGGCATTCGGGCATCTGGTAGGTCTTGCCATGCCCGAAAGCTACGGCTTCCGCCGGGAACACCTCCCCATATTGCCGCAGGAGTTCAGGCTTGTACCCCGTCAGGTGCGGGAGGGTAAGGTGTACAAGGACGATCCCGGAGTGGTCAGGCAGCTGGAAGTGCTCCGGGAGCTGTTCGACAGGTGCGAGTCCATCATCGTCGCCACCGACGCAGGTCGTGAGGGAGAGTTGATTTTCCGTTACGTGTACAACTATCTCGGCTGTACCAAACCCTTTGTCCGTCTGTGGATCTCCTCGCTCACCGACAAGGCCATCCGTGAAGGGTTGCGGAATCTCAGGGAGGGAAGCCTTTACGACAATCTTTACCTCTCCGCCAAAGCCCGCAGCGAGGCGGACTGGCTCGTGGGCATCAACAGTTCTCAGGCGCTCAGCCTTGCCGCCGGGCAGGGCGTGTTCTCTTTGGGACGGGTGCAGACACCCACATTGGCGATGATCTGCTCACGATACCGGGAGAACAAACAGTTCGTACCCCGGAAATATTTCCAGATAAAGGTTTCGGCGGCCAAGGACGGCATCGCCTTCTCCGCACTGTCACGGAACCGCTTCGATGACCTTGAAACGGCCACTGCCGGGCTACGTGAGGTAGAGGACGGCGGTATGCTTGCCGTCAGTTCCGTAGAGCGCAGGGAAGCCGTTCAGGAACCGCCGCTGCTCTATGACCTGACCGCCTTGCAGAAAGAGGCAAACGGCAAACTGGACTTCTCGGCCGACAAGACGCTCACGCTTGCGCAAAGCCTGTATGAGAAGAAGGTGCTAAGTTATCCGCGTACCGGCAGCCGTTATATATCCGAAGATGTCTTCGAGGAGATTCCCTCACGCATAACGCTCTTGCAACAATATCCACGCTTCGCCGCCATCGCATCCGCTTTGCGGGACACACCGCTCAACCGCCGTCCGGTCGATGATGCCAAAGTCACCGACCACCATGCGCTGCTCGTTACCGAGAACCTGCCCGAAGGTCTGTCGCAGGACGAGCGGGCTATCTATGAAATGGTTGCCGCACGCCTGCTCGAAGCCTTCTCCCCGCATTGCGTCAAGGAAATGACCGAAGTTGCCTTGTCCGCAGGCGGTGAGATATTCACCCTCAAGGGGGCGGTCATCAAATCCGCCGGTTGGCGTGCCGTGCGTGGCGAACCGGAAGAGGAGGTGGAGGAAGCCACATTGCCGGAGTTACAGACGGATGAAACCCTGCCGCTGCTCGCTTCCGAAACGGTGGAGAAGCAGACCAAACCCAAACCGCTGCATACCGAGAGTTCGCTGCTCTCCGCTATGGAGCATTGCGGCAGGGAGATCGGCGACGGGCAGCTGCGTACCGCAATCCGGGAGGCCGGTATCGGAACTCCGGCCACCCGTGCGGCCGTTATCGAGACATTGTTCGCCCGTAACTATATACGCCGGGACAAGAAGAACCTTGTGCCCACCGAAAAAGGACTGGCGGTTTACGATACGGTAAAGGACAAGAAGATTGCCGATGTCGAAATGACAGCGGCGTGGGAGGATACCCTCGCCAAAATAGAAACCGGAGAGGCCGATGCGCCCTCTTTCCGCCGGGACATAGAGGTCTATACCGCACAGATCGTTGCCGAACTGCTGTCCGCCACCCTCGATGTTGCTCCTTCAGGGGAGCAATGCACCTGTCCCAAATGTAAGAAGAGCCGCATCCTGTTCTTCGACAAGGTCGCCAAATGCGCCGATGTCGATTGCGGATTCACCCTGTTCCGCAACAAGGGAGGCAAGGTATTGACCGACAAACAGATTGTCGGGCTGGTGACCACAGGCCGCACCCCTCTTGTCAAAGGCTTCAGGAACCGTGAGGGCAGGAGTTTCGATGCCGCACTGGTGCTTAATCCCGATTTTACCATAGGCTATTCCTTCCCGGACAGGAAACCGCAGGGAGAAAAAAGCGGCAGGAAGAGATAACCCGTCCGGAATTGTATCACTTAATAATCCGATAATTATATGAATCAGAATAAATCCAACGTGCCGGTATCCGTAGCGGAAGAACCGGATGAATTGTCTTACTACCGTCTTACCCTGTTGGCCTTCCTGCGTGAGTCGCATCCCGATTTGGCGGATGACGAGTCTTTTGTCGCCACCCGCAGCGAGCAGGCCGCCGAAGCCTTCAGCGCAGCCGTCCGTTCCGGCCTGACCTACGACGATGCGGCACAACAGGCGAACGCCCTGCTTTTTCAGGGGTTGCATTTCTCTCCTCTGGACACGCTGGTTACCGTCCTCTGGAACGAGTTCGCCGCCGAAGTCCCCGAAGGCAGCGCACGCAGCGTGGCCTTGCAGCTGCTTCCCGAATGCCGGAAGGTCTTCGCCGGCTATACGCTCTCGGATGATTTCATGTTCAGCCCGGAGTTCGGGCAGCTCTATGACGAGCTGACAGGTACGGTTGTAATCTGGTTGGAAGAGAATGGCTTATAATAAAAAGGCGCATCTCAGGGACAATATAGAGGCAATCCGGCTGATGTTCCGTTTGGAGAAGGAACAGCGCACCGCCACACCGGAGGAAGCGGGCATACTCGCCGCCTACTCCGGGTTCGGAGGTATCAAGGCGGTTCTTTCCCCTTTCGGGAAACTCACCGACATACTCCGCTGGACACAGGCCGACCGTGAACTGTTCCCCCTGATTACGGAACTTCACAACGTCCTGCGTGACGGGGCCGCTGACGAGCGTGAGTACAGGAGGCTGGTGGAAAGCGTGAAGGCATCCACCTTCACCGCTTTCTACACACCGCCGGCGATTGTCAATGCCATTGCCTCTTCTTTGGGCGAACACGGAGTGTCGCCCGGCCGTTTTCTCGATCCTTCATCGGGAACCGGCAATTTTGTCTCGGCCTTCCGACCGCAATGCCACTCCGCATCCGGCAACACTCCCGAAATTGTTGCCTATGAAAAGGATTTGCTTACCGGCCGCATCCTTGCCCGGCTCCATCCCGAAGCGCAGGTCAATATCAAGGGCTTCGAGGAGTTGCCCCCGCACCGCAACGGCTATTTCGACGTGGTGAGCAGCAACATCCCCTTCGGTGACATACGTGTTTTCGATCCCTCCTTCGACAACGGCACGGCGAGGCGTTTTGCGCTGAACAGCCTGCACAACTATTTCTTCGCCAAAGGGCTGGATGCCGTCCGTGAGGGAGGCGTCCTCGCCTTCATCACCTCACAGGGGGTGATGAACTCCGCTATGGCCTATCCCGTAAGGCAATACCTGATGAACCGATCCCGGCTGTTATCGGCTGTCCGCCTGCCCAACAACCTCTTTACCGACTATGCCGGTACGGAGGTGGGCAGCGACCTGGTCATCTTGCAGAAGGACACGCTTTCCCAAAGGGAATATACGTCACTCGAACGGTCTTTCGTGGAAGTCGGCACGCAGGCCGACGGGACGACGCAGAACGAGTATTTCGAGCATACCGCCGCCATCGTGCATACACGTGGCCATGTCGGTACCGATCCCTACGGCAAGCCGGCACGCATCTACCTGCATGACGGGGGTATGGAAGCCATCACCGCCGACATGAAGTATTTCCTTGACCGCAACCTCTCGGAACAGCTCGATCTGGACTTGTATCTCCGCCATTCACCCGTGCAGGAGTTCCGCAATCTGGTGAGCCGTCCGGCGGAAACCATGCAGCAACGCATCGCACAGGTGCGGGAAATCAACCGGTCCGGTAACATGAACGGACATTCCACTTCTACGGATCGACAGGCGGTACAGGTGGAGCGTCGGACTTCCACGCCGGAGCAGCCCTCAACGGATGCCCGGCCAACCGCCGCAAAGACCACGCCGGAGCCGGTCATGTCCCTGTACGACCTTTTCGGCTTCACACAAGAGGAGCGTTCACAGGTCAGGAAAAGGAAAACAAGGAGCACGAAGAAGGACTCCGGGCAGTTGTCCCTTTTCGATATGCCACCGTTGGAGCAACATCCCGCCATACATCCCGCCCCGGCCGAACCGACTCCCCAAGAGAAAGAGCGGCAGGAGCGGGAACGGCAGGAACAGGAACGCCGCCGGCAGGAGGAAGAGGCCGCACGGCAGGAACGCATGAAGCCCCGTCCTTATCCGGCCGGCCTGCAGGGACACCACCGCAACGGCTCCCTTGTGGACGATGACGGGCAGATAGGCTACCTCTCCGCCATTGGCGGGGCCGCACCGGTATTCACGAACGCCAGCGACGCCGTGTGTCGCTCTACATCGAGATACGTGACACCTACCATCACCTGTACGAGAACGAGGCGGCCGCCCATGCCGCAAATCCGGCGTTGCGTACCATGCTCAACACTCTTTACGATGACTTCATCCGTCAGTTCGGCAATCTGAACGACAGGAAGAACATCGACCTGTTCCGCATGGATGCGGGCAACCGTGAGATATTGTCGCTGGAACGTTACATCGACGGCCGGGCGGTCAAGGCCGACATCTTCGACCATCCCGTCTCGTACAACATCAACGAGATCACCCATACCGATGACGTGCACGAGGCGCTCACCGCCTCGCTCAACAAGTACGGCAACGTGGACATGGCGTACATGGAGTCCCTGACCGACAAATCGCAATCTGACTTGTTGGAGGAACTGCGTGGACGGATATTTTACAATCCCCTCTCGAAGAACTACGAGATTGCCGACCGTTTCATTTCCGGCAACGTCATGGCCAAGGCCGAACACATCGAGGAATATTTGCAGTCGCATCCCGACAACGGCGAGGCACGTATTTCCCTCGAAGCCCTGCGGCAGTCGCTGCCCACGCCCATACCTTTCGAGGATCTGGATTTCAATTTCGGCGAGCGTTGGATACCGGCGGGAGTGTACAGCCGCTACGCCTCATGGCTGTTCGACACGGACGTGTCCGTCCGTTATACCGCCAGCAACGACGAGTACAGCATCAAGGCCGACATGACCTCCCCACGCATCATGAACCAATATTCGGTGCGTTCGGAAAGCCGCATCTTCAACGGCATCGCCCTTATGCGCCATGCCATCCACAACACCACGCCCAACATCACCAAAACCGTATTGGACAAGACGGGCAAGGAAATGAAGATACGTGATCCGGAGGTTACCCTGCTTGCCAACAGCAAGATTGACGAGATCCGTAACGGCTTCTCCGACTGGCTCATGGAACAGTCGCCGGAGTTCAAGCGGAAAATGGCGGACATGTACAACCGCAAGTTCAACTGCTTCGTCCGTCCCAAGTACGACGGCTCGCACCAGAGCTTTCCCGGTCTTGACCTCAAGGGGCTGGGCATTCCCGACCTGTATCCCAGCCAGAAGGACTGCATCTGGATGCTCAAGCAGAACGGAGGGGGGATCGCTGATCACGAGGTGGGTGGCGGCAAGACGCTCATCATGTGCTGTGCCGCCTACGAGATGAAGCGTCTGGGACTGGCGAACAAGCCCCTTATCACCGGCCTGAAGGCGAACATCCACGAGATCGCACAGACCTTCGCCACCGCCTACCCGAACGCCAAAGTCCTCTATCCCGGCAAGGAGGACTTCACGCCGGAGCGCCGTGTCGAGATTTTCCACCGGATGAAGAACAACGACTGGGACGCCATCATCCTCTCGCACGAGCAGTTCGGCATGATACCGCAGTCCCCCGAAATCCAGCGTGACATCCTGCAACAGGAACTGGACAGTGTGGAAGAGAACCTCGAAGTCCTCTACCAGCAGGGTGCGGAAGTGAGCAACGCACAGATCAAGGGCATGGAGAAACGCAAGATGAACCTTGAGGTCAGGCTGAAAGAGCTGCTCCACGAGATCGAAACCCGCAAGGACGACGTGGCGGACTTCAAGCGCATGGGCATCGACCACCTCTTTGTCGATGAGTCGCACCGGTTCAAGAACCTGATGTTCACCACCCGGCACGACCGTGTGGCAGGTCTGGGCAACAGCGAGGGCAGCCAGCGTGCGCTCAACATGCTCTTCGCCCTGCGCACCATCCAGCAGCGCACCGGCAAGGACCTGGGAGCCACCTTCCTGTCGGGAACCACCATTTCCAACTCGCTGACCGAGCTGTACCTGCTCTTCAAGTACCTGCGCCCCCGGGAATTGGAGCGTCAGGGGATCAACTCCTTTGACGCATGGGCGGCGGTGTTTGCCCGGAAGTCCGTCGATTACGAGTTCTCCGTCACCAACGAGGTGGTGCAGAAAGAGCGTTTCCGCTACTTCATCAAGGTTCTGGAACTCGCTTCGTTCTATTCCGAGATCACCGACTTCCGTACCGCAGCCGACATCGGCATCGACCGTCCGGAGAAGAACGAGATACTGCACAACATCCCCCCGACGCCCGACCAGAGGGAGTTCATACAGAAGCTCATCGAGTTCGCCAAGACCGGCAATGCCACCGTACTGGGCCGCCCGCCACTGAACGAGAGGGAAGAGAAGGCGAAGATGCTCATCGCCACCGACTACGCCCGGAAGATGTCGCTCGACATGCGGCTCATCGATCCGCTCTCCTACGGCGACGACAAGGACAACAAGGCCACCCATTGCGCCGATATGATTGCGAAGTATTACAATAAATACGCCGGGCATAAAGGCACTCAGTTCGTTTTCTCGGACTTGGGAACCTACAAGCCCGACCAGTGGAATCCGTACAGCGAGATCAAGCGCAAGCTGGTGGAGGATCACGGCATCCCCGAAGACCAGATACGTTTCATTCAGGAAGCCAAGACCGAGAAGAAACGCAAGGCGATGATCGAGGCGATGAACGAGGGAAAGATACGTGTTCTCTTCGGCTCTACTGAAATGCTGGGCACGGGAGTCAACGCCCAGAAGCGGTGTGTAGCCATCCATCATCTCGACGCACCGTGGCGGCCTTCGGACTTGCAGCAGCGGGACGGCCGGGGCATCCGAAAGGGCAACGAGGTGGCCAAACTCTATGCGGACAACAAGGTGGACGTGATAATCTACGCAGTGGAGAAGTCGCTTGACAGCTACAAGTTCAACCTGCTTTACAACAAGCAGCTTTTCATCACCCAGCTCAAGCAGAACAACATGGGTTGCCGTACCATCGACGAGGGAGGCATGGACGAGAAGGGAGGCATACCTTTCTCAGAGTACGTGGCAGTGCTTTCCGGAAATACCGACCTGCTCGACAAGGCACGGTTGGAGAAGCGGATTGCCGGCATGGAAGGGGAGCGCAAGGCCTTCCAGCGTGGCAAGGGGGAATCACGCATCAAACTGGAAACTTTCCTGGCGAACCGGGCAAGCAACGATGACATCATCGCCCGTGTCAGGAAGGACAAGGCCGCCATCGAGAGCCGTATGCAGTACGACAAGGAGGGCAACAGGCTCAACCCCTTGAAGATTGACGGCGTGGCAGGCGATGATCCGAAAGTGATTGCCGCCAAGCTCCACGAGATAGAGGACAGGGAACGCACGCACGGCCAGCCGAAAGTCATCGGCTCGCTCTATGGCTTCGACATCGTTGTCAAGACCGACACCACCGTCAAGGACGGTCTGGACTTCTGCGAGAACCGTTTCTTCGTGCGTGGCGAAGGCAACTTCCTCTACAACTATAACAACGGCCGCTTGGCGGTCGATCCGAAAACCGCCTGCCAGAACTTCATCAACGCCTTTGACAGCATCCCCCGCCTGATAGAGAAATATACGAGGGACAACGAAGCCATTGAGAAGGAACTCCCCGTCCTGGAACAGGTCGTCGGGGAAGTCTGGAAAAAGGAGGACGAGCTGAAGCAGCTCAAGGCCGACCTTGCCGCCCTCGACCGCAAGATCCTGCTCTCCCTCAAATCAGTGGATGCGCAGGAAAAAAGCACCGACGGAGTGATCGAAGTCGTGCCCTCCCAACCGGTAACGCCCGACGGACAGGATAACGCCCCCGCCGCCGGCATACCCGTCGCCGATGCTCCGCCCGGCAGTCCCTCACCGGGCAGTGTCCCCACACAGGACACGCCCCCTGCCGAGCCTTATGTCCACCGGATGCCCGACTTCCTCGCCGACAGGCAGCGCACTCCGCCCAAACTAAGCGGAATGCCCAAAAGCATCAGCATCAAAGAGGCAATGGGAGCGCTTGGCGGCAAGCTCGTCATCGGAGGCGTTCCCAAGTCCGGCAACAAGGACGATCCCGATCCTGACCGGCCCGAAAAGCCCAAACCCAAGCTGAAGTTATAGCTCCTGTAACCGAAGCCATAAAAACAACCCCACTCCGCCGGCTTCCCATGAAACAGCGGAGTGGGGTTTATACTATACATATAACCGAAATTTTACCGTTGTAAACTTTACGGCGGTAAAATTTCATTCGGTAGATATAAAAAAATCCAGCCTTTTCAATATAAAGCTGGATCGTATATAGTTAAAAGTATCTCTTATTCTTTCGTATAATTCAAATCAAGTTGAATACCCAATAATTTATTAGCATCTGAAATATCATTCAACTCTAAAACTTCCGTATCTACTATTAATGCCTTATATTCTTCCTCTGACAACTCTTTTGCTAATAAATCTAATGTTGATTGATTAACAGATAATATATACTGAAAATTATTGTTCATACATTCTTTTTGTGCAATTTTCAACATCGTAGCAACTTGACGAGGATCATTTTCTGAAACCAGTCGGCTATCATGAAAAATAAATTTTACAGAATGATTATATTGCCCTTTCAATAAAGTCCAGTCAAAGCAGAAAGTTCTAACTTCATTCACGCCATCACCCGTATCATCCATTATTTTAGCCTTAATATCAAAGCGCAATTTATTTGTTCCAGAATTATTTTCAATTGTGATACCGGATGTTTTATCTTCGTAGAATTGTTCCGTCAAAGACTGAAAGATTAAAATATTTTTCTTTATTAAAGATTCAACATCTTCAAGGTATTTATTGGTAGAAAGATTTTCATCAGCAAACTCTTTTTTTACTTCTTCTAACTTAGTCTTGTACTCTTTTACCAATTGTTTATATTGCTCTAACTTAGACAGCTCCATCCTATATTCAGCTAACAGTTTGGTTAATTGGGTATAATCATCCAATGCTCCGTGAGAAGCCAAATACTGAAGTTTCTCATTCTCTTGGTGTCCCAAATAGGCAATCCTACTTTCGGTTTCAGCCAAAGATCGTTCAAATCGAGCTTTCTCCTGTAACAGATTAAGAGTCCTGTTATCTAATAGTTTTGCATTAAAGGCTTCTATTTCTTCCAGCCTTTTAACAACCATATCACTCAATTGGACTTTAGCCTCATTATAGAAATCAATAAGTTGTTGTTTTGTTATATCAGGTTTATATTGCAGACTTTTCTCAATATTGGCAATAACCATACGATACTTCATCGCCTCATTTTGACAAGACTTCAAAGAAGCTGAAATACGATCAGCATCTTTTTTAATTTCATTATAATCTTCTGCTATTACGAAATTATCAATGTTGTATTGTAATTCATTTATCTTTTTTTCCAATCCAACAATCTTTATTTCAACATTCTCTGAGGCTTCATCTTTCATAAAGAAAGATTTCATTATTGGATCTTTTTGTATCTTAGAGCCTAAATCTTTTATACCATCAAGATCTTCCTTTAATTTATTTTTCTTTACAACCCTATTTATATCCAATCCTAACAGATAAGAATTGTTCAGAAGTTTAACATAATCTTGCTCTTCTTTTACAAAATCCCAATACAAATCATAGCTGCTTCTTTTAGGACGAATGAATCTTGAAATAAGACTTCTAAATGTTAGATAGTTAACAGGGGTTGTCAACCCAAACACCTCTTGTCCCATGAAACTTCTGAACTCAGCTAAAGACATCTTCTCATCATTCAAAAATATTACATCTTGTTGTTCAGTTGTTCGATAAGCAGTATATTCTTTACCATTTATCTCAAAATCAAGATAGAATATCCACCCTTGAAGCAATTCTTCAAATGCCGGTATTTTATTTGAAGCAAGACAAAAATGTATTAAAGCAATTGATAATGATTTTCCAACGCTATTATATGTGTTTCTTTCGTTTTCAGTTCTCTTTTTTGCAACAATCAGAGAAATACCTTTTGAATTAAAAGGAATAGTATGAAAACTTTCTTTATTTGCTCTTAATTTAAGTAGTTTCATATTTTATAATTTCTCCGTTAGTATTTATATTAATTGCCCCTATCAAGTACAACAAGTTTACAGCCATTACAACATTATCAAAACTATGATAAGCAGGAAAAATATCTCTTGTTTTGTTAACCTTTGAATACTCCTGCCATAGTTCATCCAATGTATAAGGTCTTTTAGCCAAAAAAGTCAATAAAATTCCAGCAAGTCCCAATAAGGACTCAGATAAACTAATATGTTTAGAAGGTAAAATCATATTTCAGGAGCTTTAAAAATATCACAATACTCAAAATAATAAGACATTAAAGTAAAAATAACAGCATCAATAGCAAATGTATGTTGAGGATAAGCCTTTTCATAAATATAAAAAAAGACTTCATCACTCTTATTTGTTGCGTCTGGAATTACCGATAATGCCTCATTGTATAAACCATTAAATACATCCCGAAGTTCATTCTTAATGAAATTACTGTTATATTCAAAGAAATCATTAATTATACCTTCATTTATTCTATAACTTTTTAAATACAAAGCAACCTGCTCACTCAGCTTATTAAAGATGATTTTTTCTTCAAAATTTGGATCTATGGGGATTACTTCTTTTTGAGGATTAGTTTTTACTTTTAGCATGTAATCAACAACATCTTTCATCACCCCATATTCAACTCCCACATTGTCTGGATTAGGAATAACACCAATAATATCATTTATTGCTACATCATCCAAACTTAAGAAAATATCTTCCAAATCTCTACATAAGAAAGGATTAGCACAAACATCCTTATATTGAATTTCAATCTTACGTAATTCTGCAAATAAACTGGCATACGCACCCTTATACTTGTCATTAACTACATAAAAGAAACTTTGTATAGGGTAAAGAGATTGCCAGTATGCATATAATCCAGAAAAGTCCGTAACCAACTTCTCTATTGTTTCTTTCTCCTTTATCTTAATATCTTCAGGAGCATATACTTGATAATAAGTACCCGTTGTTTTATCAAAACCATCGTTCTTTCTATCCCCGTATTGTCCTTGTGGCTTAACCTGCTGGAAATTACGGTTATGACGTTGCATTATCTGAGTAAAAAAAGACTCAAATGCTGCACCGTCACAAGAATATACTTTTGTTTGAAACATCAAACGCACTATGTATCTCGTATTTCTATCCATGACTATTTAATCTAACTACAAAGATACAGATTTCATATGATTCTTGTATGCTTCTTTGAGAATATTTAAAATATTCCATAACACATAGTCATACTAACGGTTGAAACGTTCCGGTTTGTACGCCACGAAACTGGAAAATTTTTAGGTGTACACATAAAAAATGATACCCCTCCGGACCGCTGTCCTTTGGAGTATCACCATTCGAACAAGAAAAGAAACTTCATCCTGTTTCACAACTGTATGAAGTCATTGCCATGACAAACACCAATACGCAGTTTGGGATTTCCTGCCTCACGGCAGTAGTTTCACCGGTACAAAGCAAAAACATGGACTTATTCTTTCGGCAGCGGATAGCTCTCGGACAGCTTGTCCTCACGTGCCTGCCGTTTTATCTCGTTCTCGTCGAAGTTGTTGCGGATGAACTCGTGCAAGTCCGACTCCTTGTAATATGTCTTGTGATATATCGAATAGAACTTCAACACCCCGTTATTCCGGTATCGTTGCAGCGTGCGTTTGCTGATGCGCAACAACAGGCATACTTCCTGATTGTCGTACAGACGCTCTCCGTTCAGGTAGTTCAGGTGCTTTTCCCTCGTTTCCGCCTTGTCCAGCTTCCGTGAGATGCGGTACAGCTCACCCATGATACGTTCCATCCATGCTTCAAATTCCGTTTTATCTACTAACATACGCTTTCCTCCTTAAAAGTTCCCGATAACATAATAGCTTTGGTTATCGGATGATTTCAGAATGATTTCTTTCTCACGCATGAACTTGATGTAGCTTTTCGCCGTACGCTCCTTCACTTCCAGTATCGACTGGATTTCTTCCGCAAGCTCCACATAAGTAACAAAGCGCCTCCGGCTGAATACCTCTTTGGCCACCGCTACAAGCTCGTCCTCTTTGCGCTTGTCCTTTTCCTCTTTCGGCTTTTCGCCCAGATAGACGTGCATGGCCTTTTCTTTATCCCACGAAAACTGCATGATAGGCACATCCAGCGGACTTCCATCCCTTACTTTCAGAGCCTTCACCACCGATATGGCCGGATCGCTGTCCTTCTCTATGGAAAGGATTGCCGCAGCCTTCCGCTGCAACTCGCTTCCCAAGTGTCCCCTCAGCTTCAGCCCGTTGGGGATAAAATGCAGTACCGTAACGATACACGTCTTGTAGATACCGGCCAGCCGGTACAGTTCTTCCACGACGGCTATGCTCTCCGCTTCATCGTTGGCGCATTTTATCAAATCCGCAATCCCGTCTATCACCACCAGATGAACACCGCCGTATTGATAATGGTACTTGTCCAAGCTCTGGATAATGGAAAGCAGGCGTTCTTTCCGGCTCATTCCCGTAAGACAATACGCCTTGAACCATTTCGGCATCGCCTCACGTCCGCATCGCCGCAGCAGGTTGCTGATATTCTTATACAGCTGTACTTCGCTCTGTTCCGTGTCATAGAACAGTACCGCCTTGTTCCTGCCGTTTTCGTGGAGCGTAACGCCCAGCGCATCCACATCCGTTCCGGTGGGACGGATAGCTCCGGCAATCAGTGCCGCCACATAGTTACTTTTTCCCGTGCCTTCTCCGCCGGTGATACAAAGCAGGTTGCCTTGAGTTCCGAGAGGCACGTCATTTACCGATACGATCATCTGTGCAATGGGAGGCGGGTTGTTGAAATCCACCTCGCAGGATTTCAAAGCCGACATGGTTTCACTGTATAAGGTTTCCAGATAGTCCAGAAAAAGTTTTATCAAATCCTCACGGCTGTTCCCCAGCATGAAGTAGTCCGATACATCCTTTTCCGTCTTTGTACCGGCAAGCGGGAGCAACAATCGTTTAACCCCGTATTCCTTCAGCTCCTCTTCACGCTTCGCCGAGCTTTTCAGCCCGGTACTGTCCACATCATAGAGGAGGATGATATGTTTGAACCGGAACGAAAGCCGGTGTATGACAGCCGCAGGGATAAAAGCCGTTTCCGAATTGAAACAGATCGCATGGAAGCCGTGTGCCGCCAGACTCATCACATCCTTTTCCCCGCCTGTGATAAAGAGCAGATCACCCTTTGCCGGCAGCTGCTCCAGCCCGAAACAGTAGTTGTCGCCAAAATCACCGGCATACAGGAACCGCATTTGTGAACACGGACGGTAAATCTTGATATGCTGTTTCCCCATATATCCGAACATCGGTTCATTGACGCTTGTCATGCAGGAAAAAGGCTTCCTTTCCTGGTTCTCGCTGCTGAACTTCTTCAGCGATACCGTCCGGTACGCTTTCAGAACATTTTCCCCGATTCCCGATTTGCTCCAAAAGGCAAGTTCCGCAGCCGTAAAGGGCTTTTGCACGACAGTATAAGGCCGGACGCTTTTCGCTTTCGGTTCTTCCGATACCACTTCACTCTTTTGGGGCACTTTGCTATGACTCACATGATATTCCTCATGTGCGGACAGCCCCAAATGCAGATCACGGTTTATCATTTCCATGATCTCGACAAACTCTTTAGGCTCCTTGCAGCTAAGGCCGTTCAGCCTGCCCACCAGTTCAAAGCAGTCCCCCGAATAATCCTCATTCCCGAAATCCTTCATTTTAAACACACCGGCCTTGCGTTCGTAATAAATATTGCACGAAGCCTTCGTATCCTTATAAAAAGGGTTCAGGAAGTTCTTTCCCACCTTGAAGTCCACCGGCAGGTAATAGCGGAATACGGAAATGCCCTTTTCCGTCATTTTCAGTATATCATCCTTTCTTATCATTGCCGGTTCTCGTTAGGTAGTTTTTGCGAAAATCCTCCAATGTTTGAGGCTTGCACCGAATGGTACGCTCTTCCAGACAGCGTTCGACCTCCGACAGCTTGTACATACACCGTCCACGCAGCATGGAGTAGCTGATCAGGTTTTCATCCCTCAGGCGTTGCAATGTACGTGTACTGATCCCCAACGCTTCCGCCAGTTGGTTGCTGTCCAGCCAAGCCTCCTTTTTTTCTTCCGAAGGCAGCTGCGCTTCGGCTACATACCCGGCGATTTTTTCAATCTTCCCTACAAGCGCTTTATACGCTTCACTTTCAAATGTAATAACTTCCATAACAAACTTAATTTTTAATGTTTGCTGCAAAAGAATAACAATAAAAGGCAGCGCATGGGATACTATACGTGTACTACACCATGATTTTTTCGGTTCAGCGAAAAAGGAGGGGGAACCGCTTCACATAAACGGCGGTATCGAGGCGGACGGCAAGGCTGTAGGACTGATGCAGCATCCGCCCGGTGCAAGGGGCAAACCTATCCATATATATAGGTTCGCCCCTTGCACTGGGGATCTTTTTTTAAAGATTTAATAATCAAATGTTTGGAAAATAAAAAGTAATGCTCTATCTTTGCGGCATCAGAGAACGGCTGACAAACGAATGCCTCTCACTGACAACAAGCGTTCCTATAAATCGTTACTAATTCGTTACGGTACAATTTTTCAAGGTTTACAAGAGCTTATAAATCAAAGATATAGACCGCTACGGTGAAAGCCCCAGGCGGATCACGGAAAACAAAAGAAAAATCAAGCAAATCCCTGATAATCAATCATTATCAGGGATTTTTATTTTCTCCAAATACTGCATTTCACCGCAAAAAACAGTGATGATCACAGGTGAAATAGGTGGACTTGACATCTACCTGAAAAAGTCCACCGAATTAGATCATATTTCATTGATTTTCCGAATTTTGCGTGGTTCGAAACCGACTCGTAAAAATTAATTTTGTAACATCATTTTTTTGAGTATGGCTATGCAGAGAAACTACTTTACGATTCTTTTCTTCATCAAGAAGTCTAAACTCCTAAAAAACGGAGAGGCACCCATTTGTATGCGTATAACGGTTAACGGGCAACGGGCCGAGATACAGATTAAAAGAAGCGTGGACATTTCCAAGTGGAATTCCCAAAAGGAATGTGCCATAGGTAAGGAAAGGAAATCTATGGAATTGAACCATTATCTGGATACGGTCCGTATGAAAGTTTTACAGATCCACAGGGAACTGGAGCAGGACGGGAAGCCGATCACGGCCGATGTCTTAAAAAGACGTTATTACGGGGAGAGAGACTCTCCGAAGATGCTGCTGGAGGTTTTCCAGGAACATAACCGAAAGTACAGGGAGTTGATGGGCAAGGATTATGTCGCCGGGACTGTCCTGCGCTATGAACGGACCGCGAGGTATCTGGGTGAACTGCTGCAAAAGGAATACAGGATGAACGATATACCTTTGAAAGAGATAAACCATGAGTTCATCGCCCGGTTTGAGCACTATGTAAAAACAGAAAAATCATGTGCCCAGAATGCCACGGTAAAATATCTGAAAAACTTCAAGAAGATAATAAAAGTGGCGCTTGTGAACAAATGGATAACGGACGATCCTTTTCTGGAGATTCATTTTAAACAAACAAAAACGAACCGGGCGTTCCTTACGGAAGAGGAATTGAACATACTTCTGAAAAAGGAATTCACCATTCCCCGCCTGCAAACGGTCAGGGACATATTCGTGTTTTGTGCGCTGACCGGGCTGGCCTTTACCGATGTACAGCACTTGCGATATGAACACATAATAAAGGATATCAATGGCGAGTACTGGATAAGAAAAGCCCGGGAAAAGACGGACAACATGTGTGACATTCCACTGTTGGACATTCCACGGATGATTTTGGAGAAGTACAAGACACATCCGGAATGCCTGAAAAAAGGAGTGGTCTTGCCGGTACCCAGTAACCAGCGGATGAACAGTTATTTGAAAGAGATCGCTGACATATGCGGTATCAATAAACCACTGAGCACGCACGTCGCCAGGCATACATTCGCGACCGTCGCGCTGGCCAACAGGGTTTCAATGGAATCCGTTGCGAAAATGCTCGGGCATACAGACATCAGGACAACCAAAATATACGCGAGGGTTTTGGACAAGACCGTTTCCGAAGAAATGAAAGGGATGAGAAGCAAATTCGTGGTCTGATAAGGACTGGAAAACAATCAGACCATACTTGAAGCCACCTGATTCCAAATGAAACTATCCCATAAAATGATTTCACTTGAGATTAGGTGGCATATCAACAAGATATGAGTATCGGTTTAGCATTTGAATCCGAGACTTCATCAAATACCATCTCTGTTCCTTATCCTGCATTTATGTTTGGAAAATTTGGTAATCATGTCATTCGTGCTGTGATTAACCGTTTTGATACTTTTAAGTTCTCAAATCTTAAAGATTCTTATTCCAATTTGGAGTCTATTAAGAACTTTATCAAGGGTTACTCATATTTAGCGGGAATCAATATTCTGTTTTTTTTTTAATGATACGGCGACCACCGAGATCTACACTCTTTCCCTACA
>OJSD01001873.1_pt1 | contig 22447 bp, 20 predicted proteins | sample 1599391 | NCBI WGS metagenome assembly OJSD01 (sample SAMN04168656, study PRJEB22393) | human gut metagenome | biome: human gut microbiome; feature: stool | host: Homo sapiens | collected 2014-03-17 | reverse complement strand
ACAGCTATCGATTTTATCTTTTTAGAGTCAAGTGGCAAGAATTTCTTTTCATTCTTCAACAAGACGATGCTCTGACGAGCAGCCTCAAGAGCCAACTTACTATGCTTCTCGCATCCTACTATAGAAGGAGATATCTTATTGTAAGGATTCAAAGCCGGATCGTCAAACAGACCGAGACGCATGCGGGCTCTCAAGACATGATAAGCAGCAGAATCAATTTCCGCTTCACTTACCATATACTGTTTATAGGCATTAAGCAAAGGTTCCATATAGACTTCATCCCCACACTCCAAATCAAGACCTGCTTGTATAGACAAGGCCGCAGCAGCCTCCAATGTTTTCACATATTTATGATGTGTAACCAAAAAACTGGGTCCTCCGCAATCGGAAACTACATACCCGTCAAATCCCCAGTCATGGCGGAGAACTTTCTTCAACAACCAGTTATTCAACGTACAAGGAACATCATTAATAGCATTATAGGCAGTCATTATAGAAGCAGCCTTTCCTTCGATAATACATTTTTCGAATGCCGGTAAATAATATTCCCTTAAATCTTTCTCACTAATGATAGGATTACATTCAAAACGATTATGTTCCTCATTGTTTGCTGCAAAATGCTTCGGTGTAGATACTATCTTCAGATAGCGGGGATCATCTCCCTGCAGCCCCTTTACAAATGAAACACCGAGTTTTCCGGACAGAAAAGGATCTTCACCATAGGTCTCCGGGGTACGCCCCCAACGCGGATCCCTTGCCATATTTACTGTAGGAGACCAGAATGTAAGTAAATCACTGAATTGTCCCAATTGTTTTTTCCCTTGTTCCAACTCATTCCATCTTGCACGTGCTTCATCTGAAATAACCGTCGAAATCTCGTTCAGCAATTGAGGATTCCACATAGCAGCCAATCCGATAGCTTGCGGAAATACGGTAAAGTTTCCTGGACGTACAACTCCGTGTAACGCCTCATTTCCATGATAATACTTATCTATATGAAGCCGTGGAATACCCGGTGAAGTCGCACGCAGTAATGAGATCTTCTCTTCAATGGTCAATTTAGATAATAAATCAAGAATACGCTCGTGCCGGGGGGCATTCATATCCAAAAAAACATCTTTACCATTCTGTGCCTGGACAGTAAACACGTAAACCAGACTTACTACAAAAAATAATATTCTTCTTTTATTCATTTTCATGTTGTTTTTAATTATAGCAAACCCAGATAAGGTTTGCGTTAAATTTTCGTTCTTAACAAGGACTTTAACTCTCTTGCGTTATGATGGTAGCAGAAAAAGTGAAAGGGTGATGGAATTGAGCCATGTAAAAAAAACGGCGGCGCAGGCCTTGTTGCTGGTTGTGGGTATCGCCATGTTGTGCTTCGGCGTATGGCGCGGTGAGGCGGCGACGGTGCTGAGCAAAGCGATCAAATTATGTCTGGAGTGTGTGGGCATTGGGTAAGAAGTTTTCAGGCGTTTCACAGACCATGTCCCGCTTCCGGGGCTGGATCCAGGCGGGGGCGACGCTGCTGACCAACCTGCACCTGCCGAACTTTCTCAAGGGCGGACTGTATCAGGGGGCGGGGAAGACCGTCTGCGTGCCGGGGCTGAACTGCTACTCCTGTCCGGCGGCCTCCGGAGCCTGCCCCATCGGGGCGTTTCAGGCAGTGGTGGGCTCGTCCAAGTTTAGCTTTTCCTATTATATCACAGGCTTCCTCATTCTGCTGGGCGTGCTGCTGGGGCGCTTTATCTGCGGCTTTCTATGCCCCTTCGGCTGGTTTCAGGAGCTGCTGCACAAAATCCCCACTAAGAAGCTTTCCACAAAGAGGCTGAAGCCGCTGACATACCTGAAATACGCTGTCCTGCTGGTGATGGTTTTCCTGCTGCCGGCGTTCCTTGTGAACGATGTTGGCATGGGAGACCCGTTCTTCTGCAAATACCTCTGCCCCCAAGGCGTGCTGGAGGGAGCCATCCCGCTGTCCCTTGTCAATTCCGGCATCCGGGCGGCGCTGGGAAAGCTGTTTACATGGAAATTCAGCATCCTGCTGTCGGTGATCGCGCTGAGCGTGGTATTCTACCGCCCCTTCTGCAAGTGGCTCTGTCCGCTGGGAGCGTTTTACGCACTGTTCAACCGGGTATCCCTCTTCCAGATGAAGGTGGATCGGAACAAATGCGTCTCCTGCGGGAAATGTGCCAAGGCCTGCAAAATGGATGTGGACGTGACAAAAACGCCCAACCATACCGAGTGCATCCGCTGCGGGATGTGCATCCGCGCCTGTCCTACCAACGCCGTCAGCTTCCGCTACGGCTTTGGAGACGGCAAAAAAGAACCTGTAAAACCTGCAGATAAATTAAAAACGGAGGAAACAAAATGAACGTAAAGAAAATCATCACACTGCTGCTGGCAGCACTGCTGGTGCTGTCCCTGGCCGCCTGCGGCAAACAGGGCAGCGACGACACGACAAAGCCCGACGGCGAGCCCAAGAACGCCCAGGAGGCGGCCGCTATGTACAAGGACCTGATGGATCAGGAGAATGCCATTCTGACGGAAAACCAGTCCCTTTGGGAGAAGGTGTTCCAGGCCGCCGACAAGGGCATGACCACGCAGGAGGACGGCAAGAACTACGGTGATTTCCTGCTGGACACCATTGAATCCGCCAAGGACAAGTTTACCGCCGACGAGCTGAAGATCCTGCGCCAGGGCGGCGAGAAGATCCGGGAGATCGAGCGCACCCTGGCCGCCATTGAGGCCAAGTTCCCCGATGCGGCTCCCAAGGCCCCGGACAACGGTGACAGCATCCCTGCCGACAGCCCCACGACACCCGGCGACAGCGGCAAGACGCAGAAGTTCCCCGCCTTCGAGGGCAAGGACCTCAACGGCAACACCGTCAAGAGCGATGACCTGTTCTCCAAGAACGCCGTCACCGTGATGAACTTCTGGTTCACCACCTGCAATCCCTGCGTGGGAGAGCTTGCCGAGCTGGACGCGCTGAATAAGGAACTCGCGGAGAAGGGCGGCTCCCTCATCGGCGTCAACACCTTCACGCTGGACGGCGACGAGGCAGCGATTTCCGAGGCGAAGGACGTGCTGGCCAAGAAGGGCGCCACCTATCAGAATGTGTATTTTGACTCCGATGGTGAGGCGGGAAAGTTTGCTGCCAACATCTTTGCTTATCCCACCACCTATGTGGTCGACCGCAACGGCAATATCGTGGGCGACCCCATCGTGGGTGCTATTACGGAACCGAAGCAGGCGGAGGCACTGCAAGCCCAAATCGACAAGGCACTGTCCGCCGATAAGGGCTGACCCAAGATTTTTAGAAAGTGTCTACGATGAAGAAAAACCATCGTAAGCCGGCACATTCTGCGCACCATTGCATCGCCTCTGGCAAGCAAGCACCTATACGATCGAAATAGCCTTTGAAGGCGAAACCGGAGCATCAGAGGGGGGTTCATCCTTGGAGACCCCTGCTCCATCAAACAGGTATTGGACGAACACCTATTTCTTCAGCGGCGGTTTCGCTGTAAAGTGTTCGCTCTGATCCGCAGCAGAAAAGCGCCGTCTTGGAAGTGATTCCGGGACGGCGCTTTTTACTATCCGCACATTCGATTTCCGCTATTCCTCCTGCTGCTGTGATTACAGAAAGGAACGGGAGGTTATGCGAATGGAGAGATTTGTCGCAGATGAACGATGCCGTTACCTGCGGACATTCCTTTGCGTGATACAATAACCGCAGAATCAAATGAAAACTAAACGGCCTGAGCCCTGTGCAGTACAGGATCCAGACCGTTCAGGTCGCTTAATTCTTATTTTGTCTAACTTTTGGGGGGCACTTCACACTGGTGCGCCGCTCTTTTTATCACATTTCGCTAAATTCCCGGATGGGGCTTACTTCTTCAGCTTCTGATCCACCACCTCGTGGAGCATGGCGGTGAAGCCCGCCACGGTCATGGCACCCAGATCCTCGCCGGTACGGGTACGGACGGAGACGGTACCCGCCTCCATATCCCGGTCGCCCACCACCAGCATATAGGGGATCTTCTCCAGTGTGGCCTCACGGATCTTCTTGCCGATCTTCTCGTTGCGGCTGTCCACCTCCACCCGGAAGCCCTCACGCCGCAGCTGCTGGGCCTGCTGGGCGCAGTAGTCGGCGGCCCGGTCGGTGATGGGCAGCAGGCGCACCTGCTCCGGCATCATCCAGGTGGGCAGCGCACCGGCGTACTCCTCGATGAGGTAGGCCAGCGTCCGCTCGTAGCAGCCCAGAGAGGTACGGTGGATGATATACGGCAGGGCCTTGTTGCCGTTTTCGTCGATGTAGTACATCCCGAAGCGCTCGGCCAGCAGCATATCGATCTGGATGGTGACCAGCGTATCCTCCTTGCCGTACACGTTCTTATACTGGATATCCAGCTTGGGGCCATAGAAGGCGGCCTCATCGATGCCGATGGAGTAGTGAACGTCCAGATCCTTCAAAATCTTCTCCATGGTGCTCTGGGCGTGATCCCACTGCTCCGCCGTACCCTCATACTTGTTGTTGGGGTTGGTGGGATCCCACTGGGAGAACCGGAAGGTACACTTATCCAGCAGGCCCACGGTGCCGAGGCAGTACTTGGCCAGCGCCAAGCAGCCCTTGAACTCCTCCTCCAGCTGATCGGGACGCAGCACCAGATGGCCCTCGGAGATGGTGAACTGGCGCACACGGATCAGGCCGTGCATCTCGCCGGAATCCTCGTTGCGGAACAGGGTGGACGTCTCGCCCAGCCGCATGGGCAGGTCACGGTAGGAGCGCTGGCGGTTCAGATACACCTGATACTGGAAGGGGCAGGTCATGGGCCGCAGGGCAAAGCACTCCTTGGTCTCGTCATAGGGGTCGCCCAGCACGAACATACCGTCCAGATAGTGATCCCAGTGGCCGGAAATTTTATACAGGTCCCGTTTGGCCATCAGGGGGGTCTTGGTCAGCAGGTAGCCGGCCTTCTCCTCGGTATCCTCCACCCAGCGCTGCAGCTGCTGGATGACCCGTGCGCCCTTGGGCAGCAGGATGGGCAGACCCTGACCGATGCAGTCCACGGTGGTGAAGTACTCCAGCTCACGGCCCAGCTTGTTGTGATCCCGCTTCAGAGCCTCCTCCCGCTCCTTCAGGTAGGCGTCCAGCTCCTCCTTCTTGGGGAAGGCCACGCCGTAGATGCGCTGGAGGGTCTGGCGGCTGCTGTCGCCCCTCCAATAGGCGGCGTTGCAGGCCGTCAGCTTGATGCCGTTGCCCTTGATGCGGCCGGTGGAATCCAGATGGGGGCCGGCGCACAGATCGGTGAACTCGCCCTGCTTATAAAAGGAGATGTGGGCGTCGGCGGGCAGGTCGTTGATGAGCTCCACCTTGTAGGGCTCCTCCCGCTCCTCCATGAACTTCAATGCCTCCTCACGGGGCAGCTCGAAGCGCTCCAGCTTCAGCTTCTCCTTGCAGATCTTCCGCATCTCCGCCTCGATCTGGGCCAGATTCTCCTGTGTGAAGGCAAAGGGTGCGTCCAGATCGTAGTAAAAACCGCCGTCGATGGACGGGCCGATGGCCAGCTTCACCTCCGGCCACAGGCGCTTGACGGCCTGAGCCAGCACGTGGGAGCAGGTGTGCCAATAGGTCTTGCGATACTCCTCGTTTTCAAACGTGTACTTGTTTTCTTCGCTCATGATAGCTTCCTCCTTACTTGGTCGGGGCGGGCAACAAAAAACCCCGCCCCTGATACGGTTCAGGGGTGAGGTAAAATAGCTTTACTCCACGGTTCCACCCTGCTTACGGAAATTTTTCCGTCGCTCGTGATCTCTGTAACGGGAGAACCCGGCCCGGCCTACTGGTTTCCGTTCGGCGAGCGGCTCGGAGGGGGTACCGTTCCGCTTCCCGTCAGATCCCTTGCACCACGGGGGGACCCTCTCTGTGACCTTCTGCGGACAGCTTCCTCGTCTATGCCTTTTTTATACCCCAGAATATAGCACCCCCGGCGGCGGTTGTCAACGGCCTTTTTGAAGTTTTCCCCGGATAAAACAAAAAAAACTACCCTTTTCACAGGAACTGTGCTATGATATAAGAGTATGATTGTCGTTTGATAAGGAGGGGACCTATGCGACATCTGAAACGCCCGGCCCTGTTGGGGCTGTTGCTGCTGGCCTGCCTGCTGCTGGCCGGATGCCGGATGGACAGTACCATGGAGGAGCTGTTCACCCTGCCCCGCCTGCCCACGGAATACACCACCCTCTCCCGCCAGCTGGATCAGCTGCTGTCGGAGGGCTACGAATACATGGCTCCCACCTCCGGGCGGAACATCCAGTCCCTCCAGATGGTGGACATCGACGGCGACGGGCGGGACGAGGCGCTGGCCTTTTTCCGCCTCAGCAACGGCGAAAAGCCCCTGAAAATTTACGTGTTCCACTCCCGTGAGGACAGCTATGAGCTGGCCTCCATCATCGAGAGCAGCGGCACCGCCATCGACTCCATCTACTATGAGGATCTCACCGGCGACGGTCGGAAGGAGCTGATCGTAGGATGGAAGATCAGCGCCGACGTCCAGACCGTCACCGTCTACGATATGCGGCCCGGCCCGGTGCAGCTGATGCAGAGCAACTACACCCGCCTGTCCTTTCAGGAGCTCAACGGCGACGGCATCCCCAGCCTTCTGCTGCTGCGAACCAACAGCGACAACCAGCCGGTGGCGGAGTTTTGCAGCTGGCAGGATGGGTCGCTGTCCGTCTCCCACCGCTGCACCCTGTCCAGCACCATGGCGGAGCTGAATCAGGGCAGCGTGGTCACCGGCAAGCTGGATCAGGACACCCCGGCGGTGTTCATCACCGGCATCAACAGCCAGGGCATCGCCGTGACGGATATCCTCGTCTGGCAGGAGGACGCCGGGCTCGTCAACGCTGCGCTGGACCGCAGCACGGGGCTCTCCACCGCCACGGCTCCCTATCGTCAGCTGACGCCGCAGGACATCAACGGCGACGGCATCACGGAGCTTCCCCGGCCCGACAGCTCTGTCTCCGACACCAAGCAGGCCGACGGCATGGTCTTTTGGGAGCAGTACCGGCCCGACGGCCTTGTCACTGTGGAGCGCACCTATCACTGCCTGTCCGGCGGCTGGTACTTTATCCTGCCGGAGGATTGGACGGGCGATGTCACCGCTCTCGCCTCGGACGCCGGTATCGGTGAGACGCAGGTAACGCTGTCGGTGCAGGGGGAGAAGGCCCTGAGTATCTGCGCCCTCACCGGCGAAAACCGGGAACGGCGGGCCCTCCGGGGTAATCGGGTGGTACTCAAGCGCCGCACCGGTACCATTTACGCCGCCGAGACCCTCAGTGAGATCTATTCGCTGGATGAGGAGACTCTGCGTCAGAATTTCAACCTGATCGTCCACTCTTGGGACGCCAACTAACGACATAGAAGGAGTAGCTTATGAAAAAAGTTCTGGTTCTGGAGGATGAATCCAGCATCCGCAGCTTTATCGTCATCAATCTGCGCCGTGCCGGTTATGAGGTCATCGAGGCAGGCACCGGCGAGGAGGCGCTGGAGATGCTGCAGCAGCACAGCGATATCCGTGTGGCGCTGCTGGATGTGATGCTCCCCGGCATCGACGGCTTCGAGGTATGCCGCCGCATCCGGGCCACCAACTCCCGCATCGGCATCATCATGCTCACCGCCCGCTCACAGGAGATGGACAAGGTCACGGGCCTGATGACCGGAGCCGACGACTACGTCACTAAGCCCTTCTCCCCCGCCGAGCTGACGGCACGGGTGGACGCCCTCATGCGCCGCAGCGGCGGCAGCATGGAGGAGCACTCCGGCGAGATCAGCCAGCCCCCCTTCCTGCTGAACACCCGCAACCGCACGCTGGAAAAGAACGGCAAGCCCGTGAAGCTGACGCAGGTGGAGTACTCCATCATGCGGATGTTCATGGAGAATCCCGGCAAGGCCCTGTCCCGTGAGGAAATTTTGGATCTGGTGTGGGGCCGGGATTACTTCGGTGAGCTGAAGATCGTGGACGTGAACATCCGCCGCCTGCGACTGAAGATCGAGGACAACGCCACCAACCCCACTTTCATCAGCACCGTATGGGGCTACGGCTACAAGTGGGACGCCTGATGGCCCCGCAGCAAGGAGGTGACGGTCCATGAAGGAGCGTCTGCGGATACAGGGCCTGCGCAAGCGCTGGATCCTCAACAGCGTGGGGCCTGTGATCCTGATACTGGTGCTGGCTGCCATTCTGGCCTCGGCCACCGTGGCCAACAACTACTACGGCTCCGCCCGTTCCACGCTGGAGGCCAAGGCCAAGGCCGGCGCCGACTACTTCAACTCTTACAGCATGAGCAGCTACAGCGAGTACTACCGCAACGCCTCGCTGTACGCCGCCAGCTTCGACAGCACCCGCATCGAGCTGCAATTTCTGAATCTCTACGGCCGGGTGGATAACTCCACTCAGGGCGTGGCCGCAGGCACGGCTCCCCAGACCCCGGAGATCGCACGGGCGCTGGAGAGCGGCAGCATCGAGGTATTCAGCGGCAAGGACCCCGTCACCGGCGAGTCGGTGATGGCCGTCACTACACCCCTGAAGTTCAACGGCTCCACGGTGGCCCTTATGCGCTATGTCACCGCCACCCGGCAGATCGACCATCAGATCCTTCTGACCATCCTCATCATCAGCGCCATCATCGCCGGGGTCATCTGTCTGGTGCTGATCTCCAGTCTGCTGTTCATCAACAGCGTGGTGGCCCCGGTGGCTGAGGTGACGGACGCCGCCAAGCGCATCTCCGGCGGCAGCTACGGCATCCAGCTGCCCAACCCCTACACCGATGAGATGGGGGAGCTGGTGGACAACATCAACGATATGTCCCTGAAAATCAGCCAGAGTGAGAAGATCCAGACGGAGTTCATCTCCTCCGTGTCCCACGAGCTCCGCACCCCCCTGACGGCCATCAATGGTTGGAGCGAGACACTGCTGGAGGACGACGATCCCGCTCAGCTGCGCCGGGGTCTGCACATTATCCTCAAGGAATCCCGCCGACTCACCAACATGGTGGAGGAGCTGCTGGAGTTCTCCAAGATGCAGGACGGCCGTTTTACCCTCCGCATCGAGGACGTGGACCTGCAGACGGAGTTCGAGGACGCCGTTTACACCTATCAGGAGCTGTTCCGACAGGACGGCATCCATCTGGAGTATGACGACGACGGCGAACTGTACGCCGATCCTATCCCCGGCGATCCGGAACGGCTGAAGCAGGTGCTGTGCAACGTACTGGACAACGCCGCCAAGCACGGTGGCTCCGGCAAGCGCATCATCGCCTCTCTGCGGCGGGATGCGGACAACTATGTCATCCGCATCCGGGACTTCGGGCCCGGCATCCCCCCGGCGGAGCTGCCCTATGTGAAGCAGAAATTCTACAAGGGCTCCTCCAAGGCCCGTGGCAGCGGCATCGGTCTGGCGGTGTGCGATGAGATCATCACCCGCCACGGCGGCACCTTCGAGATCGGCAACGCCGACGGCGGCGGCGCTCTGGTGACCATTACCCTGCCCATTCCGCCCCACACGGAGCATTGATAGAAATAGAACAGTTGTTGCATTTCATTCGAGCAAGTGCTATACTTACGGAAAGGAACTTACATCGTCTATGGAACACAAACCCGGCACATTCCGCACCTCCATCGGCGGACAGGCTCTCATTGAGGGCATCCTCATGCGTGGCCCGGAAAAGCAGGCCATTGTGGTGCGCTCCCCGGAGGGCCTTGTGACCAAGGTGGAGGAGCTGACACTTATCAAGGACAAATACCCCATTCTGGGCCTTCCCATCCTGCGGGGGGCCGTGACCTTTCTGGACTCCATGATCCGGGGCGTCAAGGCCCTGATGTTCTCGGCGGACTACTTCCCCGACGACGAGGCCGCCCAGCCCTCCAAGCTGGACCTGTGGCTGGAAAAGCACGTTCCGGCAGAAAAGCTCCAAAACGTGCTGGTATGGGTGTCGGTGCTGCTGTCTCTGGGCATGACGCTGGCGCTGTTCATGCTGCTGCCCACCTTCGTGGCCGGGCTGTTCCGCGCTCAGAACGCCGCCCTCCACAATCTCATTGAGGGCGTCATCAAGGTGGCCATCTTTCTGGCCTATCTGATCCTCTGCTCCAAGCAGAAGGATGTGCGCCGGGTGTTCTGCTACCACGGTGCCGAACACAAGACCATTTTCTGCTATGAGGCGGGCCTGCCCCTGACGGTGGAAAACGCCCGCATCCAACCCAAGCATCATCCCCGCTGCGGCACCAGCTTCCTCTTTGTGGTCATCATCGTGTCCATCCTGTGCAGCAGCATCGTTTTCAGCTACGTCAACTGGCAGAACATCTGGGTCCGTATCGGGATGCATCTGCTGCTGCTGATCCCGGTGGTGGGCATCACCTATGAATTCAACCGGCTGGTGGGGCGGCATGACAATGCCCTCACACGGGTGCTGTCCGCCCCCGGTATGTGGCTCCAGAATTTCACCGTCAACGAGCCGGACGACTCCATGCTGGAGGTGGCCATTGAGGCCTTGAAGCTGGTGCTGCCGGAGGAGGAGGGCAAGGACCGCTGGTGAGAAATTCCCGGCCGTTCTCCCCTGAAAAGCTCAAAATATGACAACGGAGCGTATTATGGCGACTACTTACAACAATTTGTATATGGATATCCGGCAGACTCTCCGCCGGGCAGGCATCGAGGCCGCCACGCTGGAGGCCCGTGAGCTGATGTGCTTCGCCTCCGGCAAGACCCGCAGCCAGCTGGTGCGGGATGGGCAGCTGTATGTCCCCCCGGCCATCGAGGAGCGGGCGAGGGAGCTGGTGTGCCGCCATCTGGCGGGGGAGCCGGTGGCCTACCTCATCGGGGAGTGGGAGTTCTACGGGCTGCCGCTGGACATCTCCGAAAGCGTGCTGATCCCCCGTCCGGACACGGAGACGCTGGTGGATCACGTGGTAGCGTGGCTGCGGCCCCTGCCGGAGTGCCGGGTGCTGGATCTGTGCGCCGGCTCCGGCTGCATCGGTCTGGCCATCGCCAGTCAGGTCCCCGGCGCACGGGTGGTGCTGGGGGAGCTGGACGAGGGGGCCTTGCGGATCTGCCGCCAGAATATCCGCCGCAACAGTCTCAGCGGACAGGTGGTGTCCTTAAAGATGGACGCTCTGTCCGATCCGCCTCCCCGGCTGGGGGATTTTGACTGTCTGGTGTGCAATCCCCCCTACATTCCCTCCGGGGACATCGCCGGACTGGACGTCTCCGTCCGGGACTATGAGCCCCATCTGGCGCTGGACGGTGGGACCGACGGGCTGGACTTCTACCGCAGCGTCTGCCGCCGCTGGCGGGACGTGCTGCACACCGGGAGCCGCCTGGCCTTCGAGGTGGGCATCGGGCAGGCCGACGACGTCCTGCGGCTCATGCGAGGCGAGGGCTTCGGTGAGCTGGAGATCCTGCCGGATCCGGCGGGCATCCCCCGTGTGGTGACGGGCCTGCGCTATCGGGAGGTCTATGCCGACGCCTGATGACCGGCGAAACGACTTTGTAAATCGATGGGCCTCTGCCCATTTACCACGAAAATTTTCATTGATACAGGAGGAAGAAACATGGCAGCGAAGAAAGACAGCTCTATAGCTGCTCCCGTGGTCTCCGACAAGAAAAAGGCGCTGGAGACCGCCATGCAGCAAATCGAAAAAACCTACGGCAAGGGCTCTATCATGCGCTATGGCGACAATGTGCAGCCCAATGTGGAGGCCATCCCCACCGGCTCTCTGGCGCTGGATCTGGCGCTGGGCATCGGCGGCGTACCCCGTGGCCGCATCATCGAGATCTATGGGCCTGAGTCCTCCGGTAAGACCACGCTGGCTCTGCACGTTCTGGCGCAGGCCCAGAAAATGGGCGGCGAGGTGGCCTTCGTGGATGCCGAGCACGCTCTGGATCCCACCTATGCCCGTGCGCTGGGGGTGAAGATCGAGGATATGCTCATCTCCCAGCCGGACACCGGTGAGCAGGCGCTGGAGATCACCGAGGCGCTGGTGCGCTCCGGGGCCATCGACGTGGTGGTGGTGGACTCCGTGGCCGCTCTGGTCCCCCGTGCCGAGATCGAGGGAGAGATGGGCGACAGCTTCGTGGGGCTCCATGCCCGGCTCATGAGTCAGGCGCTGCGGAAGCTGACGGGCATCATCGCCAAGACCAATACCGTGGTCATCTTCATCAACCAGCTGCGGGAAAAGGTGGGCGTCATGTACGGTAACCCGGAGGTCACCACCGGCGGTCGGGCGCTGAAGTTCTACGCCTCCGTCCGTATCGACGTGCGCCGCATCGAGACGCTGAAGTCCGGCGGCGAGATGATCGGCAACCGCACCCGCGCCAAGGTGGTCAAGAACAAGGTGGCGCCCCCCTTCCGGGAGGCGGAGTTCGATATCATGTATGGCGAGGGCATCAGCAAGCTGGGCGAGATGCTGGATCTGGGCGTGAAGCTGGATCTGGTACAGAAGAGCGGCTCCTGGTTCAACATGGGTGAGGTGCGCCTGGGGCAGGGCCGTGATGCCGCCAAGCAATATCTGCGGGATCATCCCGACGAGGCCGACGCACTGGAGGCCAACATCCGCCGGGACTTCCACAAGCTGATGAGCAATCAGTCCAAGGTGGCGGCACGGGCCGCAGGCCGTGCGGTGGATGTATCCGCCGACGACTTCGACGATGCGGATTGATCGCATCGAGCCCTCCCGCCGCAGGAAGGACCGGGTACTGGTATTCCTGGAGGGGGGCGACCTGCTGCGGGTAACGGAGCAGGAGCTGCTGGTCTTCGGGCTGCGGCCCGGTCTGGAGCTGCCGGAACAGCTGTTGGCGCAGGTGGAGCAGTCCGCCAAGCGGTCGGAGATGAAGGCCCGTGGCGCCCGACTCACCGGCAGCCGAATGCTTTCGAAAAAGCAGGTGATGGAGCACCTGACCCGTAAGGGCGGCGACCGGGAGCTGGCGGAGGATACAGCCCAGTGGCTGGAGGAGTTGGGGGCCGTGGACGAGTCGGCCTACGCCGCCGCCATTGCCCGGCACTATGCCGCCATGGGCTACGGCCCCGGCCGGGTGCGGCAGGAGCTGCAGCGCCGGGGCATCCCGCAGGAGCTGTGGGACGATGCGCTGGCCCTGCTGCCGGAGGGCGAGGAGGCCATCGAGCGCTTTATCCGCAGCAAGTGTAAAGGGAAGCCCCTTGATCGAGAGACGCAGCGCAAGCTGGCTGCCGCTCTCCAGCGGCGGGGCTTTTCCTGGCAGGAGATCCGTCCGGTGCTGAACCGTCTGGGCGAGGAAATGGCGGAGGAATAGGGAGGATCCCTTCCCAAAGGTAAATTGCTCCTATGCAAAACCACCTCCGGCGGCATATTTTTGCCGATCATTCTTCTTATTGCCTCCGGCGGGAGCAGATCATATTTCTATCGTCTATCCAGAGAGCATCTCCTTGAATGCTCCTTTGCAAGATCACAAATCCACATACCAAACATCAGAGGAAACACAGCATGAACGTATCATTTATATCCCTGGGCTGCGACAAAAACCGGGTGAACACCGAGCAGATGATGGCCCTGTGCCTGCAGGCCGGCCATACCGTGCAGGAGGATTGCTCCGGCAGCGACGTGGTGGTCATCAACACCTGCGGCTTCATCGACAGCGCCAAGAGCGAGGCCATCGATACCATTCTGGCGGCGGCGGAGCTGAAATCCGCCGGTGAGGTGGGCAAAATTCTGGTAACGGGCTGTCTCAGCCAGCGGTATCAGGCGGACATTCTGGAGGAGTTGCCGGAGATCGACGGCATCATGGGAACCGGTTGCTTCGGTGACATCGTCACGGCGCTGGAGCAGGTGGTGAACGGTCAGGAGTGCCGCCATTTTGCCGACATCAACGGCCCCGTGGAGGAGCTGCCCCGTGTGTTGTCCACCCCCCGGCAGTACGCCTATCTCCGCATTGCTGAGGGGTGCAGCAACCGCTGCGCCTACTGCGTGATCCCCTCCCTGCGGGGAAACTACCGCAGCCGCCGGATGGAGGACATTCTGGAGGAGGCCCGTGCGCTGGCGGAGGACGGGGTGCAGGAGTGCATCGTCATCGCTCAGGATATCACCCGCTACGGCGTGGATCTGTACGGCGAGCGGCGGCTTCCGGAGCTGCTGCGGGAGCTGTGCAGGCTTCCCTTCCACTGGGTGCGGCTCCACTATCTCTACCCCGACAATCTCTCCGACGAGCTCATTGACACCATCGCCGGGGAGGCAAAGATCTGCAACTATCTGGATATCCCTATCCAGCACTGCAACGACACCGTTCTCAAGGCCATGCGCCGCCGGGAGACCAAGGCCGGGCTGGAGGAGCTGTTCCGCCGGGTGCGGGAGCGCATCCCCGGCGTGGTGCTGCGGACCAGCCTCATCACGGGACTGCCCTATGAGGACGAGGCGGCCTTCGAGGAGCTGTGCGACTTTTTGGGTGAGCAGAAGCTCCAGCGGGTGGGGGCCTTCCCCTACTCTCCGGAGGAGGGGACTCCGGCGGCCAGAATGCTGAACCGGGTGGACACCGAGGAGGCCCAGCGCCGGGCGGAGCTGGTAATGGAGATTCAAACACAGGTCATGGACGAGTTCAACGACAGCCGCATGGGCGACACCGTGGAGGTGCTGTGCGACGGCTATGACGTTCAGGCCATGAGCTATGTGGGCCGCAGCTACGCCGAGAGCCCCGGCATCGACGGGTGCATCTTCTTTACGGCGGAGCGGGATGTGGAGCCCGGAGACTTTGTCATGGTGCGTATCACCGGCGCCATGGACGGCGACCTCACCGGCGAAGCGGTGGAGGAACTTTCTGAGGAGGAATAAAGCTATGCCTATGAACACTGCCAACAAGCTGACCCTTGCACGGGTGTTTATGATCCCGCTGTTTCTTGTGATCGTATACTGGGGCTTCCCCGGCAGCCGCTATGTGGCGCTGGGGGTATACATTCTGGCCTGCCTGACGGACCTGCTGGACGGATATGTGGCCCGACACTATAATCAGGTGTCGGACTTTGGCAAGTTTGCCGATCCGCTGGCGGATAAGTGTCTGGTAATGGCGGCGCTGTGCTGGTTCGTGGAGACCGGCGACATGGTGGGCTGGGTACTGGCTGTGGTGCTGCTGCGGGAATTCGCCGTGTCCGGGATGCGGCTCATTGCCGTGGAGAAGGGCCGGGTCATCGCCGCAGGCTGGTCCGGCAAGGTCAAGACCGCCAGCACCATGGTGTGCATCTGCCTGATGCTCTTCGGCATCCCCCACTGGCTGAATCTGGTGTGCCAGGGCGTCATTCTGGTGACCACCGTCTACTCCGGCGTGGAGTACTTCGCCAAAAACTGGGACGTATTCCAAGAGAACAAGTAACCGTATCCCTATGAATTTTGATCTTGTCATCGTCGGCGGCGGACCTGCCGGAGCCACCTTGGCCCGACTACTGCCTCGGAAAATGCGCTGTGCCGTCATCTATCGGAGCGACCTCTCCAAGCCCTGCGGCGGTCTACTCTCGGAGGATGCCCAGCGCTCTCTGGCCCGGTATGATATCACCCTCCCTAAGGACGTTCTGGTGGACCCGCAGATCTTCTCCGTCAAGACCATCGATCTGGAGGCCGGACTGGTGCGGCACTATCAGCGCACCTACCTGAACATGGACCGGCAGAAGTTCGATGCGTGGCTGCTGGATATGGTCCCCTGCCAGCGCATCGACGGGCAGGTCATAGCCGTGGAACGTCTGACGGAGGGATATCGGGTGACTCTGGTCGGCGGACAGCAGATGACCTGCCGGTATCTGGTGGGGGCGGACGGTGCCAACTCCGTGGTACGGCGGGCTCTGTACCCAGAAAAGCGCATCCGCAGCTATACCGCCATCCAGCAGTGGTTCCCGGAGCGGCACCCCAAGCCCTTTTATTCCTGTATCTTTGACCCCGACACCAGCGATGCCTGCTCCTGGTCCATCTCCAAGGATCAGGTATTCATCTTCGGCGGTGCCTTTGCCCCCCGGAGCTGCCGGGAGATGTTCGACCGGCAGAAGCAGCGCCTGCAGGAGCGGTTCGCCTTTGTATTCGGCGAGCCGCTGAAAACCGAGGCCTGCATGGTGCTGCGTCCCTCCCATCCCGGAGACGTCTCACTGGGCCGGGACGGCGCCTTCCTCATCGGAGAGGCCGCCGGCTTCATCAGCACCAGCTCCTTTGAGGGCATCAGCTTCGCCATGGACTCAGCCCGACTGCTGGCAGAGGTGCTGACCGCCGCACCGGCGGATCTCCATCAGGCCTATCGGCGGGCCACCGGCCATCTGCGGAGGAAGATCGCTGCAAAGCTCCTGAAAAGCCCCTTCATGTACCGGCCGACCCTGCGGCATCTGGTGATGCGCTCCGGACTTCAGACCATCGATGTCATAGACGGCTGAGAAAACGTACGGGTGAGGGGCAATATGTCTTGAAGACCCTGTATCTGCTGGGCCTGACGGATCAGCGTCAACCGTACCCCGCCGGGAAAAGCCGTACTTGACACCGGCGGGAAATCCTGATACCATAAGCATCGTAACATAGCACGTTGATCGGAAAGAGTACGCCCGGCGCTCCGGGCAGAGAGGGATGGCCACCGGCTGCAAGCCGTCCTGCGGAGCAAGGGCCGAAAGTGCGTCCGGGAGTGCGGGGGATGCAGACGCCCTCCGGCAGGCCGCCGTCACCGGCCATAGAGCGATAAACGAGAGTGGAACCGTGGAGCAGCCGCTTCGCCTCTCATGCCTGCGGGCATGGGAGGCGTTTTCTGTTCTGCACGGAGCTTTCCGAATTTTGCAGCTAAAATTTGCAGCCAAAAGGAGCTTGACTATGTATCTGTATAATTCTGTCACCCATAAGAAGGAGGAGTTCCGGACCCACACGCCGGGCCACGTGGAGATGTATACCTGCGGCCCCACGGTGTATCACTTTGCCCACATCGGCAACCTCCGCAGCTACATCATGGAGGATGTGCTGGAGAAGTACCTGCGCTATGTGGGCTACGATGTGAACCGGGTCATGAACATCACCGACGTGGGCCACCTGACCTCCGATGCCGACGAGGGCGAGGACAAGATGCTCAAGGGCGCCCGCCGGGAGCACAAGACCGTCATGGAGATCGCCCAGTTCTACACCGACGCCTTCTTCGAGGACTGCCGCAAGCTGAACATCAAGCGCCCCGACGTGGTGCAGCCCGCCACGGGGCTCATTGATGACTACATCCGCATCATCTCCCGCCTGCTGGAGAAGGGCTACGCCTATGTGGCCGGCGGCAACGTGTACTTCGACACCAGCAAGCTGGAGCGGTACTACGTGTTCAACGACCACAACGAGGAGGATCTGGCCGTAGGCGTCCGGGAGGGCGTGGAGGAAGACGTGAACAAGCGCAACAAGAACGACTTTGTGCTGTGGTTCACCAAGTCCAAGTTTGAGGATCAGGCCCTGAAGTGGGATTCCCCGTGGGGCGTGGGCTACCCCGGCTGGCACATCGAGTGCTCCGGTATCTCCATGAAGTACAACGGTGAGTATCTGGATCTCCACTGCGGCGGCGTGGACAACGCCTTCCCCCACCACACCAATGAGATCGCCCAGTCGGAGAGCTATCTGGGCCACCCTTGGTGCCCCCAGTGGTGCCATGTGGCCCACCTCAACACCAGCAGCGGCAAGATGAGCAAGTCCAAGGGCGAGTTCCTGACGGTGTCCCTGCTGGAGGAGAAGGGCTATGCGCCGGTGGTATACCGGTTCTTCTGCCTCCAGAGCCACTACCGCAAGAGCCTGGTGTTCAGCTGGGAGAATCTGGACAACGCCGCCGTGGCCTATGGCAAGCTCATCGCCAGGATCGTCGCCCTGCCGGGGGAGGACGGTGCGGTGGATATGGCGGCGGCAGCGGCCTTGCAGCAGAAGTTCCGCACGGCCATGGACAACGACCTGAACACCTCCATGGCGGTGACGGTGCTGTATGACGTGCTGAAGGCCAAGACCAACGGGGCCACCAAGCGGTATGTGCTGGCGGACTTCGACCGGGTGCTGAGTCTGGATCTGCTGGAGAATGCCGCCCGGAAAAAGGCAGAGCAGAAGCAGACCGCTCCGGCCTCCGGCGGGTTCCAGATCGTCAGCGAGAGCGGCGAGACGGACGCTCAGGTGGAGGCTCTGCTGCAGGCCCGCTACGACGCCAAGAAGGCCAAGGACTTCACCGAGGCGGACCGCATCCGGGACGATCTGAAGGCCATGGGCGTGGAGATCACGGACATCCCCGGTGGTGTGCGCTGGAAGAGATAACGCTTTCATAGATCAAGGGGAGGAGAATGCCTGCGCCGTTCTCCTCCCCTTTTGTTACCATCGGTGGCAGGCGTACTTGCCCTTGTTCATCGATGGTATGTTGTCGGCACCCTACTCTCCGGCAGTTCTTTCCTCTTTTGTCTCCGACGGCCTACTTTTTTCCAACAGCCTCTTTCTTGCCTCCGGCGGGTAACTTTCTGCCAATAGCGGCAGAAAGATTCACCGTCGTGTCAGCCGGTTTCCAGCCACGTTGTGGCATGGAAACCGGGACACTTCCTCGAAACCGCCTTGCTGCTTCCGCCACAGGCGGCACTGCGGCGGTTTCCCAAAGAACGCCACTTGAAACCTTAGGTTTCAAGACTTCCTCTTTTGCTGGGCAAGAGCTGCATCCTAAATCCCGCCGAAGCAGGGAATTGGCGTACTTCTACTATCGCTACCGCTACCCTACCAGTTGAAGAAGTCTGTTGTTCTACCGTGGGGGAACGGATCGCCACGGGTGCTCCGCTGTCACCGTCGTGTCAGCCGGTTTCCAGCCACGTTGTGGCGTGAAAACTGGGACACTTCCTCGAAACCGCCTTGTTGCTTCCGCCACAGGCGGCGCTTCGGCGGTTTCCGCAATGACACGTCAAGAAGGCACAAGTCTTGTTTGGCCGCTGGGAGTTCTCGCATAAGATAATTCTGTCATTCCGAGACCAGTCCGCAGACTGGTCGTGGGAATCCGTATCCCCCGGCGGTAGACCCACACGCCCCTTCACCTAAGCAGGAGCGGCAGCGGTCTGCTGCACAGTCAATTCCCACTACGCCCCATAACAAACAAGACTCTTGAAGGTAAAGGAAGTGCAGAAACCATCGGTTTCTGCTGGCGTTCTTTAGTAACTTTCTTTCGCTATTGAAAGAAAGTTACCCGCCGGAGGCACGAAAAGAAATTGCTGCTGGGAAAACTCACCTCCTCACCGGCACGCAGAGTGACTTCCCCCAAGCGGATACTGCCGAATATCATCTGTATATTCCACCGTCAGGTATTGACAAATCTGCCCGATTTCAGTAATATGATAGAGAAAACAGGCAGAATATTGGAGGAAACGGTATGGAACTGCATCAGGCTGTGGCCGGAAATATTCACCGCATCCGCAAGTCCCAGCGGCTGAGCATGGATCGGGCAGCGGAGTTGGCCGGCATCTCTGTGAGTATGTGGGGGCAGGTAGAGCGCGGCAGCGTGAACCCCACGCTGGCGGTGCTGGGCAAGATCGCCGCCGGACTCCACGTCCCTCTGGAGCTGCTCATTGAAAACCGTGAGGAGGCTCCCGCCACTCTGTACCGGGCGGTAGACGTGGCCGGGCAGCGCCTCTACGGCGGCAAAGTCATCCGCTATCCCCTGTTCCCCTTTGATACCGACAGCCGCAGCGAGAGCTGCCAGATGGATATTTTCATCAGCGGTGTCTATGAGGCGGCGGACCACGTCCCCGGCTCTCGTGTGTACCTGACGGTGCTCAGCGGAACGGTGAAGGTCACCTGCGGCGGCGAAGTGTTCCGGCTGGAGAGCCGGGACTGCCTCTCCCTGCCGGGGCAGGCGGAGCGGCAGTATGCCAACGTGGGCAACACCACCGTGCGGCTGCTGGAGTGGATAGTCTACCGTAAGAACGGATGAATAATGTACGAAAAAGGATGAGCCATATTCTCGGTGGTTCATCCTTTTTTGACAGCTGCCGCAAAAACGTGGGATTTTTCCGGATACCGTGTATGATCCAGTAGAAGCGAAGGGAGGGAGACCGTATGCAGGAGCGGAAGATCATCGCCTTGCTGCGTGAGCGGGACCAGCAGGGGCTACACGCCCTGCTGGTACACGATGGGCCGCTGTGCGATACGTCATCGCTCCCATTCTGCGGGACCCTCAGGAGCGGGAGGAGTGTCTTTCCGAGGTGACCATGCGGGTCTGGGAGAAAATCGATCCCTTTCAGGAGGAGCGGGGAAGCTGGAATGGCCGGCTGACCTCCCTCACCCGTCATGCGGCGCTGAATCACGCCCGGCGGATCTCCCGGCACGGCGAGGCCGAGGCCCTGTCGGAGGATCCCCCCTCCCCGGAGCTGACGCCGGAGGAAGTGCCTTTGCTTCAGGAGCGGCAGACCGCCCTGCAAGCGGCGCTGGAGCAGCTATCCGCCGGTGAGCGGCTTCTGTTTTACCGAAAATACTACTCAATCCACCGCCCAGATTGCCTTGGAGTTGGGGCTTACGGAGCGGGCGGTGGAGGGACGGCTATACCGGCTGAAACGGCAGCTACGGAAATTACCGGAAGGTGATGAGGGTGCCTAAGGAGGACTGGGACTTTCTGAACGAAAAGGCCTTCGAGGACGCATTGCAGGCCAGCGTACCGGAGCGCCTGCCGGATAAGGTGGCGGTCACTCCGTGGAAGCGGGCCATGGGCCGGGTGCTGGCAGGCACGGCCCTGACCGCCCTGGGGACGAATCTCTGGGGACTGAACTACCTTTTGCCCGGCATCGGGCTGGTGCTGATGCTACTGGGCTTCCGGCTCCTGCGGCGGGAGGAGATCGATGCCTGTCGTGGGGCCATACAGGCGGTGGTCAGCGTTCAGGAGTTCGACCAGGAGGGAGGCTTCTGCCGAAGCAGCGGCTCCAACCCGCTATGCATAACCGGGGTAGGGGCAAAGCTGACGGGAGAGCCTGCCGGCTGGATGATCTTCCGCCACTTTCTCTGGAACACGGCCCCGCCCTTCCATGGGACAGCCGCCATACAGCTCTGGCCGGTATACCAGTCGGATGAGCTGTGGAGCGCCGCCGGAGAGGTCGCCGGCCGGGTTCTGTACGATCGGGGCGGGGAGACCTTCTGGGCGCCCTACCACTCTCTGGAGGAGGATACCTCCCCCTACGGCTATCAGGGCATCTATGGACAGCGGGACATTTTCGGGACATTTTCTCTGTCCACTGCGGCGCAGCACGGGCGGGGCTATGTGGTCTATGCCGCCGATGAAATTCCTCACGCAGAATACCGAAATGTGCTGGATAGCCGGTTCCATTACAGCTATCCGCACAGATTTCTGCAATATCCGGCAAAAACGGCACTGGAAAACCGGATGTCCGATCATGGGGCATTTCGGACCGTCTGGAGCGATCTGCGCTACGGCCCCGAAGTAACTCCACCTGTCATCAAGAAGAACGATCAACGGAATGACCCTCCGGCAAAAGCCGGAGGGTCATTCTGATATTTTTTCATTCGATAGCCTGCCGCCCGGCAACGGGAGCAGAACAAAAAATTTGGAAATTCACGGTTTATAGAATAAGTCATTTGGCAAGCCGCCTTACCCGGCACGGTGCCGCATTTGGTAAGCCACCTCACCCGGCACGGTGCCGCATTTGGTAAGCCACCTCACTCGGCACGGTGCCGCATTTGGTAAGGCGGCCCATCTGGCAGGGTGTTCCACTCGGCAGGGTACACCATTTGGCAGGACACCTCATTGAGCAAGGCGTTCCAACCGGCACACAGAGCAAGGCGTTCCAACCGGCACACACCGTTCGGAAAGATCTGCCGATTCGGGGATGGCAGCGTTACGGGCGCACCTGCGGAAGACTGGCGGCGGCCACGGACTGTCCGATGCGGCGGAAGCGATCGTCCGGCAGCAGCACCTCCAGCGGCAGCTGAGGGTACTCCTCCGCCAGCACACAGCGGCAGGTCTCCGTCATCCACTCCCCGCCGATACCGGAGGCCACACGGCCCAGCACCATCACATGGCGCAGCGGGTAAATTTCAGCATACAGGGCCAGCGTATGGGCAAGGCACACCCCCATATCCCGGAAGATCCTCCGGGCAGCGGGATGGCCCTGCCGGGCCAGCTCCTGCACCTGCCGCAGCTGTTGAGCCGGGGTCAGGGCCGCATCTGTGGGAACTCCTGCGGCAGCGGCCAACCGGATCACGGCGTCCTGCGAAAAGTACTGCCCCCCTACGCCGGTATCACCGGACCACGGGTCTCTGGGGGCCGCCTCTGCCAAATCCACCGGCGCAAAGGCCAGCTCATTGAGCCAGCCGGAGACACGGCCCTGTGCATCCACATAGCCCGCCGCCTGACTGGTCCCCATAGCGATGCCCAGATCGGAAGAGCGTCGTGTAGGGAAAGAGTGTAGATCTCGGTGGTCG
>OJSD01001794.1_pt1 | contig 23281 bp, 17 predicted proteins | sample 1599391 | NCBI WGS metagenome assembly OJSD01 (sample SAMN04168656, study PRJEB22393) | human gut metagenome | biome: human gut microbiome; feature: stool | host: Homo sapiens | collected 2014-03-17 | reverse complement strand
TGACGCAGAATGTGGACGAACTGCTGCGCTCCGACACCGCCCGCCTGATGCTGGCCAACTCGGAATTTTTGGTGATGCTGAACCAGAGCGCCACAGACCGCGCGGAACTGGCGAAGCTGTTGAACATCTCGGATAACCAGCTTGGCTACGTCACCAACGTCCCCGCAGGCTGCGGGCTGATTCGCTGCGCGGGCAACATCGTGCCTTTCACAAATTCTTTCCCCAAAAATACTAAGCTATATAAATTGATGTCGACCAACCCGTCTGAGAAAAGGGAGTAAAGCCATGCAATACAAAAATAGAGGACCGCCGAAGCGATCCTCAGGGGTGCTACAAACTGGAATTTAACTATTTATCAATTCTTGCAGTTCATTTACAAAACGGCAGATATGAAATCCGTCACATACTGCATGATGAACTTGAATTGCTAAAGGAAGTATAATTTTTTCATCTTCTTTGTAATATTTCCCCATCGTAAAAATAGGAGTTAAATAATTATAACCTTTCTGCAAATTCAAATTAAACCCCTCAAATGTGGACCATGGTATCATAGACACAGTAAAAACATTTTCTGGAACATCTGGTTTTCCTATCATTCCATGATTGTTTCCATACCGTTGCATATCATTTTTATATGCCATATAGAATACTTCAAAGTTCGGTATATATGTTGTCCAAAGTTCAGAAAATGTTTCTGTATCCTCGTGAAAAATAGTATAACTGGGTATCATCTCGTCATATATACCTAATTCCCCCTCTTGATTAATTGCTATTCTAAATTCCGAATGTCGGTTTACAATCGTTGCAAGGTAATAGAGCATGGCAGGATATAGTTTCATTTGTTTTTTCTTTATTTGGGTAATATCCAATTTAACGGTCATACTGTATGTGCAAGGTATATTCGTAAAGTAGTGTTCAAAATACTCATTCCGCTTCCAACTATTTCTATCAATTTTTTCAAATACCATTTCAGTGTTCTCCTATAAATTCCGATTTATATACCTATTTTAATGCTGCCAAATATTGTTTTCCAAATCCCGCAGCCGTCCCTTATAGTCATCTATCAGAGCCTGAACATTTTCCCCCTGCGGGAAGGTCACCAGATAGCCGTCCCCAGCTTCATGAAAGCCGATGATTCCGGCAAGCCCTGCCATCTCGGCCACTTTCAGCAGGGTGTGGTAGTCATACTCGGCGGCACTGATATATAAATTCATGGGCGAAACCTCATGTTTCAAGGTTATAGCCTTATTATAACGATATCCTTTCATAATTGCAAAGAAAATGCTGTATCGTCCAGAATCGGAAGATACAGCATTGTTTTTATATGTAATGGCCTCTTAGCCTAATTTGTTGTCTGGCCTTGACTGAGCGATTGCTCTGGCATGGTCTAAGGCGCAGTGGTGTGCGGGATGCTTCCCGCGTTTGTTTTGATTACGAGACTTATTATAGCGGCGACTTGTGTGTAGAATTTAAAAGCTGTTTGAACGATTTTGAAATTCTATTTGAATAATTTATGACGTGGGGTGATGCCATGAAAGATATTAAAGAAAAGCCAACCAAGAGCGTGCCGAGAAGCAATGCCGCAGGGAAAATTCCGAAAGCTGCGCTGAAAAAGGCGTGGACGGAGGGCAAGGAGAAAAGCCGAACCATGCTGCGGGAAAGCACTTCTACGCAGGGAGACGGTGATTATACAACTGCGCAAGATACCAGCTCGGCGGTAACCGATACATCCTATTCGGTCATCAAGCAAAACACAGATTTCACCGTGCAGCAGGGGCGCAAGTTTGCCTGCAAACAGATAGAAAAGTACCGGGAACGCCGTTCCGCAGAGCAAGCTGAAACCACCCGCGCCCACGCCGCCGGTGAGCGCGGTGTCAGCCCGAAACAGGTCAGGTACGGCACGCTGCCCGATGCAGACCAACGCCCGCGCCGTGGGGCAGATTTGCCCCGCCAGCGGGCGAAAGAGAAAGCCGTCACCGCCAAAATCGCGCCGCGCGACATTCGCGGCGTGACCCAAAGTCAGCGCCAACTGCGCACCGCCGCAAATCAAACTGTGCGCAGTGTGACGACCCAAGCGCAGATGCAGACCCGTGCGCAAAAAATACGGTTTGCCGCGAAAAAGGTTGCGGGCGGCACAGGCAGAACAGCTGTGGCGGTGCGCTCGGCAATTCGAAACTTTCTTGCCGATTTGCACAGCCTTACAGCGATTCTTGCGGCGGGCGCAAGTGCAGCACTTGGCATCGTTATCGTCATCAGCCTTGTGGCGTTTGTGTCCGGCTCGGCTTACGGCATCTTTTTTGCCGCCGATGCCCCCAACGCAGCGTCCGTCACCGTGCGCGAAGCCGTAGACACCCTGACGGCAGAATACCGCGACAGGCTGGAAGAAATCTCCGAGACAGTACAGCACGACCGCCAAGACATTACAGCCAACGATGATGTGTACTACATTCGCTGGCAGGATGTCTTGGCGGTCTTTTCTTCGTATGTATCAGGAAATGAACAAGGCGCACCCGTTGCGGCGCTGACAGAGGAACAGGTAGACAAGCTGCGGGAAATTATGTGGGCGATGAACGCAGTGAACTGCTCTACCCGTGCGGAAACCGCTGTTATAGAAACGACGGACAAGAACGGAAAAGAAACCACAACAGAAATTACCGAAACAGTCCTCGTAATCGAACTGACCCACAAAACGCCGGGCGAAATGGCAACAGATTATCACTTTACCGCCCGCCAGAACAACTATTTGCAACTTTTGCAAGACCCGCAGTACGAACAACTGTGGGCGGAATTGCTCGGCGGTTTTGCACAGGGTGGTGGAAAACTTATGAATCCAGACAGCACCCGCACCCCGACCGGTACATTGCAATGGCCGCTGCCGGTGGCGGGGACAATTACCTCACAGTTCGGACATCGTGTAGACCCCATCACCGGCGAGGTCAGCTCCCACACCGGCACCGACATTGCCTGCGCCGAGGGCACGCCGATTCTCGCCGCCGCAGACGGAACTGTCATCGTTGCCAACGGTCTTGACAGCTGGGGCGGCAGCTACGGCTACTACATTCAAATCGACCACGGCGGCGGGCTGGAAACGCTGTATGCCCACTGTTCCAGCATCTGTGTCACTACCGGTCAGCAGGTGCAGGCAGGAGAGGTTATCGGATATGTTGGGCATACCGGGCGGGTGACGGGTAATCATCTACATTTTGAAACAAGGCTTAGTGGGAGTCGCATTAACCCAATTGATTTTTTTGATATGCGCGATAACTAGTGTTACATCCCAAGCATTTTGTTCGCGTAAAATATAACTGTGCTAATTGTTTTTTCATGTGCGATAAGAGCAAAAGATGTCTTCCACAATTTATAGTAAGATGCATCTTTTATTTATGTACTATTTAATCATTCGCATGATTATTACGCCGCCGGAAATTCGTTGATTAGCTGCGCTGCATAGCAGCGAACCAGATAGGCATCCACAACATTAATTCTTCCATCGCGGTTCACATCCGCTGCTAATTGCTGAGGGCCATCCAATATTTTCAACTGTGCCGCATGGCAGCGAATCAGGTAAGCATCAACAACATTGATCTTATGATCTCGCTGTATGTGGACCAGCTTTCTGTGTCCGAAACGGCTGCCAAACTGGGTGTCGAAAAGAACACCGTGAGTACACACCGGCGCAACGCTTGCGAGAAAATCCGTAAGGAAATGGAGGGAAATTGAGATGGGCGCATTTAGAGATGTAGTTTTGTTGTGGAGTCGAAGTTTGTCCGTGATTAAATTATATCACGCACAAAGTGCCAAGGCAATTGTAAGCTGTACTCGCTGGTGTTACGTTGTATTGGTTTCGAACAACGGGCTGACAGTTATTGACAAAAGTACGAATGGAACAAGTATTAATACCCAATTATCAAGCTGAAAAATAAAGTAGATGCATACAACAGCCTCCCGTCCGGAGTTGAATCGGGCGGGAGGCTGTTTTTACTGTAATGCTCTCAATACTTCATCTAAACTTTTTCCGCTTTCCAAAAACGCGGTGGCTAGCTTTTCGGCATCGGCCTTGCGCTGATTTTGCGCGGCCTGCTCGGCAAGGGCGGCCTCTTGCTTTTCGATTTTGGCAAGCTGTTTTTGCGCATCTTTCAGCTCTGCTTTCTTGGCCTTCAGCGCGGCGGCAGCCTCATTGACCTCACTGGTCAGCGCCTCGATCTGCGTGGCAACAGCGGCTTTGGCCTCAGAAATGCTCTCGGCATTGGCAACGCCTTTCCGGCGGACAGACGGTTTCCTATTTTTGCTCCCCTTGGGTCTCGGCATAATAAATACCTCCAATATAAAATTAGAAAAGAATGACTTGTTTTTATTATATAGCATGAATGCAAAAAATCAATCAATAAATTGCTGCCGAAAAATCTTTTCTATGTATTATTGCTTATTGCATATGCATATGAGCAAAAATCCAAAATTATGCGATATGATATAAAATACAGGGATAGTATTTGCGTGCTTGCATTTGGTATAATAGACTTACGGGAATCCCAACACATAAACACCCCACATCACATTACAACAAGGAGGTACCACATGGCACGCAAATATCACCGAATCATTAGTACTCTTGCAGTCGGAGGCCTTTTGGCGGCATTTGCTCCGGGTGCCTATGCTGCATCGGCTACTGAACTCGGCACTAAATACGAAACACTCGATGAAAGTCTTTGGAGCTGCGTTTGGAACGATGAATTTGATGGTAGCAGCGTAGATACCACCAAGTGGAGTTATACCGTTGGCGGTGGAGGCTTCGGAAACAACGAACAGCAGTATTATACGGATTCTGCCAGCAACTCTTATATACAAGATGGATGTCTTGTAATCGAAGCGCTGCAGGAAAGCAACGGAGATGAGAACTATACATCTGCAAAACTGACCTCAACAGAAAGCTGGACATACGGCAGGCTCGAATTCCGGGCAAAACTGCCAAGCGGCACTGGGCTGTGGCCGGCTATTTGGATGCTCCCTGATGATACCACATTGGATTGGCCAATCAGCGGCGAAATTGATATCATGGAATATATGGGGAGTGACACTGACACGGTACTTGGAACTCTGCACTACGGTAACCCTTGGGTATATAATACCGGATATTATAACTTGGCGGATGGCGCATCTTTTGCTGATGATTTCCACACTTTTGCTGTAGAATGGCTCCCGGGTGAAATGCGCTGGTATGTTGATGGTGAGCTATATCAGATTCAACAGGATTGGTACAGCACGGATAGCAGTGGAACGACATACGCTTATCCCGCACCATTTAATGACGATTTCCATTTGATTCTTAATTTGGCGGTTGGCGGATATTTTCCGGGGGATCCAGATACCTCCACATGGACATCGACCAAATTCCAGATTGATTATGTGCGCGTATATGAGTATACAGGAAGCTTGACCGAGTCAAGTGGTAGCACACAGACTCCCTATACTGATCTTCTAACAAATTCGACATTTGACTCGACGCTTGATGGCTGGAACACATGGACAGAGAACGGCAGTACTTTCACGGTTGAAGATGGAGCTTTTAAGGCAAATGTTTATACGATTTTGCCCAATACATGGTCTACGCAGCTATATCAGAATGTACCTGTGTATAAGGATGCGACGTACCAATTATCGTTTAGGGCAAAAAGCTCCGTTGCAAGAAATCTGACGGTCGGTTTGGAGGGGGCTAACAACTCTTCGCTGTTCAGTGAAACCTTCTCTGTAGGAACCGACTGGCAAACATATACTTATACGTTTTCGCCTTCGGTAAGTAACAATTCCGCAAAGCTGCTGTTTTTTATGGGGAACGTTTCGGGAACAACAGATACTGCCCATGACATTTATCTTGATGACATTACCTTGGAGGCCTTGCCGGATGAGCTGGTGACCAACGGGGACTTTTCTGATGGGCTGACAGGCTGGGAAACATGGACTGAAAATGGAAGCACTTACAACTGTACGGACGGAGCCTTTGTGGCAACGATCCCTACGACACTGCCAAATACCTGGTCAGCGCAACTGTATCAGAACATCACACTGCCGGAAAATGGAACTTATAAAATCTCTTTCAAAGCAAAAAGTAGCATAGCCAGGCAAATTACTGTTGCATTGGAAAAAGACGCTCTTTCACCTGCGTTTAGCCAAACATTCGATGTTGGAACAGACTGGACAACAATAGAGTACACTTTCAGTGGAACAACATCCTATTCTTCAGCAAAACTTGTCTTTATGCTTGGGAATGTAGGATCCACATCCAATACGGCGCATACTGTGCAAATCGATGACGTCCACGTTTACCAGCTATCATGATCGTTAAATAGGTGCAGCCCCAGAGCACTTCGCTTTGGGGCTGCTTTCTTATGCTTTATGCTGCTGATAAACACGGATATAGTCGATTTCAAAATCGGCGGGGAAAGCGGTGTTGTCCACTATGCCGTTTGCTTCTGGATCAAACCAGCCGCCGACGGCAAGATTGATAATCAAATAAAATTTCTGGTCAAATGGCTGGGGGAAAGAGAGCTTCGGCTCAACACCGGGGCAGGATCCCCAAGTTGATATGCTGCTATAACAAATGCCGTCCACATACCATTGCAGCCGCATCGGCTCCCAAAGCAGGGCGTAGGTATGGAAGTCATGAATTGTTGTGCCGATCGGAAGCCGATAGGAATGACTTTGCTCGGTCTTGTTTTGCGGCGGACCTCCATAGTGGATCGTACCACAGACAAGATCGGGGCAGCGCCCCATTGCCTCCAAAATATCAATTTCCCCGCTGCGTGCCCAGGGGCCGTAAACATGATCTTCCGGCATCATCCAAACAGCCGGCCAGAGTCCTGTGCCCAAAGGGCAGCGCGCACGAAATTCTACTTTTCCGTAGCAAAAAGAGAAAAGCCCACGTGTATCGATTTTGGCGGAAGTATAGGGAACCCTTTGACCAAATTGAACCGGAGAGGTCTGACGAAGCGCACGGATCGTAAGTCGGTCATTCCCAACGAACAAATTCTGTGCATCATCCCTATAATACTGCTGTTCATTGTTTCCCCAACCGGGGGCAAGTGGGGTTCCGTCCTCGGAAATCGACCAGTTGCCGATCCGAACATTCCATTTGGCTCGATCCAAAGCAGTGCCGCCAAAGGTATCCTCCCAAGCCAACTGATAAAGGGCCGCCATGAAAACCACTCCTTGCAGATGATGATGGATACAGTGTAAGGGGAAAGCGGGGGCTAAGTCAAGCAAACCTAAAATTTTGGGATATGATAGTAAATCCCGGGATTTATTTCCACAACTGCTTTTGTTATGATAATACCAGAGGTGAATGAAATGAAGCACGCAGATCAGAGCAACGCCGCTTTGAAACCGGGAAAATTAACACAGCCGCTCTCCGTGCGCATCCAAACAACACTGAAAAAGATGGGGCGGCAATGGCAGATCCAGTTCATGGCGCTGTCAGGGGTCGTATGGATGGCTATTTTCAGCTATATCCCGTTGATCTTCCTTGTGATTGCGTTTATGGACTATAAAGTATCCATCCCTCTGTTTGAAAATCAATCTGTAGGGCTCAAACATTTTAAGGCATTCTTGACAGATGATCGCTTTTGGCGCTCCGTTGTCAATACGCTTGGTATCAGCGCTTTGAAGATCACGATTGGCTTCGTGGTTCCAATTATTTTCGCGCTACTGCTAAACGAGGTCAAAAACCCGAAATTCAAAAAAGTTGTACAGTCGCTCTCTTATATGCCGCATTTTATTTCATGGGCAATTTTTGGCGGCATTATGCTGAACTGGATGTCCTCCACCGGGTTGATCAATCAGATCATGCTCTCTCTTGGTCTGCAAAGCCGTTCGATCCTGTACAATGCAGACCCGGACAACTTCTGGACGATCTCCTTTATCACAGATACCTTTAAGGAAACAGGATGGAGCGCGATCATTTATTTGGCAGCGATCGCCGGCATCGATCCGGGTCTTTATGAATCGGCGGAGTTGGACGGCGCAAACCGCTGGCAAAAGATGTGGTACATCACGCTGCAGTGCATCCGCCCGACCATCTCGATTCTGTTTATCCTTGCGGTGAGCGGCTGCCTTGGCAGCAACTTTGACCAGATCTTCATGATGACCAACTCGGCGAATATTTCCCGCTCGGAAACGATCGACCTGTACATCTACAACATGGGGCTTGGAATGGGACGCTATTCGTTCTCGACAGCGGTGCTGTTTTTCCGTAGTATCATTGCCTTTGCCCTGCTGCAGCTGTGCAATCTGGTGGCTGTCAAGCTGACCGGTGAGTCTATTATCTAGGAGGCGAGCGTATGACGAAAAAGCTGAAAGGCTATGGCACATTTGATGTTGTGCTGATTGTGATTTTGGTCATCGTGAGCTTTGCCTGCGTCTATCCGTTCTGGTATGTGTTTGCAAACTCTTTCGCATCCTATAATGTTGCATCCCGCGGCGCGGTGGCATGGTGGCCCAGTGAACTCAGCCTTGACGGATACCACGCTGTTTTTGAAAATAAATATCTGGTTTCCGGCTTCACGGTCACGGTGCTCCGCACAATCGTGGCGACATCGGCACACGTCCTGTTTACCTCGTTTGTTTCTTATGCGATGAGCCGCCCCAATCTGATCGGCAAAAAGATCTACATGAAGATCGCAATGATCACGATGTTTTTCAACGGCGGTCTGATCCCCAACTTTATTCTGATGAATAAGCTCCACCTTTATAACACATTTTGGGTGTTCGTACTGCCGGGGATGTTTACTTTCTATAATATGATCATTTTTATTAGTTTCTTCAAAACAATCCCCGAAAGCCTACTGGAAAGTGCGCGTCTGGACGGTGCCAGCGAGTTTAGGATCTACTGGCAGATACTGCTGCCCAACTGCAAAGCCGTACTGGCAACGATCGGTTTGTATTCCGCTGTGTACAACTGGAACGATTACTATCTGGGCGTCATTTACATCCGCAATAAAACCCTGCAGCCGCTGCAAACGATCTTATACAAGCTGCTGGCCGAAACGACGATGAGCTCCCAGCAACAGGCAGCGATGGTAGCTTTGGGTGGGCAAACGTCAGCCTCTACGATCAAGTTCGCGGCCATGGTCGTCGCAACGCTTCCAATCCTGTTTATTTATCCGTTCATTCAAAAGTATTTGGTCAAAGGTGTCATGATTGGCTCTATCAAGGGATAAGACAGCATAGCACTTGAACATAGCAACAATTTTTTAAGAAGGAGAATCACCATGAAAAAAGCACAAAAAACTAGATTGCTCCGGGTGGGCAGCCTCGCAATGGCAGCCGCGCTGCTGACGGCCTGCGGATCCGGCACAAGCAGCAGTTCCTCTGCCGCTGCTTCCGAATCGGCATCGGAGGCTGAAAGTGTGAGCAGTGAGGCAGAAACCGCCGCTGCGGATGGCCCTGCATGGAAGAACGACACCAGCCCTGTTGATTTGGAATGGTTCGTCGGCGCTTCGTGGTATGGCTACACTTGGGGCGAAAGCGTCGTTTCTAAAAACATCACCGAAAAGACGGGCGTGAATGTAACCATTACGACACCGACCGACGATGTTTCCACAGAGCTTTCGCTTTACATGGTCAGCGGCGATCTGCCGGACATCATCACGCTGGGCAACTGGGAGAGCTGCTATACTTCACTGTATGAGCAGGGTTATGTCTATGCGCTGAACGAGTTGGCCGACCAATATGATCCGTACTTCTATAATGTCGTGGATGGCGATGTGATCAAGTGGCACACCAAGGACGACGGCAACGTGTATTGCATCCCCAATGATGCCTATGCCCCCAGTACGATGGCAGAAACCGGGCAAACTGCCGCTGTGCAGACGTTCCTTGTGCGCAAGGATCTGTACGAGGAAATGGGCAGCCCCGACATGACCACGCCGGAAGGTTTCCTGGATGCGCTGCGCACTCTGCATGAGAACTATCAGGAATATGACGGCATGGCCATCACACCGTTCTATGCCCAGGCGGCCACGACCTATGGCATGAGCAAGATGCTGCAAAACTTCCTTGCCGTTCCGTATGAGGTGGACGGCGAGATCAACGACCGTACATCCGACCCTGAATACATTAAATGGCTGAAAATGTTCCGCCAAGCTTACGAGGAAGGTCTGATCGATGTCGATTTCCTTGTCGACTCGAATGATCAGGTCAAGGAAAAGACCAACAATGGCCAGTATTTCTGTATGCTGCGCGAGTACACCGATGTGCAGGAGGCCAACGGCATTTTGGCAAGTAGCGACGATCCCGATTCGATCTACATTGCGGTAGACGGCCCGATGAACAGCGCCAAGGATGATCCGCTGATCTTCCCCGGCTCGATGGACGGCTGGATGACGACTTTCATCAGCAAGGACTGTGAGAACCCTGAGCGCGCGATCGCGTTCCTGACCTATCTGTGCAGCGAAGAGGGCCAGATGGATATGTTCATGGGTGTTGAGGGCGAAACCTACGACATGGTCGATGGAAAGCCCGTTCTGAAAGAGGAACTGCAGGAACTCTATTCCAGCAACTTTGACTCCTTCTCGAATGATTACGGCCTGTATGATACCTATTGGATGCTGCGCAACAAGCCGCTGGTTGACCAGTGGCGTATGGAGAACCCGGACTATATCACACAGATGAGCGATTGGGCCAACGCGCATGCGGACCTTGACGGCGGTATCTACAACAATCTGGAACCGACCGGCGATAACGATGCAGGCATCGCGGCAACCTCGATCTCCCAGAAATGGGAAGAAGTTCTGCCGCAGCTGATCACCGCGGAGAGCGACGAGAAATTCGACCAGATCATGGCGGATTATGTACAGTGGCGCGAAAACAACGGCTACGCGCAGGTCGTTGAATACGAACAGAACCTGCTGGATACGCGCAAGGAAATGCTGTCGTAATAATACATTGCATCGCATTGCGGAGGGCGGTACGGGAAACGGCCGCCCTCCGTTTTCTGCTTTGCGGTAATTGTAATCGCTATGGCCTTCGGATATAATAGAGGGGAGGTGAGGTCGCTATGAATTGGAAAGAATCACTTACCAAAGGCTATAAACATATGACGATCCCGCGCAAGACCGTGTTGATTTTTGCCGCGGTCCTGGTGCTGCCGCTGTTGGTCGTGACCGTGATCTGGACAGAGAATCAGGTCGGTAAGGCCTATCGCACATTTGAAACAACAAGCGCGTCGGAGCTGGCACAAATCAATGCGGGGGTTCGCAGCGTATTGTCTAAGGCCGGCAATACGATAACGACCGCACTTGACCAAAGGAATTTTTTGACCTTTTGCAATTCCGATATGGAAGCCGACGGCTTGAGGCTGGTGCAGTTCAGCAAAAACGAGCTGGAGCGCATGGATGGGATCTTTCAAAGCAACACGCAGCTTTCCGGGGCCAGCTTCTATTTTGACAATCCGAATGTGCGCGAGATCTGGGATACGATTTATTCTTCCACGCGCATCGCATCGGACCGGCGGGCCGAGATCCTGCCCGCCGGGAAAAGCGAAGCCGTTTTGCTGCGCGGTATCACAAAAGATGCAAATGATTGCCCTGCGCTGTACCGAAAGGTGTTTCTGGATATCCGAGAGATCGGTGTCTTAGAACTTCGCTTTTCGGATGAAACGCTGTTCGACGAGCTTTGTGAGCAAAGCAGGATTTCTGATTTTCATTTTGCCGTTTTCGCCCCTGATGCGGATTATTGCTTTTCCCCGGCGGATGATGACGAAGAAGTGATCCGACAGCTAATGGAGAACGTGAACGATCAGCTGGCGGCCAATGCCTTGAAATTGCGTGTGGGAAAAACCGTCTATTGGCTGACCTATGAATATCTGCCGGAAATTTCAGCTTATATGCTCTGTTATGCGCAAGCGGATACGTTAACAGGAAACCTCCCGCGCATTATATTGATCGTCGGCTGTATATTGATCGCGTTTCTTTTGCTGGTCTTTCTTTTTTCCAAGGCCATGTACCGCAGCATTTTAAAGCGGCTGGAAACTCTGGTAACCTCCATGCAGGCTGTCGAAAAGAACGGCGACCTTTCCATTCGCATTCCGGAGCCAAACGCGCCGGGGGATGAACTAGACACACTGAGCCGCCAGTTCAACGCAATGTTGGATCGCACCCAACAGCTGATGGAACAAAACGTGCAGAGCCGCCTGGCAGCCAAGGATGCACAGCTGCACGCACTTCAAAGCCAAATAGACAGTCATTTCCTGTATAACGCGCTTGAAAGTGTGCGCATGATGGCCGAAACAAAACACGAAACCGAGCTTTCCGATACGTTGTATGCGCTGGGAAGTCTGCTACGTTACAACATGAGCTGGAAAACACAAAACGTCACGTTAAAGGACGAAATCGACAATATCAGAAAATATATCTATCTGATCAATATCATTCATAACATTCAGGCGGTCCTGGATATCGATATTCCGCCTCAGTGCGAAGAAGCCGAGATCCCAAAGCTGTCCCTGCAGCCGTTGGTGGAAAACAGCATCGTTCACGGCTTGCCCGCGGGACGAGGCAACATTCATATTTCGGTCAAAGCAGTGTGTGGCAGCGGGGCGCTTGCCATTCGCGTTTTGGATGATGGCATTGGCATAAAGCCAGAAACAATGGCAGCCCTGCAAAGCGCTTTGGACGGCACATTGGAATCCGGGCTGCAGATTGGTAAAAATGGGATCGGTATTGTGAATGTGCACAAGCGCTTTCAGGTACGCTATGGCATGGAGTATGGGCTGACACTGCAAAGTGAGCCGGGTGCTTATACCGAGGCCCTTTTAACAATGCCGTTTGCCGATGATAATTTGGGAGGATGGTGATGAGGATGGACATCCTGATCGTTGAGGATCAGCGGCGGATCGCAGAGGGGCTCAGCGTGATGCTGTCCAGCTGTAAAGAGGATGGCATACAGATCGAGCGGACCTTGATTGCCGACAACGGTGTGCAAGCGTTGAAAATGCTGGAACAGCAACCGGTCGATTTGCTCATCACGGATATTCGCATGCCGATCATGGATGGCCTTGAGCTGATGCGCCGGTGCAGTGTGCAGCACAGGGATGTGCCGTTCATTATTTTAAGCGGCTATGACGATTTCAAGTATGCGCAAAAAGCCATCGAATATGGGGCAAAAGCCTATTTGCTCAAGCCAGTTGACCGGGCGGCGTTGTATGCGGCGATCCGCAGGATCGATGCGGAAAAGCGTGAAAAAGGCGGTGATCCCCATACTGCAAGGCGGCAGCTGTTGCTGCACTATGCCCGCGGGGAGGAAAAAATTGACAATGCAGTTCCCGTATGGCGCACACAAAAAATCGGGACGGAAACGACGTATTATGTTGCCTACACACAGTTTGACGGCACCGCGGATCTTGTATCGGACCCATCCCTGAGAGAAAGCCTTTTGGCGCTGACCGACAGCCGGGGGCTGATCCTTGGGGAAAGAGATGAAGTGCTGACGCTCTGCCCTGCTCAAACCTCCGCCGTTTCTGTGGCCGAACTCTTTGCCGGGCGCGGCGCACAGGCAACGGCAATTTCGGATACGGCGAAAAATCTGGATGCTCTGCCGGCAGCTTACCGTGAGGCGAGGGAGATTTTTTGCCACCGCCTGCTTTTTCCGCAAAAGGTGTTGCTGCAATGGTCCGATATCCGTCCGCTGCGCAAGGATTTTACAATCCCTTATAAGGAGATCGACAAGCTGAAGAACCGCTTCGGTGCCATGGATGAGAACGAGATCAAGACCGCTCTGGCGCAGCTGTTCGACCGCAAGACGCTGTCGCAGTACCGCATTGGATATACGTTGGCGCTCTGCGATACGGTTTACCGCTGTATGCGCTCGGTGGAAACCTCTCTTGAACCGGTGCCCGACGATACGCAAACAGAAATGAGCCGGGTAAACGAGCTGTTCGCCTTTGATTCCATGCGCGAATACCTGCTCTATCTATGCCGTCAATTTTCTCTGTTAAACGAAAAAGTGCGGCAGCGCCGTTCGTTGACAAGTGAAAACGCAGCGATGGAGCAAGCCGAGGCTTTCATTCAAAGCAATTATCAAAAGCAGCTGACATTGGCGGCGGTATCCAACCACGTTTCACTGAGCTATGCTTATTTTTCGGATGCTTTCCGCCGCTATGCGGGCAAAACGTTTTTGGAATACCTGCGGGATATCCGTGTACAGGCCAGCCTGAAGCTGCTGGAACAAACCGAGCTGCGCATTTCCGAGGTGGCAAGTGCGGTTGGATATGACAGCTATAAAACCTATGCGCGTGCCTTTAAAGAGGTGACCGGCACAACACCGGCCGATTACCGAAAGAACAAGCAGATCATGCCGTGATCGGGCATAAAGGAGAAAAGTAAAATGGGCCAGAACAACTCGTTCTCTCAGGCTGACTATGCGCGTAAGCCCACCTTTTCGGGATTTTTACCGGGGATCGCGGGCGTACACGGCATACCGCTCTGGTGCTACTATGTAAATCGCGGGCAGGGGATCGTCAGTTTCGGTGCGCAGGATAAAGACCATCCCATCATGGAATTTTACCCGGCACACACGGCGTATCAAAACGTTGGCCGCACAGGCTTCCGGACATTTATCCGCACCCAAAGCGGCACCTATGAGCCGTTCCGTAAGGCACACGAAAAGCAGACGTTTACAGTGGCACCGAATACCATCGTCGTGACGGACCACGATGAGGCAAACGGCTTTGAAACAAAAGTGCGCTACTGCCTGCTGCCCAATGCACCCATTGGGGCGCTGCTTCGTGTGGTCACGATCCAAAACCTGACCCGGAACACACAAGAGATTGAGGTTTTGGACGGTATGCCGGCACTGGTGCCCTACGGCGTAAACGACTGGACGCTGAAGCATATGACGCAGACCGGCAAGGCGTGGATGAAAGTTGAGGCGGTCGGAAACGCTGCGTTTTTCCATGTGAACGCAAGCATGGCGGATACGAGCGAAGTGGAAGAGATCCACGGCGGTAATTTTTCGTTTGCGGTGGATGACGATGGTCAGCCTCTTACGCCAATCTGCGATCCGCGCGCTGTTTTTGGCTATGATACTGCACTGGATCAGGCCGTGATTTTCCGGGATGGCGGGCTGGAAAAGCTCCGCAGGCAAAAGCAGGTTTGGCAAAACCAGTTTCCCTGTAGTTTCTATGCACTGCGGCGTACGCTGGAGCCAAACCAGAAATGCTCGCTTTTTGAAATGTACGGCTATGTTGAGGAACGAGCGGACCTGGTGCAGTATTGCCGTGAGCCGATCGGTCCGCAGCTTTTTGCCGATGCATTCCGGGAGGCAAGGGTGCTGACGGATACCATCGGAAAGCGCGTGGAAACACACACGGCAAACCCGATCTTCGACGCCTACTGCAGTTATACCTACCTTGATAACTGCCTGCGCGGTGGCTTTCCCCTGCTGTTGGGCGGCAAGCAGGTGTTCTATGCGTTCTCCCGCAAGCACGGGGATTTGGAACGCGATTATAACTACTTTACCGTTAAGCCGGAATATTACTCGCAGGGCAACGGAAATTTCCGGGATATCAACCAGAACCGCCGCTGTGATGTTTCGCTGTCGCCTTTTGTCGGCCGCAGCAACATTGATCTGTTCTTTGATTTGCTGCAGCTGGATGGGTATAACCCGCTGCAGATCGAGCCGGAAACCTTTGTGCTTGCACAGGAGGAACAAAGCGCACTCGCACAGGATTGCCCGGTGATCCATGGGCTTTCCGGCGTGCTTTCAAGCGGATTCTCTGCGGGGCAGCTGTGGCGCGCATTAGAGCGTAATGCTGCCTCCCCAAAAGAGCGAGAGCTGACTTTTGCAAAGATCATCGCCGCAGCGAAAAAGCAGATCCATGCAAGCTTCGGCGAGGGGTATTGGTCAGACCACTGGTCTTATGATCTGGATCTGATCGAGGACTACCTCACGGTGTGGCCGGACAGGGAAGAAAAACTTCTTTGCGACGAAACCCTGACATGGTATCCGGCGCGCGCCGGCATAACGGAACGCTGTGCGCGGTACAGGGAAACACCAAACGGATTGAGGCAATATAATGCGACATACCCCCTCGAAAACAGCACAGCGGGGACGGTCGAAGTTGATGCGCAGGGAAATCCGCTGCGGTCCTGCCTGATGGAAAAGCTGGTGCTTTTATGCGCCATCAAGTATGCCACACTGGATGCCTACGCAATGGGCATCGAGATGGAGGGCGGAAAGCCGGGCTGGTACGATGCGCTGAATGGCCTGCCGGGCCTGTTCGGCTCGTCTATGGCCGAAAGCTGTGAGCTTGCCCGCCTGTTGGAATATACGATCTCGGCGCTTGAACGGCTGCCGCACCCGTTTGCGATGCATCGGGAAATCCGCGCTTTGGTCGACGAGCTTTCAAAAATCACAAAACAAGAAAAAGAGCCTTTTGCATACGGCGAAAAGCTGGAATTCTGGAATGCCAGAAACGACTGCCGGGAAGCTTACCGTCGCAGTGCGTATCGTGGTTTCTCCGGTGAAACAGCTATCATGGAAGCGCAGACGCTGCTTCCGACGCTGGAAAACTGGCTGCAGGTCGTTCGCGCGGGGATCGCACAGGCGCAGGGAATGGGCGAGGTGATGCCCACTTACTTCTACTACGATGTTGCTTACCGCAAAGCCGACGGTAAGCCAATCCCCGTACATTTTATGCAGCGGCAAACGCCGGACTTTTTGGAGGGGACTGTGCGGCGGTTAAAATTGAATGACGATACCGCCACGAAAGAAGCTCTGTGCCGCTCGGTGCGCGGCAGCGCGCTGTATGACCGTGAACTGAAAATGTACCGCGTCAATACGAGCCTGTCCGATGCTTCGTTTGAATTGGGGCGTGCTGTAGCATTCACCCCCGGCTGGCTGGAAAATGGGTCAATTTGGCTGCATATGGAGTACAAATATCTTCTGGAGATGTTGCGCGCGGGCTTGTACGCTGCATTTTTTGAGGATTTCCGCAATGCCGCGATCCCATTCCTGGACCCTGAGCGCTATGGCCGCAGCACGCTGGAAAACTCCAGCTTCCTGGTGAGCAGCCTGAATCCCGACGAATCCTTGCACGGGCGCGGCTTTGTCGCGCGGTTGAGCGGCTCAACGGTGGAATTTCTCCATATGTGGCGGATCATGATGTTTGGGGAAAGTCCTTTCTCCAGCAGTCAAAAGGGGCTGACACTTGCGTTCCGGCCGGCGATCCCCGCATATCTGATTGGAAAAGATAAAATGATTGCGGCTACTTTCTTGGGCAGAACGCAGGTGGAATATCATTTTGATGCGATCCAGGATTATATTCCCGGCGCATACAGCATGAGTGAAGCCGAAATGACATTCCACGATGGCGCTGTAAAAAGAAGCCGGGAGATCCTTGGCGACGATGCCGAAGCCGTCAGAGAAGGACTGGCAGCCAAAATTGTTATGCGCCTTACATCTAAGCCATAAGTAAGTAGAGAGTATGAGGAAGCGTACTATGCCGAAGCTGAAATTTTTGAACGCCAACGGCGATTTTGTACTGACCGACGCTGATCAAGCGGCGGAGACCTATTTCCCGCTTGCCAACGAGGGCGGCATCATCAGCAGCATTACACCGCGGCTGGCAGGCGACTGCAAGACAGGGCAGGATACTTTTCTGCTGGCTGCGTGCAGCGAGCAGACTCTGCACGAAAGCCGTGCGACGCGCAATTTCTGGCTGCAATTTGCCGACGGAACGCTGTGGAGCGCCGCCGGGCAAAGCGCGGCCCAGCAGGCGGCGCGCTTCGGCAAAGGGGCGGACGAGGTCATGCTGTACGGCGGGCTTTTGTGGCAGACGGTCGAGCGCGCCAACCGTGCGCTTGGCGTAAAAGCCGCCGTGACCTCGTTTGTGCCCGCCGGGCAGGACACGGTGGAGCTGATGCGTGTCACCGTGACAAACCTTGGAGGCGAAGCGCTTACCTTTACCCCCACGGCGGCAATGCCGTTGTATGGGCGCAGCGCCGACAACATCCGCGACCACCGCCATGTGACAAGCCTCTTGCAGCGTCTGCGCGTGGAACGAAACGGCGTGACGCTGACTCCCACCCTGACCTTTGACGAGCGAGGCCATCGTCCCGGCGCGGTACACTATACGGTACGCGGACAGGAGCAGGACGGCGCACTGCCTGTGCGCTTTCTGGGAACGGTGCAGGCGTTTTGCGGCAGCGCAGGCAGCTACGACTGCCCCGCCGCACTGGCAGACTCCACTGCCCAAACAGCGTGGCTTTCCCCAGGAGATACGGCGCAGGGTTATGAAATGATGGGCGTGCTGCAATTCGCGCCCGTAACCCTGAGGCCGGGGCAAAGCCGAAGCTGGTATTTGGCGCTGGGTATTGACTGTACGGGTGAAGAGTACTTGACCACCGACACTTTTGCATCTGCGCTGGAAAGCACCAAATGCTGGTGGCAGGCGCAGAATGCTGCCGTGTTTGCGGCGTGCGACCCTGATCTGACCGCATGGATGCGGTGGGTAGGCATCCAGCCTACCCTGCGCCGCATTTGTGGGTGCAGCTTTTTGCCGCATCACGACTATGGCCGCGGCGGCCGCGGCTGGCGCGACCTTTGGCAGGACAGTCTGGCGCTGCTCCTGCACGACCCCGCCGCCGTGCGCGGCGACTTGGTGCGCTACTTTGCGGGCGTGCGCGCCGACGGCACCAACGCCACGATCATCGGGCGAAAACCGGGAGAATTTGTCGCCGACCGCAACCGCATTGTGCGCGTATGGATGGACCACGGCTATTGGCCGCTGGTCACGACCGATCTGTACATTCAGCAGACCGGCGATATTTCGATTTTGCTGGAAAATCAGCCCTATTTTTGCGACGACCGCAAATGCCGCGGCGAGCACCTGAACGATACCCCCGCCCCGCCGCAGAGCGGCACGGTGCTGGAGCATTTGATTGTACAAAATGTGACGGCATATCTGGATGCGGGGCGGCATGGATGCATCCGCCTGCGCGGGGCTGATTGGAACGACGCGCTGGATATGGCGGTCGAAAACGGCGAAGGCGTAGCGTTTACAGCGGCCTACGCAGGCAACCTGTACACGCTGGCGGATCTGTGCCGCAGTCTGCAAAGCGCGGGGCACGAAAGTATCCTGCTGGCGGGCGAAGTGGCCGTGCTGCTGCGCGATGCTGCTGCCGTCGGCATAGACACTGGTGCACGCAATGCCGTGCGGCAGCGCTATGAGGCCGTATGCGAAGCCCGCACGGAAGCGCCGCAGGCGGTGCCCTGTGCCGAAGCTGCCACATTACTGGATTCCATGAGCGAATGTCTGAAAAGCCATCTGTGCCGCACGGAGTTTGTGACGGACGGCGCGGGCCAGCGCTGGATGAACAGCTATTACGACAACAACGGCGCGCAAGTTGAGGGATTGCACGCCGGACGGGTGCGTATAATGCTGACGGGGCAGGTGTTTGCCCTGATGAGCGGTACCGCCGAAGGCGAGCAAACGCAGGGCATTGTCCGCGCCGTGGACTGCTATTTGGACAGCCCACTGCGCGGCGGCGTCTGCCTGAACACCGATTTCGGCGAGATTGGTGTTATCGCCCCAACTTTAGGGCGGCAATTCGGCTTTGCCTACGGCCACAAGGAGAACGGCGCGGTATTCTGCCACATGGCGGCCATGTATGCCTTTGCGCTGTATCGGCAGGGTCTGCCGGAGGCTGGCTGCAAGGTGCTGCGGGAGCTGTACACCCAGAGTTGCAGCTTTGAGATTGCTCAAATCTTTCCCGGCATCCCGGAGTATTTCGACCCCGCAGGGCGAGGGATGTACCCGTATCTGACTGGCGCGGCCAGCTGGCTTGTCTACTGTATGCTGACGCAGTGTTATGGTGTCCGCGGGCAAAACGGGGACCTGCTGCTTGCCCCGCAGCTATTGGCCGACCAGTTTGACGCCACGGGCACCGCCGCTGTCACCCTGCGCTTTGCGGGGCGACCGATCACCGTGCGATACCGCAATCCCGCTGCGCTGGGACCTAGCGAGTACACGGCCACGCGGGCGGAATTGGACGGCAAGACCGTGCAGAGCGGCCCGCATGGCTTGTTGATCCCCCGCACGATGCTGGCGGGCACCGATCCTATGATAATCAATGTAGCGCTAATGCCGAACTTAAGGAACGAAGAATGACTTCTCCGCAAGTTTTGACGTTTTGACATAGTGGCGTCAGGTCATGCTGTGTTGTTCGCTATGAGTAGAGCAAAACATAGAAGCTGCACCGGCTGTCAATTCTGCTTCCACAATGGCGTTTGACCTTGTCATTGTTGGCTGATCGCTTTATAATAGAAGCAGAAAAGGAGATGATTCTTCATGGAACTGGAGAACATTCAAACGGTTGCCTCGCTGTGCTGCGGTGTCATCGGTTACAGCTGGGCGTTAAAATTTGCGATGGGCGGCCATGAGGTGTATGCCTACAACCGCAGCGAGGAATCCTCGGCGCGGGCAAAGCAGCGCGTCAAGGAGAGTATGGATTCGCTCAAAAAGAACGGCGTTTACACGGACAGCGAGGCCGAGAAAATTTTGTCCCGCATCCATTACACGACCTCGCTGGAGGAAGCCGTCAAGAATGCGCTGTTTATTCAGGAATCCTCTGCCGAGCATTATGAGGTAAAGCACGCACTTGTCAAAGAAATTGAAGCCTATGCTTCACCGGATGCAATCATTGCCAGCTCTACTTCTGGCCTGCTTGTGACCGAAATTGCCAAATATGCCCAGCACCCGGAACGCTTTATCGGCGGTCATCCGTATAACCCGCCGCACCTGATCCCGCTGGTGGAAATTACCAAGGGAGAGAAGACCGCTGATGAAGCGGTGTGAGTGGCAAAGGCGTTCTATACATCCGTTGGCAATGAGCCGGTCGTGCTGCAAAAAGAAGCGCTTGGCTTTATTTGTAACCGTCTGCAAATGGTGCTGTACCGTGAGGTGTGCAACCTTGTCATGAGTGGGGTCTGCACGGTGGAAGACGCAGATAAAGCCGTCACGTTTGGGCCCGGTATTCGTTGGGGCATTATGGGGCCGTCGCTTGTATTTGAACTTGGCGGCGGCGCGGGCGGGGTGTCCGGCCTGATGAACCATCTGAACGATTCCATCTCGCTTTGGCTTGGTGATATGGCAGATTGGAAAGAATTTCCGCAGGATTGGGCAAAGGTTGCGCAGGAAGGGGTCAACGCGGAGCTGGCAAACCGCAGCCCAGAAACAGGCAATACTCATCAGTCGCTGGAAGAATACCGTGACGCGATGCTGATTCAATTGTTGAAGCTTCATATCGTCATCAGCCTTGTAGCGTTTGTTTCCGGCTCGGCCTACGGCATCTTTTTTGCCGCCAATGCCCCCAACGCAGCGTCCGTCACCGTGCGCGAAGCCGTAGAAACCCTGACGGCAGAATACCGCGACAGGCTGGAAGAAATCTCCGAGACAGTACAGCACGACCGCCAAGACATTACAGCCAACGATGATGTGTACTACATTCGCTGGCAGGATGTCTTGGCGGTCTTTTCTTCGTATGTGGCGGGCAGCGAACAAGGCGCACCCGTTGCGGCGCTGACGGAAAATCAAGTGGACAAGCTGCGGGAAATTATGTGGGCGATGAACGCGGTGGACTACTCCACTCGTGCGGAAACCGCCGTTATAGAAACGACGGACAAGAACGGAAAGCCTACCACCGCAACCATAACCGAAACGGTTCTTGTAATACGTCTTACCCACAAAACGCCGGGCGAAATGGCGGCAGATTACCACTTTACCGCCCGCCAAAGCACATACCTGCAACTCCTGCAAGACCCGCAGTATGAAGAATTGTGGGCAGAATTGCTCGGCGGTTTTGCACAGGGCGGTGGAAAACTTATGAACCCGGACAGCACCCGCACACCGACAGGCACCCTGCAATGGCCGCTGCCGATTGCGGGTACGATTACCTCACAGTTCGGACACCGCGTGGACCCCATCACCGGCGAAGTCAGCTCCCACACCGGCACCGACATTGCCTGTGCCGAGGGTACGCCGATCCTCGCCGCCGCAGATGGAACTGTCACCGTTGCCAACGGTCTTGACAGCTGGGGCGGCAGCTATGGCTACTACATTCAAATCGACCACGGCGGCGGGCTGGAAACACTGTACGCCCACTGCTCGTCCATCTGCGTCACCACCGGTCAGCAGGTGCAGGTCGGGCAAGTCATTGGCTATGTTGGGCATACAGGCAGGGCTACAGGCAGTCATTTGCATCTGGAGGTGAGCGTTGACGGCAATCGTGCTGATGTATTGCGCTACTTTACATTATAAAAAATCTTAGGCTGAATGATTTGCTCTATAGCTTTCTTGCGTAGAAAGTGCATACCCCTGCCTCGTTACGGTTTTTAATTCATTTTGCCCCAAGTCCAGCTTCTTCCGTAATTTCGCGATATGTACATCGACCGTCCGTGTCTGAATCGGTGCTGTGATATGCCAAGCGGATGACAGCAGAAGATTCCGGGAGCAGACACACCCGGAATAGTCGAGCAATGTGACAAACAGCTGATACTCCATGGCAGTCAGGTGAATCGGCTGGCCCTCTTTTTTAACGGTACAGTTAGATTCATCTATGGACAGATTTTTATAGTACTTCATCTGGAACACCTATCATGTCATAATCGTCAATAAGAGCCTGACCAATCGCCCACGCGAGGAAGAATGCTGCGCATACCAGAAAAATCGGAATCCACATTGCGTTGTAGCTTTCTCCGTTGGCGTTATAGCCTTGGTTTTGCCAGAGCGCTGCAGCATGGAATAGAGGATAGAATCCCAGCCACTCGATACCATTTTTCATTCCGGAAAGGCTCAGCAGTGTGGGCAGGCAATAGGTAACTGCACTGATAAAGAGCGCAGTCAGCAAATTCCCCAATTTCTGTCCAAGCCATAAGGTGATCCGGCTCATGCAGAGGCAGGCCGCGAAACGACAGATTAGCCAGAAAATCAGCAAATCCGACAGGGTTATAAACTTGGGTACAGCCTGCAAGTCGGAGATACTCATTGCCGGTCCCAGCAAAGAGGGGAGGCCATAGTCGCGCAGAACCTGCCATAGATGAGGCAAAACCGTTCCGAAAGCTATTACTGCCGCAACCGCTGTGCTTTGCCGCAGCTTTGCTTTCACGGTGTATTTCCGGCCTAAAGGAGTAGATGCCAGAATTTCATCCATTCCACCCTTACGCTCCATCGCAAATAGACCGCTGAAGCACAGTGCGCACAGTAGCCCGGCCCACAGCGTGTCCTGCACGTCAG
>OJSD01001746.1_pt1 | contig 23774 bp, 19 predicted proteins | sample 1599391 | NCBI WGS metagenome assembly OJSD01 (sample SAMN04168656, study PRJEB22393) | human gut metagenome | biome: human gut microbiome; feature: stool | host: Homo sapiens | collected 2014-03-17 | reverse complement strand
GGACCACCGTGTTTGAGGACATTGTGCGTTCGTCCGCCATCATCTCCAACCAGGATGGTGCCGCGCTGCAGGCCGCATCCGACCGCTTTGCGCAGGTCGATGTGGAGCACGTGCGCTCCATCGGACCGATGGTGTCGCAGGAATCCATGCGCCGCCTGTGCGACATGCTGTTCTCCCGCACTCAGGAAGCCAACCAGATGCACACCGTGCTGGCAGGGCGCGCCAGTGTGTCGCTGAGCAGGATTCGCCGTGATCATCCGGAGATTCTGGCCGCGGCCAAGCCGATTCTGGTGGCCGCGCCGGGTACGCTCGCCGCACTCACCGAGCCGGGTGTGCTGGCTGATGTGGCGATTCTCGATGCGTGCGCGCACATTCCCGCTATCGAGTTGCTGTCCATCATCGGCCGCGTGCAGCAGGTGGTGGTGATCGCCCACTGCGCGACGGTAACCAGCGAAAGCGTCAAGCAGCTGATCGACACGTTGCCTCATATCGAGGTGGATGCTGCCCCATCTCGCCGTGCGCCGCGCCTGTCCGCATTCCTTGAATCCGAGGGATATGGTCCTGTTCGCTATGATGTGGCCACCGAGCCGGCTGCCGGTGAGGTGCGATTCCACCGTGTGGAAGCGAGCGGTGTGCCGGTTATGTCTTCTGGTCTGGTGGAATCCAGCCAGCCGGAGATTGATGAAGTGGTGCGTCTGATTACGCAACGTGCCGCCGGTTTTGCCGTGGTTCCTTCCAGCTATCGACTTGTGGTCGTGATGTTGACCGACGCATTCCGCACACGCTTGGGTGCCGAATTGAAGTCGTTGGCAGGCAAATCCAAGGCGATGGGCCGATTCCTGCGCCATGTGCGGTTGGTTTCCTTGCGTGACGTGGCCGGAGGTCGTGCCACTGACGTGATTCTGTCGATGTGCTATGCGAAAACCACGCACGGACGTCTGCTTCAGCAGTTCGGCCCGCTCGAAAGCACAGGCGGTCGCGGACTGTTGCTGGATGCCCTGGCATTGGCGGACCACAGCTTGGATATTGTGTCGGCCTTTGGTTCCGAAGATTTGGATGAAGAACGACTGCACCAGTCCGGTCCTCGGTTCCTGAAGACCATGTTGACGTGGGCCGAACAGCTTGACGACCGTCCGGTGCTTCCGTTGCGTGATGCGGCAGGCGGCAACGTGCTGTTCGACGATATCGCCGACAGGTTGCGCGCGCGAGGACTGAACGCTGCTGTTGATTATGGATTCGACAAGGGCGTGAAGATTCCGCTCGTGGTGGGATTGAAGGACAAGCCGTTTGCCTTGGCCGTGCAGACCGATGACGCGAACTTTATGTCCGTGCAATCCACGCGTAGGCGTCATCGTTTGTCGGCACAGGATCTCATTTCCTTGGGCTGGAATGTGATGACCGTCTGGAGTGTCGCCGCCTTCGTGAACCCCGATAAGGAAGTCGACCGTATCGTCAGCCGTATCGGTGAGATCTATCGCGAGGTTGAATAACCATGGCGGAATACTCGGCTACACGGCGCACACCGCGCAAGCACAAGCGCGTGGTGATGAAGGGCACTGAGCAGTTTGACGCTGACGGTGTCAAACTCGAGCCCGGAGACATGCAGACCGACCAACAACGGCAATCCGACGACGACAAACGCATCCTCGGCGAACTGCCGCCGCATTGGGCCGTTTTTAACGAGCGCGAGTAGGAGTTGGGGCGCACTCTGTGCGCCCCAACACTGTGTTTTCCGCAGCCGACAGGCTGCGGAAAACACAGTATCGGCCGAAGGCCGATTCCGCTTCCTACCGCACAACGGCCATAATCGCTCCGGCCTGTTGCAGCTCCATAACCTTGGCCGCGGCCTCCGGCGGCATTGCGAACGACACCAGTCGGTCGTTGCTTCCCAATGCGCCAGTCGTATCCGGTTTGTCGACATTCATCACCGTGGCGTTCTCGGCCAGCGTGCAATCGGCACCTTCGCAACCGACGGCGGAAACCAGTCTCACCTGATCGCCGGCCAATACATCGTCGACGCTACTGGCCAAGCGGACTTCAATCACCGTAGTACCGGTCGGTGCTACGGGCGCATCTCTGGCCATATGCGTGGAAATGGGATCGGCTGCTTCGATATCGATTTGCGCCACCTTGCCCACCACATCCTCAATATTGCCTGTCCAAGACGGGCCTGCCGCAGATACCGGCATATCAGCCAACTGAACGTCGGCGGCCAGAATAATGTCACCCCGTCGAATCGAGCGAGCGGCCACCACCATCGGCTCGGTCTCCACCACGGCCAATACGGCTTCAAGCCCAAACAACACTGCGAGTCCCACGCACAACGCAGCAGTGAGTCGGCGCAAGGCATCCGCCATGCGCCGTCGCCGCAATGAGCCGCGCGCAGGCGGCTTAATAAACGAAAAGGTCACCATGCAACCATGGTGACCTGAAGTTTTTCGTAAGCGCAAGCCGAATCGACCTATGTGGTTCTAGCTTGCCAAGTTATCCACAACGCTTCAAACCCGTGTAACAGACAGTGCCCGTAGTGCCAATATCCGCGGCATACCGCCGTCGACACCGTCGTTTACAGAGGAAAAGCGGGTGTACAGACCTTACTTGCCGGATTTGTCGGTGCGGTAGAAGCCGTGACCCTTGAACTCAATCGGCACGGCGGAATACACCTTGCGCACCTGCTCCTGTGAGCACTTGGGGCACACGGTAATCGGGTCGTCATTGAACGACTGCTGTTCGGTGAAGTCATAGCCGCAGTTCTTGCAACGGTAATGATAGGTAGGCAACGGATTCCTCCAACAAAGTCATATTTCTCGCGGATGGCCCAAACGCCATGCCACGCAACCGTTCATATCCTAGTCGCCGCCCTGACACATTGGCGTTACGGTCTTACTAGCCAGCTTGCTGTTGCCACTCTGGTTCCATCGGCCAGTGTGCGTGGCTGGTTGGTCAGTCTGGCTTGCGCCGAGTATCTTGGCCGGCCGGCCAGCTCAACCGGCCCGATGAGCTAAGCCGCCGGTGTCCCTCCGGCGTCAGCACTCCGTCGGCCGGCACATCATGTGGTTCGGCCGGCAAATCGGTGTCCAACACCTCCCACGGCCAGCACACCGCAATCAGGGGACATGCGGGCTTGCGGCGAGCCAAGGCCCGGTCATACCAGCCGGCTCCACGCCCCAGACGATTGCCCTGCGGGTCCACTGCCAAAGCCGGAGCGATGACCAGATCGGCCTTCTCCAACGCTTCGGGCGGTAGAACTGCGCCAGTTGGCTCATCGGGTCTGTGATGGACGGTGCTGGGAGAGCTGCAGCTACCGGCATTGTTCGCGCCACCCACTGCATCCATCGAGCGCAATGATTCCAATGAATCCAGCACACTCCAGCCAATTTCCAACCCAGACCCCAACCTTGGCACCAACACGTGGCAGCCATGAGCCCGCAGCCATCGCAACAGTGGCCGGGTTTCGATTTCCGAACCCATCGACACATATGCCGCCACTGTGGGACCATCCTGAATCATGTGTGCTGGGAACCGTCGCACCAGCAATTCACCGGCCGCTCCGCGTTCTTCCGCTGGAACGCGCTTGCGCCGAGACAGTATATGGTGGCGCAGCGTCGCTTTATCCGTCTTCTCTGTTTTCTCTGTGCCGCTGTAGTCGCTGCCGATATTCATGCCACTGCCCACTTCGCTCATACCGCACAATCTAGTGTTTCCATCGTAAAACGAAAGTGGCCACGGTAGCGGCGCAAGACCTTCATATGGCTACAATAAAGGCCGTGTCAGTTTTCCAGTCGATTAAAGAGGCGTTCAAGCTGGACCACCAGATCCGCCCGCCACGTCTCACCCATCCCGGTTTTCCGATAGTCCTGCGCCCCCTGACCATGGATGATGAGGACGGCTGGAACGAAGTGCGCTGGCGCAACAACGACTGGCTGGCACCTTGGGAATCCGGTGACCCGATGCATGGCGGCTCCATCACATTCAATCAATGGGTGCAGCGGCAGCGCCGTAACGAGCAGCATGGCGTCGGCGTGATCTTCGCCATCGAATACCAGATGCGTATCGTCGGCCAGATTTCGTTGGGAGCCATCGTGTATGGTGCCATGCGTACCGGCGTGGTTGGTTATTGGGTCGATCAACGGTGCGCCGGCCACGGATTCGCGCCAATGGCACTGGCCATGCTTGCCGATTGGGCGCTCGGAGACCCATTCGGGCCCGCGTTGCATCGGCTGGAAATCGCCATTCTGCCGGATAATGCGCGTTCTTTGGCTGTGGTGCGTAAGGTCGGAGCCCATCATGAGGGACTGCGCGAGCGGTATATGTATGTCAATGGCCAGTGGCGTGACCACGTAACGTTTGCGCTGTTGGCTGAAGATATGGGGCAAGGGTTCGCCGCCAGACTCGCCGCCGCCGGTTCCAGATAAGCGTCGACCGGAAGAATTCCGCTCCGACACGCCCGGACGGAAAGCCCCAGTTCGTCGGCACGTCTCCTATCCTTGACTCTATGGGTTATGAGTCACTGAGCACTGTCGTCGTGCTGGTGATTGTGGCGATTATTATCGTTGTATGGCTGCCCGTACGTACGGCCAACGGCATGAAACGTGTGGACGAGCACCGGCAGGATCGTTATTCGCCTTCCCTGCATATCGTTGATGCAGAGAACGGCAGACGATTCGGAGACATCAAGCCGCATAAGGCGAAAGGGGCAGCAATGCCAGCATCAACACCGTCAGCGAGGCTGACATCTGAGCACATCGCCCATGTGCGGGAACTGCGCCGCGCGGCCATCCGCCGCCGGCAGATTCTCGCCGTATGCCTGCTTGCCATAACCGTGTTGGTGTTTGCCGTATCGTTCCCCCTGCATTTCAGTCCGCTGCTTGCTCTTATTCCGTTCGTGCTGTTGCTGCTGGTGCTGGTGCTGGGAGCCAATGCCTCACGCCAGGCCCGGCAATGGGAGCGCAAGGTGGTCCGCTACGAGCGGGCTCATAGCGGTACGGGCTGGTCCAAGAAACCGTCTGCCGAGTCCAAGGACAGCAAGCGTGTGAACAAGGCCGAACCGGTTGCGGCCGTAACTGCGCCTGCCGAGAAGCTTTCCGAGCATGTTGAGGATGCTGCCACCGAGGTCATGGAACAGCGGCAGATTCGCCGCGCGTTACGCGATGCCGAGATTGAGCAGGCCAAGGCCAAAGCGTTGCGTCAGTCCGCCGCCGCATATCAGGCCGCGGAAGAGCACGCCAAACAGTCCGAGAAGTCTGATACTGCACAGTCCGCCGCCGATAAGCCTGCCGCCGAGCCGTCTGCTATGGTCGATGAATCCGCCGACCGTAAGTCCGCTGCCGAAACCAGCGAATCTTCCGCCACACCTGATGCCTCCGCTCGCACAGACAAGCCGACTGAGTCGGACAAGTCCGTCGCCCCTCGAGTTGAACCATCGCTTACGGTGCGTGACGAGCGCGATGAGCGCGACGATGCCGCTGCCGATGCCACGTCGGAACTGGCCAGCGTACGCCCTGCCCGAGCACTGGACGTCTTCGGTATGTCCACCTCGCAGGATCTCATCTCCTTCACTTTGGGTGGGGGACGTAGCGCCGACAACGCTCCGGAAAGCTTGGAGATCAAGTCGACCCGTCAGGTGTCCAAGGCGGAACCTGTCGAACCCGCAGTGGCGGAAAAGTTGATTGACGAGGCTCGAGCCGTCAAGGCCGCGGACGATGCCAAGGCCGTCGATGCAGGCAAGGCTGTCAGCGCCGGAAACGCTGTAGACACTGAGCCGGAGCAGCGCGATGATGCCGATACGGACGCCGATGACGAGGCTGCAAACGCCGCCCAGCGAGCCGCATTCCACGAATCCGAGGAGCGTGCCGACGTCGAAGCGCCAGCGGCGACCACCGATTCGTTGGGCGCAGGCCTGGACTCCATTCTTGCCCGCCGCGGCAACTGAGCGTTGCGATTCGACGATTTTCTCTCACAGCGTTAGCACTCGAGTTGGCAGAGTGCTAATAATCGCGCTACGATGTGTCCTAGCGCAAAGGGACAACGCAAGTGATCGTCAGCCTCTTGAGGCGTTCTGGCGCGGCATTATCGAACTACAAGTAGATACGAGGTGACCCACAGTGTCGATTAAGCTCACACCGTTGGAAGACAAGATCATCGTCAAGCAGGCCGAGGCCCAGACCCAGACCGCTTCCGGTCTGTACATTCCGGACAATGCCAAGGAGAAGCCTCAGCAGGGTGAAGTCCTGGCCGTTGGCCCGGGCCGTCGTGACGACAAGGGCGAGCGCATCCCGATGGATGTCAAGGTCGGCGACAAGGTGCTGTACTCCAAGTACGGCGGCACCGAAGTCCACTACGAGGGTGAGGACTACCTCATCGTCGGCGCCCGCGACATTCTCGCCATCCTCGGCTGATTAGTCGCCTAGCGAACTTCAACAACCCCGACTGTTCCCGCGGATAGTCGGGGTTTTCTCTTGCTAGGCGGAAAGGGGCTCCCCCTCAGAGAGGGGAGCCGAAAGCTGCTCCCACCAAACGCCCAGCCATGCCTGCTATGCATAAAGGTGCATGCGCGCAACGTAGTTGAGTTCGGCGTTGCACCGCATCTACACTGGGTAACGGATTGGGGTCCCTATGGAAGAGGCTCAGTTGGCGACTTGGCCGAGCGGCTTAAGACATTTTGCACAAGACGGCAGTAGATCGACGGTATGTTGTTTTTTCCGTGTCGCAGGTTCGTGGTGTCGTCGCGCTGTGCCAATGGTTGTCTCTCTACCGACGCTGAGTGCCGTGGCATGAGGCCAGCGTCGGCAGTGGGCCACGGAATGGCGATGTGCTGATGCTGAGCCGCGTTGGCGTCGTTATAGGGCCAGTTTTTGGACCATTGCCGACGGCAAATCGGCGTTTTGTGTCGGCGACGGTCCAATACCTGGCGGTCTGCTGACGATAAGTGCCGTCATCGTCGGCAGACCGCCAGGTATTGTCCCCGTGCCGACGTAAAAAGCCCTGCCATCGTCGTCACCGAGCCATCTTGTGACTCACTGACGGCGGCAGCAGGGCGGAAGAGGCCGAAATCATGCGCGCGGTGCGGTCTCACACCTCGAATCCGGCCTCCACCAGCGCGTGATCGATGTCGCGAATCAAATCGTCCGTATCCTCCAGACCCACGGCCAGACGGAAGAAGCCGCGGTGGAACTCAGGCGGGTACAGGTACTGGCGCTCGTCATCCTCGCCGAGGAACACGATCAGCGATTCGTCATGGCCGAGCGAGACGGCCGACGTAATCACATTGAGCTTGGAAACGAACCGGTTGTGCCCGTCATGATCGGTGTCGAGGCCGAACGACAGCACGCCGCCGAACCCGGAGTCCGGGCGGGCCAGCTGGCTGACCGCCACCTCGTGGTGCGGGTGCGATTCCAGACCGGGGTACGCCACGAAACGCACCACATCCAGCGATTCGAGATGCTTGGCAATCGCCAAGGCCGAGGCGTTGTGCTGGCGGATGCGCAGCGGCAGTGTCACCGAGCCGCGATTGATCAGCCAGGCATTGAACGGCGAGATGATGCCGCCGAAGTTCACCTGCGCGGTGAAGCGGATCTGGTCCGTGCGCGCCTTGGTGGTGGCGATCGAGCCGCCCAGCGCGTCGCCATGGCCGTTGATGTATTTGGTGAGCGATTCGATGACGATATCCGCGCCGAGATCGAGCGGGCGCACGTTGTACGGCGTGTTGAAGGTGTTGTCCACCGAAACCAGAATGTCCGGGTTCGCTTCGTGGGCCAGTTTGGCGATGGTGGCGATGTCCGAGACCTTGAGCGTCGGGTTCGCCGGCGTCTCGATATGCACCAGCTTGGTGTTGGGGCGAAGCGCCGCGCGTACGTTCTCGGGATCGGAGGTATCCACGATGGAGGTTTCGATGCCGTACTTCTCCGGCAGAATCTGGTTCAACAGGCGGTAGGCGGCGATATAGGTGGTGTCGGAGAAGATCGCGTGGTCGCCTCGGTTGAGGAACGTGGTGAACGTGGCGGCCAGCGCGGCCACGCCGGAAGCGAGCACCACCGCATCCTCGGCACCTTCAAGACGGGCCAGCTTTTCTTCCAGATAGCGCTGGTTCGGATGCCCGTTGCGCGTGTAAAGGTTCACGTCCGAACTGGACCAGTTGATGTCCGAGGGGTCGTAGGGCAGCGCGTAGGCGTTCGCCAGCGTGATGGGGCGACGGATCGCGCCGGTTTCGGCGTCGACACCGTTGCCGAGGTGAATGGCCAGCGTGCCGAATCCGAGCGGCTGGTCGTCGAATGATTGTCCGTGATGTACAAGATCAGAAGCCATGCGCCCAGCATGCCGGCATGCGCTGTGCCGCCGCAAGCAGGCGACGCCACTCGAAAACCGCGCCATTGCAAGGTTCTGGAACACCATATAAGAAAAATGATTGGTAGAAGTGCGGGGTGCAGCCTTGGTCGGGGCTGTTTGCAGGGCCGAAGCGGACCCTGAAACCACGTTGTGAGACACGCCGATAAAACCGCAGAATTCCGCGGTAAAACAAGGTTCACGTAGAGGTCGATTTGCGTACTTGGAAAATATGTGATTATATAGCCAAGTTGCCTGTTGAGGTCAAACACCGCGGCGGGAAACAGACTGGCGGATTTCCCAAGCGGTCAAAGGGAGCTGACTGTAAATCAGCCGCTTCGTGCTTCAGTGGTTCGAATCCACTATCCGCCACGCCCCGATAGCTCAGTGGTAGAGCACTTCCTTGGTAAGGAAGAGGTCGTGAGTCCAATTCTCACTCGGGGCTCTCTGGCGGGGTAGCTCAGCTGGCTAGAGCGTACGACTCATAATCGTAAGGTCAAGAGTTCGAGCCTCTTCCTCGCTACAAATCGCGCCCGCTAACCGGTGGGCGCGCACTATACCTAAGAACACAGAGGTGAATGACAATGGCTAAGAGCGCCGACATCCGTCCGGGCATCACGCTGGCCTGCACCGAGTGCAAGGAGCGTAACTACATTACGACTAAGAACCGTCGTAATACGCCCGACCGTCTTGAGCTCAAGAAGTTCTGCCCGCGCTGCGGCAAGCAGACCGTGCACCGCGAGACTCGTTGATCGCAAGCATCACAGCTTTACAAAACCCGGCCCATTCGGCCGGGTTTTTGCGTATTGACTCCAGAGCCGAGTAGTAGGGTGCGGAATCAGTATCCGCATCGCGTGAGAAACGGCAGAAATCCCGCGTCTGAACGAACCCCTCGCGGGCGTTCTGCCGTTTCGGGCCGCCAAAACGGCAGAAATCCCGCGCCACCTTCGTTCAGACGCGGGCGTTCTGCCGTTTCAGCCGATGATTGCCTCGATATCGCACCTGCGCCACTAAGATAGTAAGCCATGACAAGCTTTGCAGACATCACCACCATGGGCGTGGGCGGCCCCATCGCCCATTTCATCGAGCCGACCACGCGCGTGGGACTCATCGAAGCCGTGGAGGAAGCCGATTCCAAAGGCCTGCCCTTGGTCGTCGTCGGTGGCGGCTCCAACCTGCTTGTTTCCGATAAGCCTTTTGACGGCGTGGTGGTTCGAGACGCCCGACGCCTCATCACTGTGCCGGACGAGGCTGCACCGGTAGAGGGCGAGGATCGCACCGTGCATGTCAATGCCGAGGCCGGTGCCAATTGGGATGATTTCGTGGCCTTCACCGTAGAGCTCGGGCTCGAGGGCGTCGAGGGACTGTCCGGCATTCCCGGCACAGTCGGCGCTTCCGTGGTGCAGAACATCGGTGCCTACGGGCAGGAAGTCGCCACTTCGGTCGAATCGGTGGAAGTCTGGGATCGAGACACCAAAACAACGCGCGACCTCACACCCGCCGATCTTCGATTCGGCTATCGATACTCCGCACTGAAGACCAGCATGTACGCCGGCCCCGGCCGGCCGGCCGGCCGATTCTTCCCGACGCCACGTTACGTGGTGCTTTCCGTCACCTTTGCCCTGACCCACTCGGCCGAAGGCACGGTAGGTTACGGACAGCTTGCCAAAGCGCTTGGCGTCGAAGTGGGCGACCGTATGGCCACCGCCGACATCCGCAAAGCCGTGCTCGCAGTACGTGCCGCCAAGGGCATGCTCGAGGACCCTACTCGCTACGCCTTGCCTGACATGGCCACCGCCAAGCGCGAGGCCAATATCCTGACCGATCTGGAGCGTCTGGCCTCCCTCAATGAGGCCGCCGGCATTCCCGTTGGCGATGACGGTCTGCCTGCTCCCGACTACAATCGCCACAGCTGCGGCTCGTTCTTTATGAATCCGATTCTGACCGCCGACCAAGCGGCGGCCCTGCCCGAAGATGCGCCGAAGTTCGACGCGACTCTGCCTGACGGCACTCCCGGCACCAAGACGTCCGCCGCCTGGCTCATCGACCATGCCGGCTGCCATAAGGGATATAAGGTCGATGCGGACGCGCCGGCCAGTCTATCCACGCAGCACACGCTGGCCTTGACCAATCGTGGGGGAGCGAGCGCGGCCGATATCGCAGCTTTGGCGCGTGCGGTTCAGCAGGCAGTCAAGAGCGCGTTCGGAGTGGACTTGGTGCCCGAACCGGTCTGCGTCGGTGTGCTGTAATCGCGCTATTGATTGATGGAGTGGGTTATTAATCCCATATATTGCGGACTCTGAGTCTTATTAATAGACAAGACACGCGGGCTCTTCTATACTCGATTGTCGGTATTGTGCGCATTCGGTGCGCAAACAACAGAGAAAAAAGAAGAGCACTATGCAACTGTTCCGTACAAAATCCGTCGAACAGACCATTGCCGAAACCGGTGAAGAGGGCCGCAAGCTCAAGCGCAACCTGACTTGGTGGGATCTGTCAATCATGGGTGTGGCCGTAGCCGTGGGCGCCGGCATCTTCTCGGTGGGCGCGCAGGCCGCCGCCTTCCACGCCGGCCCGGCCGTGATCATCAGCTTCCTGATCGCCGGCATCGTGTGCGGCGCAGCCGTGATGTGCTACGCCGAATTCGCTTCGATGATTCCGGTGGCCGGCTCCGCCTACACCTTCACCTACACCACGGTCGGCGAGATCATGGCCTGGATCATCGGCTGGGATCTGATTCTGGAAATGCTGATGGCCGGCTCCGTGATTTCCAAATATTGGGGCGTATACCTCAACGATTTCATGCGCCTGATGGGCTGGAACGCCAACACCAACCTGGCGTTCGGCTCCTTCCATATCGATATCGCCCCGATCATCATCGTGGCGTTCTTTACCACGCTGCTCGTATTCGGCACCAAGATCGGCGCCCGCGTGGACGGTGCTATGACCGTGCTCAAGATCGCCATCGTGTTCTTTGTGGTGATCGTCGGCTTCTTCTACGTCAAGGCCTCCAACTTCACCCCGTTCATTCCGCCGAGCCAGCCGGCCTCCACCGTGGAAGGCTCCTCCGCCGTCACCGGCGTGATGACCCAGCCGTTGTGGCAGTTCGCCACCGGCATGACCCCATCCGTGTACGGCGTTCCTGGCATCCTCTCGGGCGCGGCGCTCGTGTTCTTCGCGTTCATCGGATTCGACGTGGTGGCCACCGCCTCTGAGGAGACCAAGAACCCGCACAAGAACGTGCCGCTCGGCATCGGCGTGGGCATGCTGCTCATCATTGTCATGTACATGCTCGTGGCCGTGGTGACCACCGGCATGGTCTCCTATGCCGATCTCGCCAAGCAAGACAGCCCCTCGCTGGCCACCGCCTTCGAACTGGTGGGCGCCGACTGGGCCGCCAAGATCATCAGCTTCGGCATCGTGCTGGGCCTGGCCACCGTGGTTATGGTGCTGTTGCTCGGCCTGACCCGTATCGTCTTCGCCATGAGCCGCGATGGTCTGCTGCCGCGCGGCCTGTCCAAGACCGGCAAGCATGGCACCCCGGCCGCTCTGCAGATCGTCGTCGGCGCGGTGGTGGCGCTCGTGGCCGCCTTCTTCGACATCGGCGTGCTCTCCGACATGGTCAACATCGGCACCCTGTCCGCCTTCACGCTGGTGGCCATCTCCATCCCGATTATGCGCAAGAAGCGCCCCGACCTGCCGCGCGCCTTCAAGATGCCCGGCAGCCCGTGGATTCCGATCCTCATCGCCGTGGCCAACTTCTGGTTGATGCTCAACCTGTCCGTGCTCACCTGGATTCGTTTCGTGGTGTGGCTCGTGGTCGGCTTCGCCATCTACTTCGGCTACGGCTACTGGCATGCGCGCCTCGGCAAGGGCGACCTGACCGAAACGCTGTCCGCCGAAACCGATAAGGCCGTTAACGGCTGAGAGCGAGGAGCGTCCCAACAGGCGCGTACCCTTGTATCAGTATTTGTTAAGGAGGATTCCATGCCATATGTAATCGCTCAGCCTTGCGTGGATGTCAAGGACAAGGCTTGCGTGGACGAGTGCCCCGTCGACTGCATTTACGAGGGTTCCCGCTCGCTGTACATCAACCCCAACGAGTGCGTCGACTGCGGTGCATGCGAACCGGTGTGTCCCACCGAGGCCATCTTCTATGAGGATGATCTGCCGGACGAGTGGGCTTGGTACAAGGATGCCGCTGTCAACTTCTTCGCTGAAGTCGGCGATTTGGGCGGCGCTTCCGCCAATGGTCCAATCGGCAAAGACCCGGAACAGGTCGCCGCGCTGCCGCCGCAGAACCAGTAAGCTGATTTGCGGATAAGCGCTGCACACAGCGCATAGTTCGGATTGAACCCTCGGTCTATCACGGCCGAGGGTTCGTCGTATCTTAGGAACATACCGTCCAAGAAAGGGGTTCTCATGGGCTTCCACGCATATTCGTCGCCATACGACTGGTCTCGTATCGCCGGCTTCAAAGCCACCGCCAAAACCGTGCCGGGTGGCATGATCGACCTGTCCGTAGGCTCGCCTGTGGACCCGGTGCCGAGCAGTGTCCAGCAGGCGCTGGTTGCCGGCGCAGACGCCCCCAACGCCCATGGATACCCGGTCACCGCCGGCACCGCCGACCTTAAGGCCGCTATCGATACATGGTTCCGCGAACTGCGCGGGGTGGATCTGAAATCCATCAACGCTGCCGCCGTACCCACCGTGGGTTCCAAGGAGGCCGTGGCGCTGATGGCCAGCCTGCTGCACCTTGGCGAAGGCGATGTGGTCGTCCAACCGGCTGTCTCCTACCCGACTTACGAAATCGGTACCCAACTTGCCGGCGCCACCGTGGTCAAAGTCGATGATGTGACCGACGTCGATTCCTGGGTGAATATTCCGAACGTCAAGGCCATCTGGATCAACTCGCCGTGTAATCCCTCCGGCGAGGTCATCTCCGCTGACTGGCTGACCGACATCGTGGCTGCTGCCCGTCGCATCGGTGCCGTGGTGCTCTCCGACGAATGCTATGCGTTAATGGACTGGCGTTCGGTGCGCCGCAATACAGCCGCGTCCTCTGCGCCTGCCGCGTCTGCATCTGCTGCGTCTGTGCCTGCCGCACCGGTGGCCGAATCCAACGAGCCCGCCTCCGATACCGCATTCAGTCTCTCCGCCACGCCATGTGCCCTGAATCCACATGTGTGTGAAGGTTCGGCAGCTGGCATCCTGGTGCTCTACTCGCTGTCCAAGCAGTCCAACATGGCCGGCTACCGTACGGCTCTAATTGCCGGCGATTACCGGCTGGTCAAGGAAATGGCCGAATACCGCAAGCAGATCGGCCAGATTATCCCTGGCCCAGTGCAGGCCGCCATGGCCGCAGGTCTGAAGGACACAGCCGCTGTGCACGAGCAATGGGGGCGTTACCGTCGCCGCCTATCCGCGCTGGTTGACGCACTGAAGGCATATGGCTATTCGGCACAAATGCCCTCCGGCGCGCTGTACGTATGGGTCAAGGCCAAGTCCGGCGACTGCTGGGCCGATATGGCCGAGCTCGCCAAGATCGGCATCATCCCCAGCCCCGGCGAATTCTACGGCGCTCCCGCCTACCTGCGTTTCTCCGCCACCGCCACCGACGAGGCCATCCGTTCCGCCTGCGAACGTCTCACGGCGTAATGAGATCGTAAGTGGCGTTGAGCCGTTCACGCCCCAAACTGGGCGGCCTTGTTGCCGAATTTGCGGCGCACAGCGTCCAGTGCGGCCTCGGCATCATGCAAACGCGCCTGTGAGGTCTGGCCGCGGGCATTGTCGGCCTCTTCGAGCATGTCATCCAGTGAAGGCTGCACGGCCGTAGCCGCCGCCTTACTGAGCGAAGACGTGCTCATACCGGCCAAGCGAATAGTTTTGGGCAGGGGAGTGGCAGACTCCGCCGAGGCCGGTAGCCCCAGCATGACTTTCAGCTGCCGCACGCATTCCGGGTACAGCACGCCGGCCGTATCGGTCGGCCGCTCCATCGTAAAAGACCGGGTCTGATAGCTCAGGTCGGCGAACCGCAACTTCACCGTCAGCGTGCGCGCCACCAGCCCCTTGCGCCGCAGCGTGCTGGTTACTTCGTCGCAGGCCGAACGCAGTAGCCCACACACCACGCGCATATCGCGTGTATCCTCGGCCAAGGTTTCCTCGGACCCAATGGATTTCTCCTCGCGTACCGTGGTAATTTCGCGGGAATCCAACCCGTGCGAGGCCGCCCATAATCCACGTGCCGCAGCCGGGGAGCCAGTGGCACGAGTCAATGCAGCCTCATCCAGCTGAGCCAATTCAGCCACCGAATGCACGCCCCAAGCATTAAGCCGCTTCTCCAAAGACGGCCCGATTCCCGGAATACCACGCAATGGCATCATCTGCACGAATTCGGCCGAGCGGGCCGCGGGAATCAGCAGCATGCCGTCCGGCTTGGCATTGGTCGAGGCCATTTTGGACACCAGTTTGTTACAGGCGATACCCACTGAACACGTCACGTGGAAGCGCTCGGCCACCTGAGCGCGAATCCACGCGCCGATCGCGCTCGGCCGCCCCCACTCCAGCAGTGCGGCGGACACATCCATATAGCCCTCGTCCACCGAAACCTGCTCGAACCGGTCGGTGACGGTCAAAAACACCTCATGCATGATTCGGTGCGACATCATGCGGTAATACGCCATATCCACTGGCAGAAAAATGCCGTTCGGGCACAACCGATGGGCGCGCGCGGCCGGCATCGCCGAATTGATGCCGTATTTCCGGGCTTCGTAGCTCGCGGCGGACACCACCGCGCGCGGCCCGGTGCCGATGATTACCGGCTTGCCTTTGAGCCCGGGGTTGCGCGCCACCTCCAATGAGGCATAGAAGGCATCCATGTCGATATGCAGCACGGTGCATCCGGTCTCGTCGTGGCCCCAATCGCGTTTGGCGGCCTCAAGTCTCGGTGCGGTGCTCATGCCACCATTGTAGGAATGCCGAACGAGGTCATGCTCACTATGTGGCGCGCATGACGCGGCGCTCATTGTCATAATGCCGAATATCGCCGGAATTCCAAGGGTTTACGCACTGTGCGGCTGTTTCGCATGGTGGGTGCGATTCCACGGAATCGTCCACATTGCGTCACTGTCCGTAACGCCTTCCAAGTCAATGCGCGCTGTCCCGGCTCTCCGAGTAGCGTAAACCTCATGAAGAAGGCAGTGGTCGGTATCCTCAACCGTGTTCCCGTGGTTCTTATCGTGATTGGTGAGGCACTGGTGATTTATTTGGCTACGGCCGTCGCCAAACTTGCGTTCACCCAGCTCGATCCGCTGTACTCGGTGTGGTATCGCGTGGGATTCATGGCGGTGCTGTTGCTGCTGTGGCGCAGGCCCTGGAACAAGGCGAAGCGAGCGCAACTGTTTCACCGCGACGCCCGCAGCTGGGGGCTGGTCGTACTGCTCGGCTGCTCGCTGGTGCTGATGAATACCCTGTTTTATGTGGCCATCAGCAATATGGATATGGGCATTGCCGTGTCTATCGAATTTTTGGGACCGCTTTCGGTGGCGGTGATTACCGGCAAAAGCTGGCGCGAGCGGGTCGGTATCGGTATCGCGGCGGTCGGTGTGGTGCTGTTAGCTGGCATATCATTGGCCAATCCGTCCGGCAATGGCACGTTTTTGTATGGTCTGATTGCGATTTTGATCGGCGGGTCGATGTGGGGCATGTATATCATCACCGGCCGGCGCGTGGCGGCTGGCGGCAATTCGCTGGATAATCTGTGCATCGCCGTGACCATCGGCTGGCTGGTCCAGTCCCTGTTCCTTGGCGTGCCGGCTGTGGCTCATGTGGTTCACCCCAAGGCCGATGCCACGTGGGCGCTTGAGCCCGGCGGCTCGCTGAAGCTGCTGGCTCTGCTGTTTGTGATTTCCCTGATGGCCTCGTTCATTCCCTATGTGGTGGAGCAGATCACGCTGCGACGCACCACATCCGGCGCATTTTCGGTAATGCAATCCATCAATCCCGCCATGGCGGTGGCCGTGGGACTGGCGTTCGGCGAGATTCCCAGCGTTGGTGAAATCGTCGGTGTGGCGTTGGTGATTTGCGCGGTTATCGTTACGTTCTCCGGCGACGCCGCACCCGCGGACGTTCAATAATGTGTCGTTCGGCACGCCGTATCCGCAGGACGTGGTACAGTAATTTGCTGTTGCGCATTATTGCGTAACGTGGAGTCATGCCTGAGTGGCCGATAGGGGCACCCTGCTAAGGTGTTAGTCGTGTAAACGGCTCGAGGGTTCGAATCCCTCTGACTCCGCCGATTAAGGTTCCGGGTGAAAGCTCGGAACTTTTTTGTTTTCCGGAAACTCCGGGTTAAGTAACTCCTGAAATAACCGAGGACGGGCGGTCTCCGCTTGTGGTAAGCGGAGTCGGAGGTACGCCATTGTCCGTCCGCCTCCAAACCGCCATTTTAGTGGGCGAACGAGTGCGGCACGTCGGGAAAAGTCCGAGCGACGAAAGAAAAATGTCCACTAAGTGAGACTTTTGCGTGGTGTTCGTGAATGGTGATTGAAGATTAACCGGTTTATATATTGCTTGTCCAATCGCTTGCTCATCGCCTCCCTCCCCGCAGTACTTGACCGAGATGGGCGGTACCCTAGAGAGAGAAGAAGAGTTCCGAAGGGCGGGCAAAGATGAGCCATATCGCTGGGCAGGGGCAACATCGCTCCAACTCGACACGAACCAACCGTGCGGCGCTGATTATCGTGTTCGTGATCGTGCTCGCCGTTGCGCTGGGCATCGGCGCATGGTTCGCAACCCATCGCACGGACGGCAATGGCCCCGCACACGCCGGAGTGTCGGACGTCGCGTTGAATAAAGCGAAGAACACGCCCAAACCGGTGAACGAACATCACGGCAATTCACCGGATTGCCCGGATACGGACTGCATCGCCATGCTGGTCAACGGCGATTTGTTGTTCCATGAGGGATTGTGGAGCCATTTCCAAGGCCCGAACCCCAACGCCACGGATGGCACCGCCTTCAACTTCGACCCGCTGTTCGCGCCGATGAAGCAGTACATTCAGGCTTCGGACATCGCCGTGTGCGAATTCGAAACCCCGATCGCCCAGCGCGGCGGCCCATATGCCGCGTACCCGATCTTCAACATTCCGCCGGAAGTGGCGGATGCCGCCCGCAACGTGGGATACAACGCCTGCACACACGCCACCAACCATTCCTGGGATCAGGGGGCGGATGGCATCGCCCGTCTGTGGGACACGCTTGAGGCCGATGGCATCGCCCAGACCGGCTCGTATAAAACCGAAGCCGACTCCACCAAACCGTTGGTCATCGATTCCCCGACCGGCGGCGGCAAGCTGGGTCTGGTCACCGGCACGGTCTCCCTCAACGGCATGGCCGCCGACGAGGACTGGCAGGTGGATCGTCTGCGCGAAGACGGCGACCCGAATCACGACAGCGACATCCAGCGCGCGGTAGACAAGGCCAACAAGGCCCGCGAGCAAGGTGCCGATGTGGTGGCCATCGCCATGCACTCGGTGCAGGAATACCTTGATTACGCCGATTCCTGGCAGATTTCGGAAGCCCATGAGCTTGCCGACACTGGTGCCTTCGACGTTATTTACGGTGCCGGTTGCCATTGTGCGCAGCCCATCGAGAACTATAACGGCACGTGGATTATCTACGGTCTGGGCAACGCCGTCACCGAGTCGGCGAACACGCCGGAAACCTTGGTCAACAATCAGGGCGTGACCGCACGCATCCAGTTCGCCGGCAAGAAGGGCGTCAAGGGGTCGTGGCGCGTCAACCGCATCGATTGGGTGCCCACCGCCAACGTGCATCAAGGCAACTACCAATGGTGCCCGATATCCAGCGACCATCCCATAGGCACATGTTGGGACGAAGCCTACGACGCTCAGATACGCCAACGCATCTGGGATGTCATCTATTCGATGGGCGCGGACCAGAACGTCGTCAAGGAATGGAACATCACGCAGGAGCAGGCGGCAAAGCAATAGTTGCTCGGCTTGGTCTCAAGGAGGGGAAGCCGCAAGGTGACGCTTTTCCCGCCGGCCTCCTAATGTGGAGCCCATGACCGAGATTTACGAAACCCAAAGCGAACGCACCGATCTGCCCCTCGTCGTGATGCCGTCCGTGCTTGACTCGATGATCGAGCCCATCAAGGCCCAGTTCCCCGCGCTCCACGACGTTGCCCGCGTGCGTATGTTCGAGGAATTCACGTCCGACGAGGCGACCATAGCCGAGCGTCTGAAGGATGCCGACGCCCTGCTGGTGGGCGGCTACCACATTTCGGACGATCTGCTGCGCACCATCAGCGAGCAGGGGCACGTCAAGTGCATCGTGTTCTGCGGTACCGGCGTCGCCAGCTACCTCAATCTCGATAAGGCGCGCGAGCTGAAGATCCGCGTCTGCAACGCCGAACATTATGGCGATCACGCCGTGGCCGAGCACACCTTCGCCCTTCTGTTCGAGCTCATCCGCCGCGTTGGCCAACTCGATAAGGACGTCAAGGCCGGCAACTGGGCGTGGACCGGCGGCGATGGACTGCAACTCGCCGGCCGTCGCATGGGCATCATCGGACTGGGCGGCATCGGCTCCACCGTGGCCGGCATCGCCCGCGCCCTCGGCATGGAGGTCGCCGCATGGAATTCGCATGTGCCGCCCGAGCATTTCGAACGCTCCGGTGCCACTCCGGTCGACGATCTCAACAAGCTCATCGAAACCAGCGACGTCATCTCCGTCCATCTGCCGCTGAACAACGCCACGCGCGGCATCGTCACCGCCGAGAACCTTGCGCATGTGAAGCCCGGCACCCTGTTCATCAACACCGCCCGCTCCGAAGTCATCGAATCCGGTGCGCTGCTTGCCCGACTGCAAAAGGGCGATGTTCCCGCCGCACTCGACGTGTTCGACCATGAGCCGCTGACCGCCGACGACGCCATCTGCCATGTGCCCGGCATCGTCCTGACCCCGCACGTCGGCTGGCGTGCCGACGGCGCGTTCAAGGAGCTCACCCGCCAGATGATCGCCTGCCTGACCGCCTACTTCGCCGGCGAAGACTATAACGTCGTCGTCTCCGAACGCTGATAGCCCTGCCTAGCCTCGCGCTCAATCGAACACCCAGCCAGTCGACCACCGGAACACGCTCATGCAGACGATTCTCAACACGCCCGACGATCCTGCCCACGATTCGCTCGTCGAAAAAAAGTCCGAATTTATCGGCGACGCCGCCCATGTCGATACGCTCGACGAGGCGCTCGCGTTCGTGGCTGCGATCCGTGAGCAGCATCCGAAAGCCCGACACGTGGCGTATGCCGCCGTGTGCGGAGGCGCGGATGGGCGACTGTCCGAACGCATGAGCGATGACGGCGAGCCGTCCGGTACCGCCGGCAAGCCGATTCTCGACGTACTCAAGCAGTCGGGCACCACCGATTGCGTGGTTGCCGTCACCAGATATTTCGGTGGTATTCTGCTGGGCTCCGGTGGGCTGGTCCGCGCGTACTCATCCGCCGCATCATTGGCGATGAAAGCCGCCCGCGCCGCCCGCATCATGACCGCCAAGCGATACCGGGTTCGCCTCGAATACCCGCAGTTGGCCCGATTCCAGCAGATCCTGGCGCAGCTTGGTGGCAGTCAGGAGGATGAATCGTATGCGGTGAACGTCGAGTTGACCGCGGTGGTGCCGCAGGATGATTGCGCGCGATTCGAGGAGCGTGTGCGGGAAGCGTTCAATGCCGCTGTGGTGCCGGCTCCGATTGACATGGTCAACATTCCGGTTCCGCTCGCGTGACGCCTGTATGACTAAGCTGGGCATCATGACCGACGAGAACACCACCAGCCAGCAGACCCAGCCCACCGAGGCCGCAACCGAGGCCGCGGCCGAGACTGCAACCGACACGGACGCCCAGCAGCAGGACCAAGGCGCGCAGTCCGCAGCCGAGTCCGCCGCTCCGGTGGATTTCGAACCGCTGACCGCTACATACGAGCGTCTGCGCCATTCCACCGACCCGGCCGAACTGTCCGAATTCGCCCGTCGGCCGTTGCCTGACCGTGCCGATCAGGCGGCGTTCTCCCGCGCCACCGCACTTTTGGAGGCTGTGGCCGGCAACCCGCACACCCCGGTGGCCGATCGTGTGTTCCTCGCCGACACCATGCCGTTCCCGAACGTATTGGTCAAACTCTCCGAAGACCCCGAACCGTCCGTGCGTCAAGCCGTGGCCGCCAACGGGGACGACAAGAATTGGCTGGTCGGCCGTCTGACCAAGGACCCGGTGCCTGCGGTCCGGGATACGGCGTTGAAAAACAAGCGCACCAGCTGGAAGATGCGGCTTGAGGGTGCGCAGGACCCCACTGCGGATGCGGAGACATTGGATTTCTTGGGCGTACTTGGCACCGAATCCGAAGAGGGAGCACCGGCGGTGCTTTCTTCGATGGTCCGCCGTGCCGTGGCACTGAACCCCAATACGTCCGAAGCGATGCTTGCCAAATTGGCCAACGACCCCTCGGCCGAGGTGCGGCACGCCGTGGAAAGCCGCCGCTAAGCACACTATTGCTGTGTTTTGCCGCGCAAATTTGGCCGGCAATCACCCCCTGTCCACCATTGTGAGCGCTCACATCTCACTATGTGAGGGTAAAAAGTACATAATTTGGCGGAATCATGGCATTTTTCTTACGGTGTGGCGCAATCAAACGGCGTTAGACTGGGGCTATGAGTGAGATTACCGAGAGTGAAGAGCGTCTGGCCCGTCCGTTGATTCGACTGGCCAAGTTGGTCGGTGTCGGCACGAGTTATTTGGGCATGAGCCATGACTACCACGAGATAGACGATGACGTCCTGATCGAGGTGCTGGCAGCGCTGGGCATCGACGCCTCCAGCGAGAGCGCCCAACTCATCGCCATCCGACGCATTCTGAACGAGCGTTACGCCCGATTGGTGGCACCCACCGTGCTGCATATCGCCGGTAGCGAGGACCGGGTGCTGGTGAACACCGGTATTCTGGACGTGCCTTCGGCGAGCATCACGCTGGAGAATGGCGAGCCATATCAAGGCACCATTGAAGTTGGTCCTGGAGATGGATCCCAGGCCTACGACTTGGATGGTACGTTCATTTCGAATGCGGCTGTGGTCATTCCCGCCGATCTGCCGATTGGTTACCATACGCTGCACGTCAAGGTCGCCGACCGTGTGCAAGACGCCACTTTGATCAGTGCACCTGATCGCGTCGATCTGCTTGACCCGATGAAGGGCGGCAGTCTGTGGGGCTGGATGGCCCAGCTGTACTCGATTCGCTCCTCCAACTCCTGGGGCGTGGGCGATTACGAGGATCTGAAGACCATGCTGGTGGACGCCAAGCAGAAGACCGGTGCCGACTTCGTGCTCATCAATCCGGTGCATGCCGCCGAGCCGGTGTCCCCGCTCACCCCGTCGCCGTATCTGCCGGTAAGCCGTCGCCTGATCAACTTCACGTACATCCGTCCTGAGGCGATCGCCGAATATGCCACGCTCAGCGAGGGCGACAAGAATGCCGTCGACGGACTGCATGCCGACACCGAACCGCTGAACGGTGATTCCCAGCTCATCGACCGTGACGCCATGTGGCGCAGCAAGATGCACGCCCTGTGGATTATCTTCAAGGCCGGCCGTACCGCCGAACGCCAAAGCGTATTCGACCAATTCAAGGCGGACTGTGGTTCCGACTTGGAGGCGTATGCCACGTGGTGCCTGTGCTACGACAAGTGGGGAGCACCCAACGGCGAGGAGAGCAACTGGGAGCGCAAGTTCAATCGCAACTCCCCGGAAATCGCCAATCTGCGCAAGCAGTACCCGGACACTTTGGACTTCTACCGCTGGCTGGAATGGATTGCCGCCGAGCAGCTGTCCTCCGCCCAACAGGCAGCCAAGGACGCCGGCATGCATATCGGCATCATGTCCGATATGGCCGTCGGCGTGCACCCCTCCGGCGCTGACGTGTGGTGGAATCCCGAGCGCTTCGCCAAGGGAGCCACGGTCGGCGCACCGCCGGACATGTTCAACCAGCAAGGCCAGAACTGGAGCCAGCCGCCGCTGAGCCCGATCAATCTGGAGACCACCGGCTACGAGGCCTACCGCAATATGGTGCATGGCATGTTCGCCCGTGCCGGTGCGGTGCGCATCGATCACATCCTTGGTCTGTTCCGCCTGTGGTGGATTCCCGAGAACCGTTCGGCTATGGATGGCGCTTACGTGTACTACGACTCAGACATCATGCTGGGCGTTCTGGCCATCGAGGCCTCTCGCGCCGGCGGCGTGGTCGTAGGTGAGGACCTCGGCGTGGTGCCGGACCATGTGGCCGATTCCCTGTCGAGCCACGGTATTCTCGGTTGCGCCGTTGAATGGTTCGAGCAGTGCGACGGCGTGTTCCGCGCCCCCTCCCAGTGGCGTCCGTATGCATTGGCCTCCGTGAATACGCATGATTTGCCGCCGGCCGCCGGTTACCTGGAATACGAGCACGTCAAGATTCGTGAGCGTCTGGGCTTGCTGACCGGCCCGGCCGAGGAATTCGAAGCCTCCGCCAAGGCCGAGCAGGATGCGATGCTGGCCATGCTGGTCGAGCAGGGTTATCTTGATGCCGACTTTGCCGAACATCGTGAGGATCACGAGGCGGATATCGTCGACGCGCTGTACCACGCACTGAAGGGTTCGCCGTGCAAGCTGCTCGCCGCCTCGATCACCGACGCGGTGGGGGAGAAGCGTGCGCAGAACCAGCCGGGCACCAACAACGAATACCCGAACTGGCGCATCCCACTGGCCGACGCCAAGGGCAACGTGGTACCGCTCGAAACCCTCTTCGACACCCCCGGTGCCCAACGCTTCGCCCAAATCTTCAATTCCTGACCCGCTTTACCTCCCTCTGACGAGCCGAGTCGTTAAGCGGACAGTCCAGTGGACTGTCCGTAGACGAGGCCTGAAAGAAGCGATAGCTGAGAGAAGGCAGGGAATTGCCTCACCGTAGGTGAGTCGATTAGCCGAAGTGGGTGGGAGAGAAGCCATAAATAGGGGAAGAGAAGCCATAAACCCAATGGAGTGTCCCCAGTTGCCCTATGTCAAGCCCGGCGATATACTAGTGGATTGTTGTGTTTCCCTAAGGGGTCCTTCAAAGCGCTATCCCACTCGCCATCGAGGACTTTCAGGGAGCCCACGGATAATGAGGTTCGACGCCTCTTGGATGCGGCCCTGACCAAGCCACACCAAGCAGCTGAGACCCGGAACACAATATAGAAAAGGTAATCCAGTGAAAACTTTCACTCCGAAGCCAGCTGATCTGACTCATGACTGGTACGTCATCGACGCCACCGACGTGGTGCTCGGCCGTCTCGCCACCCAGGCTGCAATCCTGCTGCGCGGCAAGAACAAGCCGACCTACGCTCCGCACGCCGATTCCGGCAACCACGTGATC
>OJSD01001717.1_pt1 | contig 24067 bp, 20 predicted proteins | sample 1599391 | NCBI WGS metagenome assembly OJSD01 (sample SAMN04168656, study PRJEB22393) | human gut metagenome | biome: human gut microbiome; feature: stool | host: Homo sapiens | collected 2014-03-17 | reverse complement strand
TATCCGCAGTACGAGCAGGTGCTTCGTTTGGCGCAGGATTCGGGTGCCAAGGTTTCGGATACCGATTACGCGGATGCCGTGACGATTCACTTGGTGTTCAAAGCGGGAGAGCAGGAGCCGTTTTGCGCTAAGATGCGCGAGCTTATGGCGGGGCGCGAGGAGATTGAGGTCGGCGCTTCCGAATTTGACGAGTTCTAACGGCGACGGCCGGCGTGCTTTTGGAGGGATCCCAAGCGCGCCGGCCGTCGTTTTATGTTGCTGCCGTTTACTCGGCGAGCTGCTTTAGCACATCGCAGGCGATCTCGACGGCATCGTCGATGCAGCCGGGACAGCTGCGGAGCGGGCCTTTATCCGATCCGATGCCCTTGAGCGTGCCGCAGACGGTCGTCGTGTTCTTCTCGCCAAAGCGCTTGGCGATTTCGCGCGACAGCTTGTAGGTCTGGCCCTTAGTCTTGGGGTTTTCCATGCCGTCGCTCATTACAAAGCCCATGATGGCCACGGCGCCCGAGATGGCGCCGCAGGTTTCGGTCATGCCGCCCATGCCGGCGCCAAAGCCCTCGGTGAGGGTAAAGGCGACCTGGGGGTCGAGCCCGACGGCGGGCGCGAGCGTGCAGGCGACGGCCTGGGCGCAGTTAAAGCCACGGGAGTGATATTCGGCAGCCTGAGCCTGACAGGCGGTGATGTCGAGCTGGGCCGTATCGATTTGCTTCATCGTTGTCTCCTTGGTCACGGTGTACCCGCCTATGGTACCCGTGACGGGGCATGTAATCATCGAGAGCCTTATGTATGCCTCATTTTTATCTATCGAGCAAATGCCTAAGGCTTGAGATAAATACCCCTGATCAATTAGTCCCATAACCTATCTTGGTGATGGGTTGAGAGGGGTGCGGGGTAGCGGTATCGTGAACCGAATAAAACTAAAACCCAGGCAAGGGAGCTAGATATGAGCGAGCAGACTATCGGTACTACATGTGTTCAAGGCGGCTATCATCCGGGAGATGCCGAGCCGCGCCAGGTGCCCATCTACCAGTCCACCACGTGGAAGTACGACACGTCCGAGCACATGGGCAAGCTGTTTGATCTGGAGGAGTCGGGCTACTTCTACAGCCGTCTGCAGAATCCCACGTGCGATCTCGTTGCCGCCAAGATCTGCGAGATGGAGGGCGGCACTGCCGCGATGCTCACGAGCTCGGGCATGGCTGCGAACTTCCTCGCGATCTTTAACGTGGTCGGCGCCGGCGATCATGTGGTCGCTAGCTCTGCCATCTACGGCGGTACCTACAACCTGCTCGCCCACACCATGGAGCGCATGGGTCTGACCTGCACTTTCGTTGCCCCCGACTGCACCGACGAGGAGCTCGAGGCAGCCTTTGAACCCAATACCAAGCTCGTCTTTGGCGAGACCATCGCCAACCCCGCCCTTGCCGTGCTCGATATTGAGCGCTTTGCCAAGGCCGCGCATGACCACGGCGTGCCGCTGATGGTCGACAACACCTTCCCGACACCCGTGATGTGCCGTCCCTTTGAGTGGGGCGCCGATATCGTTACGCACTCCACCACCAAGTACATGGATGGACATGCTGCCTACCTGGGCGGCGTGATCGTCGATCACGGTCAGTTTGACTGGATGGCCCATGCGGACAAGTTCCCGGGTCTCACCACGCCCGACGAGAGCTACCACGGCGTGACCTATGCCGAGAAGTTCGGTCGCGAGGGTGCCTTCATTACCAAGGCAACCGCTCAGCTCATGCGCGACCTCGGCCCCATGCAGAACCCGCAGGCGGCGTTCTTCCTGAACAGCTCGCTCGAGAGCCTGCACGTGCGTATGCCGCGCCATTGCGAGAACGGTCTGGCGGTCGCCAAGTTCCTGCAGGGCCATCCCAAGGTGCGCTTCGTGAGCTATCCGGGCCTGGAGGGCGACAAGTACTACGACATGGCTCAGAAGTACATGCCCAACGGTACCTGCGGCGTCGTGAGCTTTGGCTTTACCGGTGGTCGTGCGGCGGCCGAGACCTTTATGAAGAGTCTTAAGCTCGCCCAGATTGCCACGCACGTGGCCGATGCCCGCACCTGCTGCCTGCACCCGGCAAACGCCACCCATCGCCAGATGAACGACGAGGAGCTCATCGCCTGCGGCATCTCCGCCGACATGGTGCGCCTGTCGTGCGGCCTTGAGGACACGGCCGATCTGATTGCCGACCTTGAGCAGGCGCTCGAGCAGTGCTAGGCTAGCGTGCGTGCGAGGCGTGGGACGGCTTTTCGGCTGACGACGTCCTCATAGTTCCGATTCCGTAGGCGGGACCCCGATCGTGTCCGTTTGTAGGCGATTGGGGTCCCTTTTTTGCGTTGCACGATAGAAAGGATATACATGGAGAAAACTGCCGAGCAGCTGCGCCGCGAACACATTGCCCTAGAGGGCGACACCCACGGTAAGAATAAATGGGCGATTCTGTTCACCGTGCTCGTCATGACCTTTATGGCGTGTCTGGATGCGAGCATCGTGACGGTGGCGCTCCCAGTGATGCAAAAGGAGCTGGGGGTGGGTCTCGACCGCATTCAGCTCGTGAGCTCGGTGTATCTGCTCGCGACGTGCGTCGCCATGCTGCCGTTTGGCCGCTTGGGCGATGTGCGCGGCAAGGTGAATGTGTTCCAGCTTGGTGTAATCGTCTTTACGGGTGGCTCGTTGCTTTGCGGGCTTTCGGCTTCGCTCGAGGTGCTTATCTTGGCGCGTTTCGTGCAGGGCATTGGCTGTGCCGCCGCGATGGCCAACAATATGGGCATCATCACCGAGTCGTTTCCGGCGCGTGAGCGCGGCCGTGCCATGGGCATTCTGGCGACCTTTGTGGCTCTTGGCATGATGTGCGGCCCCGTGCTCGGCGGCGTGCTGGTGGCGAGCTTTCCCTGGGAGAGCATCTTCCTTATCAATCTGCCCATTGGCGTAATCTCGTTTATCGTGGGACTCTATACGTTGCCGCATGTGAAGCCGGAGGCTGGCGAACGCCCTATGCCGTTGACAGAGGCGGCGCGTCGCTGCTTTGCGAGCTCGGCTTTCACGATTAACCTGGCTTGCATGCTTATCGTGTTCGTGGGTATCGGTGCCTCCGAGTTTGTGCTGCCGTTCTACTTTCAGGATGCCCACGGCTTTAGCTCCGATATCTCCGGCCTGTTGTTTTTGGCGATGCCGGTCGTGAATGCCTTTGTGGGCCCGCTTTCGGGCTTGGTGTCCGACCGTGTTGGTTGTGAAGCGCCCACGGCCGTTGGCCTGGGCGTGTACGTGTGCGGTCTCTTTGCGGTGAGCACGCTTGACGAGCACTCTTCCATCTTGATGATTGTGTGCTGCGTCGCGTTTATGTCGTGCGGCACGTCGATCTTCCAGAGTCCCAATAATTCGCTGTATATGGGTTCGGCTCCGCGTGAGGCGCTTGGCTTTGCGGGCAGCTTGAGCAGCTTGGCGCGCTATGCGGGCATAGCGCTGGGTATTAATGCGGCTTCGCGCATCCTGTATGGACAGACGAGCGCGGCGATGGGCAAGACGGTCACGAGCTATGTGGCGGGTCGTCCGGACGTGTTCCTCTTTGGCTTCCGTTTGGTATTCTACGTGTTGATGGCCGTTGCTACCGTGGGCTTTGCGCTCACATTGGTACGTTTGGTGAGGACGCGCGCCCGCAATTAGCGCGTTGGGAGGCTGTCTGCCACGATTCGCGCCGTCCCAAAAAGACTGGTTTGTGGTGCGATGGGGCTTGTGGGGCGGGCGGGGGTCGGTCCGTGGTAGACTATCGAACAACGTTTATTAATCGCGCGGTATCGTTGCCGCGAGAAGGGGTTGCGCCATGCAGGAGCTTGAGGATCGTATTCGCCATGACGGCATCGTAAAGGCCGGTAACGTCCTTAAGGTTGATGCCTTCCTCAACCACCAATGCGACGTTGAGCTGTTCGACCACATGGGCGCCGAATGGGCCCGTCTGTTCGAGGGCGTCGAGATCAACAAGATCCTGACGATCGAGGCTTCGGGCATTGGCATGGCTTGCATTGCAGCCCAGCATTTTGGCGGCGTGCCGGTGGTTTTTGCCAAGAAGGCGCAGTCCATCAACCTCGACGGCGAGCAGTATGCCACGACCATCTACTCCTTTACCAAGCAGAAGGAGTACCCGGTCATCGTTGGCAAGCGCTTCCTGTCCGAGGGCGACAAGGTTCTGATCATCGACGACTTCCTGGCCAACGGCTGCGCGCTCGAGGGTCTTATCAAGATCTGCGAGGCCGCAGGTGCCGAGGTATCCGGCATTGGCATTGCGGTGGAGAAGGGCTTCCAGGGCGGTGGCGATAAGCTCCGCGAGCGCGGCTTCCGCGTTGAGAGCCTAGCCCGCATCGCCGATATGGACTGCGATACCGGCGAGATCACCTTCGCCTAAGCGCGCAACACAAGCGATTGGTATGCGATGTGACAAAGGGACTTTCCCTTTGTCACATTTTTTATGAGGGGAGGTGTTGATATGGATGAGAACAAGATGGGATGGCGCGAGTATGCGCGCTATGCCGAGATGTCGGTCGAGGAGTGGCGCGCGATTGCGAGGTGCAGGTGTTTCGCGCGACAGGTCCGGGCGGACAGGGCGTGAACACGACGGACTCGGCGGTACGCATGAAACATATCCCTTCGGGGATTACCGTGACAGCGCGCGAGAGCCGCAGTCAGTTCCAAAACCGTAGCAGCTGCCTGCGTAAGCTGCGCGCTGAGCTTGAGCGTCGCGGGCGTCCACCGCGCCGACGCGTAAAGACCAAGGTGCCTCAGCGCTCACGCCAGCGCAGGCTCAATGACAAGCACTTCAACGCCATTAAAAAGGCCAACCGTCGCAAACCGGGTGGGGAGGAATGATCTTCTCAATAAGTTGCGGTGAAATAGGGACTGTTTTGCGGCTTTAGCTGCATATACAGTCCCTATTTCACCGCAACTTAGGTGGGGTTAGCGGGTGGGGCGCCAGACGTGGAGGGCGCCGGCGAGGATGTCCACCTCGATGCGCGAGGCGATAATGGGCTCGCCGTCGGCCTGGATGGGGTAGTTGGGCTCCTCAAAGGTAAGCTCAGCATGGCGACAGCGGCGCATGCGAACCGGTGGCAGCTTGGTGTGGTGGCCGTCTTTGGCCGAAAGGAACATAGGCAGGGCTACCGCGCGAGGGACGGGGCCGCAGGCGTAGCAGACGTCGAATATACCGTCACAGGGGTCGGCGTCGGGACAGATGCGATAACCCGATCCATAGGTAGGGCCCACCTGAATCGCCATGATGATCGCCCTCACGCGCTCGGCAGGCGTCCCGTCAAAGCTGACTGTCATGGGGTAGTTGCGATAGCGTAGGCCAAACTGCTCAAGTCCCGAGAGGGTGTAGAGCGGCGCGCCTGTCAAGCCGGTCTTTTTGCGCAGCTCGGTGGTGCCCAGGCCGATGGCGGCATCGATGCCGACCGAAAGCGTCTGGTCGTAGTACTCAACGGTAGCCTCGCCGCTGCCGCTTGCAGGGCTCCACGAGCGAATGCGCCCGACGTCCTGACGCTGCAGCTCGCAGGTGAGCAGCGCGCCAAAATCCTTGCCGGAGAAATCGTCGATGTCGAGCGTCTGGGCAAAATCGTTGCCGGAGCCCACGGGCAGGACGGCAAGAGCGGGGCGGGCGTCCTCCTCTTGCGTCATAAGCCCGTTGACGACCTCGTGGATCACGCCATCGCCGCCAAGGGCGATAACGGTGCGATAGCCCTGAGGCTGTGCGGCAAGTCCCTTGGCATGTCCCATGCGCTCGGTTAGCATCAGGTCAAACTGGGATGCGCGTGCAGTCATGTCCAAAAAGCGCTGCAGGCGCTCGGCAACTTCATGCGCCGCACCCGACTGGGCGGCTGGGTTGGCGATGATGAGCGTGCGACCAAAATCAGTTGCGTGCATGGGGTGACTCCCGGCGTATGACGTGACGGTGCGGTCGCGCTCAGGTCGAATTGCCCCCGATTGTGGCTGCACGGCGAATATTTACGTCTACTCTATCAGGTCGTTGTGGCGCTCGATAGCATCCGCTACCGTACCGCCCTCATCCACAATAAGCGAACGGCGCTTGGGTGAGATGATGCGCTGGGCGGGGTACACGCCACGGTGTCCGCCGGTTAGGTAGCTGATAAAGGCCACGATGACAAAGAACCCGGCGGCCGTGCCGTGGAACAGGTCGATGGCCATCATGCAGGTGGTGATGGGCACGTTGAGGCCGGCGCAGAACACGCCGAGCATGCCTAGCGCCGCCAGAAAGCTGGGGTCGATTCCGACGAGGCAACCGATCCAGCCGCCGAGTGCCGCACCGATGCCAAACAGGGGCGTGACCTCGCCGCCTTGGAAGCCGGCGCCCAGGGTGAGGGCCGTAACCACGAGCTTGATGGCTGCGTCCGCCAGGGTGGTGTTGCCGGCGAACCCGGCGCCTGAGAGCCAGGTGGCAAGGCCGGCATACTTCCAGGCGTCGAGCATCGCGTAGGCCGCGAGCACCACGAGCGCACCCACGAGCGCGCGAACGAGGTAATTGGTGATAATGCGACCGTACAGGCTCTTGACGGTTCGAACCGACCAGGCAAAGAGGCGTGCCGTCAGACCGAAGATAATGGCGCTGATAACAACGATGGCAACCGTCCGCGGCGTCATGCCGGGAACGCTGGCGATGACATTCGCTTCGTACTCGGTACTCAGGGCGAGTGATGTAAAGTAGCCGGTAAATGAGGCGACCAGGCAGTAGATGCCCGCCGTGTAGTCGATCTTGCCGATAAAGCACATCTCCATGCCAAAGAAAGCTCCGGCAAGGGGCGAGCCGAATACGGCGCCAAAGGCCGACGAGATGCCGGCGAGCATGAGGTCGTGGTGGTCATGCTTTTTGAGGTGGGCGAGGCTCGAGATGTTGCTGGCGATGGTGCCGCCAATCTGCACCGCGGCTCCCTCGCGACCGGCCGATCCGCCCGTTAGGTGCGTGAGCGTGGAGCAGACGAAGGTGAGGACGGCCATGCGCATATGGATGAGGCGGGTGCCCAGAGCGGAGTCGATGACCAGGTTGTTACCGCGTTTGGCGGCAAGACCGTGGTTTTTGTACACCCATGCGGTGGCAACGCCCACAACGGGAAGAAGCGCGTAAATCCACGCATGGTGCTCGCGATAGTCGGTCGCGATATTCAACGAGGCCAAAAACGCCCAAGCGGCAACGCCCATGGCAAGCGAGACGATGACGACGAGTACGAGCAACTTGGCGCTCGCGAGTAGGTTGCGGGCGTTGCGGCGCGTGTCGGCAGCCAAGAGATGCTCGGAGCGGGTAAGTTGATGCCTGCCTGCCGTGATGACGTCGTTCAGGGAGAAAAAGCCGCCGTCGTCGAGCGGCTGGGGATGGTCTTGCGCCTCGTTTGCGCTTTCGGGTTTGTCGTTATGAGTCATACGTTCCTCTTTTAGGTTGCATCACGAGCATTATAAAACGCGGTAAACGCGACGAGCCGATGGGTTGGTTTCCATTCTGTTTCGCGGCTTGCGGCCGACAGGTGTATTTGCGGGTACAGGCCAAGTCGCGGTCGCGCGTCGGGGATTATACTTAGACAAGCATAAAGAATCGGCGCCCCCGTTGTGCGCCGTGGCATTAAGAGGTGCATATGACAGAGAAGCTCATTCCGCTGGAGGACGCGCAGTCGATTGTTCTGTCGCACGTTGCTCCGACCGATCTCGTCGAGAGTCCCGTGTGGCAGGCCACCGGTCTTCCCTTGGCCGAGGACGCGGTGGCCGATATCGACATCTCGCCGTTTGCCAACAGCGCTATGGACGGATATGCCGTGCGCTCGGCGGACTTGGCGCAGACGTCTGGCGAGGCGCCGGTGACGCTCGACGTTATCGGACATGAGGCCGCGGGCCATGTCTTTGAGGGCACAATCGGCGCGGGCGAGACAGTCCGCATCATGACGGGCGCGCCGGTACCCGAAGGTGCCGATGCCGTGGTGAAGTACGAGATCGTCGACGTACTCGATGGCGACGGCAACGAGGGCTCGCACGTTCGCTTCTCGGCGCCTGCTAAAGTGGGGGAGAACGTTCGCTCTGCTGCCGAGGAGGCCCATGCCGGCGATGTTGTGATGCACGCCGGCGAGGTCGTGGCTCCGGCGGGCGCGGGTCTGCTGGCAAGTGCCGGATACGCGAGCGTGAAGGTGCACGCTGCCCCACGTGTGGGCATCATCTCGCTGGGCACGGAACTGGTCGCACCGAGTAAGGTGCCGGCGCGCGGTCAGATTCGCGATTCCAACTCCTCGGCGCTGATGGCCGAGGCGCTCGATGCCGGCGCCGAGCCCGTGTTCTACGGCATTGCGCCCGATGATGAGCAGGCGATTGCCGATCTGGTGCATCGCGCCGTGCAGGAGTGCGATTTTGTCATTACGAGCGGTGGCGCCTCGGCGGGCGACTACGATTTCGTGACGGCGCTCGTCCGGCGCGAGGGCGAGGTGCTGTTTGACCGCATCTCGATGCGTCCCGGCAAGGCCATCACGTTTGGCTTGCTCGGAGGTAAGCCCTACCTGGGGCTTTCAGGCAATCCGGCCGCGGCGTATGTGGGCTTTGAGATGCTCGCTCGTCCGGCGATCCGCAAGATGCGCGGCTTTGCCGAGGGTGCGCGTCCCGTGCAGCAGGCGATATTGACGCACTGCGTGAAGAAGCGCCAGGACCGACGCTTCTTCGATCGCGCCACGGTTTTGCGCGACCCCGAGACCGGTGAGCTGTTGGTGACCGAGGCCAAGACGCAGAATTCGGCGCTGCTCGGCACGATGCAGCGGGCCAACTGCCTGCTGCGTATTGACGAAGGGCCGTGTGAGCTCAAGCCGGGCGACGTCGTGGACGTCGTGCGCGTCGACCTGCCTGAGGGAACGGTGCTATAGGAGGAACGCTATGGAGTTGAAAATTTCGATCGTGACGTGCTCGGATACGCGCGATCTTGCGCAGGACGAGGCTGGAGCCGCGCTCGAGGAGCTCATCGAGGCGCAGGGATGGACGGTTGCCTCACATGTGGTCGTGCGCGACGACGTTAGCGAGATTGGTGATGCCATTGTGGAAGCTGCCGATGCGCGCCACGCCAATGTCGTGCTCACCTGCGGCGGCACGGGTCTTTCGATGCGCGACGTGACACCCGAGGCGACGCGTGCCGTCTGTGACCGTGATGTGCCGGGTGTCGCCGAGGCAATCCGTGCCTACTCGATGACCAAGACGCGCCGCGCCATGCTCTCGCGCGCCGTGTGCATGCAGCGTGGGCATACGCTTGTCATCAACTTTCCGGGATCCACGAAAGCGGCCCGCGAAAGCTGGGAGGCCGTGAGCGATCAGCTGGAGCATGCGGCCCAAATGACGGCGGGCGGCGGACATACCAACTAAGCGGTTTACCTGCGGCGGGGCGACCAGAACGGCTGCTCCGCTTTTGTTTTCCGCCGAAGCGACGCCAAGGTGCACGGCAACTCGAAACTATATTCTCTGGCGAGAATAATTTCTCACTATCATTATTCTCGTAGAAGTATAATCTGATTGCAGTTTAAAGCCCGCGGTGGGGTACCCGGGCACAAGGTCCGAAAGGGTTGAATATGTTCGATATGGTTTCACGCCGCGGTTTTGTCTCGCTTTCTGCTGCCGCTGCCGCCGGCTTTGGCCTTGCTGGCTGCTCGGGCAACAAGACGTCCGAGCCCGCTGGTTCCGATGCCGGCTCCGCCAAGTCTTCCTCTAAGAAGAAGGCTGTCGAGCTGCAGGTCTTTGCCGCCAACTCGCTCGAGAAGGCTCTGCCCGAGGTTCAGGAGCTCTACACCGAGCAGACCGGTACCACGTTTGCCGACACGCAGTTCAAAGCGTCCGGCGACCTTGTCGAGCAGATGCGCGCCGGTGCTGCGGTCGACGTGCTCATCACCGCTTCCAAGGGCACCATGGACGATGCCGAGGCCGTCGAGCTCGTCGACGCCGACACCCGTGAGGATATGTTCGTCAACGATCTCGTGATCATTCGCGCCGAGGGCTCCGACACCAAGGTCGAGGTCATCGCCGACGTCGCGAATCTGGACGGCAAGATCGCCATCGGCGACGCCAAGACCGTTCCCGCCGGCAAGTACGCCAACCAGGCCCTGGCCTCCGTGGGCCTCTACACCGGCACCGAGGGCGACGATGGCGAGTATGCTCCCGAGATCGCCGACAAGGTGGCCCTGGCCGACAAAGTTGGTACCGCCGCCGCCTATGTGTCCACAGGCGACTGCGTGGCCGGTTTTGTCTACAGCTCCGATATCTTCCGCTACGACGGCATCGAGGAGGCCTTCGTGTGCCCCGAGGATTCGCACAAGCCCATCGTGTACCCGGGTGCCGTTGCCGAGAGCTCCGAGCACGCCGACGAGGCCAAGGCGTTTATCGACTTTTGCCTGACCAACAAGAAGGCTCAGAAGATTTGGGCTAAGTACGGCTTTGAGCTTTCCGAGTAGTACGGCTTGGCGCGATAATTCCATCGTTTTGTGTTTCACTCCGTCCTTGTATTCGCTTGGAGCTTTTCGTGCTTAATAGATTCCGCATGCTTGTCGCCTGTGCTTTGATCTTCGCGCTTTGCTGGGTGCCGGGATTTGCGTTTGCTGGGGACGCTGAGGACGGGGCCCAGGTTGCTGCGACCGCTCATGGGCTTTCCTATGGGATTGAGGGTTTTGAGCGGCTGGCCAAGGGGACCGCTCGTGCCATGGAGGGCCAGCCTGAAGGCTACCGGTTTCCCGTTGACGAGGACGTGGACCTTGTAGTGGCGCCTGCTGCCGATCGCGTTGTGGTGTGGATATCGCCCAAGGCGGTCGAGAAGTATGGATTGGATCCGCAGGACAACGAGTGCGTATCGGGTCTCAAGGCCCTCGTCTGCGAGCTCGACAGCACAAACTGCATGGGAGGTGCGCAGCTGGGGGACGTGGATCTTCCTTGGTATGTCACCGCGGAAACAACGTTTGATGCCGGCGGGTATACCTATGGCTTTGACGAGCGCGGTGCGGATGGGGACCGCTATGTGGTGATTGCATCAGCCTCGGGTGATGCCAAGGGCGGCGCGCGTTGGCTTGATAGCGCTCAAATGGTAGAGGCATCGTCTGTCGTGTTGCGGGATGAGCAGGGCCCCTTGACCTCTCTGGCCTCCTTTTTGGGCGGCATCGACTACCGACCGTTTTGGGTTTCCATCAAAACGAGCGGTCTTGCCTTGCTGATCTCCTTTGCGCTGGGCCTGTTCGCCGCGTGGAAGACTATGGGTACCTCGAGCCGCATCAAGGGCCTGCTCGACTCGGTCTTTACCATTCCTATGGTGCTGCCGCCCACGGTCTGCGGCTTTCTGCTCCTCATGCTGTTTGGCCGTTCGACCGGGGTGGGCCAGTGGCTCATCGCGCACGGCGTCTCGATCGTCTTTACGTGGCCCGCGGCGGTGATATCTGCCGTGGTGGTGTCGTTTCCCCTGGTCTACCGTACGGCGCTCGGTGCCTTTGAGAGCCTTGACACGCAGATGCTCGACGCCGCGCGAACCTTGGGATGGTCCGAACGTCGCATTTTTGCCAGGCTCATGATGCCGCTCGGCTGGCCCTCGATTGCCGCCGGCACGGTGCTTGCCTTTGCCCGCGCGATGGGCGAGTTTGGCTGCACCCTGTTCTTTGCGGGCAACTACGCCGGCATTACCCAGACCATCCCCATCGCCATCTACTTTGAGTGGATGGGCGGCAACACATCGGTGGCGCTCTTTTGGGTCATCGTCGTAATCGTGTTCAGTTTCCTGGTCATTCTGTTCATCAATATTTACACGGCGCATTCGCAAAAGTACCGCGAGCGCGGCCTGTTCCGAGCGGAGTGCAAACAGGCCAAAGATCTCTCCGGACGGGGCGATTCGCTCGACCCAGTCGGCGGCGATGCCTTGCGTATTGATCGCGAGGCGCTGGCCGAGCTCATGCGCGATGATGCGGCGCCGCAGGGAGGTCGATAAGCTATGTCGCTCGTTTTGGATATTAAGAAACGTTATCCCGGGTTTGTGCTCGACATGCAGCTTGAGGCCGGCGAGGAGCGCGTGGCGCTGCTGGGCGCCTCGGGTTGTGGCAAGAGCTGCACCTTGCGTTGCATTGCCGGCGTGGAGACGCCCGACGAGGGCAAGATCGTCGTCAACGGCGTGACCTTCTTTGACTCGGCGGCAGGCATCAACCTGTCGCCCCAGGAGCGAAAATGCGCCCTGCTGTTCCAAAACTATCAGCTGTTCCCTAACATGACGGTGGCAGACAACGTGTGTGCCGGCGTAAAGGACGCGGGCGACGCCACGGCGCGCAAAAGGCTGGCCGAGCGCTACCTGGGTATCTTTGGACTGGCCGATTTTGCAGACCGCTACCCCGCGCGACTCTCGGGCGGGCAGCAGCAACGCGTGGCGCTTGCCCGTATGGTGGCGGCGCATCCGGGCATTTTTATGTTCGACGAGCCCATGAGCGCGCTCGATTCCTATCTTAAGAGCGCGCTCGAGCAGAACATGCTCGACCTGTTCGACGTGTGCAACCGCACCGTGATCTATGTGAGCCACGACATCGATGAAGCGTGCCGCCTCTGCCAGCGCATCTGCGTGATGCACGACGGGCATGTTGAGGAGATCGGCTCCATCGAGGACGTGGTCCGTCGTCCGCAGACGCTGGCGGCGCTGCGCCTGACGGGGTGCAAGAACACAAGCCGGGCGCGCAAGATCGGGCCCGAGGAAGTTGAGGCGCTCGATTGGGGCATGACCTTTAACGTGGGTCGCGAGGTTCCCGATAATGTGGCGTACCTGGGCATTCGCGCAAGCTACTTCCATGTTGACAATCGCGCGGAGCGGGGTCGCAACAGCTATGATTTGCACGTGGCCCGAGTGAGCGATTCGCGCTTTGAGCGCCTGGTGCTGCTGGACGTGCCGCGTGCTGATGCGCCCACGCGTCTGCAGTGGAAGGTCAACAAGGTGGGCATGCCTGTCGACGAGCTGCCGCAAGCAGGCGAGACGCTGCGCATGCATTTTGATGCCAGCAGGATCCATTTGGTTTGTCGATAGCGTCGGGTAATGCTGTCGGGGATATAAGCCTCGGTGGCTTTGTTTTTGCCGTTCGCCAAATGAGGGATGACAAACTCTTATCAATCAAGATAATAATTTATTAAACGACGGCACACGACGCTGCCGTACGAATGTCAACGGTGTTCGCATAGTCGATGACCGTTGATATAGTTGACCTCAACTTGTAAAGGAGGGTGCGCACATGCCGCAGACGACATACATTCGCCGCGTTGCCGCGCGCGCCCTGTATATGGCTCGGAGTCGCATATGAGCGGGTATGTTCACGGCTCCGGGAGAGACGACGCACAACTAAATAATCGACCGCAAAGCAGGTTCCCCAAAATTCCGGGTTTAGGCGCGGCTGGGTTTTCGCCACCCACCGTGCAGCAATACCGTAGCTATTCATTTTTGGTTCGAGAGGGGAACCGTCATGGCTGAAGAATTCGATTTTCATCCGATGTGGGAGAGCCTCGGCATGAATCTTGCCGACCACGACATGCTGCTGGGCGCCGTGGGCCAGATGTACGGCGATATGTTCCTGACGCAGAACAATCGCCCCAAGGCCACGTCCTACCTGGACTTTGTGGCCACCAACATCCACAGCGGCCGTATTAAGGAGATGCTCGACAAGAAGGAGGCCGGCGAGGCCACCAAGATCGTGGGCTCGTTCTGCGTGTACGTGCCCGAGGAGATCGTGCTTGCCTGTGACGGCATTCCCGTTGGTCTGTGCTCGGGTGCCGATTGGGCAACCGATAAGGTCGAGGAGCACCTGCCGCGCAACACCTGCCCGCTTATCAAGAGCTTTGCCGGCTTTAAGCTGGGCGAGGTCTGCCCCTACATTGAGTCGAGTGACCTGGTGGTAGGCGAGAACACCTGCGACGGTAAGAAGAAAGCCTACGAGTTCTTTGCCACGCAAAAGAACATGTACGTCATGGATATTCCCAACGTGCACGACGAGTCGACGCTCGTGACCTGGAAGGCCGAGGTCAAGAAGCTCGCCGCCAAGATCGAGGACGAGTGCGGCGTCAAGATTACGCCCGAGGGCCTGAAGGCTGCCATCCACGCCGTCAATGAGAAGCGCCGCGCCCTGCAGCGCCTCGCTGCGACCCGCGCTGCCGACCCTGCGCCCATCAGCGGTCTCGACAGCCTGCTGACCGTTCAGGCCGCCTTTATGGACGACACACCGCGTCTGACCGGAGCCATTAACGATATGGCGGCTGAGTGCGAGCAGCGTGTCGAGGCCGGCGAGGGCGTGGCGCCCAAGGGGACCAAGCGAATCCTGTACACCGGTACGCCCATGGCCGTGCCCAACTGGAAGCTGTTCAACCTCATTGAGAAGGCCGGCGGCGTTGTGGTAGGCGAGGAGTCCTGCACGGGCTCGCGCTACTACAAGGATTTGGTCGACGAGTCCGGCGAGACGGTCGACGAGATGCTCGACGCCATCGCCGAGCGCTACTTTAAGATCAACTGCGCCGTCTTTACGCCCAACGACCAGCGTATGAAGGACATTGTCCAGATGGCCAAGGACCTGCATGTCGACGGTATCGTCGACGTGGCCTTGCAGTTCTGCACGCTCTACGAGATGGAGTCGTTTGCCGTGGAGAAGGCCGCCGAGGAGGCGGGCATTCCGTTTATGCACATCACGACCGACTACGCCGGCGAGGACGCCGGTCAGCTGCAAACCAGGATTGAGGCTTTCTTGGAAACCATTTAGGGCTATCCGTCTCGGCGGTTTCCCCAGGCACCCGATCTTGCCGTTCAAACCGTCGCTTGCTACCAAAGTATGCGGCGCTCATCTTTCACGGCAACCTCGGGCACCTGGGAAAGCCGTTTCCTTGGTTGGTTAAAAGGTTTGTTAAGGAGTTATATGTCGGAAAATATTGAGCAGCCGTTGCCGTCCACGTTTGAGGAGTTCAACGAGCAGCGCAAGGCGGCGTTTATTCGCGTCAAGGATTACAAACAGGCCGGCAATCGCCTGGTCGGCTTTTTGTGCAGCTATACGCCGCTCGAGATTATCGATGCCGCGGGGGCTGCGAGCGTGGCGCTGTGCGGTACGTCCGATGAGGTGATTCCCGAGGCCGAGAAGGTGCTGCCGGCAAATCTTTGTCCGCTCATCAAGTCGACGTACGGTTTTGCCTATTCGCAAAAGTGCCCGTTTACGTACTTTAGCGACATGATCATCGGCGAGACCACCTGCGACGGCAAGAAGAAGATGTACGAGCTACTCAACGAGCTCAAGCGTACGCACATTCTGCATCTTCCGCAGGGCCGCGACCGCGCCTACGAGCGCGAGGGCTGGTACGAGGAGTGCCGCCTGCTCAAGGAGGAGCTCGAGGGCTTCTACGGCATCACGATTACCGACGATGACCTGCGCGCTGCCGTCCGTCGTCGCAACCGCTTGCGTGCGGCCCAGCTCGAGATGTTTGCGCTGCAGGCCAACCAGCCGGCGGCCATGAGCGGCGTCGACCTGATGAGCACCATGTTTGCCGGTACGTTTAGTTTTGATATCGAGGCCTATACGCAGCAGCTGGAGCAAAAGGTTGCCAAGCTGCGCGAGGCCTACGACGCGGGCGAGCGCCCGGTTGCGGCGGATGCCAAGCGCATTCTGATCACCGGCTGCCCGGTGGGCGGTGTGATCAACAAGATCGGTCGCACCATCGAGTCCAACGGCGGCGTGGTCGTTTGCATGGACGACTGCTCGGGCGAGCGTACGGCGGCCATGATGATCGACCCGGAGGCTCCCGACATCCTGCGCGCCATCGCCGACCGCTACCTGGATATCAACTGCTCGGTCATGACGCCCAACGACGGTCGTATGGACAACACCCTGGCCATGTGCGAGAAATACCACGTCGACGGTGTGGTGGAGAATGTGCTCCAGGCGTGCCACACCTTTAACGTGGAGAGTGCGCGCATGCAGGAGGCTGTCGAGGGTGCGGGTATTCCGTACATGAAGATCGAGACCGATTACAGCAACGGCGACATGGGCCAGATCGAGACCCGCATCGCCGCCTTCATCGAAACCCTCTAGCTTCCTCAGGCGCCGGATCTTGCTCCTCAAACCGTCGCTTGCGTACCCAAAGTACGCTGCGCTCCTCTTTCGGGGCAATCTCCGACACCTGAGAAACCTAGAGCTAAGGCGCCTGAACGCGCCGCTACCTTTGATGTTTAGATTGGAAGAGAGCCATGATAGGGATCGGGATCGATATCGGGTCTACGGCGGCTAAGGCTGCTGTGGTCGACGGGGAGGGTTCGGTGGCGTGGACGTGCGTGCAGCCAACCGGGTTCTCCTCGGTCGATGCTTCCGAGCGGCTGCGCGAGGCACTGGCAGCGGCCGGCTATGACGTGACGGCCGAAGATGCTCGCGTGGTCGCGACTGGCTACGGCCGTGTTGCCGTGCCCTATGCGCACAAGGTCGTGACCGAGATCACCTGCCACGGCACCGGTGCCGTGCGGCTGTTTGGTGACCATGGCACCGTGATCGATGTGGGTGGTCAGGACACCAAGGTCATCCAGCTTAAAAGTGGCCGCGTGGCCAAGTTTGCCATGAACGATAAGTGCGCCGCCGGCACGGGGCGCTTTTTGGAGATCATGGCCGACCGCCTAGGCATTTCTCAGCAGCAGATGGCCGACCTGGCGCGTTCCGGCGAGCCTACCAAGATCAGCAGCATGTGCACGGTGTTTGCCGAAAGCGAGGTCATCAGCCTGATCGGTCGCGGTGAGCCGCGCGAGAACATCGCCCGTGGCGTGATCGACAGCGTGGTCTCGCGCGTGGCGACCATGGCCGGGCAGGCCGCGGGCGCCCCGTACTACCTGACCGGTGGCCTGTGCGAGAACGCCTTCGTGGTGGAGCGATTGGGCGAGCTACTGGGGTCGCCGGTGACCACCTCGCCCCAGGCTCGCTTTGCCGGAGCGATCGGCGCAGCTGTCCGCGCCGCCGCCTTGGCCTAGGGGTGTACCGCGACATGCGCATCCTCAATATCTCGGCACAAAAACCAGATAGCACCGGCAGCGGCACCTACCTTGCCGCGCTCGTGCGCGAGCAGATCGAGAAGGGGCACCGTGCCGCCGTGCTTTGCGGCGCGGCACCGGGTGATACCCAAGGCGAGCTGGACCGGCGTGCTGCCGTGTTTGCCGTACCGTTCGAGTCGCCCGAGCTGCCGTTTCCCATCTGCGGTATGTCCGATGTCATGCCCTATCCCTCCACACGCTATCGTGACCTGACGCCTTCGATGCTCAAGGCATTTGAGCGGGCATTTGCTGCTGCAATCGATCGGGCGGTGGCTGAGTTTCGGCCCGATCTGGTGCTCTGCCATCACCTGTATCTGGTGACCGCATTGGCGCGCGAGTGCGTCCGGGGCGTGCCGGTTGTTGCCGTGTGCCATTCGACCGACCTGCGCCAGCTGCGTTCGCATGCGCTCGAACGCGATCGCATCGTACGTGCGGTTCGTCGGCTCGATGCCGTCTTTGCGCTCCATGCTGAGCAGGCTGAGCAGATTGGCCTGGTTTGCGGCGTCGATGCCGATCGCATCCACGTGATTGGGACGGGCTACGACCATCGCGTCTTCTGCCGCGACGCAAGCGTGGCGAGGCAGCCGGGATCGCTTGTGTACGTGGGCAAGATTTGCTTTAAAAAGGGTGTCGAGTCGCTGGTTCGAGCCGTGTCATTGCCGATTGACGATGACGTCCGCCCATCTGGCTTGGTACTTGTGGGCGGTCGCGGGGACGATGCCGAGTACGCGTGTATCGAGCGCTTGGCCGCGGCCTCGGATGTGCCGGTGACGCTGGCGGGGCGCCTGGATAGCGATGGGCTCGTGCATGCCTACCGCAGTTCCGACGTCTTTGTGCTGCCTTCGTTTTACGAGGGTCTGCCGCTCGTGACGATCGAGGCCCTCGCGTGCGGCTGCAAAGTTGTGGCGACCGATTTGCTAGGCGTTCGTCCCTGGATGGAGGCGATGCTTCCCGGTGCTCCCGTGACGTGGGTGGCGTCGCCGCGTATGACGGATGTCGACACGCCCGTGGCGGCCGACCTTCCGTTGTTTGAGCGCGCACTGGCAGATGCTATCGCGCAGGCGCTTGCGGCTCCGCCTTCGACGTTCGAGCCGTCGGCGGTCTCTTGGGAAGCGTGCCTGGCGCGTATACTTAAAGTCGTTGATTTGTTGGAAGGGAGGTTCGTATGGCTAAGGACACCATGAGGCTCACGTCTATGACGGCCGCGAGCGGTTGAGCCGCTAAGTTGGCTCCTGGAGCCCTCGCCCAGGTCCTGGGCGACTTGCCAAATGTGCATAACGACAACTTGCTCGTGGGGTTCGATACTTCTGACGATGCGAGCGTCTTCCGCGTAGGGGAGAACCTGGGGCTTGTGCAGTCCATCGACTTCTTCCCGCCGATGGTCGACGACCCGTTTCTGTTTGGCCAGATTGCCGCGGCCAACTCGATGTCGGACATCTACGCCATGGGCGGGCGGCCGAGCCATGCCATGAACCTACTCTGCATACCCAGTTGTCTGGGCATCGAGGTTGCCGGTCAGATTCTGGCGGGCGGCGCCGACAAGTGCGTCGAGGCGGGTTGCTCCATCGCGGGCGGCCATACCATCAACGACGACGAGCCCAAGTACGGCCTGTCCGTGAGCGGCTTTGTCGCGCTCGACCGCATGCTCGCCAACAGCGGCGCACGCGTGGGCGATGTTCTGCTGCTGACCAAGGCGATCGGCTCGGGCATCATCACCACGGCCATTAAGGGCGAGCTTATCGAGCAGGACGAGGCCGCAGCCATGTTTGACTCGATGCGCACCCTCAACGAGGCGCCGATTCGTCTGGCCGAGGGGCTCGAACTTCACGGCTGCACCGACATTACGGGCTTTGGCCTGATCGGGAACGCGTGCGAGATGGCCGAGGGCTCGGGCGTGCAAGTTGAGCTTGCGTCGGGATCGGTGCCGCTCTTTGATCAGGTGCTCGACATGGCGCGTCTGGGCATTATCCCCGCGGGCTCCTACCGCAACCAGGACTTCTTTGGCCCGCGTGTGGCTGCCGACGAGGATCTGGAGCCGGGCATGCTGGATGCGCTGTACGATCCGCAGACGTCTGGTGGCCTACTCATCGCGGCACCTGCTGCCGATGTTGATGAGCTTGCGTGCCGTCTACATGCTGAAGGACGTATCGCCGCCGTCGTCGGTCGCGTGTGCGTGCCGGTGCCAGGTGGTCCTGCCGTTCGCGTTGTCCGTTAACGACACGTTTATTGAGCTCTGTACCGTTCTAAACCGATTTATTCGAAAGGAAAAACTATGTCTACCAAAATTGAAGTCAATGCCATGGGCGATGCCTGCCCGCTGCCCGTCGTCAAGACGCTTAAGGCACTCAAACAGCTTAATGGCGAGGGCGCCGTCGTGACTGCGGTCGATAACGAGACCGCCGTCAAGAACATCTCCAAGATGGCGCAGGAGAAGGGCTGCACGGCCTCGGTCGAGAAGATCTCGGACGCCGAGTGGCACGTGACTGTCGTGACCGCCGGTGCCGTGGCCGTTGCGGACCCCGAGCAGGACGGTGTTGCTTTTTGCGACGCCAGCGCCGGCAAGGGCAAACTCGTCATTTCCGTCTACACCGATTGCATGGGCCGTGGCGACGACGAGCTGGGCCACAAGCTCATGAAGGCGTTTATCTTTGCCGTGACGCAGCAGGAGGAACTGCCCGCGACCATGCTGTTCTACAACGGCGGCGCCAAGCTCACCGTCGAGGGCTCTCCGGTGCTCGACGACCTGAAGGGCCTGGCCGAGCAGGGTGTCGAGATTCTCACCTGCGGTACCTGCCTCGATCACTATGGCATTAAAGACCAGCTTGCGGTGGGCGAGGTCACCAACATGTACGTAATTGTGGAGAAGATGGAGCAGGCCGTGCGCGTCGTGCGCCCGTAGTGTATTGGTTGGAGTTGCCATGAGGGAGAAGCGCCCGGCGCTTGTCATCACGTTTCCCACCACGGCGGCCGCCATGGGCTGCGAGTCCCTGTGTATCGAGCGCGGCCTTCCCGGGCGAACGATTCCCGTGCCCGGGGAGGTCGCCGCTGGCTGCGGTCTGGCGTGGAAAGCCCTGCCTGCAGATGAGGAGCTGCTACGCGGCGAGCTTGCCGCGGCAGGCGTTCCCACCGAGGGCTTTACCGTGATCGATATGTGGGAGGTCGTGCGGTGATCTACCTGGATAACGCGGCGACGACCATGCACAAGCCACAGACGGTCATCGGCGCCGTGACGCAGGCGATGTGTTCGCTCGGCAATGCCGGGCGCGGCGCCACGTCAGGTGCCCTCGATGCCGCGCGTACGATTCATGGTTGCCGCGCCAAGCTTGCGCGCCTGCTGGGATGCCCGCGCGCTGACCATGTGTGCTTTGCACCTAACTCGACGGCGGCGCTCAACACCGCCATCAACGGCGTGGTGCGTCCCGGCGACCGCGTGGTCACGACGGTGCTTGAGCACAACTCAGTGCTGCGTCCGCTTAATCGTCTTGCGGCTGAGCGGGGTGTGACCGTTGAGCATGCGGGCTGCGACGCGAACGGCGCGCTCGACTACGACGAGCTCGGGCGGTTGGTCACGCCGGGCACGCGTGCCGTGGTTGTGACGCACGCCTCCAATGTGACCGGCAACGCGGTCGACATTGCGCGCGTGGCTGCCATCGCGCATGCGGCCGGCGCGCTGTTGATCGTCGATGCTTCGCAGTCTGCCGGCGCGATGCATGTCGATATGCGGGCTATGGGCCTCGACGTGGTGTGCTTTACCGGCCACAAGGGGCTCATGGGTCCGCAGGGGACCGGCGGCCTGGCCGTGGCAGAGGGCATTGACGTGGCGCCGTGGGCCATGGGCGGCACGGGCGTGCACAGTTTCGATGCGTTGCAGCCGCTTGAGTGGCCCACGCGCCTTGAGGCGGGCACGCTCAACGGCCACGGTATCGCCGGCCTTTCTGCCGGCCTCGACTTTATCGAGGCCCAGGGCGGGGTGGAGACGATTGCAGCTCGCGAACGCTCGCTTGCCGAGCGTTTCCTCGCAGGCGTTCGCGAAATCCCCGGCATTGCGCTCTACGGTGCCTTTGACCAGCCGACGCGCTCTGCGATTGTGTCGCTCAACGTGGGTGATATCGACTCTGCCGAGATCTCGGACGCGCTTATGCAAGGGTGGGGGATTGCGACGCGCCCCGGTGCCCATTGCGCTCCGCTCATGCACCGCGCGCTCGGGACCGAGCGCCAGGGTATCGTTCGCTTCTCGTTTGGGTATTTCAACACGGCCGAGGAAGTCGACACCGCGATTGACGCTTTGCGCGATTTAGCCTGCTAGAGCGTATATACTTGCGGGATGGGTGTTTTTGCCCGTCCCGTTTTTGTTTCGACCCGAAAGGTGTGCCTATGGCCTCATCCGCCCCACGCGGCCTGCGCTCCGACCATGTCGTTACCGTCGGCATTGCGCTGTTCTCGATGCTCTTTGGCGCTGGTAACCTCATCATTCCGCCGTTGCTGGCACTTCAGGCCGGCACAGCCACGCCGCTTGCCATGATCGGCTTTTTGATTGCCGCTATCGGTCTGCCCGTTATGGGCTTTATCGCCGTCGCGCTCGCCGGAACGGCGCGCGAGCTTGCCGGCCGCGTGCATCCTAAGTTTGGCGAATTCTTCGTTGCGGCGGTCTACCTGGCCATCGGTCCGTGCCTGGCCATTCCGCGTACAAGCTCTACAGCGTTCGAAATGCTGGTGCCGCTGCTGCCCGAGGGCGTTTCGCTCGGCGCAGCACGTCTGGTGTTTGCCATCGGGTTCTTCGTCGTCGCGTTTGTGCTCACGCTGCGCCCAGGTGTCATCACGCGCGTGCTCGGCCGCATTACGGGCCCCGCGCTCATCGCGCTCATCGTGCTGGTCGTGGGTGCCGCCGTGGTCTCGCCGTTGGGTCCCGCTGCCGCGCCGCAGGCTCCCTACAACGCCGGTGCTGCCGTGCAGGGCTTTTTGACCGGCTACCAGACCATGGACCTGCTTGCGTCGCTCGCCTTTGGCATCATCATTGCTGAGACCATCTACGAGCTGGGCGTAACCGATGACAAGCGCGTGGCCTTCGAGATCTCGCGTTCGGGTGTGATCGCCGGCGTGCTTATGGCCATCATCTACTGCGGCTTGGGCCTTGCCGGTATGCAGCTCGGCACCGTGATGCCTGACGCTACCAACGGCGCCGCCATCCTCGCCCGTTCGGCCTCCATGCATTTTGGGCTTGCCGGCACGGTCGTGGTCTTTGCGATCTTCTTCCTCGCCTGCATGAACGTGTGCATTGGCCTTATCAGCTGCTGCTCGCGCTACTTTTGCGAGACGTATGTGGTCGAAGGGGGAGCAGAGGCTTCCGAGGAGGTCATGCGCCGTCCCTTTGCGGTTCTCGCCTTTGTGTTCGCAGCGTTTTCGTGCGTGCTTTCCAACGTGGGCCTCGACGTGATCCTCATGTTCTCGGTGCCCATGCTCAACGCCTTGTATCCCGTTGCCATTGTGCTGGTACTGATGGGTCTGGTGCATGGTTTTTGCGACGCGCATCCGCAGGTGTGGGTCTGGGTCGGCGGCGTGGTTGCTGTGCAGAGTGTGATCACCTCGGTCCGCGATGCGTTCTTTGCGGGCGCGTGGCTGCCATTCGATGCACTGCCGCTGGCGGACATTGGAGCCGCGTGGGCGCCGGTTGCCGTGGTGGCATTTGTGATCGGTCTGCTCCATAGTCGTTTTGTTGCACATTCGAGGAGCTAAGGCATCAATGCTTGCACAGGCGGGGAGTCTCCCCTATAATTTCCTTCGCTTTGGGACACGCAAGGTTTAGACCTTAGCTGCTCAACACCTTCGGGACGTGGCGCAGTTTGGTAGCGCGCCTGCTTTGGGAGCAGGATGTCGCAGGTTCAAATCCTGTCGTCCCGACCATATCTTGCGGGCGTAGTTCAATGGTAGAACCCCAGCCTTCCAAGCTGATGACGCGGGTTCGATTCCCGTCGCCCGCTCCATAGGATAGTTTTAACGGCTCTGTTTCCTTCTGGGAATCAGAGCCGTTTTCATATACATGCCGGGACCCCAGATCCCCTTCTAAGTTGCGGTGAAATAGTTCCTGATTAGCCGCAAAAGCTGTTATCCAGGAACTATTTCACCGCAACTTATTGAGGCTGAGCGGTCTGGGTCGATGATGGGTTCTGTTGTCGAGAAGATGAGGGCAGCCGGTCAGGAGTCTGCGTAGGGTTTTGTGGTTGGAATACCGTAGCCGCGCATCATGGAGCCGAACGCTTTGACATCGTAGGTGTCTGAGAGCTTGAAATGAATGACGTTGTGGCCCATGGCGCGCAGGTTCGCATCGCGCATGAGGGCAGCTCGATAGGTTTTTGCCGCAGTATGTTCCGGATCATTTTGGGCATCGTCCTCAAACTTGCCTAGTCCATGCAGCTCAGCCAACATCCAAGAGCCGTTTGGCATCTGCCAGCCGTAATCTGCCAAATAATAGCCGGCGTTTCCCGGTCGAGTGATTTCAACCTGAAGTTCGGGAGCGGCAACTCCCGCCAGAATCATTGCCGCCCGTGCTTCGGATTCTCCACCGTTATCCGATCTGCCATCCATGTGTTCAAAAACGTCAAATGCGCGCGCAATGCCGTGCAGTCCGCGGCAGTTCGCTTGTGCATATGCACGCAATTCTTCACGCTCGACACCGTACTCACGAGCCAACCCGTCGACATAGCCTAGTGCATATCGAAAAGCGCTCGTTCGGGCGATGTCGACCACCGTGCGATATGGATCCGTTAACGTAAACGGGCCGAGCTGCCATACGTCGCCCGGCCGCCAGCGTCGATATTCAACGAATTCGTACGTATCGCGCCTGGTGGAACGCGGCAGCAGCACTTGCACCTTGTCGAGAAGCGAATATGCAGAACCGATGCCATAGAGCAGTGCCGCCGTTGCTCCACAAAACACGGCATCCGGTTCAACGACCAGATCGGAAGAGCGTCGTGTAGGGAAAGAGTGTAGATCTCGGTGGTCGC
>OJSD01001702.1_pt1 | contig 24193 bp, 23 predicted proteins | sample 1599391 | NCBI WGS metagenome assembly OJSD01 (sample SAMN04168656, study PRJEB22393) | human gut metagenome | biome: human gut microbiome; feature: stool | host: Homo sapiens | collected 2014-03-17 | reverse complement strand
ATAATCTTTTTGTAATTTATTATGTAGTAGCATGCTAATATTTTACCATAAATCCTAGGTTTTTCGAAGCCTGGGATTTATTTTTTTTAGATTATATACCACCTTAACATAGAAAAAGGGGTATCGCACTAATTCTTAGTGCGACAGCCCCTTTGTGTTTGTGGACTATTCTTATAAGAGTTTTTTCAACTGTTCTCTTTTCTCAATATCAATTTTTAATATATCCATAGCCTTATCTACGGATACATGAAGACTATCCATTATATTTTTGATTGCGTTCAGGGTTGCTTCATTACGTTCATTTTCAAAATATTTTTAAGACCTTCCGTAAGTGCTTGAGCATGAGATTTCTTACGAGCTTCTTTACGTAAAATATCTATAATCACTTTCTTATCATATTCACATTAATCCTCTTATTCCTATGCTTTATAAAGAATGACAGAACATCCTATTTAATAAGAAAAACTGTTATTGGTTTTAATTGTTTAGTTACTATTGGAATGAAAACGGGAAATAAATTTGCATTATAAAATAAAATGCTCTTTTTATTTTATAAATGTGGATAAAAATTACATTGTGTAATTTATTAAAATTGTATTTTTATTAATAATAACAAAGTAATGCTTGAATTATCATAGATGATGATGTATATTTGAGTAGCTTTAATATGAGCATATCATATATGAGAATGTATTATAACATTAAGAAAAATAGGTAAAAGAATTGCAGATTAATAAAGAAGAATATAAGCAGGAGAAGGCATCTAGAGAAAATCGCCTTGATGAATTTAATGAGTGTGTCAAGAAAAAAATTAGTGAATTATCTAGGAATATAATAAGTGAACTTGTTGAAGAGAGAGAAAAACAGGGATTATCTCAAAAAGAATTAGCAGATATGATAGGGATACTTCCTTATAATTTGGCAAGGTTTGAAACGGGAGTAAGAATTCCTACATTGATTATGTTAGAAAAGTATGCATCAGCAGTTGATAAGCATATAGATATTCAAATTGAGGAAAATAATGAATCATTGTGTTTGAAAGAATAGTTTACATAAGATAAATGAAAGTATAAAGAATGAGCTGACGTAAATTTAATATATTATTGATAATTAAGTGGATTTATATATTGGAGAAGGATAAATAATGAGAGTTTTACATGTAGCAGAATGTATAGGTGGTGTAGATAGATATTTAAGAAGTTTTTTAAAGTATTCATCTTGTGAGAATATAATGATTCTTTCTCAATTATATAAAAAAAGCGATTATCAAAAATTAGCTCAGTATGTTGAAACAATGCATATGAAACATGGTATAGGATTTTCTGCTGTAAAAGAAGCTATTAAATTAAGAAGTAAAATAAAAAAATATAATCCTAATATTGTATATGCACATTCTTCAATAGCGGGTGCAATAACTCGTATGGCTTGTATTGGGTTGAATGTGAAAGTTGTATACAATCCGCATGGATGGTCTTTTAATATGGAAAGTACGAAAAAGAATTTTTACATAATGTTAGAAAGAATAATGGCAAAATTTTGTGATGCAATTATATGTATTTCTGAAGCAGAAAAAAAATCGGCAATTAAATATAGAATTTGCAAAGAAAATAAATTATACGTTGTTTATAATGGTATTGATATTCAAGAATATAAAAAAGAAGAAGTAGTACTACCAATTCCCAATGATGTATTTGTTGTGGGGATGGTCGGTCGTATTTGTAAACAAAAAGCACCAGATACTTTTATTAGAATGGCATACGAAGTTCAAAAGAAAATATCTAATGTTTATTTTGTTATTGTTGGAGATGTGATAGAAGAAGCACAGGAAGAAAAAAGAAAAATAGAAGATTTAGCAAAAAGTCTTGGAGTTAAATTGTTGATTACAGGTTGGGTTGAAAATCCATTAGCTTATATGAGTAGATTTGATGTTGGTTGTTTATTAAGTCGCTGGGAGGGATTTGGATTAACAATTCCCGAATACATGATTACAGGTATTCCGATTGTTGCAAGTTCAGTAGATGCCATACCATATTTAATAAAAGATGGAGAAGAAGGATTACTTGTGGAAAAAGATGATTGGAGTTCAGCAGCAGATAAAGTTATAGAATTGTTAAACGATACAGAAAAAAGAGAAAAAATTGTTAAAAATGCAGAAATAACAGTAAGAAAAAGATTTGATGCAAAAAGGGTTTCAAAAGAGTGTGAAAATATATTTGAAACATTGGTGAATGTATGAAGAAAATAAAAATATTACACTTTGTTTCTGGACTTATATCTGGTGGTGTAGAACAAATGTTATATAATTATTGTAAATTTATGGATCATGAAAAATATGAATTTGTTATAGTATATCAGCATGTACCGGTTTTGACTTGTATAGAAAAGATGGAGTCAATTGGATGTAAAACAATCAGGATTACAGCACGAAGCGAAAATTTTATTAAAAATATTAAGGATAGTATCGATGTGATACAATCAGAAAAACCGGATATAGTTCATGCTCATATGAACTTAATGAATTTCTGTGCTTTATATGCGGCAAAAAAATGTGGAGTTAAAGTAAGAATTTCACACTCACATATTGCAGAAAAAAATAAAGGTATTATGTTTAATATGATGGCAAATGTGTTTAAGCAAATGTGTATTAAATATGCAACAGCTTATTTTGCATGTGGAGAAGAAGCAGGATTATACATGTATGGAAAGAAAAAAATGGAAGCAGGAGAAGTTACAATAATACAAAATGCTATAGATTTACAATATTTTAGTAAAAATAAAGAACTTAACGAGCATTTTAGACAAACAAATAATTTAAATGGAAAATTTATAGTGGGACATATAGGAAGATTTTCACAGCAAAAAAATCATAATAAATTAATAGATATATTTAATGAAATATTAAAAATAAATGAAAATAGTTTCCTTTTGCTGGTAGGAACTGGCGAACTTGAAGATGAAATAAGAAGAAAAGTTGCTTCATTAGGAATATCTAATAATGTTTTATTTTACGGAACTACTGATAAGATGAATGAGATTTATAGTGTAATAGACGTTTTGTTGCTACCATCATTGTTTGAAGGATTGCCAGTTGTTTCTATAGAAGTTCAAGCAGCTAATGTTCCAGCAGTTTTTAGTTCTTCAATTGCTCCGACATGTAAAATTACAGATGCTATAAGGTTTGTTGATTTGAATAAAAATGATAAAGAGTGGGCGGAAGAAACAATTTCTCATTATTTATCATTTAAACCATGTGATTTAACTGATTTACAGGAAATATATGATATAAGAAGTAATGAAAAGAAATTAGATAATATTTATAATAGGTTATTAAATGGAGTGTAATGATGAAAAAAATTGGAATATTAAATTGTAGTCATATATATAATTATGGAAGTGTATTACAATCATATGCAATGGAAAAAGTTGTTGGTGAAATAACAGGTTATGATACTTATAGTGTGAGGTATAGACAAAAAAAAGGATTGCGATATATAAAAAATTATTTTCCATTAATATTTGAAAAAGACATTGTTAAATTCAAACTAAAAGGCGTAAAAAGAAAAATTTATATAAAATTTATAAATAAAAGTCTTGGGGAAAATTGTAAAAAAAGAGAACATTATTTTCAAAAATTTGTTAATGATAATTTTAATTTTACAGAAACATATACAACGATAAACGAGCTGAATAAAATGTCATTAGAGTATTCAAAATTTGTTTTAGGTAGCGATCAGGTTTGGCATCCAATAAATTATGGAAGTCATTATTACACAATGGAATGGATTCCTGAACAAATTAAGAAAATTACATATGCTGCTAGTTTTGGTGTTAGTAATATACCTAAATATCAAATAAAAGGAACAAAAAAGTTCCTCGGCAGAATAGATAATATATCTGTGAGAGAACAACAGGGAGCTCAAATTGTGTATGATATGATAAATAAGAAGGTTCCTGTTGTTGTCGATCCAACACTTTTATTAGATAGTGATATGTGGGGGGGTATTTCTGCAAATATACAAGATAAAGATTATATTTTTTGTTATTTTTTAGGTGACAACAAAATGGCAAGAGAAATGGCAATTGCAATGAAAAAAAAGACAGGTAAAAAGATATTTAGTATACCATGTATGGATGAAATTAATTTAGAAGATTTAAAATTTGGTGATAAGCAATTATATGATGTTGGTCCATCTGAATTTTTATCTTATATAAAAAATGCGGCATATGTTATTACAGAATCATTTCATGGAACAGTTTTTTCTGTATTATTTAATAAACAGTTTGTCGTTTATAATAGATATAATAATAAGAATAAGAATTCAACTAATTCTAGAATAGATACATTGCTTTTGAAAATAGAATTAGAAAACAGAAGAGTTCTTAATAATTGTTCTACAGAAGAAAGTGTAAATATTCTTTTAGGTGCAATAGACTATTCGAAAGTGAATTTTAAGGTAAGTGAGTTAAAGTCTGAATCTATAGAATATTTAAAATGTGTTTTAAAAGAATGTGATAAATAAAAGGGAAACATATAGATATGATTTTAAAAAAGAAATTATGGGTTATAGGTTCAGCTTTTTGCGTATTTTTACTAGGTTTGATTTTGTGTAACAATAAAGTATATATGCTTTTTTTATTTAATATGTTTATGCTTTTTTTAATTATATATAAAGCTCAATTTTCTATAATGTCGGTATGGGCATTTGTTCCTAATTATACTCTTATGAGCGTTTTTTATTATTATGAAACAGGAATTGCATATGGAAAATTAGCATATATACACAAATTGTACATGAATGAGATGTGTATAGCTCTTATTTGTTATAATATTATTATTTTTATTTTTTGTTATTATTCACATTTATTACAATATGAAAAGAAAGTATATGAGGCAGATGTTAATATAAATACAACTACAGCTATTATATTTGCTATTTTAGCTGTTGTTATGGTGTACATTGCTTTTCCAAGTCTTAATTTTACGTTTGATAGTTCAAATCGTTTTAATGCATTATTGCCAGGACATTTTTGGAATCACTTTTCAATTATTCTTTTATTATTTGCTGTCGGTAATTTAAAAAATTCAAGAATTATACAAATTTGTTTTTGCATAGTTATAGCTTGGTTCCTATTACATAGTGAGAGAGTTGATGTATTGGGATTGCTTATTTTTTTAATTATAAGATATTGTTCTAGAAAAAATTATAATTTTAGTTTTAAAGTTATGAGTGGTGTTACAATTATTGGTATATTTATATTTGTTGTATTTTTATACATAGGTCATAGTAGAGCGGGAGAACAAATGGTATTATCGGTGTCTTCCTTTTGGCAAAATTTTATGACACAAAGCACTTCTTCTGATTTAGGTCATGTATTTAATGGAACTATTGATTATGTAAATAATAAGGGATTATTGTATGGAAAAACCTATATTACATATTTACAAGGTCTTATTCCTATGTTTGATCAACCGCTTAGAGCAGGACATTTGGTGGGAGTGTATTATCATACAGCAGGGGGAGAATTTATAATATCTGAGCCATATATTAATTTTGGGTATATAGGCATATTAGTAATTATTCCAGTATACATATGTATAGTTGAGAAAATAATCAAAAAAAATAAATTATATGGGAGAATAGTATTTTATTTTTTAACTGCATCAGCAGTTAGGTATTTGTGGTATGGATTGACATATATTGAAACTGGAATTATATATTTAATTCCATTATCGTATTTATTGTCAAAAGTTTTGAAAATAAAAATAAAGAAAAAAGGAAACTAAAATGATATCAATTGGAGAAAAATGTTGTGGATGTACAGCATGTTATGCAATATGTAAAAAAAAATGTATAAATATGTTACCTAACGATGAGGGTTTTTTGTATCCTGTTGTTGATGTGAAAAAATGCGTTAATTGTGGATTGTGCGATAAGGTTTGTCCTATAGAAAATAAGATACAGGGTGTTTCACCTATTAGAAGTGTTGTTTTAAGAACAAAAGTGGAAGAAGATGTTTTAAACAGTGCCTCTGGAGGGTTTTCAATTCCTTTAGCTAATTATGTTATAAAAAATGGTGGTGTTGTATGTGGCGCTATCATTAATGAAAAACATGAAGTACAACATAAATTAATAAATAATTATGAAGATATTAATTTGATTAGAGGTTCAAAATATGTACAAAGTTATATGAATAATTGTTTTCAAGAAATAAAAAATAAAATAGTAGAAGGAAAAAAAGTTCTTTTTTTTGGAACACCATGTCAAGTGTATGGATTAAAAAAATATTTAAATTATGATTATGATAATTTGATAACGGTTGATCTAGTATGTAAAGGTGTTGCATCCCCTAAACTATGGGAAAAGTATCTAAATTATAGAGAAGAAAAACAGCAATCAAAAGTAGATTATATAAACTTTAGAAAAAAAAATAGAGGTTATCATTCTGCTGATTTAGAGATAAAATTTAAAAATTCTAGTGTATATGCAAAAAATAAGACTGATTTTTTTATGAGGTCTTATATAAATAGCATATGCATGAGAAAAAGCTGTTATCAATGTAATTTCAAAGGAAAAGATAGATGTTCAGATTTTACAATATTTGATGCTTGGAATGCTACAAAATATACAAGTTTGAAGAAAGATGATGACAAAGGTTATACTAATGTATTAATACATACAAACAAGGGAAATGAAATTTTAAATGAGATTTCGAATATGTATAAAATATATGAATCAGATATAAGTAAAGCAATATTTTATGATGGAGTAATGGTAGATAATCAAACAGAGTATATGAAACAAAGAGAAAAATTTTATGAATTATTAAATCAAAAAAAAATAGATGAAACTGTTCAAATTTTACTACCAATTAAAACGATAGATGTTTTTATGGAATTAATTAAAAAAATATTGTATAAATTAGGATTACTTAATTTGATAAAGAAATTGAAGGAGGGATTAAATGGCAAAAATTAGTATTATAATCCCAGTATATAATGTACCACGAAAATTTTTAATTAAATGTATTAATAGTGTTATAAAGCAAACATATAAAGATATAGAAATTGTTATTGTTGATGATGGTTCAGGTGATGAATGTTCTGCATTGTGCGATGAATTTAAGGAAAAAGATAATAGAATTAATGTAGTGCATAAAAAAAATGGAGGATTATCTGATGCAAGAAATGTAGGTGTTCAAAATGCTAATTCAGATTGGTTTATGTTTTTGGATGGTGATGATTGGATAGAGGAAGATGGATGTGAAAAAATATCAGAGTTAATTAAATATAATACTGATGTTATTGTATTTGGAATGTATAGAGATCAGAATAATAATGTTAGTAGAATACCTATGAAATACTATAGAGATAAAGAGTATTTAAATGAGGAATGTGAAAGTCTTAGAAAAATGACATTAAAACATGATTATTTTCTTTCATCAAGCGTTGCAAAGTTATATAATATGGAATTTATTAAGAATAACAATCTTTGGCATGATACTGAATTAAAATGTGGTATGGAAGGTATTGAATTTATTTATAGAGTTTTTTGTACTACTAATAATGTAAAAATTTCTAATTATTATGGATATCATTATGTGTACAATGAAGATTCATTGTCGGCTATACCTACAATAGAAAATAATTATTTAACTATGAAGGGGATAGAAAAAATAAAACAAACAGCGAATAAATTGCAATTGGATGATATTGCACTTATTAATCAAAGACATGTATATTCCATAATGGCTATTGCTACACGTAGTTATTTTAATCCTAGACAGAAGAGTACTTATTTCAAAAAAAGAAAGGAATATATCAGATTTATAAGAGAAAATTATTTAAAAGAATTAATAAAAAATATAAAATATTCAGAATATCCGAAAAAGAAAATTATTTTATTATTTTTGATAAAACATAATTTGTATTTTTTAATAAATATATATTCGTATGTTAGTGCATATAGATTTATTCGATAAGGATGGAAAAAATAAATGAATATAAAAGCAATAACTAAAAAAAATGTATATATTCAAAACAAACTTTCTGAAATAAGAAACAAAAGAAGTAATGATATTATTAGAAAAAGAATTAAAGAATGTTCTGAAATTGACTCAATTTTGAATTTTGATAAATTTAGAGATTTAATTATATCATGGAAAAAAGATCCTTATTTTATGGATTCAGTTAATGAATATAAATGTGTAGGTTCTGAATCTTTATTTTATGGTCAATTAAAAGCATTGTGCGATTATTCAGGAGTAAAATATAAAGGAAGTAATTTGTTATTACCTAAATTAGAGCATGGTTTGGATTTTTGGGAACGAAGAAGAGGATTTTTAGACGATAAATGTGATTTTAATTATTTATTTCAAGGTGCTTATAAAGTTAATGACATTCATAAAGAAAATCCATATACACCTGTATATGTTATAGGGCCATATGTTCATTATGCTAAGGATTATTATACAAATGAAGAATTTATGGAATTAAAACAGAAATTGGGGAAGACATTGTTAGTATTTCCTTTTCATAGTTATGAAACAAGAACACTGTCATATAATTCAGAAATATTAGTTAATGATATCATGGATAATTATGCAAAAGAATTTGATACAGTAATGGTTTCTATATATTGGAATGATGTTGATAGTGAATTGTGTGAATTGTTCAGAAAAAAAGGAGCTATGTTAGTATCAAATGGCTTTAGATGCGATGATAATTTTATCAGGAGACTTAAAGCTATTATACAATTATCAGATGTAACATTAGGAAATGATTTAGGAAGTCATATTGGATATTCTATTTATTTAGGTAAACCTCACATTTTTGTTAGTAATCATAGATGCGAAGTGGAAAAAGAAGATAGTGATATGTCGTTAACCTCACATGATGATGTTATTAAGAAAAATAATTTTGAAATTGCAGCAAAAGAATTTTCTTTTGAAAATTATAAAAATGGATTAGATGGTAAAAATTCGTTGTTTTATCAAAAGTTTTGGGGTGGAGAAAAGAATATCAAAACAGAAAAAGAAATACAAGCAATTTTTGAAGTTTCTGAGCGAATATTAAGAAAATCCAAGGGATTTCGTAAGAATTTTGATAAAGCAGTAATAAGTACAATGTTATATTATAAAGAAAATCAAGATTTATTACACTATAATATTTTAAAAGATGCATTAGGAAAAATAGAATGAACAAAAATAATAAGGAGAAAAAATGGTTAATATAGTTTTATCGTTTGATGATGGAAGACATGATAATTATGAGGCATATAAAAATATATTAAACCCTTTAAATATTCCAGCAACATTTAATATAACAGTAGGATATGTTTTAAATGATATTGAAAAAAAGGATGTGCCAGGACCGCATAAACCAATGAGTATAGAAGAAGTTGCTGAAATGAATGAAAGTAGCATATGTGAAATTGCTGGACATGGTTATACACACGATAATACAATAAAAAGCTTGATTAAAGGAATTGAATGGCAAAGAGAAAATTTAGGATATGATTTTGTAGGAATTGCAAGTCCACATTCTGAATATGATTTAAAAAAATTAGAAGAAGATATAAAAGTATTTAGAGATAATAATGTGGTTTATTTAAGGGTAAGTAATGATTATTCAAAGTTAAAATTTATTAAGAAAGCTATCAGAAAAATAAATCGAAATATTCATTCAGGATATTTATATTATTTTATTAATAAGGATTCTATATGTTATAATAAAAATTTTATATTGTATAGCGTGCCAGTTTTAAAAAATAATAAATTACATGAAGTAGAAAAATTTATTGATATAGTGTCAAGAACAAAAAAGGAAGCTACAGTAATTTTTATGTTTCATAGTATACTAAAAGAAGGTAGTATGTACTATGAAGATTTATTTTCATGGGATTATAAGGATTTTTATGATTTATGTGTATTTTTAAATGAAATGCGAAAAGACAAAAAAATTAATATTATAAAAACTATAGACATTTTTAATCAAAACAATAAGAAAATATAATAAAATTGGTAACTTTTTTTATAAAAATATCTAAATATTATTTGAATTAGGAGAAAATAAATATGAAAATTGCAGCATTATTAACTGGAAGAGGAAACAATACTTTAAAAGATAAAAATATCTTAAATGTTTTAAATCATCCTGTATTATATTATCCATGCTGTGCAGCTAAAAAATCTGAATTAATTCAAGATTTTTTTTGTAGTAGTGATGATGATAATATTTTAAATGAATCGGAAAAACTAGGATTTATTCCAATAAAAAGGCCAGAAGAATTAGCTAAACCAACAAGTCAACATTTAGATTGTATTTTACACGCGTTAGAAACTATGAATAATAACTATAATGTTTGTCCAGATATATTAGTAGTTGTATTGGCAAATAATGTAACAATAAAAAGTGAATGGATAGATATATGTATTAAAAAAATGATTGATGATATGTCTATTACTGCTGTTGTTCCGGTATATGAAGATAATGATCATCATCCATTAAGAGCTAAAACTGTAGATGAAAATGGAAGATTACAAATGTATGGAGGAAATATAGAAAAAAGTATATCAACTAATCGTCAAGATTTACCAAAATGTTTTTTCTTAGCACATAATATTTGGGTTTTAAATGTTAAAGAAATGTTAAAATCAAATGGAAAAGTGGGTCAACAACCATGGACATTTTTAGGAAATAATATTGATTATTATGAAATTGATGAATCATTAGATATACATAAAGAAATTGATTTATATATAGCAGCAGAATGGGTTAAAGAAAATTTTAAAGATTATATACAATAAAATATTAAAATTATAAATACTATTCTATTTTTGAACATAAAAACTGCGGTATTTACCGCAGTTTATCTTATGTTAAATTTAGTACATATTCTGGAGGAAAAGGTAATTGAATGGATATAAATATTTATTTAAGAATATAGGTCTTTTAACATTAAGTAGTTTTGCAACAAAAATTTTAGTTTTTTTTCTTGTTCCATTATATACTAATATTTTAACAACAACAGAATATGGTACCTATGATCTTTTCAATACTACAATAGGTGTTTTAATACCAATACTTACATTAAATATACAAGAGTCTGTAATGCGTTTTTCACTGGAAAAAAAATATAGTAGAAATGCTATCATAACTATTGGGGCAAAATATCTATTGATTTCAAATATTATTGTAATAATAGGATTAGAAATTAATTCCATATTTAATATAAGTATATTAGTAAAACAATATGCTATTTTCTTTTTTTTAATGTATGCAACACAGTCTATGTCTGGAATTATTATATCATATATTCGCGGAATTGATAAAATTGCAGAATTGTCAGTTTCAAGTGTTATAGCCTCATTTGTTACGATTGGACTTAATATTGCATTTTTGGCTGTTTTTAAATGGGGATTAATGGGATATTTTCTTGCTAATATAGTAGGACCATTTTTTCAGTGCATATATTTAATTATTAAAGCTAATGTTATTAAAAATATAAATTTTCATAATGATTTTAATACTGAAAAAAAAGCAATGCTTTCATATTGTAAACCAATGATTGCTAATGGTGTAGCCTGGTGGGTTAATAATACATCAGATCGTTATATTGTAATTTTTTTCTGTGGATTAGCTGAAAATGGTGTTTATTCTGTTGCATCAAAAATTCCATCAATATTAAATATTTTTCAATCTATATTTAATCAAGCATGGACATTATCTGCTGTTCGTGACTTTGATCCAGAAGATAAAAATGGTTTTTTTGCTAATACATATAAAGCATATAATTGTATGATGGTAATTTTATGTTCTTTTATTATTATGTTTGATAAAATACTCGCAAAATGTTTATATGCAAATGACTTCTATATTGCATGGAAATATGTTCCGTGGTTAACCATTGCTGGAGTGTTTGGAGCAATGTCTGGATATATTGGAGGATTTTTTTCAGCAGTAAAAGATTCTCGAATTTTTGCTAGTTCAAGTATAGTTGGAGCTATTTCTAATATAATTTTAAATTTGATACTGACTCCTTATATTGGAGCATTAGGTGCAGCTATTGCAACCGCAGTTTGTTATGTTGAAGTATGGATTTTTCGATATATTCAATCAAAAAAATATATTAAATTAAGAATAAATATATTTAGAGATATAGTAACATATGTATTAATTTGCATACAAGCAACAATTATTTATGTAAAAAGTAATTATATATATTTATTGCAATGTGTTTTATTTGTTGCAATAATTATACTTTATGCAGATGATATTAAAAAAATAATTAATAAATGTACAAACAAAATTAGATGTAAGTATAAAACTAAAAAATAAGTTATTCTTGTTGATATGGTTTAATAAATTATAAAAGATATGCTTCTGTAATATATACAATTATGTAATCTTTTAAATTGTTCATTTATAGTTATATATTTAAAATAAAAAATATTAATTAATAATTGTTGAATGATAGTTTTGTAACTATAAAAATATTACTAATTGATTGTGAACAAGAAAAAATTAATTCAAAATATAAATTTTAGGATGAAAACGAAGGAGAAATATATTATGGAAAAAGAACGTTTATCTTGGCTTGATGTATTAAAAGGAATAGGGATTATTCTTGTTGTTATGGGACATATTTATTCTAATTCTATAATTTTTAATTGGTTATATTCATTTCATATGCCACTGTTTTTTTTTGCAGCAGGTTGTGTATATAAAAATAGGTCGGTGTATATAGATATAAAGAGGAGAATTCAGACTATAGTAGTACCATATTTTTCGTTTGGCTTTATTAATTTAATTTATTGGTATTTTATTGAGAAAAGATTTAGAAATTCAAGTAGGGGACTTAGGGAAAATATCTTTGGTTTATTATTTGGTCAATATGATTATCTTGATTTTAATGTTCATTTATGGTTTTTACCCTGTTTTTTTACTACTGTTGTTTTATTTAATTTTTTATATAATAAGTTGGGTGAAAAAATAACATATATTATAGTTATATTAATGAGTATATTATACATATTCATTCCTATTCCAAAATTATTTTGGGGAATAGATTTAAGTTTTAAATATATGGCATTTTATGCTGTGGGTGTTTCTTCGCAAAAAATATTAAAAAAAATTAATGTTAATAATAGAAATAATAAGGCAAGTCAAAGTATTATTGCTATAATTTTACTTATAATAAATTTTTGTTTATCATATTGGGGATTAACTACAGGAATAATGTGGTTTATTACAGCACAAATTGGTGTGATTGGTGTAACAATTAGTTCATTGATAATAAATAAAAATAAGCTCTTAGAATATTTAGGAAAGATTTCATTAATAATTCTTTGTATGCATGGACCTATTTATAGGATTGTGATAAAAATTACATCAGTTATTCTTAATATAAATTCTGATATTATAAGAACTAATTTATTTTATGCAGTATTTATTGTATTAGTAACAATTTTAATATGCAGTGCAGTATATAATATAGTTATAAGAACTGTTCCATGGATGGTGGGTAAGAAAAATAATATTTAGAAAATTTAATTGTATTCATTTTATATTTTAATGAAATTATGTTAGTTATTAACTTATTTTTATGAAAACAATATTGTAAGGAAAATTTTGAAATAATATATTAATTTATTTGAAAATTTGATTATATTAATTTTATATACAATATTATATAAGGAGAAATATATTATGTGTGGAATAGTAGGATACACCGGAAAGAACCAGTCAGCCCCAGTACTGTTAAACGGCTTAGCCAAGTTAGAATATCGTGGCTATGACTCAGCTGGTATAGCAGTAAGGGATGGGGATTCGCCAGTCCAGGTTGTTAAAGCAAAAGGAAGATTAAAAGTATTAGCAGAGAAGACTAACGATGGTCAGTCTGTTATCGGAAATTGTGGAATAGGTCATACAAGATGGGCAACTCACGGAGAACCATCTGAAACTAATGCACACCCACACATTTCAGATGATTATAATGTTGTCGGTGTGCATAATGGAATTATTGAAAACTATCAGGAATTAAGGGATAAGCTTACAAGAAACGGTTACAGCTTCTATTCTTCAACTGATACTGAGGTGGCAGTAAAGCTTATTGATTATTATTATAAAAAATATGAGCATACACCGGTTGATGCAATTAATCATGCTATGGTACGTATCCGTGGTTCATACGCATTTGCAATTATGTTTAAGGAATATCCGGGAGAGATATATGTTGCACGCAAGGACAGTCCTATGATTTTAGGTGTAAATGATGGCAACTGTTATGTGGCATCAGATGTTCCTGCGATACTTAATTACACAAGAAATGTGTATTACATCGGAAATATGGAGATAGGTCGTCTGGCTGACGGTCATATCACATTTTATAATCTTGATGGTGATGAGATTGAAAAGGAACTTGTTGAAATAAAGTGGGATGCTAAGGCGGCTGAAAAGGGCGGTTATGAGCATTTTATGATGAAGGAAATCCATGAGCAGCCAAAGGCAGTTAAGGATACTCTTAATTCAGTTCTTAAGGATGGAAAGCTGGACTTATCAGCAGTAGAGCTTACTGATGAAGAGATAAAGAAGATATCACAGATATACATAGTGGCATGTGGTTCTGCTTATCATGTAGGTGTTGTCGCACAGTATGTCATAGAAGACCTTGCTAAAATTCCAGTACGTGTTGAGCTTGCATCGGAATTCAGGTACAGAAAGCCGCTTCTTGACCCAGACGGACTTGTCATAGTCATAAGCCAGTCAGGTGAAACAGCGGACAGTCTTGCAGCATTAAGACTTGCAAAGGATAAGGGACTTAAAACGCTTGGCATAGTAAATGTGGTCGGAAGTTCGATAGCAAGAGAGGCTGATAATGTATTTTACACACTTGCAGGACCAGAGATAGCTGTTGCCACAACAAAGGCGTACAGCACTCAGCTTATAGCAGCATACTGTCTTGCACTCCAGTTTGCTTATGTGAGAGGTGAAATGGAACTTTCTGAATATGAAAGACTTTTATCTGAACTTGAAACTATACCTGAAAAGATAGAAAAGATACTTGAAGATAAGGAAAGACTCCAGTGGTTTGCAGCAAAGGTAGCTAATTCAAAGGACATTTTCTTTATAGGACGAGGAATTGATTATGCAGTGAGTCTTGAGGGAAGTCTTAAGCTTAAGGAAATATCATATATACATTCAGAGGCATATGCGGCGGGCGAACTTAAGCACGGAACTATAAGTCTTATTGAGGATAATATTCTTGTTATAGGTGTGCTTACACAGAATGAGCTTTACGAGAAAACAGTGAGCAATATGGTAGAGTGCAAGAGCCGTGGGGCATATCTTTGCGGGCTTACAACATATGGAAAGTATGAGGTTGAGGATACAGTTGACTTTACCACATATATTCCAAAGATAGATGAACATTTCACAGCATCGTTGGCAGTAGTGCCACTTCAGTTACTTGGTTATTATGTGAGTGTAGCGAAAGGGCTGGACGTTGATAAGCCTAGAAATCTGGCTAAGTCGGTGACGGTAGAATAAAATATAAAAATAAGGAATACTATACTGATGATTGCGGTAATAATTACTATAATAGTGGTTATATGCATAATAATAATTTTTTCACTGATTAAGGTGGCAAGTTATGGAGAATTTTTAAAAGATAAAAAAATGGGGACGAAGAGTAGGATAATATTCTTTGATATTGAATGAATAATATATAGTATAGTGTTGTGTTAGAAATTGTACTGCAAGGTGATGGGATTATCTTGTGGTACAATTTTTTATTTACATTAGTTGCATGATTTTAACGTAAACGCTCCAACCCATGTACCTTGACTTTTAAAAGACCGCTAACCACGGTCTTTTTGTTTTCTGATGTATTCTGGCAGCTTTGGTGACCATGGAAGAAGATCTTCCAGAAATGAGCGGTCTGTATCATCCATATGTGCCGGTATCTGGGTCAGCAGATATTCAAAGTACTCATAAGGCTTTAAGTTATTAGCTTTAGCTGTTTCTGCTATGCTGTATATTATTGCTGAGGATGTAGCTCCATTGATTGTATCTATCATTTCCCAGTTCTTCTTGCCTATACAAAAGCCTCTTATTGCACGTTCCGATGCATTGTTATCCATTGGGACTTCACCATCTTCAAGAAATACTCTCAGATATTTTTCCTGATTGAGTGCATAAGTGACAGCCTGTTTCAGTTTAGCTGTGCTGGCTTTTCTTTCGTTTGATTTAAGGTACGCAAATAAAGCATCAACCAGTGGCTTTATTACCATCTGACGCTGTCTGAGTCTGTCTTTTGGCTTAAGCTCTTTCAGCTTATCCTCTTCACGGTAGACTGCCTGTATCTGTTTTATTACCAGATATGAAAGGCTTTCTTTCTGGGCAGCCTTTGGAACTGCCTTTAATGCCTCATCAAATTTTCGCCTGCAGTGTACCCAGCATCCGGCTATCTTAAGATCTTCCAGTTCCTTTTCTACTGTATGGTATACCTGATAACCATCGGTTACACATACCCCGGAATATTCCAGCTCTTCCGGCTACATTTGTCTGATTCGTCATTATGACGGTGGATAACACTTCTAAAAAGCCGGTATTTCTGGTTCTTTAGAACTATTATCCACATAAGGCAGGACACAGTGATGTATTAATTCTTTTATGTCCTGCATTTAGTGGATAATCCATATATTTGCTGTCACGATTATAGTTTTGAAAACTTTTTATATTATAAAAAATCTACTTTCTGCACAATGTTTACATCAGTGTTCCAGGATTATTCTGTGGCTTAATCGGGCGTTTTGCTATAATCTCAAAGCCTTTCATTAACTGTTCAAACTGATGCTCATTTATCTCCAATGCTTCTGTTACATTTCTTGGCCATTTGAAACTGCCTTCTTCAACCCTTTTATACATAAGCAGAAATCCATCACCTTCCCATAGAAGTGCTTTTATCCTGTCATTCTTTCTTCCGCAGAATAAAAAGATTGTATCTTTATCGTGTGGATCAAGTTCAAACTTATACTGTACGATTCCTGCAAGTCCGTCTATTCCTCTCCGTAAATCCGTGTAGCCGGCTGCTATAAATATGCGTTTAAAACCGGCTGCATCATTAAGCATGGTTAAATGCCTCTATAAGATTTTTTATAAAATCATGTGTAGCAGTATTAGTGATTTCAAATGTAACTCCATTGGTTTTTATTACAGCAGCTATTGTATTATCTTTAAAAGAACAGCCATCATTTTTGTTTTCACATATAGTATGTGTAATAGTTAATTCTGTTGATGCCGGGACTTCTTTAGTTACAGGAAGTTCCACAAATGTAGCTGCCTGTCTTTCAAAAATATCAATACATGTTTCTTTAAGCTTTTTCTGCCAGTAGTAATACTGGTCTTTTGATATGTTGTTTATCTCAAGCCACTGAAGTATCTTCATGCCGCTTGAGCGGCATTCTTTTATTATAGCTGCCCACTTTTTAAGATTGTGCTGTGTTTCCAGCTCCCTAGCATTCAATAATTATAACCTCCTGAAAAATTTGTGATAATTGTACGAATTGTACAATTTGTTAAAATAGTACAACTTGTGCAACTGGATTATTATGGTTATATCAAATTTTTCGGGGGATTTGTAGGTACATGGGTTGGAGCGTTTACATTTATACTATATTTTGACAATATATTAATATATGTTCTGTTTATGAGTTTACATAACAGATATTTATGATTATTATAAAGGTATAATTATTTGATACATATATAATTTAGTAAAGGGGATAATTAATTATGGAGAAAAGTACAGACTTAAAAGCTATGATAGTTTCAATGTATAAAAGTTATTTTAAAACAGCTTCATTCTTTAGACCTAGAATAGCTGAAAATGTAACAATCTCTGGGAAATTGCAGAATCATACAGTTGATATTTATTTTGAATTTATTCAAATGAATAATTTAGAAAGAACAGTGATTAAGGTAATAGAAGGAACAGAGGTAACGGAGAAAGATATATGGGAATTTGCAAATGTTTTGAAAGATTTACGTTTTTTTGCAAAAGGTATTCTCTATTATGATAGTATAGCATCTAGTAAAGTCAAAAATGTAGCTAAGGTAGCAAATATTGATTTAAAACACTTTGATTTATTAAATGAAATAGTTAAGTCATGCAAAAATATGTTAGAAGTTGTAGTACCAGATGAAGATGTCATAGGAGATCCATTTTGGGGGATTATGGAATGGAATCAAAATATAGGAGAGTTTCAGCCTTTTGGAAGTGAGGGGTTATTATTTTTATCAAAAAAGCAAGCTATTAATTATTGTAGCAAATTACAAAATAGGGCTAATGTTTTTGGAATTTCTCAAAATCATCTTAAAGTATTAATAAATCTTCAAGAAATAAAAATGTTTCCTGAATTAAATATAGTTTATCCAGAGTTTGAGCAGATGCAGGAAAATAGTATTTTTTATTATTCGATTTCACATGAAAAATTAAAAAAATTTTATTTGAGAGGAGTATAGAAATGGGAAATTCGTCAGATGAAAAAGGCAAGCAGTTTGAGTCTATTGTTGAAAAAATTTATATTCAAATTGCGAATAATGAACGGATAAAAGCAAAAATTGAAAGAAATGTCCCAGTAGTTGGAAATGATGGAGCAAGTCATGAGATAGATATATTATATTCATATGAATATTTTGGAGTAAACTATAGGGTTGCAATCGAATGTAAAAATTGGAAAAGTCCAATAAATGTTAGTGAATTAAGGAATTTTTCTTATAAATTAGAGCATATAGGAAATATAAATGGAATTTTTATTTCAGCGGAAAGCGAATTCCAAAATGGAGCAAAATTGGTATCTAATTATAATGGAATTAGACTTATAAAGTATAATGAATTGTATAAGATTATTAATGGGGAAGATAATAAATATTTAATTCCAGATTATAAAACCATAGGGGATCCATTTTGGACATTTATAAATTTAGATGGAGAGAGTTCTATAGAACAAAATGCATTTCTAGGAAGCGAAATTTTACTTTTCGAAAGCAAATATTTTGCTGAGCAATTTAAAAAAATTTATTTATTTAATTGTAATGACAATATAAAACTCGTAGGTGTTTCCCAGACACATTTAAAAGAAATCATATATTTAAAGAATAAATATAATGTATCAGTGAAATTATTTAATCAATTTACGAGTGATTTAAATAAATTACCCTATCATTTTTGGGATTTAAGCATTGGAGATATTGAAATGTATGTAAGATAATTTGTTTGTAATAAAATATAGTATAAAAGTGCTCTCATTTTTTAGGTATTATAAGTTTAAGTTTAGCTATAACAACTATGAAAGTTGCAAGGATAATTGAAGAAGACATAAGTATTGAATTTGTGGGGAGAGATTATTGGATAGAATATACAGGAGGAGAAAATTATGACCTCGAAATATATTGAAATATTAAGAAGGCACATTTCAAGTCATACGAAGCAATCAGAAGAAGACAGATCAGCAGTACACTATTTAGAAGATGTTTTAGCTCCGGAAGGAAGGATTAATACATCTTTTTCAAGTGATGATAAGTGGCCTAATCATGATGGAATGTTTGAGTATGTTCCAAATCCAGATATATCAAGACGACCAGAACAAAATTTTATTGTCCAAATTAAAGGGACACATGTATTTAATGAAAAAAATGGAGTTATTTCATATAGTTTAAAAAGTTTGGCATTTCCTGCATATATTGCATATGAGGTTACCGCAGATCCTGGAATTTTGTTTTTAGTTTTGAATCCTGATATAAGAGGTAAGAAACGTATTTTTTGGAAGTATATGTCACCTTCGTTTCTAAGAACGATTAATTTTGAGCAATCCAGTTCAACAATCAAATTTTATCCAGAAGATGAAATTAAGGATACAGATGAAAGTATTGATATATTTTGTAAAAAATTGGATAAAGTTATAGATACATATATGTTTTTAAAAAAGTTGGATAATGAGTATTTAACGAAAAAAGATGCATTAGAGATATTTCAACAAAATATTCAATTCAAATTGCATATACAGAGAAAAAATTAGAGCTCTGGGGAATAAATAACAAAATAAAAATATTAAATAATTGGAAAGTTTCAATTGATCCTGTTTGTTTAAATAAGATGGCAAAAATGGTAATGATGCATACACAAATTAGTTCTAAACATGGTGAATATATTTAATTAATGAAATTCTTGACATCTACACAAATGAATTTATTAGAAATTATTAATCTAAGTAATGAAAGATTTCAATATGTTTATAACTATATATATGCTTCAACCAATACACATAATTTTGGAGAGGTTATTTTAAAAATTAGAAATTATTATGCAAAGTCATCCAATAAAATTGGTAGATATACTATTAGATATGCATTATTAAACTTAAGAGAAGAAGTATTGGAGGCATTATTAACTAATAAATATAATAGTAGGAGTTTAGATGGACTTAATATAACAACGAAGTGTTATCCATTTGAGAAAAAGCCATTTATTTCCAATATTGCGGGAAGCAAGACAAGTAATGGAAATAAGAGGGATATTATAGAAATTGTTGATGATAGAAATAAATTTGAAAAAGTTTTACCATATTTAAAAATTGAGAGAATGATTAAAGAAACAGGAGAATTGTATTTCGACAAAGAATTAATTGCAACTGATGAGGAAATAAATAAATATAATATGGGATTAGATTCATGGGAACGGAATAATGGATTTATGATAAATGTAGAGGAAAATATTGTATCTATTGATTCTTATGTAAGCACAACACTTTTTATACTTAAGAGATTATTACAATTATCACATGATCCAGATATGGAGCAACAAAGTAGAAATGAGAGATATCTTAAAGAATGTGGAATAAAATTTGAGGATAAGTTAAAACAAATTGCAATGAAATATCTTTTTGTATCATCTCAGGTAATGTTAATATATGGTGCAGCAGGTACAGGCAAGACAACATTAATAAAATATATTTCTAATATGTTGGATAAGTCCAAAAAGTTTTTTCTTACAAAAACACATACTGCATTGCAAAATTTACAGAATAGAATATGCAATATTGATAATATAAGTTTTGCAAGTATCGATAGTGTAACAAAGAGCAATGAAATTATTGATTTTGATGTTATTTTTATTGATGAATGCAGTACAATTGATAATCTTACAATGAAAAAGCTTTTAGAGAAGGTAAAAGAAGAAACTAAATTAGTTTTTTCAGGCGATATTTATCAGATTGAATCTATTGATTTTGGAAATTGGTTTTATTATGCTAAGGATATTATTACAACAAAGGGTGCAAGTATTGAACTTTTACGTAATTGGAGAACAGAAAAAGGAGAGTTAATTAGTTTATGGGATGAGGTTCGCAAAAAAAGACCTATTATTACAGAAAAACTATCTATGGATGGTCCGTTCTCTAAAGATTTAGGAGAAGAAATATTTGAATTATCAGATGACGAAGTTGTATTATGTTTAAATTATTATGGAAAATTTGGTGTAAATAATATTAATCAATATTTTCAAAATGCAAATACAAAAAGTAAAGCATTTTCATGGGCTGAGTGGGTTTTTAAAATTGGTGATAGAATTATTTTCTTGGACACTAGACGTTCATCATTATTATATAATAATCTGAATGGAACAATATATAATATTAAAAAAAATGAATCGTCAATTATATTTACAATAGATATTAAAATTCACCTTACAGAAGAACAATGTAAATACGAATCATTTGATTATATCGATAATATTAGCGATGGAACGAGAATCAGGCTTGAGGTTATTAAATGGAATGATGACTTATCAGATGAAGATAAAATAAAAACGGTAATACCATTTCAGATTGCATATGCAATTTCAATTCATAAAGCACAAGGATTGGAATTTAAATCTGTTAAAGTTGTAATCCCATCAAGTAATGCAGAAAAAATTACACATTCTGTATTTTACACAGCGATAACTCGAGCAAAAGAAAATTTAAAGATTTATTGGAGTGCTGAAACTATGGATGCAATTGTGAAAAGTTTTACAACACAAAAAGTAGAGCGAAAAACCCTTCAACTAATTAAGCAAAAATTAGATATATAGCAATGGTTTTACTATAGAAAATATATAATTTTTGAAATTAACTATAAATAATTAATATAATGTTTTAATAATACTATAATATATGGATTGTTGACATTAAAGTAATAAGATTGTATCATGAAATAATAGTATAAAATGTGGAATGGAGTGATTATATGCAGTTTAAACTGAGAAATTTTGGTAAAATTACAGAGGCTGATATCAAGCTTGATGGGATAACGGTTATATGTGGAAATAATAATACTGGAAAGAGTACTGTAGGAAAAGCTTTATTTGCATATTTTAATGCTTTGAACGATTATAAGAATAAAATTAATACACAAAAGTGTAATAAATTAAGAACAATTATTTTAAATTATTCATCGGGGATTTTGGAATTACCTCGTAATATACTATTTGAACAGGATCCAATTGAATTTATATCAGAACATAATGGATTATTTTCACAAGATGAAATAAAAGATTATTTAGAAGAAAATAATTCTATCAAATTGCCTAAGGAAAAAATAGAGGAACTCGTCAATTATTTAAATATGTCACCTATTGATATATTGGAAGAGTATGTATACAGATATATATCTAGTGTTATGAATGGTCAAGTGAAAAATTCTCATTCTGCACATTCAAGCAAATGTATTATTGCAGGTGAATTTAAAGAGTTTACCAATACAATTACATTAAAAAAACACTCCTGCATATGTAAAATTAATGATGCAATTGAACATTCGGCTTATTATATAAATACTCCATTTACTCTGGACTATTTGAATGAGTCCAGAGTAATAAGGTTAGGTAACAATCCTATGAATCGAAGTGTTATTGAGGCAATACAAAAGGCACAGACTGCTATTGATGAAGATTCTATGACTAATATTTTAGATTCTGTATTGAATAAAAAAGATTTGGATGATATAAGAACTGTGATAAAAAAAGTATATACTGGAGATACTGTTATTGATCATGGAAGATACTTTTATAATGAAAATGGTGAATCATATGATTTTAGAAATATTTCAACAGGATTAAAATCATTTGCTCTGATTGAGAGAATGTTAGAAACCGGAGCTTTAAAAAGAAAAGATGTACTTATTCTTGATGAACCTGAGATACATCTTCATTCGGAATGGCAAATATATTATGCAGAATTAATTGTATTACTTCAAAAAAAATTCGATTTAACAATACTTTTAGTGACACATAGCTTTCAATTTCTTGAGGCATTGGATTTTTATATAAAAAAATACGAAATATTGGAGAAAAGTAACTTTTATATTCCTGAAAATGTGGAAAAGGGAATTATTATGAAATACTGTGGTAATGATTCTATAAATTTAAAAAAAATACTTACAACAGGTTCAATAACATTATCTAATTTGAAGTTTGAGTATGAGATGGAGAATAATAATATTGAAGAAGATAACGAATGATTATTTTAATGAATTTAAAGAAGCTATTAATATTTGTTGTAATAAAGATATAAATGACAGTTTTTTTATATCTAATATGGAGGAATCTTCTTATAGTGATCAATCAAAAGAATCTTTCTATTCTGATAAAGTATTAAAGAATTTTATAAATATGGAAAATATAAAACTAGATAATATTACTGAATATAGAAAAGATATATTGAAATTACCACCCAAAACAATGTTTACACCGCTTCCAGCTGTAGATGCAGTATGTATAGATGCAGATAATGAATGGTATTTCATTGAGTTTAAGAATGCTGTTATAGAAGGTAAAATTACATCAATAAAGAAAAAAATGATGAATAGTTTATGGTTTAGTTTTTATATGTTTTCTTTAAGTGGAAAAGGTGGTGGTATAGTTAATAATGATGTTTTGAAATTTTCAAGGGAGCATATTAATTATATTATTGTTGCTAAACGAGATAAAAATATCGTTGAATCACAGAGTATAATGGAAATGGAATCAATAGGTGAACATTATTGTCCACCTAAATTACGAGAGTTTATTAATTATTATTTTAAAGATATATATATGTTAACTGAGTATGAATTTCGAAATTTTGTATTGCATTTTAAAGCTTAGTATATTAAAAA
>OJSD01001666.1_pt1 | contig 24655 bp, 16 predicted proteins | sample 1599391 | NCBI WGS metagenome assembly OJSD01 (sample SAMN04168656, study PRJEB22393) | human gut metagenome | biome: human gut microbiome; feature: stool | host: Homo sapiens | collected 2014-03-17 | reverse complement strand
CGGCGTGGCCGGTCTCTCGATCGCCCTCGACTCGCTCTCGGCCATCAAATACGCCAAGGTGACGGCGCGCCGCAACGAGCAGGGGCTCACCGACGGATTCGACATCGAGGGTGAATTCCCCTGCTTCGGCAACAACGACGACCGGGTGGACCACTTGGGCGTGGACCTCGTGTACTATTTCAGCGAGGAACTGAAGAAGCTGCCCGTCTACAAGAACGCCCGTCCGACCCTCTCGCTGCTGACCATCACCTCGAACGTGATGTACGGCAAGAAGACCGGCGCGACGCCCGACGGACGCGCCAAAGGCGTGGCTTTCGCTCCGGGCGCCAACCCGATGCACGGACGCGACAAGAGCGGCGCGATCGCTTCGCTGGCCTCGGTGGCCAAGCTCCGCTACCGCGACTCGCAGGACGGCATCTCGAACACCTTCTCGATCATCCCCAAATCGCTGGGCCCGACGCAGGAGGAGCGGATCGAGAACCTCGTGACGATGCTCGACGGCTACTTCACCAAGGGGGCGCACCACCTGAACGTGAACGTGCTGAACCGCGCGATGCTCGAAGACGCCATGGAGCACCCCGAAAACTATCCGCAGCTGACGATCCGCGTGTCGGGCTATGCCGTGAACTTCACCAAGCTGAGCCGCGAACACCAGCTGGAGGTCATCAGCCGCAGTTTCCACGAGCGGATGTAAGATGATAAAGGTACACTCCTACGAATCAATGGGAACATTCGACGGGCCGGGACTCCGGCTCGTCGTTTTCCTGCAGGGATGCAATTTCCGCTGTCTCTACTGCGCCAATCCCGACACGATCGACGCCTGCGGCGGCACGCCCACGTCCCCGGACGAGATACTGCGCATGGCCGTGGACCAGAAGCCTTTTTACGGACGGCGGGGCGGCGTGACCTTTTCGGGCGGCGAACCGACGTTTCAGGCCGCGGCGCTGGCGCCGCTGGTGCGCAGGCTCCGGGAGGCGGGCATCCACGTCTGCATCGACACGAACGGCAGCATCTGGAATCCGGCAGTCGAAGAGCTGCTGGGGCTGGCGGACCTGATCCTGCTCGACGTGAAGCAGGCCGATCCCGAACGCCACCTCGCGCTCACCGAACGCGACAACGCCCAAACCCTCCGCACGGCGGCATGGCTCGAAGAACACGGCAAACCCTTCTGGCTCCGCTACGTGCTGGTGCCGGGCTACAGCGACGCCGAAGCCGACATCCGCACGCTGGGCGGGCGGCTCGGCGGCTACAGGCAGATCGAACGGGTCGAGCTGCTGCCCTACCACACGCTCGGAGTTCACAAATACGAAGCGATGGGAAAGGAGTACAAACTCTCGGACGTCAGGGAGAATACGCCGGAACAGCTGGACCGCGCGGCGGCGCTGTTGCGCGAATATTTCGCGAATGTGGTGGTGAACTGACGCCCCCGGCCGACTTCGGCGGCGGCCTGCTGAATTGCTACCAGCACTCCGCCTTGTCTTTCAACTCAGGAATCCGGTCACGCGTGTAGACCGGATTTTTGATGCCCTGCCGTTTCTGGGCGACGTAATCGGCCAGCAGCAGGAAAGCCTGACGCCCCAGCAGCAGGATAGCGGCGAGGTTGAAGAGGGTCATCAGCGCCATCGTAATGTCGGCAAGGCTCCACGCCAGATCGAGCGTGGCAAGGGCCCCGAACAGCACCATCGCCCCGACCAGCAGCCGGTAGAGGGTCAGCGCGCCCGGACGACGGGTGATGAAGCGGATATTGGCTTCGCCGTAATAGTAGTTGCCGATGATACTGCTGAAAGCGAAGAGGAAGATCGCCACGGCGACGAAGACACTGCCGACGGGGCCGATTTCGCTGACCAGCGCGGCCTGCGTAAGCCGGATGCCCGACAGCGATGCGTCGGGGACGCCGCCGAAAAGGATGATGAAAGCCGTGCAGGTGCAGATTACGAGCGTATCGGTGAAGACCCCAAGGGTCTGGATCAGCCCCTGCTTGACGGGATGCGAGACATGGGCCGTGGCGGCGACGTTGGGCGCGGAACCCATGCCCGCCTCGTTGCTGAACAGCCCCCGCTTGATGCCCTGCATCAGCGCGGCTCCCACGCCGCCGCCCATCGCCTGCTCCCAGCCGAAAGCGTTGGCGACGATCAGCTCCACGACTTCGGGCAGCCGCCGGAAATTGAAGAGCACCACGCCCAGCGCAAGGGCGATATACCCCAGCGCCATGACCGGGACCACCACCCCGCTCACGCGGGCGATGCGGTGAATGCCGCCGAAGATAACGCCCAGCGTCAGCAGCGTCAGGGCGATGCCGACCCAATGGTGGTCGAAGCCGAAAGCGCCCTCCCATGCGGCGCAGATCGTATTGCTCTGCACCGAATTGAAGGCGAAGCCGAACGTGACGGAGATCAGTACGGCGAAGACCACGCCCATCCAGCGCCGGCCCAGTCCCCGTTCCATATAATAGGCCGGACCGCCGATATAGGAATCCCTGCCGCGACGTTTGTAGAGCTGGGCGAGGGTCGATTCGACGAAGGCGCTCGAAGCCCCCAGCAGGGCGATGATCCACATCCAAAAGACGGCTCCCGGACCGCCGACGGCGATCGCCGTGGCGACGCCCGCGAGATTGCCCGTACCGACGCGGCTCGCCAGCGAGACGGCGAAAGCCTGAAACGACGAGACATGCCGCTCGCCCCGCCGTCCGCCGCCCGCCGACTCCCCCAGCACGCGGAGCATCTCACGCAGCATGCGGAACTGCACGCCGCGCGTACGCACGGTGAACCATACGGCGCAGCCTAACAGCAGGGCGACCAGCAGATAAGACCAGAGTACGTTATTGACCGAGTCGATCCAGAAAAAAAGGGTTTGCATGGCGGAGATGTTTCGGACAAAGGTAGCAAAGTTAATGCTAAAACGAGAGAAGACCGGAATTCCGGTCTTCTCGAAGCAAATCGTCCGATCATTCGGCGGCATCCATCCGGATCGTCTCGCCCGTCCGGCGGCTGCGTTCGGCGGCGTAGCAGATGCGGTGGCTCTCGATCGAATCGTCGATCGTGGTGAGGAACGGCCGCGAGGGGTCGCGGAGCGCGCGGATGAAATCGCCGATCAGCTGCAGGTCGGCCCCGGCGTGGAAGGGCTGTCCGGCGATGTCCGAGAAATCATAGGTCTCGGCATCCCCGCCGCGGAACCTGCGGACCCGCAGCGTACGCTCGTCGCCGTCGATCTCGCCGCCCGTCAGCCGGATGTGGGTCTTGCGGAAATCGTCGTTGGTGAACATCTCCATCGAAAGGCTCATCGTCACCTCGTCGTCCATCTCCATCGAAAGCAGCTGGTGATCGACCACGTCGTTGTCGCAACGATAGACGCAGCGGCCCAGCATTCCCGTGCGCAGTTCCTCCATAATCGTCGCATCGAGCGTCGCTCCGGGCGGCACGTCGAAGTTCGAGACCCAGTCGCGGCGGACGTAGTAGAGGTCGCGCGCCGAGAAGGGGCATTCGGATTCCATCCGGCAGTCGAGACACCGCGCGGCGGAGCCTTCGGGAGCATTCTCCGCACGGAACCAGCGCAGCGACCCGAACGACGAGAGCAGGCGGCAGTGCGAACCCGTCAGCCACAGCAGGAAGTCGATGTCGTGACAGCATTTGGCCAGCAGGATCGGATTGGCTTCGCTCTCGCGCCGGAAGATGCCGCGCACGTAGCTGTGGGTGGCCCGGTCGAGTCCGACCGAAGCGGTATGGTTGACCGAAACGACGTGTCCCAGCCGCCCCGAAGCGACCAGCTCGCGGATCTTGGCGAAATAGGGATGGTAGCGCAGCACATGGCAGACGCCGACCAGCACGCCGCGCCGGCGGGCGCGCCGGGCGATTTCGCGGCATTCGTCGAGACGCTGGGCGATCGGCTTTTCGAGCAGGACGTGGTATCCGGCGTCGATAGCCTTCACGGCCGGGTCGAAATGGGCGTTCTCAGGAGTCGAAATCAGCACCATGTCGGCATCGAGCCCCTCGGCGAAGAAGTCGTCGTAATGGGCGTAGCAATACTTGTCGGGAAGCCCGAAAGCGTCGGCCATGGCGCGGCGGCGCAGGTCGTTGACTTCGACGATCGCGGCCAACCGGAGCTGTTCGGGATTCCGGCGGGCGTATTCGAGGTATTTATGCGCCCGGTTGCCGGCGCCGATCACGACGATCCGCACGGGCCGGGAGAGGGTTGTTTCAGTTTTCATCGGATGTTGCGGAAATTACAGCGGCTGCCACGGCTCCGTCCGCCGCATCGCGGCGTTCGATGCGGGAGGAAAGACGGATGCTAAGTTCGTAGAGCCAGTAAAGAGGTATGATAACCAGAATCAGGCTGAAAATGTCGGGCGGCGTGATGATCGCGGCGATCACCAGCAGGCCGACGAAAGCGTGCCGGCGGTAGCGTTTCAGAAACGACGACGAGACCAGCCCCATACGGGTCAGGAAGTAGACCAGCAGCGGCAGCTGGAACACCAGCGCCGAGGCCAGCGATGCGACGATGACGGTCGAAAGGTACTGATTGACGTCGATCATGTTCACGATCGAAGCGCTGGCTTCGTAATTGATGAAGAAGCTGACCGAGAGCGGCACGATGACGAAATAGCCGAAGAGCAGGCCCGTGAAGAAGCAGGCCGAGATCCAGAATACGAAGCGGTGCGTGGCGGCGATTTCGCGCTGTGTGAGCGCGGGCTTCACGAAACGCCAGAACTCCCAGAGGACGTAGGGCATGGCCAGCACGAGACCCGTCACGAACGAGATTTTCATGTGCAGGTTGAATTGCCCCGCCATGGCGGTATTGATAACCCGGAAATCGAGGTTCGAGACGTCGAACGCTTCGGGATTGACGCTCAGCGAAAGTCCTGTCAAAGCGTTGATCCAACCGCAGAGCGCGGCGAGGCCGTGTCCGGTCTCCAGCAGCAGCCGGTTGGTCGGGAAACCGGCGCTCTTGGGGCCGAAAAGCACCACGTCGATCAGGAAGTGCCGGGCGAAAAATGCGGCGACGGCGATCACGACGACAGCGGCGGCACCGCGCACCAAATGGGGGCGCAGCGCCGCGAAATGGGACCAGAAGTCCATCTCCGCGCTTTCGTTTCCGGCGTTGGGTTTCGACATATCGGTTCGTTGGGGAATTCGCGCCGTGCTCCGGACTATTTATCCGCCGGTTTGTCTCCGGAGACATCCGCCGGATTCGACTTCTTGTTTTCGGACGAATAGTCCGTATTCATGGCGTCCTTGAACTCCCGCACGCCGCGGCCCATGCCGCGCATCAGTTCGGGAATTTTCGCGCCGCCGAAGAGCAGTATCACGACGAATACGATAATCAGCAGCTGGCCGTATCCGATCATACAGGGTATAAACATAGTCTTGCAGTTTTTGCGTTTCACAATTGCGGCCCGCGCCGCATCCGTGCGGAGTCCGCCTCCCGCACGGGATCATCCGCGCGGGAGGCGGGCAGCGCCGTCTATTGGCGGCCGGCGCTCAGGTCCAGCACGCGCAGGTTGCGGAACTGGATGCCCGCACCGTGGCCCAGCAGACCGAGATGGCCTTTCTTATTGAAGAGTCCGGGATGGTTCTTGCCGTCCACGGTATAGGGATTCTTCTTCGAGCCGTCCTCCGAGACGTTGTGTCCCTTGCAGGCTTGGCGGATATCGCCGTCGAGGATCACGCGGCCGTTGACCGTGACCGTAATGCGGTCGCCCACGGCGTGTATCTCCATCGTATTCCACGTCCCCAGATCGCCGAACACGACGTGTTCCTGCGCCGGGATGATGCCGTAGACGGAGCCGTGCTGCTGGTAGATGCGCAGGTTCTTGTAGATCGGCGCGTCGTGGTCGAGAATCTGGATTTCCATGCCGTGATAGGCGGCGTCCACGCCCATCGGCGTACGGATGCCGATGCCGTTGTTGACGCCCCTGCGCAGGAAGCGGAATTCGAAGCGCAGGTCGAAATCGCCGTACTCCTTGACCGTATAGAGGTTGCCCGATCCGCCGTAGGAGGCGGTCACGTCGATCGTGCCGTCCAGCGGAACGTAATTGACCGTGTTACCCGTCCATTTGTGCAGCGAACGGCCGTCGAAGAGCACTTCGTAGCCCTGCGCCGCCTCTTCGGGCGAAAGTTCGAAAACAGGCGTCGAGGGCAGTTCGCCGATGTAGAGGTTGCGGAAGCAGGCAGGAGCCGCCAGACCCGACAGTTCGATGCGGCCGCGTACGCAGACCGGTTCGCCGGGAGCGCAGGGGTTCGTCAGCACGACGTTCTCGGCCAGCGTCACCCCGTTCTCGATCAGCGTGATGCGGTCATCGACGACCTTGGCGTAGAGCGTATTCCATGTGCCGGGAGCATTGTCCGCAGCGGCGGCCGGGGTATCGGTCTGCCCCTGAGTCTTCAGGCCGGTGCCTTCGGTTCCGCCCAGCCGGATTTGGGACATCGAACGTACGGCAAGCCCGGCTTCGCCTTCGGAACGCCATTCGAGCCAGAGTTCGAAATTCTCGTATTCCTTTTCGGTACCGATCGTACTCGGAGCCTTGCCTGCGAAAACGAGGGCGTTTCCGTCCGCGCTCCAGTTCGCGGCCATCGCTTCGGCGGCGGCTTTGCGCAGGCCGGCGATCCGGCGGGCCGAAAGTTTCCGCTCACCGGCGGGATCGGCGGTCACGGCGGTCCATCCTTCGAGACCCGCGGTCGGAAGAAGAGCGAAGCCCGCAGCGGGGATTTTGCCGAGCAGTCCGGTGATCTCATCGACGGCGTATCCCGCATCGGCGTCGGATTTGGCCAGCTCCCTGTAGACCTCGCGGGCCTGTTCCAGCGCACTGCGGACAGCCTCGCCGCCCGGCATCGGAGCGCTCTTGGCGACGATCGTCTTCACGGCCGCGGCGGCAGCTCCGGCGGTTGCGGGGTCGGAGAGGTAGTCGGCGGCCAGCATCAGGGCGGGCACCTCATGGACGCCCGCAAGGTAGCCGAGCAGTTTGTTCCGCACGGCGGCCGAGGGTTTGAGTTCGAGTCCCTGCCGGTAGAGCTGGCAGCGGCGGACCGGAGTCGCAGGCTGTTTGGCGCAGAGGTCGGCATAACGCATCAGGGCGCGGTCAGCCAGAGCCGGATTTTCGGCGGCGATGCGGTAAAGGATGTCGGTCATCGCAGGGCTTTCGACCGTCAGCAGGGCGGCGAAAGCGGCTTCGCGGTCACCCTCGCGGAATCCGGCCAGCAGGCTGGCGATGGCTTCGGGGGTGCCGGTCTGCGCCAGCACGGGATAATAGCGCGCCGGAATTTTCGACGCCTGCATGTAGCCGGCGATCGCGCCATAGCGTTTGTCGGCCGGAAGCTGCGCCGAAGTGCGGATCAGCGCGGTCTGGATTTGCGCCGCATGCTGTCCGTCGGCGGCATCGAGCAGTCCGGCCAGACGGTCCATATGACGGGGTCCGGTCACATAAGGAAGAGCGGCATAGGCGGCTTCGCGCACCTGCTTGTCGGAAGTCTCCAGCAGTGCGAAGACGCGGTCCGCGGCCACGGTCATGCGGCGCGCGGCGGCCAGCCTGAGGGCCGGAACGAGCACCTTGGCGTCGTCCCGCGCAAGCAGTCGTTCGACCATCGGGTCGATGCGGCCGTTGAAGGCAAGCAGGGCTTTCTCGGCAGCTCCGGCATGAGGACCTTCGAGCGCCGAGACCAGCGCCGCGAGCGCCTGCTCGCCGCCGATGCGGCCCGAAGCTTCGATGGCGGCCCGTGCGACCCGGTCGTCGGACGAAGTCACGGCGCCCGTAATCACACCGCTCTGCGACACGGCGCCGCAGTCACCCAGCCATGCGAGCACCGCGGTCCGGGTTTCGGCGTCATAGCGCGGCATGCCGGCGGCAACCCGCGCAAAGATCTCGTCGTCGCCCTTGCCGAGCGTCTGCAAAGCGGCATAGCGGTATTCGGCAGGTCCCTCCTTGACGGCGGCCAACACGTAAGGCATCGCCTTTTCGGTGCCGAGCGCATCGGCAAGCACCGCGAGAGCCGCACCGCGCACGTATTGGCGGTCGCACTTGAGCAGGCCCTTGGCGGCTTTCACGGCCGGCTGGGCGTCTCCCGCGGCCACGAGGTTCGCAAGCAGGCGCAGATAGGCATCGGCAGCGCCGGTGTTATCCCAGCCGTAACCGGCCCCGGCGGCTGCGGCGGCCAGCGGTTTGAGCGAAGCGCGCGAACCGCAGACGGCCAGCGCATTGTAAATCTGTTCGGCCGTCCGGGCGTCGGCACCGCCGAGCCATCCCAGCAGGAGGGGTTCGGCCTGCGTCATCCGCTTTTCGGCGAAAGCATAGGCCAGCGCGCGTTTCCGTTCGGCCGCAAGGCCCTCCTTGCGGGCCTCGGCGAGCAGAACCGGCTCGGTGCCGGGCGTAGAGATCAGCGCACGGATCGCATAGTCGGACAGATAGGAGTCGTCCAGATAAGGCAGTATCCATGCCGCGTCCTCCGCCGCGGAGCAGAGCTGCAGCTGCGAGAAGAGGAAAGCGCGGTTGGCGTTGTCGGCGCAGCGTTCGATCGCCCGAACCAGTCCCTTGCGGACATCGGCGCACAAGGCTTCGTTTCCGGGGGCGGTCGCATAGGCAGTGATGCCGTTCAGGGCGTATTCGAGCGTCGCGTTCTTACCCTTGTCGGCGGGAGTGAGCATGCCGGCGATCATTTCGATACCGGCGCTTCCCGTAGCGGCAAGTTCGCCCATCACTTCGTTGAAAACGGCGGGCGTGGCGGCCGGAAGCTGGGCCAGACCGTCGGCAACGACGGTTTCGGCGTTGCGCTGCCGGGCGTCGAGCTGCTGGGCGGCGGCCCCTGCGGGCAGCAGGGCGATCAGGGCGCCCAGAATAAACAGTCGTGTGATTATCTTTTTCATGGTAACAGGTGCTAAATATGCCACGGGCCGCGCATCGGCTGATCGATCAGTCGGTTGGCGGCATCGTCGCCGATGAAGAGTTGGGTGTCGGGATCGAAGTGCAGGGTGCGGTTCAGCCGCAGGGCGCAGGCGCCCAGATTCACGAGCGTCGAGCTGCGGTGACCGATCTGCTCGTCGAGCGCGAATTTGCGCCGTGTGCGCACGCACTCCAGAAAATCGGTATTCTGCGGTTCGGGATCGGGCATCTCGGCCAGTTTCTCCATCACGTCGGGAATGGTGCAGCGGAAACCCTTGTAGACCTTGCCCAGCGGACCTTCGATATAAGGCGTGTCGCCCTCGCTTTCGAAGCCCTCGCCTTCGAGGACGATCTGGCAGCCGTCGTCGTAGGTATAGACGATTTTACGCCAGATGCCCACGGCGTCGGGATGCTGCTGCGGAGCGTCCACCTCGATCTTGACAGGCGACGTCTCGTCCTTGCCCAGCAGGTACTGCACGGGGTCCATGTAGTGCTGGCCCATGTCGGTAAGACCGCCGCCGTCGTAGTCCCAATAGCCGCGGAAGGTGCTGTGCACGCGGTGTTTGTTATAAGGCTTGTAGGGCGCCGGTCCGAGCCACATGTCGTAATCCAGCTCGGCGGGAACAGGTTCAGGAGCGAGGTTTTCCCGGCCCACCCAGAAGAACTTCCACGTGAATCCGGTGGTGCCCGAAATGGTCACCTTGAGCGGCCATCCCAGCAGGCCGCTGTCGATCAGCTTCTTGAGCGGCTCGACCGTCGTGCCGAGACCATAGAAGGTATCCTTGAAGCGGAACCAAGTGTTCAGGCGGAAGATGCGGTTGTTGCGCCGGACGGCTTCGGCTACGCGCTTGCCTTCGCCGATGGTGCGCGTCATCGGTTTCTCGCACCAGATGTCCTTGCCGGCCTTGGCCGCCTCGACGGCCATGATGCCGTGCCAGTGCGGCGGCGTGGCGATATGCACGATGTCGATATTGGGGTCGGTAATCAGGCGGCGGAAGTCGCTGTAGGCTTCCAGCGTCTCGCCGAACTTCTTCTGTCCCAGCGCAACGGCGCTTTCGAGGTGTTTGCGGTCCACGTCGCAGACAGCCACCAGCCGGCAGTCCTTGTTGCTGGTGAAGTGGTAGCTGCTCTTGCCGATGCCGCCCACGCCGATGATGCCTTTGGTGAGCTGGTCGCTCGGAGCGGTGAACTTCGGGCCGCCGAGCACTTGGCGCGGGACGATCGTCAGCAGCGCCATGCCGCCCAGCGTTTTCAGAAAATCTCTACGGGAGGTACTCATGTTTATCGGAATGTTAGTAGTTTATAAAGTTGTCAGGCGGAAATTGCGCCACTGCACCTTGATCCCGCCGCCGTCGTGGATCTGCAGGGCAATGCGGCCCTGTGCGGCGCCGATCTTGGCGTCGGTAATGTCCACCATCTGCTCGCCGTTGAGCCACGTCTGCACCCGGTCGCCCTCGACCCGCAGGCGCAGCGTATTCCACTGGCCCTCCTTGAGGATGTTCTCCTTCTCGTCGGGAATCTGAACCAGCCATCCGCGGCCGTAGGATTCGTAAATGCCCGCCGTGTCGTGGCCCTTGGGAGCCACCTCGCACTGCCAGCCGTGGACCTTCACGGGCGGCTCGACGAACGAACGGAAGAAGACGCCCGAATTGCCGTTGGCGAGCTGTTTGAATTCGAGCGTCAGGTCGAAGTCGTTGTAATATTCGCGCGTGGCGAGATAGCCGTACTCCTTGTCGGGACCGCTCTCGCAGACGAGGTTGCCCTCCTTGTCCACGTACCACTTCTCCGTGCCGTAGGCTTCCCAGCCCGTGAGGTCTTTTCCGTTGAAAAGCTCGACTTCACGGCCCGCCTTGCGCGGCAGCTCCTTGATCTTCAGGTTGCGGAACGAGGCCGGATAGCCGTGGTCCTGCAGGCAGATGACGCCACGGCGGGCCAGTCCGTATTCGGGAGCCGTCTCCCACTTGCCGCTGTTCTTGCGGGCGAACCAGTCGTCGGTGTAGGCATCGAATTCGAGGATCTTGTGTCCGTTGAGCCAGTGCTCGACATGGCCGTTGTCGCAGACGATGCGCGAGTTGTTCCACTCGCCCTGTGGGTTGACGAACATCGAATCGGGATCGGGCAGGTGCATGGCGTAATCCACGCCCAGCCGCTGCCACTCCTCAAGTTTGGTAGGAGCGTTCTCGGCCTCCCAGCCGTCGTTGTCGATCAGCTGGTATTCGGGCCCCGTCACATAGGGGACCTTAAAATAGGGATCTTCGAGCACGTGGTAGAGCATGCCGCTGTTGCCGCCGTAGGAGAGTTTCCAGTCCCAGTCGAGGATGAAGTTTTCGTACTGTTTCTTGGTGACGATGTAGCCCGAAAGGTCGCTGCCGTCGCCGTTGGCCTGAATGCAGCCGTCCACGACGTGCCACGGCTGCGTGAGCGAATCGCCGTTGTAATCTTTCCACTGGTCGAGCGTCTTGCCGTCGAACAGCAGCTCCCAGCCGTCGGCGGCCTCGGCTTCGGTGAGCACATTCTGGGGCGACGCGCACGAAACGCCCGTCGCAAGCAGCAGCGCGAAACCGCACGTCCGGGCGAGTCCGCTGCAAAGATTGGATCGAGATAACATAAGTTTAAGGTTTATCGGTTCTTTTATATATTGGTGTCGGCCTTCATCCGGAGGGGTCGGCTCCGGCATCGTCCCGCGCCCGGCGGCAGGCCGCGGCGAAGGGCGCCGTCCGGAGGACAGACACGTTTAGGGCCTGCGTCGGACGGTCAAGACAAAGTTACCTTTATTTTATGAATTTTCCAGCGTACATATCGAACTATATAGAACTATATAGGTCTATATACAACTGATTTCCAGAAAAATAAAAAACACGCCCAAACCCTGGATTATATAGACTCCGGACATGTCACAACCCTGTTTTCGAGACCTGTTCCTCGAAATTATCGCGGTCGAGAGCCGCATTGCGCAGCTTGGTGCGGTAGGTATAGACCGTCGCCGAGGCGCAGTTGAGCAGCGAGGCGATATGCCCGCTGTCGGTAATCCCCAGCCGGATGGCGGCCAGAATGCGCAGCTCGGTAGTCAGCGACGAATCGGAGCGCGGCGTAAACCGGAACTCCGGTTGCAGCAGCTCGTTGACCTGCCCGATAAAGTTGGGGAAGATATCCAGAAAGGAGCTGTCGAACGACTGGTAGAATTTCTGGTACTCGCCGTCGATCACCTGCGACGAATTGAGACGCCGCACGACTTCGTCGGCGCCCTTGGTCTTGGCGATGCGGCACACTTCGCGGCGGAAGGCGTCTATCTGCTTGATATAATGGACCGAAAGGTCGATATAATGGCAGACGTAGCGGTCCTTGATGCGGTTGGAATCGACCAGCGCGTTGTTGATGTCGCGGATATGGTCGTTCTTTTTCAGCAGTTCGTCGTGCTTCTCGCGCAGCAGGTCGCTCATCCGGATCAGCTGTTCGTGACTGCCTTGCAGACGGCGGTGCTGCCAAAGGACGAACCACAGGATCGCGATCAGCACGATCAGGAAAATCCCGGCCAGCCAGATCGTGCGGGACATCAGCTTCTGCTGCTGGGCGATATTCGAAATCACGGCCTCGTTGATCTTCACCACCGCCGAAGAGGAGTTGGGAATCCGCGTCACCGATTTGCAGCGGATCGCGTCGTCGAAGGTCGAACCCATGTAGGCTGTCGCCCGGTCGTAATCCTTGCGGTCGAAAAGTTCGAGGGCCAGATCGTACAGCGACGAATAGGAGCGGGTGCCGGCGCGCAGGTCGGATATGGAGGACTCGGCCAGATAATAGAGCATCCGGTCCTCGTCGCCCTGCCCCTTGGCGATATGCGCCATCGAATAGTAGACGAGGGCGAAATTCTGGTGGCTCAGGTTTTTGGCCGTCAGCGGTTCGAGCAGCTGCAGAGCCTCGTCGTAGCGACCCGTTTCGCTGAGCCGCGCGGCGGCCATGCGCGTACGGGTCTGGTCGCTGCAGCCCGGCACCGAGAGCTTCCTGATATGGGAAAGCGTATCGCCCCACGCCCTCTTCTGAAGGGAATCCGCGGCTTCGTCGTAGCGGCGCGAAGCCACCGAGCTGTAGCGCGAATGCCAAGCCCTGTATTCGCCGGGCGTCATACCGGCCGTATCGATCTTCCGGAAAAGCTCCTCGGCCAGACTGACCTGCCCCCGCCCCAGCCAGACGTCGATGTCGCCCAGCAGGGCGAAGCGGCGCACGTGCCGCGACCCGGTCCGCTCGGCCAGCCGGTAGAGCCGTTCGACATAATAAGCCGAAGAATCGAGGTGGAAAGTCACGTAAATCTGGGCGACGGCAAAGAGCCGTTCGGCACGCTCCAAAAGCGGCAGTCCGTCGTCGATCCGGCTGCGCAGCGCGTCGGCCTGCTCCTGCCGCCACTGCTGGTAGCGGGGCTTGTTGGAGAGTTCCGCGTCGAGCCGTTCCAATGCCGCCTCGGTCTGCAGCGAATACTCCGGACGGTCGGCACACCCCGGCAAGAGAGTGCACGCCAGCACGGTCCACAAGAATCCGAAGGAGAAAAGAAAGTTCCGAGGTTGCATCGTCGTAATTTTGGATTGAACAAAATTAAAACAAATGCCCGGCATTACAAACTTTCCAAATTATTTTATTCCGCAGTCCGGGAAATCCGCGGTCCGGGAAATCTCAGATCCTACCATGGAAACTCTCCGCGCGGCGGCTTCCGGAGCGGGCGCAAAACGGAAAGTGAGCCGGACGGTCCGGCTCACTTTCTGTCATAAAGACTCCCGTAAAAATTCGGGTGCGACGCACTACAGCCCCTCCGACCCGATTCTGCCCAGCAGTTTCGCCGGATAGTTCGTACATACGGCCTTCATCTTGGGGTAATATTTCAGGACGTAGGTCATTTCGGGGTCCGTATCGGCATTGTAGACGCTCAGCGCGACACCGGCGTCGAGGTAGCTCTGCAGCGGGTGCTTCGGATTCGAAACTTCGGCGCCGCCGGCAAAGAAGTTCGAGTAGTCGAGGTTCGCCCACGGATCGAGATAGGACTTATAGGCCGAAGGCGCCGAGTAGCTCATCCAGCCGACCTTGATGCCGGCCAGCTGGGCCGCGGAATAACATCCCGCCCAGATGGCGGCATTGCCCGAAACGATGAACTCGCAGAAATGCTGGGCCTTCTTCTCCCTGATGATCTCGCAGGCCCGCGAGCAGGCCTTGACCGACTCGGCCGTGTTGGAGGTCGCGCCGCCCACCTCGATCCGTTTCACGTCGAGCCAGAGCCGCGTCGTTCCGGCATGGAGCGCCACGTCGATAAACTCCTCCAACGTCGGCAGCAGCTCGCCGTTGGAGAGCTTGCCCGCGGCACGCAGTTCGTCGAGCGTGTGTTCCCACGGCTTGAGGTCGTTCACATAACAGCCGTTGGCGGCATGCGCGACGACGACGTTGTTGTCGGCAGTCCAGTAAATATCGCACTCCGAGGCGTAACACCCCAGACTGATGGCGTAACTGAGCGAAGCGATCGAGTTGTCGGGATATTTGGCGGTCCCGGCCTCGGCCGAGCCGCCGCGGTGGGCGACGACCTTGTTGTTCACCTTTTCGGGAACGGGAATTTCATCGCCGCCGCCGTTATCCGAACCGCCGTCGGGATCGTACACGGGATATTCGACCGGGTACAGGTAATCGTCGTTGCAGCCTGCCAGCGAAAGGGAAGCGCCCATCGCAAACAGCAGGAGCAGTTTCAGTACTTTCATAATTCAGATTCGTTGTTAAGATCCGGCCGCAGGGCGGGTATGCCCCGCAGCCGGTCGGTCCTTAAAAATTCTCGTAATTCTTGACGCAGCGGAACGACGCCGAGCAGTCGCCGATATTATAGGTGGTGCTGACGGTCAGATCCGCGGCATTGTTGGTCAGCGCATTGATACGCCAGCACTGGTAGACGCCGCTGCTCAAACCGCCCGGATGGCAGATGAACATCTCGCCGCGGGAAGCATAATACTGATACCCGGACTTGAACAGCCGGCGGCCTTGCGGGAAGAAGTCGAATCCGAACGCATCGGCGGCCGCGTGGCGCGTCGGCGCCGCACTCCACCCTTCGGCCGAACGCAGCACATCGGGCACGCACCACTTTCCGATCATGGCGCTGAGCGGATTCGGCGTCACGCCCTTGGCTGCGGCCGCGGCGCAGAGCATGTCGTAGAAGTCCTGCACGTTGGCTACATGCCAGCCGTAGGGACAGATGCCCTGAATCTGCATCGAAAGACTCGGCGTATTCTCGAAATCGGCAGAGGCAAGCGACTTCACGCTGCTCACGGGGATATCGTTGCCGACGGCATCGACGAACGTACTGCCGGGACGGTACTGCGCCGGCCAGTCCGTAAGCAGGCGCGCCAGCTCAACGGCGGCCTTCGGGGTGCCCGTCAGGAACTCGGTCAGCGTATAGATGCGGCCGTATTTGGCGGACATCTCCACTTCGCCCTGCGCCTTGCCGCCGCTCTCGACTTCGTCGTAATCGCTCACACGGACCGTCTCGTAGCTGCTGACGTTCGACGTATAGCCGCCGACGTTGTTCGCATCGGAGACCATGCGGCTGCCGAGCTTGATGCCGCCGATATTCTCGCCGCCGTTCCAGTCGAGACCCGCGCGCATCCAGACCTTGGTGCGGCCGTTGGCCGTGTAGGTCGAGGTCGCGTATTTCGCCACTTCACTGTCGGGCAGGCAGTTGGGAGTCGTGATGCGCTCGATCGAATAGGTCTTCTCGTTCAGGTTGAGCGTAACGATCCGCAGTCCGGCCACATCGACCGTCAGGTCGGTTTCGGCTGCCGAGAGATTGCCGGCGCCGTCGAGGTGGTAGGTATCGCCTTCGGTAGTGTAAACCGAGAAACGTCCGTTCTTGACATAGACGCTGTCCACATACACCCGGTCGGAAAGTTTGGTCATCTGACCCCACTTCTCGCGGGTCGGGTACTTGGGCACGCCGCTGCCGTAGAGGTAGCAGTAGACGTCCTTGCGCAGCTGGGTGACGGGAATGACCGTCCGGGCTTCGCTCGTGTCGGGCGTGCCGGCCGTGACGGTGATTTCGGCCGTGCGGTCCGCCGTATTGTCGCCGTATTCGGTGCAGGTCACCGTTATCGTGCCGTCGCCGTTATCGACGACCGTACACCAGTCGGAATCGGACACGGCCGCAAAGGTATCCATATTGGTGTCGATCGCAACGGCAGCGGGCTGCGGATTCTCGGCCATGAAGGTCAGCGATTCGGGCGCGGCCTTCACATAGGCGTCGGCATAGATGCCCTTCTGCACGACCGGGACTTCCAGCACCGTGCCGTCGGATGCCGTGATCGTAAGTGTCGTCTGACGTTTGTAAGCCGTATTTTCGAGGAAGACGAGGACAACGGCGTCCTCATAAACGGTTCCCGTGCTTTCGCCGGGGACCTTTTCCCGGACCGCGGTCACCCATGCGGACTGGACCGAACAGGACCAGTCCAGATTCCGCTTCGATTTCGGCGCGAGCGTGACGACCACATTCTGGGTCGCGGCGGCGCTGCCGACCGAGACCGTCGAGGGATAGATGCTGATGAGCGTCGCCGTCGAAAGCAGGTCATCGTCGGTATCGGTCGAATAACAGCCCGCAAGCAGCATGGCTGCGGAAAGCAGCGCCGCCGTATATAGCATTCGTAATGTTTTCATTATGAGTCAGCTTTTTTCATTAAACAATACACCGTTACGACCAGCCCTGTGTCTGCGTGATCTTGTTGTTCTTGTTCATCGCCTTCTTCGACACGGGCATCAGCAGCTGGTTGGGGCGCGACGTGTCGATGCCGCACTGTCCCAGCCCGTCCACATAGCGGTAGGGGTTGTAATCATGGATCGCCCCCAGACGGATCAGCGTGAAATAGACGTTGCCCTCTTCGGCGAACTCCTTGAGGTTCTCGTCCACGAGCGCCTGCCGGACGGCTGCGGCCGAGGAGTCGGTATAGAAATTCGCTTTGCCGTAGGCGCGCTGCGCCAGCGTATTGAGGGCCGTGAGCGCTCCCGAATAGTCCTTCCGGTGGTAGCGCAGTTCGGCCAGCATGGTGTAATACTGCGCATAGCGGTAGAGGATGAAATCCTGCTCCCAGACTATCGTGCCCGTAGAGATATTGCCGATGAGCTTGTTGGGCCACTGGATGACTTCGTACATATCGCTGACGCCCGTGCGCTCCATGTAGGTCACATCGGTCCGCTGGTCGCCCAGCTCCTTGCTCCGCTTGAGGAACCCGATGAAGTCGTCCGAGTAGAGGAACCACTGGTTCGAACTGACGGGCACCCCGTCGGGAGCGTTGCGGTACTCGGCCTTGATCTGGGTGCTGCCCCAGATGAAGTAGGAGAAGTAGCTGCCCGACGTATACTCGCCATTCTCCAGATGCAGGGCGAAAGCGATCTCCCTGTTCTTCTTGTTCGAGATGCTGAACACGTCGGCGAACCGGTCGAGCAGGCCGGCCGACTGCACCGCGCCCAAAGCCGTCTCGGCCATGGTCAGGTAGCCGTCGCCGCCGCCCGCCGCATACATCCAGAGCGCGAAGTCGGCACGGAGCAGATTGACGTTGTCGGCCGTCGCATAGTAGCAGCCCTTCGCATTGGTCCTGATATACCCCGCCGCAGCGTTCAGGTCGTCTTCGATCCGGGCATAGACCTCGGCGACCGGATGGCGCGAGGGATAGATCGTCTCGCCGGTTCCCTCGGTCGGAGTCGTAATCACCGGAGCCTCGCCCCACACGCGGGCGATCCAGAAGTAGCAGTACGCCCGGATGAAACGGGCGTTGCCCAGACAGTAGTTCATATTGTCCTCGGACATGCCGATTCCGGGAGCGTATTTGAGCACCTGATTGCACTGGTCGATGGTGGTGTAAAGATAGCTCCAGTCGGTCGAGGCATCGGAGGCGCTGAGGGTGTTGAGCATGACGTCCAGCATGTCGTTGTCGCACAGCGAGCGGCCGGTGCCCTTGCCCCACATGGCCGGGCCGACGCGCAGTTCGCCCCAGAAGAAAGGATTGGCCTTGCTTTGGGCGAACGCCTGCCGCAGGCGGTAGTAGATGCCGGTAGTGGCGGTGAGGGCGTCGCTCTCGCTGGTCCACATGTTGGTGGTGTTGAGCTTGTCGGACTGCGTGACGTCGAGTTCCCCGTGACAGGAAGTGCTCAGCGCAACCGAGGCGGCCCCCAGAACAGAAAGGATTATTCCATATATTTTCATAGCATTCTTGTTTTTAGATCACCGAATCATCCGCATTCTCAGAAGGTCGCCTTGAGGCCGAAGAGCACCTTGCGCGTCGGAGGATAGTTGTTGAACGAAGTGGCGCTCGAACTGGTAACGCTGTACATGCCCGTCGAGCTGCCGACCGAGGCGGATTCGGGCGAAATACCCTTGACGCCGGTCCAGTAGCAGAGCGTGTTGCCCGACACGGAAACGGTCAGACGGCCCAGACCGACCTTGCGGATCCAGCGCAGCGGGAGATCGTAGGAGAGCGTCACGTCGCGCAGGCAGAGGTAATCGGCCTTCTGCACGTTGATATTCGAAATGCGCGAGTAGTTGCGGTTGCCGCCGTCGGCGTCGTTGGGAGTCAGGCGGGCGAACTTGGTGTCGTCGCCGGGCTTCTGCCATGTATTCAGGGCATCGTAGACCAGATTCCAGTTGCAGTTGCCCATCGAGGTCTGGAAGCAGCGCGTATACTGGTAGTTGTAGATCGAATGTCCCAGCGCATAGTCGAGGTAGACCGAAAGGGTCAGGTTCTTGAATTTGAAGGTATTGTTCATACCGCCCGTCGAATGGGGCACGACATTGCCCAGCAGGAACATGTCCTCGCCGTTGATCTGCTCGCGGCCGTCGGCCGTAAGCGCCGACCCCGCGCGGTTTTTCCACTCGTAGTCGCCCACGTCCTTGCGTCCGGCGATCGACAGGCCGTCCGAACGGCGGTAGCCGTGCGAGTTGGAGTCGTAAAGCGCGGCGTCGGCCTGCGCCTCGGATTCGATGATATGGGAGGTCTTGTAGCCGTAGATGCGTCCCAGCGGCTCGCCGACGGCCGTGCCGCCGAAGCGGTAGCCCGACTCGGACATCGTATAGCCGCCGATGCGCCATGCGTCTTTGCCGTCGATATCCTTATAGTAATACTCGTCGGGCAGCGACAGCACCTTGTTGGCGTTGAACGAGTAGGTGAAGTCGGTCGTCCAGCTGAAGTTCTTGGTGCTGACGTTCACCGACGAAATTTCGAATTCGAGCCCGTAGAAGCGGATCGAACCGACGTTCTGCATGGCCGAGCCGTATCCCGACGTATCGGGCAGCGAGACGTCGAAGAGCAGGTCTTCCGACTTCTTGCTGTAATAGTCGGCGGCCACGCGCAGGCGGTTGTTGAAGAACGCCATGTCGAGACCGATGTCGAACTGCTTGGTCTTCTCCCACGTCAGGCCGAGGTTGGGCAGCGTCGAAGCGAGCGTAGCGCCCGAACCGGCATAGATGCCCGTCACGCTGTAAGCACCGAGCGTGTCGTAATAATCGACGTTGTTGTTACCCGTCAGACCGTAGCTCAGGCGGAGTTTCAGCTGGTTGAACTTCTCGACGTTCCAGAACTTCTCCTCGGAAACGACCCAGCCGGCCGAAACAGCGGGGAAATAGCCCCAGCGGTTATCCTTGGCGAAGAGCGACGAACCGTCGGCGCGCATGGTGAAGCCCAGCATGTATTTCTCCTTGTAGTTGTAGTTCAGACGTCCGAAATAGGAGATCTGGCACCACGGCGTCTGGGTGTCGGTCCATGCGGTAGGCGTGGTGCCCGCCCCCAGCGTCGGGGTCTTGTCGGACTCGGCGCCCTGCACGGTCATCGACATGCCGTTGATCTTGCGCTTGAGGAAGTCGTATCCGGCCATGGCGCTGAGATTGTGGTCGCCGAAGGATTTGTTGTAATCGACGTGCGCCTGAAAACTCAGGCGGTTGGTCTGCGACCACCCTTCGTAGGTCTGGCGGGTCTGGCTGATGGCGTTGCCGGCCAGATACTGGTAGCTGTTCTTGTAGGAGTTGTGGTTGGCGATCTGGGCGAAAGCCGACAGGCCGTCGACAATGTCCCACTTGAGGTTGAAGTTGGCCGTGGAGCGGCGGGTCACATAGTTGTTGGTATAGTAGCGGTCGAACCATGCCGCCGAGATGGTCGTACTGTTGGTACCCTGACCGGGCTGGCCGTCTTCGAGGTAGTCGCGGTGGGTGGCGGGCATGAACATGCCGCGGCCCAGAATCGTCCAGTAGTTGCCGATGCCGCTCGAAGGGATCTCGTTGCCGCTGGTCTCCGAGTAGTCGAAGGTCGTACCGGCCGTAAGGCTCTTGGTGATCTTGAAGGAGGTGTTGCCGTGGAACGTAAAACGGGAGAAATCGGTATTGATGCCGATGCCGCCGTCTTTCATGTAGCTGGCCGAAGCGGCGTAGGTCACCTTGTCGCTGCCGCCGTTCACGCCGACGTAGTACTGCATCCAGTAGGAGTCGTCGAACCACTGGCTCTGCTGGTCGTTATCCTGAAAAACGATGATCTTCGACGGATCGACCGGATCGACCACCGAACTCCAGCCGCGGGGCACGCTTTCGCCCTCCTGCAGGTAGCGGGTCGTCCAGATCGACGAATCGCCGTTGCCGATACCGGCCGAGTTGGCACCCGTGAGCACCTGCTGTCCGTAGGTATATCCGGGGCAGTCGTTCAGCGCGCGGCGCATGGTGACGACATAGTCGCGGGCGTCCATCAGGTCGAATTTCGTCGCGGGCGAGGTCCATGCGGCCTGCGCCTCGAACGTAATCTGAGGACCTTTGGCGCGGTTGCCCTTCTTGGTGGTCACCAGAATCACGCCGTTCGACGCGCTGGCTCCGTAAATACCCGCCGAAGCGGCGTCCTTCAGGATTTCGATCGACTCGATGTCGTTCGTATTGAGTCCGGTCATCTCGCGGCGGACGCCGTCCACGATGATGATCGGCGCATTGGACTGGTTGATCGACGAACCGCCGCGGATCAGGAACACCGGATCGCTGCCCGGCTGGTTGTTGGCCGTCGAAACGCGTACGCCCGGAACCTTGCCCTTCAGCGCATCGCCGATCGAATTGACCGGAACGCCTTCCAGATCGGCGCCGCTCACCTTCGAGACGGCGCTGGTCAGCGTGCGGCGCGACTGGGTGCCGTAACCGATGACCACCACGTCGTCCAGCACGTTGTTATCCTCGGCGAGCCGCACGTCGATCTGCGTCCGGTTGCCGACCGCGATCTCCTGAGGCTGATAGCCCAGATAATTGAATACCAGCACCGAACCCGGACCGGGAACGACGATTTCGTAATTACCCTCCACGTCGGACGAAACGCCCGTCTGGGTGCCTTTGACCATGACCGTCGCACCGACGATCGACTCGCCGGCGCCGGCGGTTATCCGGCCCCTGACGGTCAGCCTACGACCGGAATCCGATTGGGGGGGGGAGTTTTGCCGGGTCAGGATCACGACGCCGTCGACGACCTGCCACGCGATGCCTTTGTCGGCGAACAGCGGACCGAGAACGGCATCGACAGCGCCGCCGTCCACACGGATTTCCACATTGCCGAGCGGCATGACGCCGACCGACGATTCGTACGAAAATGCAATTCCGGTTTGCCGGGTCACCGCATCGACCGCTTCCTTGACGGTTGCATTTCGCAGGGACAGGGTGACATTGTAGTGTTGTGCATACAGCTCTTCAGCCGCCGACAACGTAAAGACGTTGCACAGCAACAGCATCAACATACAGCATCCCGTCCGAAAAACAGATAAATTTTTCTTCATGATTAGGACTGTAAAGTTTTAAACTGATCGAGGAAAGCAGCAGCACCGGGCCCGGATGTGCCAACATGATTCGGATGAATGGAATCAGGGTTTAGTTCATAGGCAGTTGAAAATTTAGGTTTCTATTCAGCTATTCGGTTTAAGTCGTTTCTTGTTTCTATTCCGCGCCGGCCGCCGGAGCGGGACGGCATTTCACGCCCGACATCTTCTCGATGATGTCCAGCACGTCATCGAGCGTATTGGACTTCAGGAAGTTGAAGTTATACAGCCGGTCGTCGTCGAGAGGCGCGACGGTCTCTATATCGACGCTGTAGATCTCCTCCACCTTGCGGATGATCTCGGCCACACGGACATCGGACATCGAGATCATGCCGTACTTGAGCAGCATCAGATACTCCACGTTGACCTCGGAGATGGAGATGTCGTGCGAAGCGGACGAATAGTAGATCTTCTGTCCCGGCTGCATGGTAATCATATTGTCGTTGTCGCCGAACTGGAGTTTGACCACGCCGCGTTCGAGCACGACCTCCGTATCGTCCGTATCCTTATACATCTTGACGTTGAACGAAGTGCCGACGACCTTGACCACCACCGTATTGGTCTTCACGAAAAACGGATGATCCCTGTCGGAAGCCACGTCGAAAAAGGCCTCTCCGTCGAGTTTCACCGTGCGGTCGTGCGGACTGAACGTCTTGCCGTAGCTCAGGGTCGATCCCTGCGCCAGCCAGACCTGCGTTCCGTCCAGCAGCCGGAGGGATTCGGGTTTGCGGCCGGTATTGGTGAACGTATAGTACGATTCCATGGCCGCCTTGTGCATGTCGTGGCCGACGAGGTAGCCGCCCACGACGAGTGCAACGCCCAGCATGGCGGCGGCGCTCCAGCCTGCCCAGCGTATGATCCGCGCACGCTTGGAGCGGTGCGGTGACGCATCCGCGTCGATACGGGCGTGCAGCGCCTTGAGCGATTTGAGGATCCGCTGCGGATCGTTCTCGACGGAATTCCGGTCGCGCACGCTCCACAAAGCCCGGATTTCGCAAAACTCGGCTTTGTTGGCTTCGGACTCGGAAATCCAGCTCAGAACGTCCTGTTCTTCGGCCGGAGTCGCGTTTCCCTCCAAATACTTATAAATAAGTTCGTTTTTCAAAATAATATTGGTTTAAGATTAGACTTCGGTTATACATGCGCTCCGGCCTTGGTCGCTCCGTATAACGGCAGTCAGCATCTTGCTCTCTACCAATAATACAAAGCTGGGCAACCCACCCCCTAATCCGAATGCGAAAAAATTTTGCAGAAAAAGACCCGATCCGGCTTACGCCCGACCGGAAGTCAGAGCAGTTTGTCGCGCAGATTCTTCAGCGCCAGATACATATGATTCTCGACCGTGCTGACCGTCAGCCCCAGCCGCTCGCCGATCTCCTTGTTCGACATGTTCTCGAAAAAGCGCATGCGGAAAATCTCCCGCCGCTTGTCGGGCAGCTCGTCCACCGCCTGCCGCAGCTGCTGCCGCATGTCGTTGTCATAGATTTTGGCAAGGATCGGATTCTTGTCCGGATCGTAATAATCGAACACCATCCGGTCGATCTGCGAACCGTACCACGAGCGGTACTCCGTGTCGCGCTTGTGCTTCCAGATGTAGTTGATCGCCCGGTTGTAGACAGCCTTCAGCAGGTACTTGTACAACGGATCGTCCGTGGAAATCCGGTGGCGGTTTTTCCAGATATTGAAAAACACGTCCTGCACCACGTCTTCGGCCCACTGATCCCGGAGAAACATCCGGGCATACGACAGCATGGCCGGATAATACGCCAGATACAGCTCGTCGAAAGAGTCTGCATTCATCAATTGTTTGTCTAAATCGCTCATCGCCTGTTTTTGATTTTCGCGGAAAGATTCTTATCCCCTGAAATATTCATCGATTTTATTCGGATTTTCCGGATGCGAGACAGCGGTCGGGATATATTTCCACGATCGCAAAAATAGAAAATTATATTTAAAAGCAAGCCCTCTCCCGGCCGCGGAGAAACCGCCGCCGCAAAAAGCGCCCGCGAGACACAGCCGATAAAGCACTCAGGACAAAGCATTTACCCAACTCCTCCTAATTCGTCCGCCGTACGGGCTTTTAGCGATTTATTCATGGAACCGCAACAGCCGGAAAGCTCCCCGCGCCGATCGTCGCCGCCTTTCCGCATCCGGATTGCACTCCGTACGCCATGAAAAAAGGGTCGCGCGGCGCAAGGCCGCACAACCCCGTATACCGGGCGTCACAGAAGCCGGAAACCGGCCGCCGGAATGCAGATTACCGCCCCGTCACGCGCATATACTTGGCAAGCGCCGTGCGGTAGGAGGCGCAGGCCGAAGTGAGGTCGTTGCGGCTCTGCGTGTAAAGCGTCTCGGCGTCGAGCAGGTCGGTGAGCGGCGCGGTTCCCGCCTTGTAAAAGTTCCGGTTCTGACGCAGATTCTCGGCCGAGGACTCCACCGAACGCCGCATGAGCAGGATCTGCGCATAGGACTCCTGCACTTCGCTCCACGTCCGTTCGATCTCCACGGCAAGCATCTCCCGCGCCTGCAGTCGGTCGTTTTCGGCCTGCTGCTCCCTGATGCGGGCCTTTTTCAGCGCATGGGCGCCGCCCCACCACTCCGAAACAGGCACCGAAACCTGCGCGAAGACCATTCCGTCGTCCACGCTCTTGTCCGTCACATTGTAGTAGAGATACCCCGCGCCTATGCCTACCGTCGGCAGACGTTTGCCGCGCTCCATGCGTTTCTCATACTTCCGGGCTTCGACGTTCTTCTCCGCAAGCAGGTATTCGGTCCTGCGGTCGAGCGCCTCCTCGACCGGAACATAGTAGGCGGCGGGAGCCTCCGGTTCGCCGAACGCGGCATTCGCCACGTCGAATCCGCGCCAATCGACGCCGATATGCTGGGCCAGCAGCATTTTCGACACCTTCAGTCCGTTTTCGACCTTCAGGCGGTTCGACGCGATCTCCTGCTGCCGCAGTT
>OJSD01001656.1_pt1 | contig 24755 bp, 21 predicted proteins | sample 1599391 | NCBI WGS metagenome assembly OJSD01 (sample SAMN04168656, study PRJEB22393) | human gut metagenome | biome: human gut microbiome; feature: stool | host: Homo sapiens | collected 2014-03-17 | reverse complement strand
CCCCTTGAAATTTAGCCGAAAAGACGGTATACTAAAGTAAATGTTTGAACAAGTTGCGAGGTACACACCATGCCAAAGGCAAAATATGAGGGCATTTATCACAGCATCAAAAAACGCATCGAGGCGCAGGATTACCCCTATCAATCGCTGCTGCCCAGCGAGAATACCTTAATAGAGGAATACGCCTGCTCCCGCAACACAGTTCGACGCGCATTGGCGGAGCTGGTAGCCGACGGCTATGTGCAGACCATGCAGGGGCGCGGCGTGCGGGTCATCTACCAGCCGGTGGGCAAAACGACGTTTACCATCGGCGGCATCGAGACGTTTCAAGAAACCGCCCGCCGCAACCGCCTGCAAGCCGTTACCCGCGTCATTCGGTTTGAGACCATCATCGCAACGGAACAGTTTGCCGCGGAAAGCGGATTTTCTGAGGGCGATGAATTGTGGGCGGTACAGCGTGTGCGTTATCTGGACGGAAAAGCACTGATTCTGGACATCAACTACTTTTTAAAGGAATTTGTACCCGGACTGACAGAGGAAATCGCATCCCATTCCATCTATGATTTTATTGAAAACGTACTTGGAATGCAGATCATCACCAGCAAACGGCGCATCACGGTGGAACACGCAACTGCCCGTGATGAAAAGCTGCTGGATATGGACGGCTATGATTGCGTGGCAGTGGTGGTAAACCACACCTTCAACTCGGACGGGATGCTGTTCGAGTACACCCAGTCCCGCCACCAACCGGACTATTTCTGCTTTCAGGACATTGCCACGCGGAAAAAGTGAGCGGCAGACACCCTGCGCAGGGGTATCCACCTGGGATTTTGCGCTGGGTCGGGGCTCCGGCAAAATGGGTTTTAGGGTGTCCCTGAATCAGAATCTGTTTTATAGATAGCGATTGTCAATTTCTCGAAAGAGAAGGGTTCGGATTTTTTGTTTTTGGCGGCATGCCCCGCCGCACAACAAAAGCATCCGCAGCGCATGGCCGGGCTGCTTCAGCTCAGGCGCAGTGCACTGCGGATGCTTATTTTTTATGCCGCGCCCTCTCTCCTGATGGGAGAGTCAGGGTATCGGCTGCGTTTTGATGTCATTTTTCGGAACACGCCTGCGTTCCTGGCTCCCCTTTGTAGAGCAACTGTCGAGCAAAGCGAGACTGAGAGATTTTATCCCACCAGCTGCCGATAGACATTGAGGGTCCTATAGGCGGGGAAGGAGCCATCGGGTGCGAAGCGGCCGCGGAACTTTGCGTTCATCAGCCCCTGCTCCACGCACCACTGGGCTGCCTTGGCGGTATTCGGATCCGCCACATCGGGGAAAGCGGGCTGGGCTTCAGGCTCGGGACGGCCTGCGGTGTTCCACAGCAGCAGCGCGGTCTGGGCGCGGTTTTCGGGTACAGCCACGCCTTCCGGCAGCAGGGCTTGCAGCTTCTGGCCGGAAACATAATTGTACACGCCGTAGCCCACAAGGCCCGCCACCGCTACGCCGCCAATAGCCAGCACCGCGATGCCTGCTCCGCCGTCACCGCCGCCGGTAGAGCCGTCACCGGGGGAACGGTGCCGCCGGTGGAACCGCCGCCGGTAGAGCCGCCGCCGGTAGAGCCGCCACCAGTGGAACCGCCGGTGCCAGCCACATCCAGTTTGAAACTTACTTCCAACATACCGCTTCTGCACTTATAAGCGTAGTACACTACGTTTGTGCCTTCATCGACTGTCAGAATCTTTCCGTCGGCGTCGCCATTCACCCATCCTATAACTCGGTTTACATCAAAGTTCCCGGGCAGAGAGCTCAGGTCAAACGTACGGTCAGGGTTCAGGGTAACGGTGTAAACATTATTAAAATCGGAATGGTAAATATCCGTAATACTGAAATCGAGATTCGGGTTGTTGTCCAAATTCAGGCTGGTGAGATGGTTATTCTTAAGCACCAATGTAGTCAAGTCTGGACTGCTGCTGACGTCCAACGCGGTCAGCTGGTTGTTTTGGCACCTCAGCTCCTTCAAGGAAATCATATTCTTCAAATTCAGCTGGGTCAACTGGTTGTTGGCACAATTCAGTTTCTTCAGCCCTTTATTTTGGCCCAGAATCAGCGATGTCAGCTGGTTGTTTTGGCATTCTACCCTTTCCAGACTGGGTTTATGAGTCACATCTGCGTCCAGCTCTGTCAACCGATTCGAGGAACAGTTGAGTGCTACCAGAGATCTACTCTTTCTGACATCCAGTTGCTCCAGATCGTTGTGCCAGCAATCGAGCGTCACCAAATCTTTCAGATTCGATACGTCCAGTTGTTTCAATTGGTTCCAAGAGCAAATCAGATGGTAAATTTTGGGGTTCTTGCTCAGGTCCAGCTGGGTCAGTTGATTATTATTGCATATCAATTTTTCCAACTCTGGATTCTGTCTCAGGTCTAATTTCTGGATAGAATTGTTTCCGCAATTCAACTCTTTCAGGTTAGGGAACGCCTCAATACCTTTTAAGTTGCTGATGTTCCATCCTTCGACTTCGATTGTTTCGACTTTTCTTTGTTCTTCCACCGTGAGGACATCTCTGTTACCTGCTTTGTAGGTTCTGATGTAATTTCTAAAGTTATCGTCGGGGAAATTATCCTCATTGATGGGCAGACTGGTTTCAAAGATGAATATAGGTTTTACTCCCTTGCCGCAATCGTATTGGTAGCTCACCTCGTCTGCGCCCGCATTCACCCTTAGAGTTTTGCCAGAAACAGAGCCGCCGTTCAAGAAGGTTGCCTTGCTCACGTCAAAGCCGGGCAGCGAGGTCAATTCAAACGTTCCGTCTGTACGGACAGCAATGGGACGCCTGTTGCCATCAGCCGTTATCGTGCCGCTGATTCCAGTAACGTTCAAACAAGCCAGCCGATTCTTTGCACAATTCAGATTACTCAAACTGTGATTTTTGCTCAAGTCCAGCGTTGTCAGCTGATTATCATTGCATATCAGAGATGTCAAACTGCCATTCTGTTCCACGTTCAGTTCTGTCAATTTATTATTGTGACAATCCAGCTCTGTCAGCTGCGTCTGGCTACTGACATCCAACTCCATCAATTGATTTCCCGAGCAATTCAACTGTTGCAGCTTGGAGCATTGGCTGACATCCAACGTCATCAGGTCGTTGTTGGAACAATCAAATTTGACCAGTTCCCCTACGTTCCACATTACGATATTCGTTATGTTGTTATTGGAGCAATTCACCTCCTCAAGATTCAGCCCAGAGAGAATGCCCAGATTCATGTGGGTCAGTTTATTATTGGAGCAATCCAGTTTTTTCAGTCCGCTTGAAAGAATATAAAGATAATCTTTCAGGTAATTGTCGGAACAATTCAGCTCCTTCAGATTGAAATTCTTGGTAACATTAAGTGTTGTCAAGCCGATACCCTGGCAATCCAGCTTTTCGAGATCTTCAAAGAAACGAATTCCCTCAAGATTTTTGATTTTGTAATCGTCAGTGATCGTCATCTCTGTGATGCTGAGTTCCTGCGCATCGAGCTTGCCATTGTGGTTTGTGTCACATCTTTCTTTGAGAAAGCGCTGAAATTCCGCATCCGGGAAATTAAGCTTAAAATCCGGCGAATTAAAATCAATTTCTGTGTTCGCCGCAAAGGCACTGAAGGGCAAAAAGGTAAACACCATAGCCAGCGTCAAAAGGGCACTGACAAGGCGCGTTCGTTTTGAGAATCGTTGTTTCATGGTGTGTTCCTTTCTGTTATGGGGTGTATTGCTGCAGGGCGTTTTTCTGAGCGGCGGCGGTGAGGGCGTCCAGAGCGCTCATCACGTCCCGGTAGTTTGGGGGAAACTTGTTTTCCCCGTGGGCTTCAATGCGGGTGCCGTCGGCAAGAGTGGCTTCCAGCCGGAAGCTGCTGCCGTCCAGCACGTTGGGGTCATGGCCGGAGAAGCCTGCCCAGCCGCCCACGCCGTACTCTTCCAGAATGGCCTTGGCCTGTTCCAGAAGTTCCGGCCCGGCCTGCTCCTGATACACTTCTTCGTGGTACAGTTCCAGTTCCACCCGGGTGCCCTCGGGGGTGCGGGTGAGGCAGGTGCGGGAGATGGGCTGGATATAGCTGCCCTGCTCCCAGAACTCCAACGTTTCAAGGTCAGCCAGCGTCGGGGCAGAAGCCGCAGGCTCCGGGGGTGTTGGGGCGGTGCTGCTGGGGCTGCGGCTGAGCAGTGCCGCCCCCACCGCCAGCCCCAGCAGCACCAGCGAGAAAGTGCGCATGGGTCGTCTCCTCCTTTCTGTGCGCATGGGTCAGTCTCCTTCCCTTGCCGTGGGGGGCAGAATGGTCATTCTGCCGTCCACCACCGCGTCCAGCATCTCGTGCTCCCGGAAATACTCCATCAGGATATCCTGACAGGAGGTTGCCACGCTACGGGGCTTCTGGATCTTGCAGAGGGTGTCGTAGGAGATATTGAAAAAGCTTTCGATGTTTTTAAAGTGGTAGTTCTGCATGCCCACGGTGAACAGGGCATCGTCGCCGATCTCCTTGCCCACCTCTCTGCCGCAGTAGGTAAAGTAATCAAAATCGCCCTTGCGGCGGTCGTACCGCAGGCGCAGGGTGGAGGGCAGCTGGTAGAACTCCGTATGGCCGGTGTAGGCTTCCTCCCGCAGCATGTAATGGAGCATCTGGCGCAGCTGCTGGCCGGTCACCTTGAACATGAATACGCCGTCATCGTAGGGGAAGCCCTCGATAAGGTCGCCGTAGGTAACGATGGGGCCCAGCTTTTCGGCCCGGATGCTGCCGGAGCCGATCAGCATCACATCCACCCCAAGGCTGCGGGTAAAGATATCGGCAAACAGGTTGCCCAGCTCGGTCTCCTGCGTGCGCTGGGGGTGGGTAAGCTCCCGGCGGAACCGCCCCACGATGTGGCTGTACTTTTCGTCCACCTGACTGGTGAAGCGGTGCAGCACCTGCTCCATGGCGGGGTTGCGGGGGCAGGTCTCGGCGCAGATGGGCACGGTGCGCCATGTGTAGGAATCGATGCAGTTGTTGTCCGTGTCCACGATGATGTCAAAGCGCCCGATCTGGTCGGTGCCGGTGCCCGCCTGCGCAATGACCACGCCGTTTTCCTCCACCGCGTGCTCCGGCAGGGTGTGGCTGTGCCCGCCGATGATCAGATCCACTCCCCACGCCGGGTCCAGCTGGCGCGCCAGATGGCGGTCCTCCTCAAAGCCGATGTGGGTCAGCAGCACGGTAAAGTCGATGTCGATGCTGTTGTGGGCGTTGCAGATCTTGCCCACCTCGGCAGCGGCGGCAGCGGTGTCCACAAAGGACCCCACCAGCGACTCGGACTTGGTCTGGTTGATGACGTCCTGCGTGATGATGCCGATGAACAGGATGTTCATGCCGTCCACCCGCAGGATCTTGTAGGGGGTGAACAGCCGTGTGGGGGTGTTCTTGATGTAGAGGTTCGCGTTGATGATGGGAAAGCGTGCGCATTTTTCGATGAACAGCAGGTGGGCGATGCCGTAGTCCACCTCGTGGTTGCCGATGGTGACGATGTCCGGGGCAAGGGCGTTCATGATCTCGATGGTGGAAAGCCCCTTGTATTCGGAATCAATGACCGAGCCCCGGAACATATCACCTGCAATGGCGTAGATGGTGTTGGGCTCTTCTGCCCTCACCTTTTCGATGTAGCCGGACAGCATGGAGACGCCGCCCACCAGTTTTTCGTCCACCTGCTCTGCCAGAAAGTCTCCGTGCAGATCATTGGAGTGGAGGATGGTGATCTTTTTGGTGTGCTTCATGGTGCATTCCTCCCGGTGTTGGTGTGCGCGTCGGTCAACCCATGGCCTCCTGCCGTGCAAAATAGACGGTGTTGACAAGGCTCAGGTAGCTCTCCTGGCCCTCCAGATAGACCTTGAGGGCAAGGGTGTCCTCGTCCTCCAGCGTGACGGCGTAGCGGGAGCCGTCCTCCCCGGTAAAGGTAGCGTACCACTCCTGATTGGTCTGGAAGGGTACCTCCGGGGTGCCCTCCTGATAGAACAGGTCGGCTTCCTCCACGTTCAGCTCCGGATAGGGGGTGATGTAGCTGGCGGTGAAGGGCAGCTGGCTGCCCTCGGTGTCGGCGTCTGTGGGCAGGAAACACATCCGGTCAGCGTCCTCCGGGGCGGTGTCAAAAACGCCCTCATCGGTGTCGCGGTAGATCTCCAGCCAGTTGCCCTCCAGCGACCAGGGGCTGGTGTCGGTTTCCCAGTCGTCCCCTTCCGGGTAGATGGTAAAATCGCACACGCCCTCGGCTTCCACCACATGGCCGTTCTCGCCGGAAAGGAAGGGGCTGAATACCAGCTCTTCGCCGGTGCTAGGGTACAGTTCCACCTCGGTGTTGGGGGCGATATCGCTGATGTTACACAGCAGCAGGATGGGCTGACCGTCCTCACTGTAATAGAGCTGTTTACCACGCTGGAGCGGGTTTTCGGCATCGTCTGTCAGGCTCGTCTCGTAGACGAACAGGGTGGCATCCGGGTCCTGCGGGAAGATGCAGTACAAATCGCACCCGCCATCCGGTGCCACGACCCAGTGATCCTGCGGGATGTCATAGACGAAGCCCCACAGATCCCGCAGATCGGTCTGGCTGTCCAGCACCTTCTGCACATCGGTAGTGATCTCATAGGAGCCGCCCAGATAGAGCACGCAGGCGCGGTATTCGTCCTCCCCTGCCAGGAGGCGCATGTAGGTCACGTCCTCCGGCTCGGTGTACTCCTGTTTGGCGGAGGGCGATGCGATCATGTTGTCTCCGTCCAGCATTTTTTCGGGCTTGGAGCTGGACGCGCTGCTGCCTTTGCCGCAGCCCGCCAGACCGATGGCCAGCGCCAGCAGGGCGGCCAGAAGCTTCAGGTTTTTCATAGGTTCTCCTTTCTCATGCCCTGCCGGGGCGCACCTCAGAGGGCAGCGCCGGGCGTTGGGTGTTGGGAAAAATCGTCTACGCCCTCCACCGGCTCCGGGCTGCTGGTCCCGGCAGAAAGCCGGGGCGACCAGTCCAGCGCGCGGCCGGTGGTGCAGTAGACCACCGCCGTGATGTCGGGGGTGTCAGGGGTGCCGTTGCACAGCAGTAGAATGGGCTGGCCATCCTGCTTGCAATAAAGCTCCCGGCCCGTCTGGTGCGGGTACTGGGGGTCCTGCTTTTCGTAGAGGAACAGGGTGTCCCGGCTGCGGACGGCAAAGATGCAGTATAGCTCCCGCCCGCCGCCCGGTGCTGTGACCCGGTGGTCTGCCGGGATGTCCGCAACAAACTGCCACGGCTGTTCCTGCAGGCTGTCCAGCGCAGCGTCCACATCGGCGGTGCGCTCCGGGACGCTGCCCAGATAGAGCACTGCGGCAAGGCTGCCGTTCTGTTCGGCCTGCTGCCGCAGCTGCGCCACGGTCACAGCGTCCTGCCGGGAAGCGCTGTCCGAAGCTGCCGCGCCGGAGCGGATGGGGTCGCCGTCCACCGGCCCGCAGCCCGCAAGGCTCAGGGTCAGCGCCAGCGCGGCGGCAAACAGCTTCATGGTCAGGCCCTTCATCTTACGCCCACGGGTCGGCAGACGTGGGGACGCGGATGCCGGTCATCAGGTACTGCTCCCACAGAAACCACTGTCCGTTGCCCTTGCGGCGCAGCTTGATGGGGCGGGGATCATCGGCACCGCCGCAGGGGATGAACAGCTTGCAATAGCCCTCCTCCACGTTGGAGGTGTGATTGCTGCCCACCAGCAGGGTGAAGGGCTGGCGGGGGGTATAGCCGTTTTCCGGCGATGCACCCACAAAGTAGGAGAAGGGGATGTAGCTTTTGCCGTCCCGGAAGCGGTCGTTCAAGAAGGAGATATCCTGCCCGTTCAGCGGACGGGGGCCGCGCAGCCAGTTGAGCATCTCCTTTCCGATGTTCTTGTCGGCACCGTAGGCGCACAGCGCACAGACGGTGAGGGCCGCAGTCTTGAAGGGGGTGTCCAGGCTTGCTTCCGGCAGCGCCTGCATCTGGGCAAGGCTTTCCGGCAGTTCCTGAAAGGTAAAGGTGACGGTCTGGTTTCCACCGGCGGCGGAAGCGGCCTGCTTCATCTTATCAAAAAGTCCCATGAAAATACTCCTTTCTGTTTCAGCTGTGAGGGTTCAGCCCCGTTTCAGCTCACTGCGGGGCACTATCCGCTTGCGGATCATCTTTTTGTTCAGATCCAGCGTGAGGTTTGCAAAATAGCCGTTTTCAAAATACCATGCAATGTCCTTTGCGTCCATACCAACGCTGTTGTACAGCCACCGCAAAGGCACTTCCGGCCCGGAGTAGCTCTCTACCCTGCGGGCGATGGTTCTTGCATGGTAGCGGCGTTTTTCGTTGCGTGCGAACAGAACAAGGGGCACTGCGCCCACCACGATCCAGAGCACATAGCCTCCCACGTGGGAGGTGTCCTTGGCCTGCAGGTCCAGACAGAGGGTATACAGCCCGCCAAAAGAGCAGAACACGCAGAAGGCAAGCCCCGCATTCCGCAACCATTTGAGGACACGGGGGATCTCGCCGCGGGCTTTTTCCGAAAGATAAGGGTTCATAAACATGCTCCTTTCAGAACGAACCGCCTCCGCCGCCGTGGGTCGTGCCGCTGGAGGAGGTGTGGGTGGAGCTGCCGCCGGAGCTGTCGGAGTCCTTTGCCTCCACATGCTCCGTGCGCTGCACATCCCGGTACAGGAACAGCTCCCGGCTGTTGGTCAGGTTCATGCTGCCCTCCCGCACATAGCTGGCGGCATTCTCCTGGAACGCCACGCTGCGCAGCTGGCTTTTCATTACGCTGACGACGACCCATGCCAGCACCAGGCCGATGCCCAGCGCCAGCACCAGGTACATGGGGGAAAGCGGCTCCCGGGGCAGGTTATTCACATCGTAGGGGTGGCCCGCCCGGGCAGCATCGATGTAAGTATCCGACCATTGGACAAAGGTGCGGAAGGCACCGGCGTAGTCTCCATCGGCCATGAAGGGGGTCATCTGCTGGCCAAGGTACTGGATGCCGGCATCCGTAAAGGCGGTGATGCCGTAGCCGCAGGTGGAGATATGCCACTTGCGGTCGCCTACGCTCACCAGCAGCAGCACGCCGTCCATATCGGGGCCGTAGCCGTACTGGCAGTAGTCATACAGATCATCGGCAAACTGCTCCATGCTGTCGGCACCAACGCTTTTCATCGACTCGATGGTGGCAATGGTCACATCGAAGCTCTGGCGCAGGCTCAGCTCTTCCAGTGCGTCCTCCAGCTCGTTGTCCTCGTCCTCGGTCAGCACCTCAGCGTCGTCGAACATGCGGTAGTACAGGTCGGCAAAGCCGCCCTCTACCGCAAAGGCCGGAACAGCCAGCGCCGCCGCAAGAATCAGTGCTGCCAGCGCCGCAAAGAGGGAGTGCAGTCGGTTGGAAGTTTTTTTCATCGTTCGTCCCTCCTTTACAGGATCCGTGCCAGCCACAGCAGCCACATCACGCCGTAGGACGCGGCGGAAAGGGCAGCTGTAAGGCCCAGCATCCACTTGCGGGCAGCGCCCTTGTCCACGGGCAGGTCACCCACGAATTTGCCGGTCTGACCGTTCATGGCAAACAGATAGTTTTCGCCCCGCCAGCTGGTGCTCAGCAGCCAGACCGGGAACAGGGCGTACTTTGCCTTGCCGCCGTGCAGCTGGATGCTGCTGTTTTCCACCTTGACCGAATCGTAGCCGGTAACGGTCTGCTGGAACGTCTCCTCAGTGGAGCGGCGGATGCGCTTGTTGGCCCGCTCGATGCTGTCCTCGGCGTTCACATCGTATTTGTCCGCCACATAGCCGGCCAGATAGGCGGTCTGGAAGGGGATGGCATCCTGCATGGCAAAAGGCTCGATGGACTCCATCAGGTCGTCCTCGATCTTGGACGAGCCGTCCACCGGCACTGCGTCAAAACCCAGGGTGCCGTCCCGCCGGACGGAGTAGTAGTTGGTCTCGGTATAGTCGTATTTGCTGTCCGACCAGCAGCGGGTCCGGGTGGCGGTGAACCGCAGCTGAGCGTCGGCGTCGCTGTCGAAGAGCCAGAAGGGCACATACACGCCCTTGATCTCGTCGATGTGGTTCTGGCTGCGGAACACCCGGGGCAGCAGGGTCTTGCCCTTGAGATGTTCCTGCAGCTTTGCCTTGGCGGCCTTTTTGTCCAGCTTGAAGGGGATGATGAGGTCGGGCCGCAGCGTCCCGGCAAACTGTCCGGTGAGGACGATGGGGTTGCCGCAGAACGGGCAGGCGGACGCCGCCATGGTGTCATCGCCCACGATCTCGCCGCCGCAGCTCTTGCAGCTGTAAGTATGCAGACCGGCGGTCTCTCCTTCTGCCCAGCTGCCGCCGGGGGTCGCCCACTCCATCTCGCTGGGCTTTTCGTCCTTCAGCTCCTCGTCGTAGCCCTTGAGGGTATCCACCTCAAACTCGGTGTCACAGTAAGGGCATTTCATCTTCTGGGTGGCGCTGTCAAATTGGATGGCGCCATCGCAGCAGGGGCACTTGTATTCCAGCATTCCTGCCATAGCGTTTCCTCCTGTTGTTCCAAAGGGGGCCGGGGGCTCTTCCCCGGCCCCGCTGTTTTTGTGTTGGTCTTCCCGCCGAAGCGGTCGGCTCAGAAGTCCGTGGTGATGCGGAACACCACCGGTTCGTCCGGCTCGCTGGCTTTGCCGTGGTGGCCCACTGCCAGGAAAGAGTTTTCTTCCAGCGGCAGGAAAACATCAAAGGTGCAGAAGTCGCCGCACAGCTGGCACAGGGTCTCGCGCTCGCCCACGGAAAGGGACTTTTCCAAAAAAGTGCCGTCTGGCGCGTACAGCTCCCACATATAGCCCGTGTCCAGCAGATAGCCGTTGGGGCGCTTCATCATCACGGCGTCAAAGCTGCCCACCGGCTGTGAGCTGCGGGCCAGCTCATTGCCGTCCAGATCAAAGGCAGCAAAGTAATCATCGCCGCTGGATTCCAGCTCGCCCACCGTCAGCAGCTCGTCCCCGCTGAGGTTCAGGGAGGACATGCTGTAGAAGGGGCCGATCTCGTTGTCGCCCTCCAGCGTCAGCTCAGTGTACTCGCCGTCCTGCACCAGCACCGGTGCGGAGTCGGTCCAGTAGATTACGGTCAGATCCCGATCCTTGGAGGAATAGCAGCTGCCCATGTAGTCCAGTGCGTCGCCGGGCTCTTCCGGGTCGCTGCTGTTCAGATCGTAGCAGTAGACATCAAAGGGATCCATGGCGTACAGGATGCCATTGCGGTCGATGCTGAGGGCGTTGCTTCCGTCAATGTTGTACTCTGCCACCGGGGTCATCCGGTCGTCCTTGATGGCATACTCGAAGATTTTAGCAGACTGCTCTTCATCGTCCTCGTTGTAGAAGCTGAAGAAGTAATTGCCCCGGTAGCTGTCCGCATGGATCACATGATAGGCACCGCCTACCTCGCGGCGAACATCAAAGGGGATGTACTGTGCCTTGAAGGTGTATTCGCCGATGGTCAGTTCCCCGGTCTGGAACTGGGTCACAGGGGGCCCTGCAGGGGCGGCTTTGTCCTCTGCTGCTTCCGGTTGTGTCGAGGCGGACGGGGCACTGCTGCTGGAAGCCAGTGCGCTGGAAACGCTGGAAGCGCTGGCGGCACCGGAGCCGCCGCAGGCGGTCAGTCCGAGGGCGGCGGTGGTAAGGCCCATGGCCTTGAGGAAATCTCTGCGCTGGATCTTTCTCATATTCGTTCCTCCTTTTTCAGTCACTGCACCTTTGCAAAAGCTTCGTCAGCACGGCGGCTGTACAATGCCATGCCGCCGGTCTGGGCGTCGTTTGCCAGATTGATGTTCTCCACAAAGCGGGCCTTTTCCTGCTCAGAGAGCTGCCCGCCCTTCATGGCGGCAGATGCCACGGCACCCATGGCACTGATCATGCCCACCTGGCCCTTCAGCTCCCGCTCCTCGGCTTTGGACATCCGGCGGCCGAACAGGCTGGTCTCATTATCGTGGACCCCGAAGATGTGGTCCAGATGCTGCCGTGCGATGTGGGCATAGCCGATTTCCCGCCGGTCCCGCTTGCTGAAGCAGATCACCAGCTCCTGCTTGATGTAGGGGTGGGGGCGCATGCCCCGCTGGGTCTGGGCCTCGGTGATGCTGCGGGGCTGCACCAGCTTCAGCTTCAGACCGCCGCCGTTGAGGGTGGGTTCCTGGCCCGGCTCCTTGGCGGGGGTCTCGTCCAGATACTCCTCGTAGCTGGCGATCTGGTCGTAGCGGATCAGCTCCGGCATCTTGCCCCGTCCGCCGGTGCGGTCGTCGATGTACAGCATTCCAAGTTCGTCGCAGAACACCAGCCCCATTTGCGTCGGGGTGGAGGGGTATGCGTTGACCCGGAACTCGGTCTTGTTGAACACCTCGTCGAACACCCGCTTCATCCGGGCCATATACTCCATGTGCTCCTTGGCCTCGTCCAGCGTCAGCTCGCTGAGCCGGATATACTTGGAGCACTTGTTGCCACAGTCATCACAGAGGAACTGTCCGTCCCGGAGCTTGGAGCGGTGCATGGTGCCGCACTCCTTGCCGCAGACGGCGCAGTTTTGTTTTGCGAACAGGTTGGAAAAGAATCCCATCATGGTATGCTCCTTTCATTGCTCTGTATTTGTCAGGTCAGGTCGCTGTCGTCAAAGGGGTCGCCGCACTCCGGGCAGAACTTGGGCGGGTGGGCGGGGTCGGCCGGCTCCCAGCCGCACTTGTCGCACTTATACTTGGGCGTACCGGCGGGCTTGGGTTTGCCGCACTCGGAGCAGAACTTGCCTTTGTTCACCGCGCCGCAGCTGCAAGTCCAGCCTTCTGCCGCCGCCGGGCGGGGCTTGCCACACTCCGGGCAGAACTTGCCGGTGACGGTGGCACCGCAGCTGCAGGTCCAGCTGTCCGCAGCGGGCTTCGGCTCCGGCTTTTTGCTGCCGCATTCCGGGCAGAATTTGCCGGTAACGGTAGCGCCGCAGCTGCACTGCCAGCTGTCCGCCGGGGCGGGTGCGGGACGGCTGACCGGCTGGGGCGCGTCCACGCTGTCCGGACGGGCCTGCTGGCCCATGGCGAACAGGTTCTGGGCGCTCATGCCGCCCATACCGCCTGCACCGGCTGCCATGCCCATGCCCATAAAGCCGGTCATGGCACCGGCGGTGTTGCCGGCGGCGGTCTTCATGGCATCGATCTGACCGCCCACCAGACGGGCGGCAGCGGTGGTGGGATCGGTGGTCATGGCGTTCTCTTCCCACTCGGTAATCTTCTTCTGCTGCTCCTCCGGGATGGACAGGGAGTTGATGTTGAAGGAGAACACTTCAATGCCGCGCTTTTTGCGCCAGACATTGGACAGCTGCTCGTTGAGGGCGTCCGAGATCTCCAGCGTGTGGGCGGGGATCTCGTAATACTGCACCTTGTTTGCCGAAAGGGTGGCAAGGGCAGGCTGCAGGGCGTTCATCAGCTCGCTCTTCAGCCGGGGTGCGATCTCGGATGCGTCATACTGGGTGGAGACGTTGCTGCACACGTTGGTGTAGAACAGCAGCGGGTCGCAGATACGGCAGGTGAAGCTGCCGTTGCACCGCAGGTTCACCGAGAGCTTGTAGCCCCGTTCCTCGCTGACCACCACCCGGAAGGGGATGGGGGTGGCAGTGCCGTACAGGATCTCGCCCAGCTCCTTGGTGTTGATGTAGTACACGCGCTGATCCTTGCCGGTGTCGCCGCCGTAGGTAAAGCGCTTGGCTACGGTCTGAAAGGTAGCTGCCAGACTGTCGCCGAAGTTGCCGGTGAACACGCTGGGCTCGGTGGATGCGTCAAAGGTGAACTCGCCCGGTTCGGCGCACACCTCCACCACGCGGCCCTGCTCCACGATCAGCATGCACTGTCCGTCTGCCACGGCGATGCCGCTGCCGTTGGTGATGATGTTGTCCTCGCCGTTGTTGGAGCTGCGGCGGGAGGTGCGCTTCTGGCCCTTGACCATCAGCACATCCTTGTCCAGAGAATCGCAGTAGAAAAATTCTTTCCACTGGTCTGCAAGAGTTCCGCCCAGTGCGCCCATACCTGCTTTGATAAGACCCATAGTAATTTCCTCCTGTATGTTTTATTTGTGCAAACGATAACTTTCTGTTATCGCACGGTTTCCGGTTTTGGTCACGGTACAAGGGTTAGATCCGGGGAGTCGTTTTTCCAGTAAACGGGACGCGTGTCCCGGTCAAACAGCACTTCTCCGGCGCGGTATTTCAGGCTGCAGCCGCTGGGGCTGCCGTCATCGTTCAGCAAAATGGCCCAGAACTCGCACGGTCTGCCGTCCGTGTCGGTCAGCGTGAAGTGCAGCTCGGTGCCGTCCTCGGTGCGGCCCTGTGTTCCCTCGGCGGTGCCGGTCAGAATGCCGTTCCACCCGTCCCATTCCACGCTCATGCAGCAGCTGCCGTCCGGCAGGAAGGTCATCCAGCGGATGCCCTTTGCGGCCTCGTCTCCGGCGCGGTAAGTGCCCCACAGCCTGCGGGGGATGGCGGTGTAGCCGATGTCGTCCCACGCCTCGGTGCGCTGAAAAACGTACCAGACCTCACTTCCCTTTTTTGGGCCGGTGGACTGCATCTGCAGCGAGCCGTCCTCCATCATGGAGATGGTCCAGTTGCTTCTGCCGTCCTCGCTGAGACATTTCAGGTTCCAGCCCTGACTTTTTTCCCCGTCCCAGCCGGTCACAGCGCCGGCATTCAGCTCTCCGGTGCGGGTCTCGGCAGCGGACTGGATCTGCGGGCTGACGTATGTTTCCCGGATGAAGGAGACGTCTACCATGCCGGTGATCTCAGCCTTTTCCAGCCGCAGGGTAAAGCTTTCGTTGCGGTCGGCGGGGGCATAGCTTTCACCCTGTGTCACCGCATTGACTGCCATCCACTCGGCCAGCACCTGCCACTCCCAGTCCTGCGGCAGCGGCTGCGCGTCCAGCGGAATGGTTGGGACATCGTTCACATACTCTCCCTCGGACGCGCTGGACCGCCTGACCACGAAGGAAACGTTCCCCGCTTCGTCCAGAGAAAAAGGCAGTTCGTCCAGCGTAGTCCACCATGCGGTGTTGCCCTCTTTCAGGCTGTCGGGAGGCAGCAGCCCCCGCTCACAGGCGGCTTGCCGGTCCTGTTCATCCCGGCGCTTCACATCGCGGTACAGTGCTTCTTCCAGCGCAGCGGGGTCTGCCCCCATGCGCTGCAGCAGCTGGGTGGCGGTGAGCTGGCTCCCGCTTTCAAAGTCGAAGCACCAGCCATTGTGGAAGGGTGCATCCGTACCGCCGTAGCTGCTGCTGACCACAAGGCTTACGCAGTCGCCGTACCAGCTGGCGTTCCAGTTCATCTCAATGCAGATGTCCCACGATTCCGGGTCGGCTGCCTCCGGGCAGTCGGCGTACTCCTGCACATCGTATTCGTAGTATTGGGCGATCTCGGCGTTGATGCGGGCAGCGTCGGCGCTGTCGCTTTCCAGCCGGGGCAGATGGATGTTCAGCCGGATGGTGCCGCCGTTCTCTGCCTGCACCACCTTTTCAAGGGTGTACTGCTCGGTGATTGCCGCGGTGGCGTGCATGGAATCCGGCGGGGTCGATTTCAGCTCACGGCTGCTGTCCGGGCGGGCAGAGGCCGCGGCCCTTGCCCCGCAGCCTGCCAACAGCGCCGCCAGCAAAATTGCCGGTATCCAGCGGAACGCTTTGTGTTTCATTGTGGTTCTCCTGTGTTCTCAATGGTCGTGCCGGGGTCAATAATCCGGGCAGCGGGTCAGCTGCAGCTGGGTCTTTCCTTCGGCAAAGGGGTTTTGCCCGTCGATCATGGTCAAGGTCAGGGTCTCGTTGTACAGGTCGTACTTCACCGCTGCCACAAAGGTGATGCCCGGCATCCCGTCCGCCGTCTCGCTGGCAGAGACACCCAGCACCATGCCCTCCGGCACTACGCCCAGATAGTCGGCGTAGCCCTGATAGAAAACGCTGTTGTCCTGCACGCCCATCTGGACGGAACCATTGCTTTCCACGTCCATCCAGTCAAACTGGTCGTCCGACATGTCGTTGAAGGCACCGACAGTCTCCGAGGGGATCTCCTGCATGTTCCACTCTGCCGTCAGGGGAGCCAGCTCCAGCACAGAGCCATCCTTCTGCCGCAGAATTACCTCTTTGCCGCTGCGTTCCAGCGCCACGCCCTGATTTGCAATATAGATGGGGTCCTGACAGACCAGAGCGCTGCCGAACATGAGGCAGTGCAGCACATCTACGTACTCCACCACGCCGTCCCTGGTCAGCAGATAGACCACCGGGTGGAAGGATGCGCCCAGTTCTCCGATGCACAGGTCGATATACTCATTATAGATGCCAAGGATGGGGTAGGTATGATCCTGTTCCAGCCGGATGCCGTAATCCGCGTCCCATGCGGCGGTCTCCGGCGTGCGGCGCAGGGTGATGGTGCCCTGTGTTCCTTCCAGCTGCACCGAAGCGCTGCCGTAGGTATCGGTCAGCACCGTCTGCGGCTGCGGGTCAGCAGCCTGCAGCGGGATCTCCACATCCAGCTGCCGCCAGCCACACCCGGCGGTGGAGCTGCACCCGCCCCGGAGCACCAGCCGGTCCGGTTCCGGCAGCAGCAGGCACAGGTCATCCAGCTGGTTGTTTTCCAGCGTGTTCATCCGCATGCTTGCCAGATTGCCGTCGCTGAGCAGGCCCTCGTAGTAGCCGCCCTGCGCCATGCGCCGGTCAAAGGTCTGCATGGCCTCGCGCAGCATCTGCTGCTGCACGGCATCCGGGTCCAGACCCATGCGCTGCAGCATTTCAGCCATGGAGACCTGCTTGCCGGTGGCAAAATCGAAGCACCAGCCCCGGGAATACCCCGGGTCGGAGCCGCCGTCGTAGCGGAACATCACAAGGCTTACGCAGTCCCCGTACCAGTAGGCGTCCCAATTGATATAAGTATCCGGGTGCCACTCGTCCTGCTGGGGCTCGATCTCCGGGCTGTCCTCGTACTGTCGGAATTCTGCCGCATACATGGCGGCAAGCTCATCGTTGAGATAGGCTGCATCCGGGCTGTCGCATTCCAGCTGCGGCACATGGATGGTCAGCTTTTGGGTAATGTTGTAATCGTCCCGGATGGTCTTTTCCAGTGTGAACTGCTCGGTGATGCGGTCTTTTTGTGCCGTCTGCACCGCCGTGTCTGCGGCGCTTTGGGCAGCTGCACCGGAGCCTGCGGGAACGGCACTGTTCGATGCGCTGCCGCACCCAGCCAGCACCACCGCCGCCGCCAGCACCGCAGCGGCAAGGCGTTTGTGTTTCATGGTCGTTCTCCTGTGTTCTCAGCCGTAGCTGCGGGTCATCTGCAGCTGGGTCTCCCCCTCGGCAAAGGGGTTTTGCCCGGCGATCATGGTCAGGGTCAGGTTCTCGTTGTACAGGTCGTTCTTGAACGCCGCCACAAATTCGAGCTCCTCATCGGCAGCGATGCCCAGCACCATGCCCTCCGGCACCACGCCCAGATACGCGGCATCGCCCCGATAGATGCGGCTGTTGTCCTGCACGCCCAGCTGAACGCTGCCGTCGCTGCCCAGATCCAGCCAATTCCAGCCGGTTTCAGAGGTGTAGTTGTAGGAGCCGGTGACGGAATAGGGAATCTCCTGCGCGCTCCACTCTGCCGACAGGGGAGCCAGTTCCAGCACAGAGCCGTCCTTCCGGCGCAGGTCCACCTCGCTGCCGCAGAGTTCCAGCGCCACACCGTTGTTGGCAAAGTAGATGGGGTCCTGACAGATCATGGCATCCCCGAACATGAGGCAGCGCAGCACGTCTACATACTCCACCACGCCGTCTTTGGTCAGCAGATAGACCACCGGGCGGAAGAAGCCGTCCTCCTGCTCCCCGATGCACACATCCACATATTCATTGTAAGCGCCAAGGATGGGGTAGGTGCGCGTCTGTTCCACCCGGATGCCAATGTCGCCCCACTGATTGGTCTTTGGCGCGGGGCTCAGGGTGATGGTGCCCTGCGTTCCCTTCAGCTGCACCTGCACACCGTCGTAGGTATCGGTCAGCACCGGGGTATCGGCGGGGGCGGCGGAGGTCAGCGGGATCTCCACATCCAGCTGCTGCCAGCCCCAGTCGGTCTCGGAGCAGTACTTGCCCCGGAGCACCAGTTGATCCTGCTCCGGCAGCAGCAGACACAGGTTTTCCAGTTCATTGTATTCCAGCGTGCCCATCCGCATTTCCGACAGGTTCCCGCCGCTGCGCAGGCCCTCGTAATACGCGCCCTGCGCCATTTCCCGGTCAAAGGTCTGCATGGCCTGCCGCTGCACCTGCGCCTGTACTTCGTCCGGGTCCAGACCCATGTGCTGCAGCATCTCGGCTGTGGTGATCTGCCTGCCGGTGGCAAAATCGAAGCACCACCCGCTGTAATACCACGGGGCTTCGTCGTAATCGTGGCTGCGCATCACCAGACTGACGCAGTCGCCGTACCAGTAGGCGTCCCAGTTGATTTCGGTCTGTGAGCACTCTTCGCCCTGCGGCACCTCAGCGTCCGGGTAGCTTTCATAATCCATGTATTCTGCCGCATACATGGCAGCAAGTTCTTCGTTGAGAGCGGCGGCGTCCGGGCTGTCGCACACAAGCTGCGGCACATGGATGCTCAGCTTCATCACGCCGATCATCTCGCCCCGCACCGTCTTTTCAAGGCTCCACTGGTCGGTGATGCGCTCCTTTTGCTCCGTCTGCACCGCTGCGGCTGCGCCGCTTTGGGAAGCTGCGCCGGAGCCTGCGGGGGCCGCGGGAGCAGCTGCGCCGCCGCAGCCGGTCAGCAGCAGCGCCGCAGCCAGAACCACAGCAGCAAAACATTTGTGTTTCATGGCTGTCTCCTTTCACTTACAAAGCCCCGGGCACGTTGTGAGGCTTCCGTGCCCGGGGCAAACAGGGGGGCTTGTTATCTTATGGCTTGTTGTTCAGGAATACGATAGCGGTCATGTAGGTCTTGCCCTGAACCACCGGGAGATAAATGCTGATGAACTCTGCCTTGGTGCTATTAGAAGTTTTCAGCAGTTTTGCTACAAAAGTCCGAACGGCAGCATCCTCGCAAGAATACTCATCTTCCAGAGCCACCACCTTCTCGGTAGACGGTTCGGAGATGCCGGCAGCTCCTGCCAAACTGTCCTCGCCGCCATACTTTTTCAGTTTCTCCGCAAGCCCACCGCTTTCCCCTAAAACAATCCCAAAGTCACTGGATGTCAGCTTATGCGGTGTCTCGTTGACCTCTTCAAAAACACGTCCGTAGCACCTTATGGCACCCACCGCATCCTGATTGAGGATCAGCTGCTCATGGGCAACCTCATTTGCTTCGTACTTTTTCTTCCAGACCCTGTTGATGACTGCCAGCAGATCGGTTTCCTTGCCGGTGGGTGCTGCGGGAGGTGCGGGCGGTGCGGAGGGCCCGCCGCAGCCTGCCAGCGAGAGCGCCACAACGGCTGCGCCGGTAAGGGTGAGGAATTCGCGTCGGTTCATCTCTTTCATGGGGGGTGCTCCTTTCAATACAGTATATGATAGATTACGGTTCGGGATTTGCGGGAAGTCCGTGCATCTCTGCCCCGCTTCAGATCGGTGCAAAGTTTACCATTACCGCCACCGTATAGGTCTTGCCCTTAATGGTGGGGCAGTAGAGCCCGATCATCCACTGCTCGCGATGCGGACTCGCCAGTCCATGCCCGGCCAGACGCCGCACAAACTCCCTGACCTCGCTCTGATTACTAGGATACAGTTGCTTTAATTGCATACCGTCATGGGTGTAGTTAGAAACTCCCGCAGTCCCCCGATAGCTTCCGTTTCCATATTTGTTCCTGATTTCCTGTATCATTTCAGACTCACGGAGTTGGTACTCGTGGAATACATCATCAGGCAAGTTCCATTTGCGGAAATCCTCCTCGTCTACTTCAGGTTCATAGAGTTCAAAGGGGCTGGCTGTAAACTTTGCGAGGTCGGCAGCCTCCTGACAGTAGGCCACAGACTTGCAGATATCAAGTTTGGGATTGGGGACTACGTCTCTGTTGACTTCATACCAGACCTCGTTGATGGCTCTGAACAGGGCCAGCTCTTTGCTCTCAGAGGCCGGAGGTGCGGGAGGCACGGAGGGCCCGCCGCCGCAGCCTGCCAGCGAGAGCGCCACAACGGCTGCGCCGGAGAGGGTGAGGAATTCGCGTCGGTTCATCTCTTTCATGGGGGTGCTCCTTTCTGTTGGTCCCCCTGCTTTTTAGGGGGCTCTGGTTTGGGTGTTACGAAAATCAACTTTCCGCATGAAGGCTTCCCCCGGTCGGGGGAAGCTGTCACCGCAGGTGACTGATGAGGGTGCAGGACAGCAGCATTTTGCCCTGAATACCCCTCATCCGGCGCTACGCGCCACCTTCCCCCCAAGGGGTGAAGGCTTTTGCTCCGGGTCAAGCTGCAAAAATTGATTTCCGTAGTCGGGTATTCTCTGCACTTGCAGTCCGCTCCATCTTATGCTATCCTTATGAATAGAATCCGCAGATGCCTGTTGACACGTTTTGTGCACAGTGACAGGCTTTCTGCACCGGCGCAGGACTTTTTCTGGTTGTACTGTACCATACCCGGGAAAAAATTGCCCCCTCAGAAAAACCGTTTTTGGGGGGCAATTCCAAAAAAATTTTTGGGGGTTTGGGGCTTTCCCCTCAAAAAATCCCCCCAAAAAGCCCAAAATTGGGGGGATTTTGGGGGCTTTTCCCACCAAAACAGGCAGCTGCAGCCCTGCCTGTGCCGGTTTCCCCCTCTGGCTGCAATGTGCGGAAAGGAGTCATGAAAAATGGAACGAAGGACATTTTTAAAGCTTGCGGCGCTCGTCCCCGGTCTGGCACTTGCGGGCTGCGGCGGCAGCAAGACCCTGCTCTCGCCCAAGGACCCCACCATGCTCAGCATCTGGCATGTGTACGGCGAACAGGCCGACTCGCCCATGAACCGCCTGCTGACCGAGTTCAACGACACGGTGGGCAGAGAGAAGGGCATTCTGCTCAACGTGACCAACATGACCAACAGCGCCGCCATCGGCGGCCAGCTGCAGGATGCCAAGGCCGGCAAGCCCGGCGCGCTGGACCTGCCGGACCTGTTCTCGGCCCACCCCGCGGACGCCAGCGCTCTGGGCATTGAGAACCTTGTGGACTGGAACGACTGGTTCACCGCCGAGGACATGGCGGCCTATGTGCCCGGCTTTGTGCAGGACGGCATCATTGACGGGAAGCAGGTGGTGTTCCCGGTGTCCAAATCCACCCAGCTCATCTTTTTGAACGGCTCCCAGTACGCCCGGTTTGCGGCGGACACCGGGGCGCAGCTTTCCACCCTTGCCACATGGGACGGCTTTTTTGAAATGGCGGGTGCCTACCGGCAGTGGTCGCAGGGCAAGCCCTTCTGTGCGCTGGACTACCCCCTGCGTCTGGTGGAGCTGAACGCGCTGGAGCAGGGCAGCGCAGAGCTGTACAAGGGCAGCTGGTACGATCTGACCAACGAGACCTTCCGCGCTTCGTGGATGGAGTTTGCCCGGGCGCTGGTGCAGGGCGATATTCTAATCTCGGACCTGTACTCCAACACGCAGGTGATGACCGGCGAAACGCTGGCGGGCCTTGGCAGCTCTGCGGCCATCCTTTATTACAATGATTTCGTCACCTACCCGGACAACACCACCGAGCCCACCGACCTGCTGCTGGCTCCCCTGCCCCACGCCGCAGGCACCGCCACGCCCCTGATGCCGCAGGCCGGTGTGGGCCTGTGCGCCTTCAAGACCACCGACCAGAAAGCCGAAGCCGCCGCCGTGTTCCTGCGCTGGCTCACCGAACAGCAGCGCAATCTGGAATTTGCCGCCGATACCGGCTACATGCCGGTGTCCAGCGCCGCCTTTGACGCCATTGCGGACTATCCCTTTGAGCAGCAGAGCTATCAGCGGCTGTACGACGTTTACAACGAAATGCGCATCCAGAACACCCCCCTGTCCGAACCGGGCATCGTGGGATACCACGCCAAGGCCAAGGCCTTGTACGACAGCCTGCGCCAGCGCCAGAAGGACTACCCCCAGCGCCTTGCGGACGGCGAAACGCTGGAAGCCCTTACCGAAGAGACATGGCAGCTGCTGTGTGACAATGCCTGAGCCTGCCGCTCAGCCGGAAAGGAGGGACTTTGATGCACTTTGTTGACCGGCACCGTGAAAAGATCCGCCAAAGCCCCATGAGCAGTCGGCTGCTGTGGGCCTGCCTGCTGCTGGTGGTGCTGCTGGTGTTGACCTTTGGTGCGGCGCTGTTCCTGTTTGCCAGCCTGCACAACACCAAAAAGGACATCAGCCGCAGTCTGCAGATCCAGTTTTCGGTGTTCCAGAACGATATGGAGCGCTATTTTGAACAGCTGGCGGTCATGGGCGTGAACCTGTCCGAGGACATGAGCGCAGAGGTGGACAAGGAGCTTGCCCTGCGGCAGATGTCCTTTGCCCAGCTGAACGACTCTCCCGAGGTGCTGAACGCGCTGGAGGAGGAAATGATCGAGCCGCTGTGCCGCCGTCTGCGCCAGACCGGCTGTTCCGGCGCTTTTGTGCTGCTGGATGCCACTGTCAACACCCGCATGGAGGGGGCAGAGCATTCCCGCGCCGGGCTGTATGTGCAGAAAAGCGGTGCCGACACCCCCACCGTGCCCCTGCTGCTGTACCGGGGCAGTGCGGAGGTGGGCAAGGACCACAGCGTGATGCCCCACCGCAAGTGGCGCATGGAGTTCCAGACCGACCAGTTCCCGGACTACGACCGCTGGATGACCCCCGGCAGCGCCCCGCTGTACCAGTCCTATACGCTGACCGAGCGGTTCGAGCTGCCCGGCACCTCAGAGGAGGTGCAGCTGTTTTTGCTGCCCCTGCGGGGGCGGGACGGCACGATGTACGGGCTGTGCGGCTTTGAGATCAGCGAGAGCTACTTCAAGCAGAACTTTGCCCAGCCCACCGGCTTTGACCGGCTGAGCTGCCTGCTGGCCCCCGCGGGGGACGGCCTTGCCGCCGATGCCGCCCTCAGCAGCGGCACCACCGGCGGCTACTACCATGCCCCCCGGAACACGCTGGTGCTGCGCAGCATGGGCGGCGGGCTGACCCAGTTGACCGGCCCCGACAGCGACTATGCGGGCATCTCCCAGCTGTGCCGCCTGAGCGAGAGCCAGTCCTACCGGCTGGCGGTGTGCATCCCCATGGCAGACTACCGGAGACTGGTCTTTTCCGGCAATCTGCAGATGCTGCTCATCGGCCTGTTTATCGCCTTTTTCGTGGTGTTCTGCTGCATGAACTTCCACCGGCGCATCCTCTCGCCGGCGTTCCGGCAGTTCGAGGAGGACCGGCGGGAGTCCCGGCGGCGGATGGACGAGCTGCAGCTGGAACGCCAGCAGATGCAGACCGAGCTGTCCCGGCTGGCGGACGTGTGCCGCAACGAGTCGGTGCCCGATGCCTTCCAGACCTTTGTGGCGGGCATTCCCACCCTGACCAAGACCGAACGCCGCATCTTTGACGGCTACGCCGCCGGGCTGCGCACCCGGGAGATCGCGCAGCAGCTGGACATCAAGGACAGCACCCTGCGCTTCCACAACAAGAACATCTACGACAAACTGGGTGTCAGCTCCCTCAAGCAGCTGCAGCAGTTCGTGGCGATCCTGAACTCCGGCAGCGGCACCACTCCGGACGAAAACGCCCCGCCGAAAGGCCGCTGAACGGAATGCTCCCGCACCGCTATCCCAAACACCTTTACTTGAAATAGGCCTGAAATGGTGGCAGAGTTGAGAAAAACAGGAGGAAGCAGTATGTGGTTTGTTTTTGCGTTGGGGTCAGCGGTATTTGCCGCATTGACTTCTATTCTTGCGAAGATCGGCATTGACGGAGTAAATTCCACGCTTGCCACGGCCATTCGCACTGCAGTTGTGCTCCTGATGAGCTGGGGCATGGTGTTTCTGACGGGAACACAGACCGGCATTGGGGATATTTCTCACAAAAGCTGGCTGTTCCTGATCCTATCCGGCCTTGCCACGGGTGCAAGCTGGCTGTGCTACTATCACGCGCTGCAGATCGGTGCAGCGTCCAAGGTGGTTCCTATCGATAAATTGAGCGTGGTCATCACGCTGGCACTGGCATTTTTCATCCTGCATGAGCCGTTCACGGCCAAAAGTCTGATCGGCTGTGCGCTCATTGCTGCAGGAACCTTGTTTATGGTATTATAAAAGCAGGAAATGGCGGTGACACGTTGCGTGGTGCTGCAGCCTGCAGATCGAGCGCTTTCGTCTGATATAACTATTATTTTTGAACAAATACCTTGACATCTTGTGCGGACTGCGTTATTATAAAGACAATAAAAGTTTGTTCAGAGAATCGAGCAGAACAAACAAGAGGGAAACCAAAAACCCTTTTGTTTGCTCTGCTCTTTTTCTTCTGTTCGGAAAACAGAGCGATCAGGAGGTATTTATGCTGGATGTAGCGATCATCGGCTGCGGCGTCATCGGCGCAGCAAGTGCCTACGAGCTGTCACACTACCGGCTGCAGACCGCGGTCTTTGAGGCGGAAAACGATGTGGCAGACTGCACCACCAAGGCCAACAGTGCTATTCTGCACGCCGGATACGATCCCGAGCCGGGCACCCAGATGGCACGGCTCAATGTGGAGGGCTCTGCACTGGCCAAGGAGATCTGTGCCCGTCTGGATGTGCCGTACCGTCAGTGCGGCAGTCTGGTGCTGGCCCTCAGCCCGGAGGAGCTGCCCCACCTGCAGAAACTGTATGAGAACGGCATCGCCAACGGCGTGCCGG
>OJSD01001615.1_pt1 | contig 25185 bp, 20 predicted proteins | sample 1599391 | NCBI WGS metagenome assembly OJSD01 (sample SAMN04168656, study PRJEB22393) | human gut metagenome | biome: human gut microbiome; feature: stool | host: Homo sapiens | collected 2014-03-17 | reverse complement strand
CTACGCTGCTTACGCAGCTATTCGAGCATTGCACTGATGAGGCGGCAAATTCTTGCTTGTAATTTTTTACCATATGAAAGGGGGAGTGTATATGGAATATAAATTTTATTATGATGAATCCGAACATAGCAGAAAAATTAATTACCAAACAATAACAGCATCAAATTTTTATGATAATTTTGTTACCGTTATTGTGGGATGGGATTCTGCTAGAGAATGTCAGATAAAAGAAATGTATGAAGCGTTTGAGGCAAAATACAAGGATAGAGCATCTCATGGGGAACTAAAAAGTACAACAATTAAACAGAATCAGTTTAAATATGGTTTTTCTTCGTTAAATAAGCAGAACGTTCAATTATTGGAAGATTTTCTTTCTGTGTTTACGGAAGACATACATGTATACTTTTCCGTAATTAGTAAGGTTGAATACATAGTAAGGCAAATTTTGGAAGAATACGAAGACATTCCATTCATATATATACAAGCAATGGAATATTCTCTGACAAAAGCTATTTTAGCATATAAACCGGAGAATGTACTGAAAAGTATATATGAACAAGAATCTTCTGAGCGTATTGTAAAAGAAATAATAAAATTTCTTAATGAAAGAATAGACTATGATATGGGAAATATTGAACTTAAAGAAAGAGAAATCAGCACTTTTAAACAACTTATATTTCTTTTGAATTCAGTACAGAAAGTAAAACAAGTTGAATGGAATTATGAAATACCGTTTGTTGGCTTTCAATTGTTCTTGGAAGAAAAAAATATTGAAAATTATACGATGATTTTAGATAAAGAGGGCGATTGTCAAAATACATTAAAGGCGGCAGAAAAAATAAACATAAAAAATATATCAGAGGGAGATTCTAAGGATTATTTTGGAATTAGGATGTCGGACATGCTGGTTGGTCTGATTACTAAAATGATGAAGTCCTTGAGCGACGCTCTTCGTACAGATTCGACAACTGAAAAACCTGTAAAAAAATTATTAGGTGAGCAATGGTTTGTATTGAATGAAAAACAACTTAGTTTATATAAGAAAATGTATTATATAATTCTGAAATTAAATGATGCATGGTATAAATCATTTGCAGGGATATATGCAGATGATTTGATAGCATTTATTGGTTTATTGGAATATATGAATCAATATGATTGCGTAGAGGATATGAAAAAACAGGATGAGAAGATGCAATCGGAGTATTTTAATACATGTGTTTGTCAAAGGTTAGATAATCATTTTAGAAATATAGCAGGTGAAGTATCGCTTGATCAGATATTGGGAGATGAAGAAGATACTTTTTGATATATAAACTTTGATAAATGCATTATTTTACATAAGATAAAACTTGGGATAAGGAGAAGGAATTATGTCAGGATTTTATACAGAAGCAGACTATGAAAACTCGGTTATTGAGTTATTTGAAAACATGGGCTACCGACATGTGTATGCGCCAGATTTAGATCGAGATTTCAGAAGTCCATTATATGAGGATGAGTTGGAAGAGGCGATTCATCGTTTGAATCCCAATATGCCGGAGGATGCGATTGAGGATGCCCTATATAAGATAAAAAACTTTGAAAATGCGGAGTTGGTTCAGAAAAATGCTCTTTTTATGGACTATCTTCAGCATGGAATCGAAGTGCGCTATTTTGTAGGCAATGAAGAGCGTTCTGATCTGGTATATCTGGTAGACTATAAGAATCCTGATAGAAATTCCTTTGTTATAGCTAATCAATGGAGCTTTACTGAAAATAGTACAAAGCGTCCAGATATTTTATTGTTTTTAAATGGACTCCCAGTTGTGCTTATGGAATTGAAATCTCCATCGAGAGAGGAAACAGATGCTTCGGAGGCATATACTCAGATTCGAAATTATATGCATGAAATTCCATCAATGTTTATCTACAATTGTATTTGTGTTATGAGTGACCAGTTGACCTCTAAGGCAGGTACAATTACATCTGGTGAAGATCGTTTTATGGAATGGAAAACAAAAGACGGAAATTATGAAAATACACAGCACGCGCAATTTGATACCTTTTTTGAAGGGATGTTTATGAAAGAACGCTTGCTGGATATTATCAAGAATTTTATCTGTTTTTCAAATGAAGGAATCAAGCAAGCTAAAATATTGGCAGGATATCATCAGTATTTTGCAGTTAGAAAAGCCATCGAATCTACAAAAAAAGCAACAACAACAGATGGAAAAGGTGGAGTATTCTGGCATACACAGGGAAGTGGCAAGTCTCTTTCCATGGTTTTCTATGCACATCTTTTGCAGGAAGCATTGGATAGCCCGACAATTGTTGTGATAACAGATCGAAATGACTTAGATGATCAGCTTTATGGTCAATTTACAAAATGCAAGGATTTTTTACGTCAAGATCCGATTCATGCGGATAAGAGAAAACTATCAGAGCAGGATAAGGAAAGAAATACACATTTGAGAAAAGGTGAGAAGCCGCTTATCGGATTGATGGATTGGTTAAATGGAAGAAAAGCAAATGGTATCATATTTACGACAATGCAAAAATTCCAGGAATCGTTTGAATGCCTTTCTGAACGCAGAAATATTATTGTGATGGCAGATGAAGCTCATAGAGGACAATATGGCCTGAAAGAGAAAGTGGATGCAAAAACTGGTGTAATTAAAATAGGAACAGCGCGTGTTATTCGAAATGCATTGCCAAATGCAACTTATATTGGTTTTACTGGAACACCGATTTCCATGAAGGATCGCAATACAAGAGAGGTGTTTGGTGACTACATAGATACATATGATATGACGCAAGCTGTAGAAGACGGTGCAACACGACCGGTTTATTATGAAAGTCGTATTATTAACCTTAAATTGGATGATGCAACTTTAAAGCTGATTGATCAAGAATATGATCTGATGGCCAATAACGCAGATCCAGAGGTAATAGAAAAAAGTAAAAAAGAGCTTGGCCAGATGGAGGCAATTCTTGGAAATGAGAAGACGATTAATTCGCTTGTGGATGATATATTGAACCATTACGAGAATTATCGAGAAAATTTACTTACCGGCAAGGCAATGATTGTTGCATATTCGCGATCAATTGCAATGAAAATATATGAGCGCATTTTGCATGAGCGTCCTTCTTGGACAGAGAAGGTTGCAATTGTAATGACGGGAAGTAATAAGGATCCAGAGGAGTGGAATAAAGTTATCGGAAATAAGCATCACAGAGATGAACTAGCAAAGGAATTTAAAGATAATGATAGTCCACTTAAGATTGCAATTGTAGTTGATATGTGGCTCACAGGATTTGATATTCCTTCTTTGGCGACCATGTACGTTTATAAACCGATGCAGGGATATAATCTAATGCAGGCAATCGCAAGAGTAAACCGCGTTTTTGGCGATAAGGAAGGAGGACTGATTATTGATTATGTGGGAATTGCAGCAGCGTTAAAACAGGCCATGAATGAGTATACAGCGAGGGATAGGAAAAACTATGGCGATACTGATATTGCGAAGGTAGCATATCCAAAGTTCCTTGAAAAGCTTTCTGTATGTCGAGATCTGTTTTATGGATACGATTATTCGAAGTTTATGGACGGCACAAATTTAGAGCGATCCAAAACAATTAGCGGTGGCGTTAATTTTATTGTTGCGGTTGATAAGATTGATGACAGAGACACTTTTTTGAAAGAAAGTATGATGCTGAAGCAGGCGTTGTCACTTTGCTCATCTTTAGCGGACAGAGAATTGCGTATGGAGGCGGCTTTTTTTGAATCAGTTCGAGTGCTTGTTACACGGCTTATCAATAAGGGAGTCGGAAGAAAGATTTCGCTTCCAGAGATGAATGCTAGAATTAATGAGCTTTTAAAATCGAGTATTCGTAGTGAAGGTGTCATTAATCTGTTTTCTGATATAAATGAAGAGTTTTCTCTTTTTGATCCGAAGTTTTTAGAGGAAATTTCGAAAATGAGAGAGAAAAATTTAGCAGTCGAATTATTAAGAAAGCTAATTGCAGAGCAGGTACAAATTTATCGAAGAACTAATGTTGTAAAATCACAAAAATTCAGTGAGATTATTCAGCGAGTCATGAATGCATATTTAAATGGAATGCTGACAAACGAGCAGGTGATAGAAGAACTTTTAAATATGGCAAAACAGATCAATGCGGCTCATCAAGAAGGAAATAAGATGGGACTTACAGCTGAAGAATTGGCATTTTATGATGCGCTGACAAAACCGCAGGCGATAAAAGATATTTATGAAAATAAAGAATTGATCGCGTTAACAAAAGAACTCACTGAGGCATTGCGCAAAAATAAACAGATTGATTGGCAGAAACGAGAATCAGCAAGAGCAAAGATGAGAATGATGATAAAGCGACTGTTAAAGAAGCATAGATATCCACCAGAAGGGCGGGAAGATGCAATCCAGATTGTAATGACACAATGTGAATTGTGGACTGACAACAATGATATGGGAGAATCTGCGTAAAGTTTTTTGTGCATTTTAAATTTGGTGATATAATAGTGTTGATGATTTTAGGTTTAGGATAGGAGGACCCTTATGAAAAAATTTCGTTTTGCCATTTTGGGGGCAGGTCATATTGCAAGGCAGTTTTGTGATGCTGTATCGCGAATTGATGGATGCGAGGTATGTGCAGTTGCCAGTAAAAGTCTTGCGCGAGCAGAAAATTTTGCAAAAGAGAATGGTGTTGAAAGCTATTATGATGATTACGAGACACTATTGGAGAAGGAAAGACCAGATTGTGCCTATATTGCAGTGACAACAAATGATCATTATCGCTTGAGTGTGCTCTGCGTAAATCACAGCGTACCGGTTTTGTGTGAGAAAGCGATGTTTCAAAATTCAGAGGAAGCGAAAAACTTGTATACGCTAGCGAGTGAGAAAAAGATTTTTGTCATGGAAGCTTTGTGGAGTCGGTATCTTCCTGCTGTGCAACAGGCAAAAAGATGGGTGGAACAAGAAAAGATCGGAACGCCAACTGTTTTGCAGTGTAATATTGGATTTGTAGCGCCAGATGACAAAGAAAATCGGTATTTTAATCCAAAGTTGGGAGGTGGCGCGACAAAGGATATCACGGTCTATGCATATGAAATCACGACGTTTATTTTAAATCAAGCAGTTAAAAATATATCCGTGTCGGCAACTTGGAGCGATACCGGTGTCGATGTTACAGACCATGTTGCCATTTGCTTTGAAGATACATTTGCTGATTTGCTGACAAGCTTTGTTGCACAGTTAGAGGAGCAGATGGTAATTTATGGCCGATTTGGAAGAATCGTTCTTCCACATCCTCACTATGCATCAGAGGCATATTTGTATGGAAATGATGGGGAATTAAAAGAGCATTTTGTAGATCAAGAAACGAAAAATGGTTTCGTCTATGAGATTCAAGATGCAATTCGCTGTATTCAAGCTGGAAAATTGGAAAGTGATGTTGTGCCGTGGAAGGATACACTGGCATGTGCAAAGTTGTTTGACAAGATCAATGCGTCTTGCGATGAAAAAGCATTGAAAACGATCGAAGATATTGAAGCAGTGCCAGAGGAAACAAGAGCGGAATTATGAAAATGAATATCTGGAATCCGTGGCATGGATGTAACAAATACAGCGAAGGCTGTGATCACTGTTATATGTACTACTTAGATGCACAGAGGGATCAAGATGGAAGTTCGATATATAAAACCAAAACGAATTTTAATCTTCCCTTAAAGAAAACACGTCAGGGAATCTACAAAATACCGTATGGAACAATGCTGCATGTATGCATGACGTCTGATTTTTTTCTGGAAGAAGCAGATGTCTGGCGTGATGAAATATGGGATATGATTCGGATTCGTTCGGATGTTTCTTTTTGGATTCAGACCAAAAGAGCTGGGCGAATCCAGCAGTGTCTTCCGTTCGATTGGAATGATGGCTGGGAGAATGTAATACTTTGTGTCACGACGGAAAATCAAAAAAGAGCCGATGAAAGATTGCCGATATTACTTGATATTCCTGCAAAACACAAGGCTTTTATGGTTGCACCGATTTTATCTGAGGTGCATGTTGAATCTTATCTTGCAACAAAGCAATTTGAACAAGTTCTTTGTGATGGAGAAAACTATGACGGAAATCGTCCCTGCCGATATGAGTGGGTAAAATCGCTACATGATCAGTGTGAAAAGGAAAATGTTCGATTTGACTTTATCGGAACAGGCAATGTATTTGTTAAAGATGGAAAAGTTTATCGTATACCGAAAGCATACCAAAGTGTACAGGCAAAGCGTTCTGGTTTGTCGTATCCGTTTGGAGAGACCGATGTTCCAATACAGCCGCGATGCAAAACTTGTAAAAGAAGATATAGTTGTAATGGATGCCATTGGTGTGGAAAATGTGGAGGAAAATGAAAAGTATAGTATCCAATCATTAGAATCCAGGATGAGAATGAAACAAGGTTGTAAGGGTAACAAATATCCTTACAACCTTGAGTTTTTGTATTTAATTAGACTGAACTTTTTGAAGCAGAGCTTCTTGCAAAATCTGAGAGAAATTTAACCCCATTGAGCACGCTGCTTCATTCAGCCATTTAGGAATTGTTAATGTCTTTTTTACAGCTCACGTGTGCCAAGCAGAAGCCTAATATTTTTTACTAAAGTTCTCAAAACTATTAAATAATAGTAGCTACCTTAAATTCTATGAGATATATAAAAAACGAATTTCACTAGAATTATAAAAACGAATTAACATTATGAAAGATTAATATATTGACACTCCCCTCTTTTTTGTTTTTTGAAATCAAATTGGTATGGTCCATACCAGAACTGCTTGGCAGTCGAATCTGGCAAAAATTTTAGGAGGTTTTATAAAAAAAACGTATCTTTGACAGGAGAATCTATTTTGAGAAGGCTTATGCGATTTGCAGTTCCAATTTTTTTATAGCTACTGATGCAGGCATTGTATGGTGGTATTGATCTGTTGGTTGCAGGGCTTTATCGGGGCCTATTTGGTATAGCTTCCTATTGTCCTGCCGATGAGTCATATATCAGGATTGACGCTGTTTCAGATTGGTCTTGGAACACCTGCTTCAAATAATTTTGTGTGTTGGATATTTTTTCTGGTTGGGCAGAAAGAAAAAATAGAAAATTTACATATTTCCCTAAGAAAAATCAAATGACAAAGGAAAGTATCCATGGTACACTGAAACCAATATTATTTAGGAGGATTTAAATTTATCATGGAAATGATCACGACAAAATCCGACAACTTCGGCAAGCTGTCAATCAGCGAAAATAGACGCTATTTAATGGAGGGAGACAAGCCATTTTTCTGGCTGGGCGATACGGCTTGGCTGATGTTTTTGAAATTAGACGAGGACGAGATTTATACTTATCTGAGAAACCGTAAAGAAAAAGGCTACAACGTGATTCAGACGGTACTAATTCAGTCTCCACAAGATGTAGAATCTTCTCAGGCTCCTGGAAGAAAAGATGTGAAAAAATCAGAGTACTGGGAATTTGTTGATCGCGTTTTGAATATGGCCGAGCAGATGGGACTATATATTGGTTTGCTTCCTGCCTGGGGATCTCTGGTTAAATCCAATATATTAAATATGGAAACAATGCGAACCTATGCGAATTTCTTAGGAAAACGCTATCAAAATCGCAAAAACTTGATTTGGATTTTGGGAGGAGATGTGCGAGGTGATGCAGGCTATGATGTGTTCTGTCTGGAAGGTGAGATTTTAAAGTGGTATAATCCAGAGAGAATTATCGCATATCATCCGTTTGGACGCACATCATCTTCTCTGTGGTTTCACAATGAGCCGTGGCTTGATATGAATCTGTTTCAGTCAGGACATAGAAGATATGATCAGGCTTCTCTTGGCGAGTGGGACGATAATGCCGAGAAGGAAACCTTCTTTGGAGAGGACAATTGGAAATATGTGGATAGAGATCTTTCATATGACATTGTAAAACCAACTCTTGATGCAGAGCCTTCCTATGAGGGCATTCCACAGGGACTCCATAATCCGAGAAATCCATACTGGGAGGAGTGGGATGTCCGTCGCTATGCCTATTGGTCTGTGTTTGCTGGAGCGGCAGGACATACCTATGGAAGCAACTCAATCATGCAGTTTTACGATGATGTCAGTAAACCGGGTGCCTATGGTGTGCGTGAACTTTGGCAGGATGCAATGCACCATCCAGGCTGTGCACAGCTTAAATATTTGAAAGATTTGATGGAGAGTGTGGATTTCATCAATGGAAAAGCTGATGACAGTCTGCTTTTGTTTGGTCAGAAGGAACGCTACCATCGAATTGCTGTGTTTGCAGGCGAGGATTATATTCTCTGCTATGATTACATGGGAGATGAATTTTTGTTGGATCTTCGACGCTTCCAAAATATGGAGCTTGATGCATGGTGGATGGATCCGAGAAATAATAGTCTGAGCTATATTACGACGATCAAGGAACAAGAAAAATGGCTTGCCAGCCCGGTTGCAAGAAAAGAGAAAGCAAATGATTGGGTGTTGATTTTGAAAAAAGGCAGAGTCACGATAAAGATATGATAAAATAATCGAGAGGAAAAATTATGGAGAAGCAAATTGAAATCAGAAGAGCTGAAGAAAAAGATATCAAAAAAGTAATGGATCTGTTGTCACAGGTTCTTGAAATTCACGCAAAAATAAGACCAGATGTTTTTGTGAGTGGAACAACAAAATATACAGATGCAGAACTGTTACAGATGTTTGAGGATGATCAAAATCCAGTATATGTAGCAGTGGATGAAAAAGATCAAGTGGTAGGATATGCATTTTGCAAATTAAGACAGCAGCCATTTTCAAACAATATGGTGCAGTTTACCTCACTATTTATCGATGATTTATGTGTGGACACAACGATTCGAGGAAAGCATATCGGTCAGAAGCTGTTTAAACATGTAAAAAAAGAGGCGGTGAGACTCGGTTGCTATGAAGTTACTTTAAATGTTTGGGAAGGAAACGATTCAGCAAAAGCATTTTATGAAAAAATGGGACTGAAGCCAAAAGAAACACAGATGGAATACATAATCAAAGACCAGGGGGACAGGACGGTGGCTGATAATGTCCCCACTGGCAAGTAAGAAACTTATAAATCCATTCCACAAGCTGTTTCTTTCTCGACAAGATTTGCAATATTCAAGTCCGATAAAGCCTACGTCAGCTGTGTTGGCTTTGCACCCGGAGAAAGAATCAATTACTATCTTCATAAAAATTCTTTCTGAATATATTTATTTTTTTTGATAAACCGGGTAATGATGGTACTCAAGGCATTCTGTTGCTTTTTCGCAGGAAGCCTGATCATGGAACTCAATCTTGATTGTACCAGCCATATGTTCACGGTTATGGTTAATTCCGATATTTTTAATGCTGACATTTTCAAAGGCAAGCAAAGTGGCAATGACAGAGATAGCACCTGGCTGGTCAGGAATATCGCAAAAGATGGCATATTCAGGATTCATTGTTGCACTGCCGCGCTTATTGCTGATGGAGCTGCGGTATGTACCAGATTGCTCAAAAATATCGTAAATGTCTTTATGATTGTCTGTTTTTAGATCGGTTATTGTCTGGTCAATTGCCTTTTTGTAATCCTCTAATAAGGAAATGATATTGTCCTTATTTGTAAAAAGAATTTGCTCCCACATAACAGGAGAAGAAGATGCAATTCTTGTGATGTCCTTAAAACCGCCTGCAGCAATCTTTTTCATTGTCCCGTCAGGAAAATCAGACTGAGCAACAAGATTTACTAAAGATGATGCAATAACGTGCGGTACATGACTGATTGCTGCAACTGCATAGTCATGATTTTTATAGTCAAGTACAAGCGGAATAGCTGCCTGATCAGCGGCAAATTGAATCATTGTGTCGAGCTGATCTTTCGTTGTTTTTGAAGTCGGCGTGATTACATAATATGCATTCTCCAAAAGAGAAGCCTTTGAGCATGCATATCCAGTGCGCTCAGAGCCTGCCATTGGATGTCCGCCGACAAAGCAGTCCTCCATGTCAAGTGCGATTACCGTCTCGTGAATAGCTGTTTTTGTACTGCCAACATCAGTCACAATGCAGCCAGGCTTTATAAATGGCCGAATAGCCTTTAAATACGATTCATTAAAAGAAACGGGAGTGCAAAGGATGATCATGTCACATGCGCGAAGTGTCTCATCTACACCATCTAAAATTATGTCAACAATGCCGTCAGCCTTTGCCTCTTCAAGCGTGCTGCGTGTTCTCATATAAGCCATAATTATGGTATCAGGGTGAACCTGCTTTATTCTGCGGGCGATTGAACCGCCAATCAGTCCAAGCCCGATAAATCCTATTGTCTTAAGCTTCATAATTTTGCCTTTCCGTGCTCTGGCAGTATAGGAAAACCAGAGTGTCTGAACGTATTGTAGCGAAAGTGGAGGGGAAAGTCAAGCTTTTTCACTTTAAAGCGCGAATATAGTTCCAACGACGAAATCATTGCACCGAATGGCTTTCGTAACATGAATTGTAATAAAAACCATATCAAAAATGTGAAAAAATAGTTGCAATTATTTGAAATATTTTATATAATATATCTATCAGATTTCAAGAGGTCTCGAAATTGTATACTGCAAAAGAGACAAAATAAACTTGGAAAGCAAAGAAAGATTGGAGGACGTGACTTATGAAGGTTTATGAAACTGGAAACATCCGCAACGTTGTAGTAATGGGACATGGCGGATGTGGTAAGACAACACTTGTTGAGGCTATTGCCTACCAGACCGGTATTACAGCTAGGATGGGAAAGGTGACGGACGGAAACACCATCAGCGATTATGATAAGGAAGAGCAGAAGCGTCAGTTTTCCATTTCGACCAGCGTAGTTCCGGTCGAGTTCGAGGACATCAAGATCAATTTCTTAGATACACCTGGATATTTTGACTTCGTAGGAGAAGTAGAGGAGGCTTGCCACGCAGCAGGTGCCGCTGTTATCGTGATCAACGGCAAATCTGGCGTAGAGGTTGGTACATTAAAGGCATGGGAGCTTTGCGAAAAGTATAAGCTGCCGAGACTGTTTTTTGTAACGGGCATGGATGATGATCAGGCCAGCTATCGCAAGATCGTTCTTGAGTTAAATGATCGTTTTGGACGTAAGGTAGCACCGTTCCATGTGCCGATCCGTGAGAATGAAAAGTTCGTCGGCTTTGTAAATGTTGTAAAGATGAAGGGCCGCCGTTTTATCAATGATACAAGTGAATATGAAGAGTGCGATATTCCTGATTATATGGATAAGCACTTAAACATCAGCCGTGATGCACTTGTTGAGGCTGTTGCTGATACAAGCGAGGAGCTGATGGAGCGTTATTTTGCAGGTGAAGAGTTTACTTATGAGGAAGTTTCTACTGCACTTAGAACTCACGTTATGGACTGTCAGATCGTTCCTGTATTAGTTGGATCAGGTATTCATAATCAGGGTACCAGTATGCTGATGAACGTAATTAAGAAATATTTCCCATCACCTGAATATACAATAAACCATGGAAAGGAAACATCTACTGGAGAGCTTGTAATGGTAAAGTGTGATCAGAACAAGCATCTGTCTGCAAAGGTATTTAAGACTGTAGTAGATCCGTTTATCGGAAAGTATTCCTTAATTAAAGTTGTAACAGGTACATTAAAGGCCGGTGATGGCATTTATAATGTAAATAAGGGAACAGAAGATCGTGCGTCTAAGCTGTATTTGCTTCGCGGCAAAGAAACCATTGAGGTTCCAGAGCTTCGCGCAGGAGATATTGGTGCACTGGCAAAGATCGAAAAGATCTCCACAGGTGATACCATTTCTACAAAGGGTGCAACACTTATTTATGATGGACCGCAGGTAAGTAAGCCATATACATGCAAGGCATACCGTGCAAAGAATAAGTCAGATGAAGATAAGATCAATGGTGCACTTGCACGTATGGTAGAGGAAGATCAGACACTTCGTCTTGAGAACGATGTAGAAAATCACCAGACACTGATTTATGGCATCGGTGATCAGCAGCTTGATGTTGTTGCAAGCCGTATTCTGAATCGTTATAAGGTTGAGATCGAGCTGTATCGCCCGAAGGTAGCATACCGCGAGACACTTAGAAAGAAAGTTCAGGTACAGGGTAAGTATAAGAAGCAGACAGGCGGAAGCGGACAGTACGGCGATGTTCATATGGTATTTGAGCCATCAGGTGATCTTGATACACCATATGTATTCGAAGAGAAGGTAGTAGGAGGCGCTGTTCCGAAGAACTACTTCCCGGCAGTTGAAAAGGGTATTCAGGAGTCTGTATTAAAGGGTACACTCGCAGGTTATCCAGTAGTTGGCTTAAAAGCAACACTTGTTGATGGTTCTTATCATCCGGTAGACTCTTCAGAGCTTGCATTCAAGATGGCTGCAATTCTTGCTTACAAGAAGGGCTTTGCAGAGGCAAATCCAACGATCTTAGAGCCAATCGTATCAGTTTCTATCACCGTTCCGGATGAACTTGTCGGTGATGTTATGGGTGACTTAAATAAGCGCCGCGGCAGAGTACTTGGCATGGATCACGTAGCAGGCGGCAAGCAGATGGTAACAGCAGATGTGCCAATGGCAGAGATGTATGGTTACTCCACCGATCTTCGTGCAATGTCAGGTGGTATGGGCGAGTTCTCCTACGAGTTTGCAAGATACGAGCAGGCACCTCAGGATGTCCAGAAGAAGATTATTGAGGCAGCTGAGAAGGAAGAACAATAATGTTACAGTTTACGGTGTAGTTAATGATTATGGCAAATCCCGAAGGTGAATGGATTTCACGAGCCGGACACTTGAAGCAGGTCTTTCAAAGTAATGTATAATAAGAATGAACATAACAGGAGCCTGCGGAGTTTGGTCCGGCGACGAAACCATTACACCGAAGGGATTTCGTAACCTAACTTCGTGAACAACAATCTAACATTAAGAGTTTTGAAAGAAAGAGGGGGTTGACAAGCCCCCTTTTTCTATGGTATTGTAAAAAAGTGAAAAAAATGCAATGACAAGGAATAGTAAGCAGGGGAGAGCTTCAGAGAGCTGCCGGTAGGTGAAAGGCAGCAGCTTATAACTGCCGAACTGACCTTAGAGCACCGGCAGGGAAACGTCATTATATAAAGACGGAGTAGTTGGCGGCGGGTATTCCCGTTATAGAAGATCGAGGGCAAGGCAGATGGCTGCCTTGAAATAGAGTGGTACCGCGAAGTCTTTTCGTCTCTATACAAAGAGAAAGAAAGGGCTCTTTTTTTTCATAAGAAGAGACCCGGAAAGGAAACACAAAACACAATGAACAAGAATTACGATCCAAAAGAAATTGAATCAAAATGGCAGAAGGTCTGGATGGATGAGAAGGCATTTGCCGCAACAGATGACTACACCAAGCCAAAGTATTATGCGCTGGTTGAGTTCCCATATCCGTCAGGACAGGGACTTCATGTAGGTCATCCGCGTCCATACACAGCACTTGATATTGTTGCCAGAAAGAGAAGATTACAGGGCTACAATGTACTGTATCCAATGGGATGGGATGCATTTGGTCTTCCGACAGAAAACTACGCAATTAAGAATCATATTCACCCGAAGATCGTTACAAAGAATAATGTAGCGCGTTTCAAAAATCAGCTGCAGTCTTTAGGTTATTCCTTCGATTGGGACAGAGAGATTAACACAACTGATCCGAATTACTATCACTGGACACAGTGGATCTTCTTAAAGCTGTACAAAGCAGGCTTGGCATATAAGTCAGAGATGCCTGTTAACTGGTGTACTTCCTGTAAGGTAGGTCTTGCAAACGAGGAGGTTGTAAACGGTGTATGTGAGCGCTGCGGAAGCCCTGTTGTTCGTAAGATGAAGAGCCAGTGGATGTTAAAGATTACCGAATATGCAGATAAGCTGATCGATGGTCTTGACAGCGTTGATTATGTTGAGAAGGTAAAGGTTTCTCAGAGAAACTGGATTGGCCGTTCAAATGGTGCAGAGGTTGATTTCTCAATCGCTGGTGCAGATGATAAGCTTCGCATCTATACAACACGCCCGGATACTTTATTTGGTGTAACATACATGGTAGTATCCCCGGAGCATCCATATCTTGATAAGTATAAGGATCAGATTTCCAACTGGGATGAGATTGTTGCATACCGTGAGGAAGCAGCAAAGAAGTCTGACTTCGAGCGTTCTGAGCTGGCAAAGGATAAGACCGGTGTTGAGATCAAGGGCTTAAAGGCAGTTAATCCGGTAAATAAAAAAGAAATCCCGATCTGGGTTTCTGATTATGTACTGATGAGCTATGGTACTGGTGCAATCATGGCAGTTCCGGCTCATGATGAGAGAGACTGGGCATTTGCAAAGAAGTTTAACCTTCCAATCGTTGAGGTTGTAGCAGGCGGAGATGTTCAGAATGCTGCATTTACTGATGTTCAGACAGGAACACTTGTAAACTCAGGATTCCTTGATGGACTTGAGGTTGCTGATGCAAAGAAGAAGATCATTGAGTATCTTGAAGAGAATAAGATTGGTACACCAAAGAAAAACTATAAGTTAAGAGACTGGGTATTCTCAAGACAGCGTTATTGGGGTGAGCCGATCCCGATCGTAAAGTGCGAAAAGTGTGGATATGTTCCGTTATCAGAGGATGAGCTGCCGCTGGAGCTTCCAGATGTAGAAAGCTATATGCCGACTGATAATGGTGAATCTCCATTAGCTGCTATGACTGATTGGGTTAATACAACATGTCCGTGCTGCGGCGGTCCGGCAAAGAGAGAGACTGATACTATGCCTCAGTGGGCAGGTTCATCATGGTATTTCTTACGCTATACTGATCCGCACAATAACGATGCACTGGCAAGCAAGGAAGCTATGAAGTATTGGCTGCCGGTAGACTGGTACAATGGCGGTATGGAGCATACTACACTTCATCTTCTGTATTCTCGTTTCTGGCATCGTTTCCTGTATGATCAGGGTGTTGTTCCGTGTCCGGAACCGTATCAGAAGAGAACTTCTCACGGAATGATTCTTGGTGAGAACGGTGAGAAGATGTCTAAGTCACGTGGAAATGTTATCAACCCGGATGATATTGTAAACGAGTTTGGTGCAGATACACTTCGTACTTATGAGATGTTTATCGGTGCATTTGAGCTTGCAGCAAGCTGGAGCAATGAGGGTGTAAAGGGATGCCGTCGTTTCTTAGAGCGTGTATGGAAGCTGCAGGATATGCTGACTGATGAGGAAGGTTTCTCTAAGGATATGGAAACTAAGATGCATCAGACTATGAAGAAGGTTTCCTCAGACTTTGAGACATTAAAGTACAATACAGCAATCGCTGCAATGATGGCACTTTTAAATGATTTCTACAAGAAGGGCAGCATCACAAAGGGCGAGTTAAAGACATTCTTAATTCTGTTAAATCCAGTTGCACCTCATATCACAGAAGAAATGTGGGCAGACTGCGGTTTTGGCGGACGTCTGTATCAGCAGGCTTGGCCAGAGTATGATGAGGCAAAGACTGTTGAGAATACAGTAGAGATTGCCGTTCAGATTAACGGAAAGACAAAGGGTACTGTTTCCATCGCAAGAGATTGTGATAAGGATACTGCTATTGCAGCAGGAAAAGAAGTAATCAAGGATAAGCTGACTGGAAATATTATCAAAGAGATTTATGTTCCAGGAAGAATTATCAACATCGTTATGAAATAATGTGAAATAAAGCCGCAGCATACAGTCGCATAATGCGGCAGCGCTGCGGCTTTGACAATTTTTGAAACGAGTATTGTGATTTTCAGGTCTATACGCAGAATGCAATTTTGCATGGCTCTGAGTATTTACCAGATTTCGGAAAAGAGGTTTCTATGAAGATTTGCAAAAGGATAAAAGCAACAGTTTTGTCATTGTGCCTGATAATTGGTATGTGTGCAGCTTCACTTCCACAGACTGTTCGTGCTGAGTATGGCGATAATGCATATGCGTTCATGAAGCAGCTGCAGTCTAATTATCCATATCGTCAGGTCAATTCATCAAACGGAATGCTGTCAGGAGCCGAGGAATGGTTAAAGGCACAGATTGCTACGATGGGCTATGAGTATATGGCACAGCCGTTTACCATGACATCAGCTGATGGTGTGACACCATGCTATGGAGAAAATCTTATTTTTTCAAAACAGGGAGCAAGTGATCGTGTTATTGTAGTTGGTGCGCATTATGACTGTGTGGAGCAGACTTTTGGTACTGATGATAATGCATCGGGAGTCGGCGTACTGTTAGAGCTTGCAAGTATCTACAGCACAAAAGAATCTCCGTATACTATTCGCTTCATCCTATTTTCAGCAGAGGAGCCGGGTTGTCTTGGCAGTCAGTATTATGTAGATAATCTTAGTCAGGAAGAGCGCGACCGCATTGCATGTATGATAAATATTGATACGATTGCAGCTGGCGACAATATGTATCTCTATGGAGGTACAGTGGATGACAGTGGAAGCATTGTTCAGGACTGGGCTGTTTATCAGGCACAGTCAGCAGCAGATCTTCTTGGTCTTGATATGTCTTTCCATCCAGATGTAAACGACAGTTTCCCGACACCTACAAAAGCAACAGCGAGTGATCAGATGCCATTTGCTAATGTAGGTATTCCTTATATCTATTGTGAAGCTTCAAACTGGAATGGTGAGCCGTACACAAATTTCTATCAGACAAGCAATTCGGCCGTTGACGGCGGTACTATTATGCATAAGGCTGAGTATGATAATCTGACATTTATTGAGAATACGTTTGGAACGCGTGCATATGAGCACCTTCAGGCATATGCTAAATTGCTCGATTATCTGCTTGAGAATATGAAGGAGGGCGAGTACGCAACTGGCTATACCTTCGAGGATACTAACACAAAGGCAACTACAACTAGTTCCGTTTATTTAAGAGAGAAACCTACACAGTACAGTCCGTCAGTTACATTGCTGGATGCAGACACTGAGGTTACTGTGACAGGTTATCATGCAAGTTGGTGCCGTGTTGAGGTAGATGGTCAGGAAGGCTATATTAAGACTGATTATCTGACAATGGAAGATGAAATTGCTTCTAAAGAGGACGAATCGTCAGAAGAAGAGTCTGAGAATGCCTCTGAAGAAGCATCAAAAGAAGCTGAAAGCAGTATGTCAGAGGAGTCATCATCTGAGGCTGCTGAAAATGAATCAGAAGAAGCTGTTTCAGAGAGTGAATCTTCAGAAAGCGAATCTTTCAAGAATGAAGCCTCCAAGAATGAAACCGTTTCTGAGGCGGCGTCAAGTGAGAAAGAAACAGATGGGGCTTTGATTCAGAGTGCTTCCAGCCAGAATGCATCTGCGCCTGAAGCTGACAGCCAGAATACAGTTGAAAAGATTATTGACCAGTTAAAAAATGATCCGTATACACTTCGTATTGTACTGATTGCTGCTATCGTAATTATTGGCATATGGCTGTGTGTATTTATTGCACTTCAACGCAAGAATAATGCGCAAAAAAATGAAGACTCAAATGGAGCATCAAATAGTTCTGAGGAAACATTAAAGAAAGCGAAACGGGCAGATATGTCTGATTCAAAAGATTCAGATAATGGCTTTGCGGATCCAGACAAAAATAAAGACGAAAAATAAAAATATGATGTTGGGGTCAAAAGGTATTTTGCCACCAACTGATATCCACGAATTGCTCCGTTGCTATGCAACTTTCGCAATTCTAAAAACATTCGGATTCGCTGATTTTCCTTGAAAATCGCTGCATCCTCATGTTTTTGCGGGTCCCAAGCTCAAAAACCTAATCGTGCAAGCACGAACGGCTTTTGGAGCTTTTGACCCTGATATCATAAAAATAAGAGACAGGAATGACGCAAATATTCCTGCCTCTTTTTGTATGCGTATATATCAAGTATTAGATTGAGGAGGTGGTGTCTTTTTGCTTTGCTTCGCCAGCATTTTGGAAAGTTGGTGCAAAAGCTCCACTCTTTTTTTCTCCTTTGGAGAAAGATTTTTTGTCAGCTGTGATACTAGTGCATCTGTCTCTTCATCGCTAAAGCTCATATGCTTTCCAGCGATTTGGCGATTGATGTTAAGAAGAAATGGAAGCAGCTCATTTTGATTTTTGCCGGCTGCATCACTGACGATTTGTTTAATAAACTGAGCTTTTTCAGGGGACATATTGTCAAATGGTGTTGTCATCGTGCTTGGCGCCTCCTTCTGATTCATATTCGCGATAAAGTCGTGCCATCTGGGCAAGATTTGTTACCATGTCAAGCGTTTCAAGCTCCTTAGGCGTGCAGTATTCGCGGATTGACTGAGATAAGCCTGTGAGCGGATCCTGGTCATCCTTACTGCAGGCCTCAAGAGATTCTTCTTCCTCATCAAGCCTGTGCATTGCCTGCTGAAGCTCAAACATGCGCACACAGATACGGCAGGCTTCCCGAAGCGGCGAGTGCATGTACGGCAAAGAGGCTTTTAAAATCTGAATGTGGCGCTTTTGCTGCATAAGGCACCTCTTCGATTTCCTTTTTTCTTTAATGGAGTATATGCGGACAACATGTTTGTTAGTACATAAGTTATAGTAAGCAGATGACAAGAAGGAGCGACATATGCTTATTATAGAGAAGAATGCAGTTTATGAGGTGGATTGTGAGTGTCTTCAGAAAAAACGGGGGCGCTATGCCAATTTAACATGTGAGGAGCGACAGATTGAAAAAGAACAGATTATTGTGCCAACAGGCGGCGTATGCAAAGAATCACTTTCTTATACAGGAAAAGGCGTAACGGTAGCCATTTTGGATACAGGCCTATATCCGCATCCTGATTTTAAAGATCGTATTGTGGGTTGGTATGATGCGATAGGCCATGAGGCGTATCCGGTCGATCCAAACGGACATGGAACACAGGAAGGAGGAAATTAATGTTGCTTTTTTTACAAAGGTGTGCTATTCTGTCTATAACAGATGCCTACAAAGGTTTAGAACAAAGAGGTGTGGGGAATGAATATGATAATTAAGAAGGAAGCAGCGACACTTGAAAGAACATCTGCGAATGAAGGAGTGCAGCTGCAGTCGCTGACATTAAGCGAAGGTACTATCCGTTTTGAGCCGGATGTAACTGATTACAATGTAACGGTTGCAGAGGATGTGACGAAGATTTTGGTAAAAGGCGTTACAAGCGATGAGAACAGCTTTTATACGGTAAGCGGAAATACAAATCTTGTGAAAGGAAAAAACGAGATTGTTGTTACTGTTACCGATAAGGATGGCAACATCGGACATTACTACATTCATGTGCAGGTGGGAGAGCAAAAAGAGCAGACATCACAAAGTGATTCCCAGCCACAGACAAATCAGGCAGCTCAAAGTGTTTCTGAGTCAGTGGCTAAGCCGGGTGATGAAAATGAGCTTCTTTCAAACACCGTTAATGAATTTCAGACTTTTGCAGAAACTGTTACCTCAGGAAATCTTCAATATGTCACATATGGCGTGCTAGGATGCGGTGCACTGGCAGTTGTTTTGTGGGTTGCAGTCTTTATTAGAAGGGCAGCGGCAAAACGGCGCTACAAAAAGGAAAGAAATGAGCGCATGGCTCGCAGAAAAGAACAGGAAAAGCAGTGGGAGCTTGCTCAGACGCAGCAGGATATTCTTTTAAAGCAGGTTGATGAGTTGCTTGAGAAGAAAAGAACGCAGAATACAAGAGGACCAAAAGTGCATGACGAAGAGCCAGAGGACTTTGATTATGACGAAGGCTATACAGATGATGAAGACGATTACGGCGATTATGATGAAGAACAAGAGGCCGAGCTGGATCGTTGGTTAGCCGGACTGGATGATGGCCAGGACGAGGACAGGTGATTAGATGATAATAAAGATAGATTTTAACAGTGATGAAGCAATTTATATGCAGATTACTAACCAGATTATTATGGGTATCGCAAAGCGGCAGATCTGTGATGGAGATCAGCTGCCTTCCATACGAAATATGGCAGATGAGATCGGCATAAATATGCACACTGTCAATAAAGCATACACGGTACTCAGACAGGCAGGTTATGTAAAGTTAGATCGCAGAAGAGGTGCTATTGTCAGTGTAGATGTTGATAAAATTGAGGCAATCGAAGAAATTCGAAGAGAATTGTCTGTCACACTGGCGAAGGCAGGCTGCATGCATATATCAAAAGAAGAGATCCACGAGCTGGTGGATGAGATTTACAACAAACATTTGTCAGATGTTCAAAATTAAATTTGTTTTGGACGAAAACAGTTATTTTTTGTGAGGAGGAATAACTATGCTTTGTGAGCAATGCAGGATGAGGGAAGCCAGCATTGTCATCCGGGAAGTAGTAAACGGGACTGTGACGGAGCGCAACTTGTGCAGTGAATGTGCATCTCAGTCTGATCTGGGCGGAATCCTTATGGATTCTTCAAGCCCATTTGCAAAACTTTTGTCAGGAATCCTTGGAATCAGCGATTCCAGACGCAGCGAGGAGGAGGACGCATCTAAGCTGTCCTGTCCGACTTGTGGGATGACATACAAAGAATTTGTTCAGGACGGACGCTTTGGCTGTGCGGACTGTTACAATACATTCGGGCTTTTAATAAATAACAGCATTAAAAAGATACAGGGAAATAATTCCCATACCGGAAAGAAACCGCGCTTTTTGGGTGATAAAAAGATTCATGCAGATATGGTAGCTGATGCCAAGAAGCGTCAGAGTTTGCAGGAGCAGCTTGAGATTTGTCAGGCAAAGCAAAAGGAAGCTGTTTTGGAGGAAGATTACGAAAAGGCAGCCTACTACCGTGATGAGATCAAAAAGATTAAGGAAAGGATTCAGGCCGGTGATGAAGTGGTATGAGGAGAAGGATGCGGAAAATGATGTAATCGTTGCAAGCAGAATCCGTCTGCTTCGCAACCTGCGTGATTACAAATTTCCGTGGAAATTAGAGGAAGAGGATGCAAAAAGGCTGACGAAGGAGCTTGAAGAAAAGCTTTGTGGAATCGGCAGCCTTGATGGAAGAAGTTACCAGACATGGGATCTTTTAACGATGACGCAGACAAAAAGAAATGCCCTTCGTGAACGGCGCATGATTAGCCGCCGTGCAGCAAAGGAGCCAGGATATGCAGGACTTATTTGTTCAGCAGATGATGCCGTGAGTCTGACAATCAATTGTGAGGATCACCTTCGGATGCAGATAAGTCATGCAGGTTCACAGCTTCGCCAGTCATGGAAGGAGATGGATAAGATCGATGATTATATAAATGAGCTGTATCCATATGCGTTTGATGATCAGGTTGGTTATCTTACGACATATCCTACTAATATAGGAACTGGCATGAGAGCATATCTTGTGCTTCATCTGGCACTTCTTGATTCTGTCAGCCGTTTTGATGATATGGTTGACGAGATTGGGCGTTTTGGATTAAAATTAAAGCCAGCTTTTTCAAGTGACAGACAGTTAAATGGAAATATGTATGTGCTGTACAATGAAAAGACACTTGGAACAAGCGAGGAGGAAATTTTAGAGCTTCTTGATAAAGTAGGCGGTCAGCTTGCCAGTCAGGAGCGAACACTTCGCGATAATTCCATTGAACAGCATAGGCTTGAGGTGGAGGATATCTGCTATAAGGCATATGGTACGATTCGTTATTCAAAGCTCATGACATTGAAGATGGGCATGCATCTTGTATCACAGCTTCGCTGGGGACAGGAAAAACAAATTATTAGATTCAAGGAATATTGCAATTTTTATGAAATTATGATGGGAATGCAGGAGGCAAATCTGACAGCACAAAATAAGACGACAGGTGTATCAAAGCAAAATCAGCTGCGTGCAGATTATCTTAGAAGCTGTCTGCCAGAGCTTGTGCAGCCGTAACTCATCACATATGGAGGAAAAACACTTATGTTTGAACGATTTACAAATCGGGCACAGGAAGTTATAGGTGAGGCAAAGAAAGCCGCTGCGCAGCTAGAGCAAAATTATATCGGAACTGAGCACCTTCTTCTTGGCCTTGTGCGTGTTTCGGACAGCGTGGCAAGTAAGCTTTTGCAGGAACAGGGCGTTACAGAGGAGCGTCTTGAGGAATTGATTTCATCGCTAATTACACCGACGGGTTCTGTCAGTGTGCGTGAACCAGATGGATTTTCACCGGAAGCATACCGCGTAATCCAAAACAGCTACTTAGAGGCAAAGCGCTTTCATTCCAGTCTGGTTGGAACAGAGCATATTTTAATCTCAATGCTCAAAAGCTTCGACTGTGCCGGAACAAAGCTTTTGAATACAATGAAAGTAAATATTCGTCAGCTTTATATAGAGCTTGTATCTGCAAAGGATGGCGATGTGGCAGCGGCAAGGGAAGATGTGGAATCACTTCAGTATACAAGAAATGCAGAAAGTAAAACACCGCTTCTTGATCAGTATAGTACAGATCTGACAGAGCTTGCTAAAGAAGGAAGGATTGACCCGGTTATCGGCCGTGAGCAGGAGATTAATCGTGTGATCCAGATTTTAAGCAGACGTACAAAAAATAATCCTTGTCTGATCGGTGAACCTGGTGTTGGAAAAACTGCGATTGCAGAAGGTCTGGCAAGCCGTATCTATGAGGGAAATGTGCCAGATACTATTTCTGGAAAACGTGTGGTGACACTCGATATGGCTGGCATGGTAGCTGGTTCAAAGTATCGCGGTGAGTTTGAAGAGCGCATGAAAAATGTGATCAATGAAGTGCGAAACGATGGTCAGACACTTCTATTTATTGATGAGCTCCATACATTAGTCGATGCAGGCGGCGCAGATGGAGCTATGAATGCTTCTAATATTTTAAAGCCATGCCTTGCAAGAGGTGAGCTTCAGATTGTCGGAGCAACTACTATTGATGAGTACAGAAAGCACATCGAAAAGGATGCTGCTCTTGAGAGAAGATTTCAGCCTGTTATGGTAGAGGAGCCTTCTGAGGATGAGACAGTTGCTATTTTGAAGGGTCTTCGCCATGTTTACGAGGAGCATCACAGAGTTAAGATTACAGATGCAGCATTAGAGGCGGCTGTTAAGCTTTCATCACGCTACATCAATGATCGTTTCTTGCCAGATAAGGCGATTGATCTTGTCGATGAGGCCGCTTCTAAGGTTCGATTAGCAGCATTTGTTGCGCCAGAGGCAGTATCAAAACTTAAAAAAGATATTGAAAGCTTAAATCAGGAAAAGGAAAGTGCAATTCAGGAAGAAGCATTCGAGAAAGCTGGAGAGATCAAGAAAAAACAGGATAGAAAACAGGCACAGATCAATCGTCTGATGGAAAAGTGGGAGCAGGAAAAGGAAAATACGCGCTTACAGGTAACAGAGCATGAGATTGCAGATGTTGTTTCTACCTGGACAAAGATTCCGGTTCGCTCACTCGAAGAGGGTGAGGCAAAGCGTTTGATGAATCTTGAAAATGTGCTTCATGAACGCGTTGTCGGACAGCAGGAAGCTGTAACTGCTATTTCTAAGGCAATTCGCAGAGGACGTGTCGGCTTAAAGGATCCAAAACGTCCAATCGGTTCTTTCTTGTTTTTAGGTCCAACAGGTGTTGGAAAAACAGAGCTGTCAAAGGCACTTGCTCAGGCAATGTTTGGAACAGAAAATGCAATTATACGTGTTGATATGTCCGAATATATGGAAAAGCACAGCGTCAGCAAGCTCATTGGTTCACCGCCAGGATATGTAGGATACGAAGAGGGTGGTCAGCTCTCAGAGCGTATTCGCCGCAATCCATACAGTGTACTTCTTTTTGATGAGATTGAAAAAGCACATCCAGATGTATTTAACATTCTGCTTCAGGTGCTTGATGATGGACAGATTACAGATGCGCATGGCAGAAAAGTCAGCTTCAAAAATACAGTGATCATCATGACCTCTAACTGCGGTGCTGCCAATATTATGTCACCAAAGCGTTTAGGATTCGGTGCGTCATCTGATGCAAAGGCAAACTACGAGCAGATGAAGGCAAAGGTTATGGAGGATGTTAAGCAAAGCTTCAAACCGGAATTTTTAAATCGTATTGATGAGATCATTGTATTCCATCCGCTGTATAAGGAGGATATGAAAGCTATTCTTGATATCATGCTTCGTTCAGTCACATCAAGAGTAATGGAAAACATGGAACTCAAGCTTAAGGTAACAGATGAAGCACATGATTATCTGATTGACAAGGGCTTTGATGAAAAATATGGTGCACGTCCGCTTAGAAGAGCTCTCCAGACATACCTTGAGGATTCAATGGCAGAGGAAATACTAGAGGGACGTATAGAGCGCGGTGACAGCGTAACAGTTGAAAAGGGTGAGAATGGACTGAAATTTTCTGTGCGCCATAAAAGAAAAACGCCTGTAAAAAAGGCTGAATAAAGTTTAATTTTTGGTTGGAAAATCAAATTTGATATGCTATACTGAAATAGCGATAGGCGGTTCGCCTGTGGGGTGGGCCGCAAATAGTATACGATGCAATGCAGCAGCAAAAATCAGGAGGAAACAGTAATGGCAGGAATTAAGGAATTAATCCGCACTGAGGAAGACAATACATTAAGCTTTGGAAATTATGATCTTCCGACAAAAGGTAAGGTTTCGGATTATGTATTTGACGGAGATGTATATAAGGTAAAGACTTTCCATGATATCACCAGATTAGAGAAAAACGAGACATTTGCCTATGAGTCAACACCGGGAACCGTAGTTACCGATTATAAGGAGACTGAGGATACATTGTCCTTTATCGTAAATGGTTTCCAGGATACACAGATCATCGTTGCAGTAGAGGATGACACTGAGTATCAGGTAAGTGTGGATGATGCCGTAATTGAAAATTATGAGACTAACCTTTCCGGAAAGATCGTAATCTCACTTGAGCTTGAGCCGGGATGTGTAAAGAAGGTTCAGATTTGCAAGAAATAATGAACTCGCTCATATAGTTCATACATAGCCCAATATGGCAAATCATGGGGACGGGATTTGTGGCTGCTTGAGGCCAGATCCCTGTCCTCTTTTTTTAGGAGAATACAATATGTAATCAAATCTATTGACAATAATGCTTTAATGTGTTTAAATATCCTCAAAGGAGGCATTATGAATACATCAAACATTACAAATTACAAACCAAAGGAATTTGCAGAGCTGTTGGGTGTTT
>OJSD01001585.1_pt1 | contig 25560 bp, 22 predicted proteins | sample 1599391 | NCBI WGS metagenome assembly OJSD01 (sample SAMN04168656, study PRJEB22393) | human gut metagenome | biome: human gut microbiome; feature: stool | host: Homo sapiens | collected 2014-03-17 | reverse complement strand
CATACTCCACCGCTTGTGCGGGCCCCCGTCAATTCCTTTGAGTTTCAACCTTGCGGCCGTACTCCCCAGGCGGGATACTTATTGCGTTAACTCCGGCACGGAAGGGGTCGATACCTCCCACACCTAGTATCCATCGTTTACGGCTAGGACTACCGGGGTATCTAATCCCGTTCGCTACCCTAGCTTTCGAGCCTCAGCGTCAGTTACAGTCCAGAAAGCCGCCTTCGCCACTGGTGTTCTTCCCAATATCTACGCATTTCACCGCTACACTGGGAATTCCGCTTTCCTCTCCTGCACTCAAGAAAACCAGTTCGGACCCCATCACGGGGTTGAGCCCCGCACTTTTAAGATCCGCTTAGTTTCCCGCCTGCGCTCCCTTTACGCCCAATAATTCCGGACAACGCTTGCCGCCTACGTATTACCGCGGCTGCTGGCACGTAGTTAGCCGTGGCTTCCTCGTTAGGTACCGTCAAATAAAAACCTTATTATGATTCTTACCCTTCGTCCCTAACAACAGAACTTTACGATCCTAAGACCTTCATCGTTCACGCGGCGTTGCTCCGTCAGGCTTTCGCCCATTGCGGAAGATTCCCCACTGCTGCCTCCCGTAGGAGTCTGGGCCGTGTCTCAGTCCCAATGTGGCCGTTCATCCTCTCAGACCGGCTACTGATCGTCGCCTTGGTGGGCCTTTACCCTCACCAACTAGCTAATCAGACGCAAGCTCATCTTCAAGCGGAAGCTTATGTCAGAGGCCTCCTTTAGTAAGTGTCTCATGCGATACTCTTACATTCATTCGGTATTAGCACCCCTTTCGAAGTGTTGTCCCCATCTTGAAGGTAGATTGCTTACGCGTTACTCACCCGTTCGCCACTTGGTGTTTACCGAAATAAACACCCCGTTCGACTTGCATGTGTTAAGCACGCCGCCAGCGTTCGTCCTGAGCCAGGATCAAACTCTCCAAAAAAATTATTTTTCGAAGAACCGATTGGCTCTTTAATTATCTGTTTAAAAAGAATTTATTAGGTAATCTGCTATACAGCAGATACCGCACATTCGTTTATGTTAGAAAACATATTGTGCATTGTTTAGTTTTCAAAGAACATTTCCTGCTGGCTTCAAAAGTCAGCTTGTATATCTTAACTCAAGAAGTTTATCTTGTCAAGAACTTTTTTTAATTTATTTTTTGTTTTTAACAATTTTCTTCTTTTGAGTTGCCCTCTCGTTGAGTGCTTAATTATTATATCTACTATAAATCACTTTGTCAACATCTTTTTTGTGATTTTTTTACATTTTTTAATAAATATTTTATAAATCACTTATAAAATGTATCAAAATCCTTTATTTTTCAATAAAAATAGAGATAGCATACTAAATAAATAACATGCCATCTCGTATTGATATCTATTAACTTTACAGATTTTATTAAACTGTTGTAATACCTTGCTGACTAGCTTGCTCATGAAGTTTCGCAATTCTATCTTCAGTCAATGGATGTGTACTAAATAGATTTGCTATAGATTTTCCTTTGCCGGCTAAAGGATTAATAATAAACATATGAGAAGTTTCTGGTTTCGCATTTGGTATTTCTCCATATTTAGCATAATGCTCTATTTTTTCCAAGGCATTTGCTAAATAAAGCGGATTTCCACAAATACGGCCACCTTCAGCATCTGCATCATATTCTCGTGTACGGGAAATAGCCATCTGAATTACTGCAGCAGCAATAGGAGCTATAATAGCTGTTGCTATCAATACTAATGGATTAGAACCTTCTTCATCATCATTATTGCTACCAAAAATAGCTGCAAATTGAGCAATATTCGCTATCATAGAAATTACACCTGCAATAGAAGCTGCTATTGTTCCAATCAATGTATCACGATGTTTTACATGGGCAAGCTCATGGCTGATAACCCCTGCTAATTCTTCATAAGTAAGAGCTCGCATAATTCCTGTTGTTACAGCTACAGCTGCATGTTCTGGATTTCTACCTGTAGCAAAAGCATTTGGCTCATCAGCTTCAATAATAGCTACTCTTGGCATAGGAAGTTGTGCTCTTTCTGCTAATCTTTCTACTAAATCATATAGATTAGGTGCTTCTTCGCGTGTTATCACTCTAGCATTATATGCCCTTAAACACATAGTATCGCTATTCCAATAAGTATAGAAATTCAATCCTAAAGAGATAACAAACATAACCACAGCGCCTGTGCTGCCGCCAATTGCACCACCAATAGCAATCAATATACCTGTTAACGCCGCCATCAATAACGTCGTTTTTAACATATTCATAAATAATTTCCTCCTAAAGTTCTGTTAACAATTACAACTTTTATGATTTTTAAACCAACCAAAACTCAATATCATTAACACCAATACAACTTTAATAATCAAACTCCATTCCACTAAGTAAACACCAATAACTCTATCCATTACCATCATTTCAGCAGCAGTATAAGCTAAAATACCGCCACCTACATAAACAAGACCTGGTAATTTTTTCATTATCATTAAAAATAATTGCGCACCACATAATACTATTGGCAAGCTAATCATCAAACCACAGATAATTAAACTCCATTTTCCTTCTGGAACCATATTAGCTACGCCTGCTAAAGATAATACATTATCTAAACTCATGATAAAATCTGCAATAATAATAGTTCTTACTGCAGCCATCAAAGTAGTTGGCTGTTTATCACCGGCTTTATCATCACCATGGTCAGTCAACAATTTAACTGCTATATATAATAGAAGAATTCCTCCTATAAATTGTAAGTATGGTAAACCTAACAATTCTGTAGCAAATAAAGTTAATAACACTCTAATTATTACAGCTCCCATACAACCAATTATCATGGCTTTCAATTTCTGTTTATCAGGAAGTCTTTTACATGCCATAGCTATTAAAATAGCATTATCGCCACTTAAAATTAAATCCAATAACAAAATACTTCCTAGAGCTGCAAACCATGCCGCAGAAAACATGCCTTCCACTTATTCATCGCTTCTTTCTAAATTAATTTGTATCATATTGATGATATAAAAAAAGACCCTGCTTCCTAAAACATCAGCCTAGGAAACAAGGTCTTGCTTACATATTAAATGTCGATTGTACCGGAGATAAACTCGTATTGACGATATCAATCGTTCAGCTACTCCCCTTGCGAGTAAGTAATCATTACTAATAATATAGCATATTCAATATTTACCTGCAAGATATGATTTATCACTTTATAATTTAAATCAATTTTCTACTAATTTATTAGCAACTGCTTTTTCTTCTTTATCCATTTTTCCAGCTAAATAATTTGCTGCTAAAGAACCAGAAATATTATGCCATACACTAAAGATTGCTCCTGGTATAGCTGCTACAGCACCAAAGTGCATCATAGCAAGAGATGTTGCAAGCCCTGAATTTTGCATACCTACTTCAATAGAAATTGCTTTTGATTTAGCCATATCCATTTTTAAAGCTTTAGCAATAGCAAAACCTAAAGCGTAACCTAACATATTGTGCAAAATAACTACAGCCATGATGAGTAAGCCAGTTTCCATTATTTTTTGTGCACTAACAGATACTACGCCACCTACGATTAAAACGATAGCAATTACGGAAATAAGAGGTAATAATTTTATAGCCTTGCGTACAAAATCACCAAAGAATTTATTGATGATAATACCTAAAGCAATAGGTACTACTACTACTTGAATAATAGAAATCATCATTGCTTGTAAAGAAATATCAATCCATGCACCAGCGAGCCACCAACTGAGAATAGGTGTAACAATTGGCGCCAAAATTGTAGTTGTCATTGTCATAGATACGGATAATGCTACATCACCACGTGCCAAGTAAGTCATAACATTTGAAGATGTTCCACCTGGGCAAGTACCTACCAAAATTACACCGACTGCAAGTTCTGGTGGTAATTGAAATAATGTTGCTAAAACCCAAGCAAGTGCTGGCATAATAGTAAATTGAGCAAGTGCCCCAATAAATACATCTTTAGGACGTTTAAATACTAATTTAAAATCTTCAAAACGCAAAGTCATACCCATACCAAACATGACAATGCCCAATAAATATGTAACATATTTCGCCGACCAGGTAAAAGTCCATGGCATAAACAAAGCAATTGCAGCCACGATAATAACAAAAGCCGCCATATATTTCGATATAAAATTACTGATTGCTTCTAACGTCTTCATCTTAATCCCTCCATAAAAACTATAAGTCCACCATAAAAACCATATTATAAATGCATTTAAAATATGTAAAATAAAGTTTCATCTTATAAAATAAGATATTTAAGTATATATAATGTTTACACATTTACAAGTGTTAGCTTATATAATACTCCAAAAATTAACTTCTGTCAAATAAAAAAGGTATTTAATGTCTATAAAAAGTCCATTAAATACCTTGAAATCTATTTATATTATGCTTATTTAACAAAAACTACATAATCTTCTTTACGAGGAGCAGGTTTTGGTAAATCAACTGCTGAATATCCTAATACACAATGTCCAACACCGATATAATCACCTTCAATACCCCATTGTTTCAATAATGCTTTACCTTCTTCTGTAGCAAATTCTTCTTTTGCTCTATTAATCCAGCAAGAAGCCACTCCTAAGCTATGAGCTGCAAGCATTAAATTGCCCATAACAAGTGAACCATCTTGAATAGCTGTAGTTCTTGTTGCATCAGCTAAAACTAAAATCACTGTAGGTGCTCCATAAAATGGGTCAGATGTTACTCCCATAATATCAGCATTCCATTTAGATAATTTTGCAATTACTTCAGGATTTTGAATAACTACCATTTTCGGAGATTGCAATCCTTTACCTGTAGCTGCATATTTACCCGCTTCTAATATAGCTTGTAACTCTTCATCTTTTATTTGTTCAGCTTTAAATTTACGACAAGAACGTCTTTCAATCATAGCTTTTATAACTTCATTAGTCATTATATAACCTCCTTAAAATGTCTATATTATTCTAATTCCACAATTTTTATTTGAAATCCTTTAAATAATCTTATTCTCTTTTTTCATGAAAATAATCAAAAACTTGCTTTATCATCACAAGTGCTATAATTACAGCTATAAATCTAACAAATTCTTCCATGAGTTGAGGTACATTTAAAATATGAAATACTGCTCCTATAACTAACAACAAACACAAAATTAAAAATTTTACCATCAAAGATTTTCTCAATTTTTTTTCACTTCTCTACTTTAATTAATATATATTTCAATAAAAAAGCTATCTGTCAAATTAACAGATAGCTTTTTATCAACACCGATTATAAAATTATTCAGCTTTAGTTCTATACATCTTTATTTCTTCAGGATTATTTTTCAATGTCCAAATACCACAAGGACAAACGCCTGCACAAATACCACAACCGATACATTTTTTAGCATCAGATACATATTCAAAGCTACCATCTAAATGTTGAATACGTGTAATTGCTTTTTCAGGACAAAACTGCATACAAGTTTCACAATCACGGCAAGTACCACAGCTGATACAACGATTTACATCATCTGCTGGTTCGCCAAGATTACAATGATGACATTTATCAAAATAAGCTTTAGCTAAAGTATCTTTATTTACTTGCTGTTTTTCAGGGAAAGCTTCTACTTCTTTATTCATCACATAAGCATCTGCATAATAAGCTGCTTTTTGACCTGAACCGATAGCATCAGTTAAACGACCAGGTTTGATTACGTCCCCTGCTACAAATACTCCATCTAAAATAGAATTGTCTTTATTTGGTACAACCCAATCACGGAATTTTTTAATGCTATCATTTTGTGGTAAATAATCAAGAATAGGTGCTTCACCGATTGATACCATAACCATATCACCTGGAATGAAACGACCTTTATCATCATAGATACCTTCGTCAGTGATTTTTGTTGTCATAAATGGCCAAACTAATTTACCGCCACGGCTTTCAATATATTCAATTTCTTCATCAAAAGCTGCTGGTTTTTGTACGTCAATACAAGTAACAGTTTCTGCCCCCATATCATAAGCACCACGAGCTGTATCCATGCCGGCATTACCGCAACCAATAACGATTACATGTTTACCAACTTTTGGATTATCACCACGATTTACTGCTTTCAAGAATTGAAGACCCATGACGAGTTTTTCTTTACCTTCCCAGTTAAAGAAACGAGATTTATGACCACCTGTTGCTACAACAACAGCATCTGCATCATTTTTAATTTGAGCAAATTTATCAGCATCAACTTTGCATTCTGGTACGAATTTAACGCCCATATCTTCAATGCGTTTAAGTTCAGACTGTAATAATTCATGAGATAAACGAGCACGAGGAATAACTTGTTCAAGTTTACCGCCCATATGTTTATCATCATCATAAACAGTTACATCATGACCTTTGCGAGCAAGTTGCCATGCAGCGGATAAACCAGCTACCCCACCACCGATAACGGCGATTTTTTTGCCAGTTTTAACTTTTGGTGCATCAACTTTTGTAAAAGCTGATAAATAGCCAAGTTGACCGATTTGTACAGCTTCATCAATGCCACCACGAGTACAGCCTTCCATACAAGGATTAGGGCAAACACTACCGCAAACAGAACCTGGAAATGGTGTATATTCTAATACAAGTTTAATTGCGTCTTCTAATTTACCTTGACGAATTAAGTTATAACGTTTTTGAGTTGGTATATTTGATGGACAACTAAATTCACAAGGAGCTGCAAATTTTGCATTTTCCCAATAAGGAACTCTTTGACGATATGTTCCTGTTACAACTGTAGGATTTACAGCAAAATCATCTACAGCAACATCACTGAACATACCACCTTTTATCCATTCATTTTGACGGAAGGATTTTATATCTGGTTGTTTATCAGCAATAGCTTGTTTTTCTGCAAAAGTTAATGGTTCAAGTTTATGCCATTGTTGCCAATCAGATAATTCACTGCGAAGTTCTGTTCTACCGATGGATTCCAAGAATTCGTCCATATTATTATCTAAGAATGCAATATCTTCATCTGTTAAATCTTTCAAGCGAATATCTGCTGGATAACCATCTATTTTTCCACGGAAATATACTGTACCGCCTACCATACCTACGCAAGGACGCTCGCCGAGTACACTTGCAAATTCTTCACTATCTACACCGCAGACAACAGCTTTACCGCCACCCATGAATTCAAAGGAGAATGAACCTACATTTTTTAATACCCATAATTGTGGTTCTTCATAAAGTGGGTCATGTTTCATAAGTGAACCAGAACGAGTACCTGCTCTACCACCGATATAAATTTTACCGCCAGCAGAACAATGACCAGCTGTATCACCAGCATCACCGCGAACAGTGATTTTACCACCAGCATTAAGCCAGCCAACATCAGCAGAAGATGATTCATCTACTACGATTTCTGTATTATCAAGACACATACAACCAACACGTTGACCTGCGTTAGTTACATGGAAAAATAATTTTTTTCCTTCTGGATGCCATAATGGACCACCAATATCATGTTGACCAGAAGCATGTATTTCAAATTCTGTTTCTCCTTGAGCTACAGCTTGACCAATAGCAAGGAGTAAATCTTGTGTGGACATACGTTCATGTCCAACTAAAGTATCTATAGTAAACATCTTAAAAATCCTCCTCACTAATTAGCATACATATTGAATGCCAAGTTTTTCAGCAATAGCTTTATCTGTAGAAACAAGAGCATCACTTCTACCAATTGGAAGAGATGAGTTACCAATTGGAGCCATGAGTTTTCTAAGTTCTTGGTCAAAAGCTAAGACATAATCAACGATTTTTTGTGCGCCTTTATCAATATCAAGACGTTTAACAAGGCGAGGGTCTTGTGTACAAATACCAGTTGGACATTTACCAGTATTACAGGAATTACAACGACCATGTTCATTACCAACACAGCCTAAAAGTTGAATTAAGATTTTACCACAGAATACCCCATTTGCACCAAGGCACATCATTTTGAAAGCATCAGCTGCTGCATTACCAGTAAGACCGATACCACCACCACCATAAAGTGGAATTTGACCTTGAAGACCTTGTTTTACAGCTGCTAAATAGCAATCACGAATTTTGGAAACAACTGGATGACCTGTATGGTCTAAGGAAATTTCATTTGCAGCACCAGTACCACCTTGAATACCATCAATGAAGAAACCGCCACAAATTTTATAAGGGTCACGAAGTAAATTATTATATACAGATACAGAAGTAGCTGAAGCAGCACATTTAATAGCTACAGGAACTCTGAAACCAAAAGCAGCATTCATGGATAAATGCATTTTCTGTACAGATTCTTCAATGGAATATAAACCTTGATGGTTTGGTGGAGAAGAAAGTGTAGCTTTTGGTACACCACGAATTGCCTGAACATGTTCTGCTACTTTAGCTGCAGGAAGCAAACCACCATCACCAGGTTTTGCCCCTTGACCAATTTTAATGAGAACGCCTGCTGGGTCTACTTTCATTTTAGGCAGAGCTTTTACAATACGGTTCCAACCAAAGTGACCAGAAGCAATCTGTAAAATCATATATTTTAAATAATCCGATTCCAAGAGTTTAATTGGCATACCGCCTTCACCAGAACTCATGCGAATTGGAATATTGCATTTTTCATTTAAATAAGCACAAGCAAGAGCAACAGCTTCCCATGCTCTTGTAGACAAAGCACCAATGGACATATCAGAGAAAATAAGTGGATAAATCCAATTTACTGGTGGTGCTTTATGTTCCATAACTAATTTGCCATTTTCCATTTTTAAAGGCAAATCTTTTGCTGGTAATACTCTACCAAATGGAGAACGTATATCAAAAGTATGACGCTGAGAGTCAAGTGCAGGGTCAGTCATCTGACTGATACGACCTACAATAATGCTATCTAATGTTCTTTGTGCATTTAAATTTGTACGTCCACCACGTTTAATAGGGCCATGATCACGAGAAAGCAATGTTTTTCTTGTATCAGCATTTCTCACTGGACGAATAGCACCATTTGGACAAACTTTTTCACACATACCACAACCAACACAAGCATTTGCAAGTGTTTTTACCTGTTTTATAACAGGAATTGCTTTATGTGTATGTTTTGGATCAGGGAATAATCCATCAGAAGTAGTCTTATCTATGCGAATTACATCTGCTTTAATTGCTTGAAAAGTACAAGTTGCTAAACAGCTACCGCACATAGTGCAACGGTCCATATCATATTCAATTTTCCAATTAAGGTCGTTTGTACTTATATCTTGCGTTTTTACTGTTTCCATCTTTGAACCTCCAAGTCATTGTTAATTACTACAACTTCACGTTCATTAGGATAAATATCTTTGCTCGTATCTCTATTTGGCAATATTTCATTAATACCACAAACTTCTGAAGCAATAGCTACCATATTTTCATCGCCACCTACAACAACTGGGCGAAGTTTTTTAGAATCACAGCATGTCATCATTCTGCCATCTGGTAAATTAGCAATAACTGTATTTGGTCCATTTATTTCTAAATTAGCTAAAGATTGACGAATAGCTGTTAATACTTCTTTATCTTCACGTTTATCAATTTCTTCAAATGGAAGAGGTGTAATTACATGTTTAAAATATTCAATAGGCCATTTTAATTCATGTAAAACATAATGAAGTGTATATAAGAAATTTTGAGAATCTGATTCAAAACCTATATATCCACGGTGTAAAGATTTTTGAAACTCTTTATTTTTAGTAAAGAATGTATTTTCACCATTAGCGCAAAGAGTATATCCTTGTAAAAAGAATGGATGTGCTGCATAACGTACAATGTCATAATTTGTATTTTGACGACATTGAGCAACAATATTTTTAGCAAGTAAACAGCCATTTTCATTCCAAAGATGGAAATATGTAGCAATATCAGCAGGGTCACCAATTTCTTTTAAAGTAAGTACATCTGGCCAAAATGAATATACAAAACCGTTACCGGATTCTTCTAATATTTTACGAAGAGCTAAGCGTGTATCTAATAACAATTCGCCTTTTTCTTCTTCAGATTTATCTTTATAATATTCAGGATAATCATAATTACGGAATATATAATATGGCATAGCTTGAATATCTAAGCCTGGTTGTTTATCAGGGACGGGAATCCATTCAGCCAACTGAATAAAATTGTGGCTGTCCATATATTCTTCAACCATTTCTGCACCGCGTTGAGTACAAGCTAAAGAAAGTATCGGCTTATCTTTATAATCGGAAAAAATACCATATAAATCCTTCATAACCATAGCAAATCCAGAGTTATCATGACCTTCTTGTTGAGGTATCATTAATTTTAAAGCTTTTGCCGGACTAACAGGAACTTTACTTTTTATAGAACCTATTCTACACACAATAACCGCCTCCAATAAATTATTTAAAACACATCAAAATAAATACATTCGTATTTTTATAATGTACCTTTATAATAAAGTGCAATATACATTATAAAAACTTGTTACTACGATGTCAATATATTTATACAATAAATAAATCTTATCTTTTACACAAAACCCTTATATTTAAAAGCTATTTAAAATAGTTGTAATATTCTGTTTTGTATATTTAAAAATTATTATGCAGAAAATGAAGATTTACATATTAACAAAGTATAATAAAATAGCATATTTTTAGGCTTCTTTTACTTTACTGCATAAAATTGTATTGTATAGTTTTACTGTATACAAAATAAAAAAGGCAGAAAATATCTGCCTTTTATTTTAAAAACTCATTTATTAAATTTTCTAATCTATATTTCAATATACTTATCTCATCGCTATGTTCATTTAAAAAGCCCTGTGTAGAATTTTTTAGATCAGTTATATTTTCTTTTAGGTCTTTATCTTGTGCTATATCTTCTTCTAATCCGCCAAGAATTTGCTTTGCCTTATCTACTTTTGCTTCAAAAGTCTCTACCTTTTCACTTACTTGAGTGTCAAAATTATTTTCATCTATTTTATCATCTAATTTTAATTCTTGTCTCACTTCAGTTTTTACTATTTCTTCATCATCTCTATCAATAGGCATATTCCAAGAAAAAGCCAAATAAAATCCCAGTATAGCTACAATTACAAAACTAGCGACTATGAGAATTTTTCTTACAACATTTTTAGTTTTTTGAGAAATAGTCAACTTTGTTTTCGTTTCAGGAGCTATATCTTCTATTTTAATCTTATTATTTTTTTCAACCGTAGTTTTTGGTGTATTTTCTACTTTAGTTTCATAATTAAATCTAGCTTGCTCTAATTGCTCCATTTCTTCTTCAGTTAAAAATCTTGTAGGTTCATCATTTCTAGATATCCCTACTTTATTAAATGATTCTTTATTATCCAACAAAATTCACCTTTCCATTTTAAAACCAATATTTATGCATCTTGTTTTTGCATCGCTAAATGTTCTTTTTCTAGTGCATGACAAACACGCGCTATACTCCAAAAGCGATTAAAAGTCGTAACAACTGCTTTGCAAATAGGCACTTGCAAATTTTTTTCTCGCATTGCTTTTAAGACATTATCTAATCTAGGTTTAGTAAAATTATGAAACATCATTAATTCATATTCAAAATTTAACACTTCTTCATTTGTTGGCTGTACTTTGTTAAATCCCTTTAAACCAAATAAATAACCAATTTTTTGATAATGTTCTTCTTTATCTACAGTAATAACTTTTATTTTCATCGCTTCTAATAAAGTTTTTATTTCCATTAAGCGTAATTCATCTGTAAAATTATATAATAAAATCATTTCTTGAATATTTTTTTTCATACTAAAATCACCTCTTCCCAATTATAAATTATCTATATAATTTAAACAAGAATAGAGTTTTATGAAAAAAGCTCCCAATAGAAATATATATCTCTATCAGGAGCTTTATTTTTTATTTTATTTGTCCTTCAATTCGTTTAGTCAACAGATTAGCTTCATATTCCATAGTTTTAGCTTTTTTCAGATTGTCTATAGCTTCTCTTAATGTTTTTATATCTTTATTATCTAACCATTTAGCATAATCTTGATAATAAGCTATTTTACTTTCACATGCTTTTAAACGTAAATTATGCAATGTTTCTGCTGATTTTGGCACTTCTACAGATTGCAATGCTTCCTGTAGCTCTTTCAATTGAGGTAATATTTTATTTTCAATATCATTTTTCAAATCAGTTCTAGTTTGACTACTACCCAATGTTCCTAAATTCAATGCTGCATTTAGATTTGCTTCATTTTCTGTTAAAATCTTTTCTTTATCAATGATAATAAGCGCTGTTTGACTCAAATAATCTTTTATAAATTCTTTTCTGCCATCTTCTAGAGCTTTGATAAAATCAGAAAAATTGTCTACACTAACAACTTTCCAATAACCATCTGCTTGTTCTTCTAATGACACTTTAAATACAAATGGCTGATTAATTTCACTTTGAGTTACTTTTATACCAGCTTCAGCTGTACCATTATCTTCATTTGTATTGATATAATCAATTCCTTCAAAAGTTAAATCAGTCAATCCAGATTGTTCTAATATCATATCTGAATTTATCATGGCACCTTGAGCATCTGCTGTTGTGTTTCCAGATTGCCAACTACCTGTTTTTACATAATTATTTAAACCTTCTTGTAAGCTAGCAACTATTGGTGCTTTAAACATTGTAGCTAGACTATTCATTGCTACTTTTGCTTCTTCTGGCAAATTAGTTTGCGATGCAATTATACCATCTAGCATATTATTAGTTACACCTGCTACAACATTATCAACATTTACATACTTATTAAATTCATCTACATCATGATTTTGTATTGATTCTTGTATAGCTTTTAGCGTATATTCGGGTGTCTTTACATAAAAATTAAAATATGCCAGGCCTCCACCTATAACAACAAGTACTAATAATATTGCTGCTGCAAAAATCTTTAATTTAGTACGCATTGATAATACCATAGTTTTTCCTCCAATTATAATTTAATTAATAATTCCCATAATATATTATATCTTCAATATCAATTATGGCACCTAATCACATCTTATGCAATACTTTATCTATAGATATTATCTAAAATATAGTATTAATAGATTGACACTATGGCTCAAGTAACATATTATTATCTAAGAACTTAATTTATACTTGGATAGAGGTGTGCTTCGTGATAGGTATTGTAATCGTATCTCATAGTTCTTTAATTGCAGATGGAACTAAAGAGCTAGCTCTCCAAATGGCAGACCCTGCATTGAAAATCATGGCCGCAGGAGGCACATCAGATGGAAAACTTGGCACCGATATGAAAAAAATAAAATCTGCCATCGAAAAAGTAAATGGAGCTGATGGAGTTCTTATACTTACTGATTTAGGAAGTTCTGTATTAACAACTGAAATGGTTATTGATATGATGGATGAAGATGATAAAGATATCAGTAAAATTCAAATAGCTAATGCGCCTTTAGTTGAAGGAGCTGTTATTGCTGCTGTTGAAGCTTCATTCAATAGTGATATATTCAGTATAAAAAAGACTGTTGAAGACATCATCATAAAAAAAGTTCCATTATAAAAAAAGCTGTACATATAATATGTACAGCTTTTTTTCTTTATCATTTATAATTCTGTTTTATTGCGAACTAATTCTGCACGGTGAGCTTTTATCTGTTTTAATTTAAAAATCACCATCGGTATTATCATCATTGGAATACCTGCATATAAAGTAGAACGTAAATCATCAGTAAAGGCAATTACAATAAGACAAAATACTTGTACCCAAATTCCAAATAAAGTTACATAAGGGAAAAATGGAGTTTTGTATTTTAATTCAGATACTCTATTTTCTGCCATCATTTTTTTGCGGAAATTATATTGACTCCAGCAAATAGAAATCCAAGCCATAGCACCAGTAAATCCAGAAACAGCTAATAAATAAGTATATGCTGTTTCACTTGTATCTAAAGTATATAATAAAATTATAATCCAGCAAGCACAAATAGATACAATAATTGAATTTTGAGGCATACCATTATGATTTAATTTACCTAAAAATTTAGGTGCCATATTATGTCTAGAAAGTCCATGTAATGCTCTGCCCGCACCATATAGACCTGAATTAGAGCAAGAAATTGCTGCTGTAAGAATAACAAAAGCAAACATATATCCAAGCCAGTCAAATCCATAACGATGAAGTGCTGCTGCAAATACACTTTCTGTCAAAGTTGCTTCGTCCCATGGCAATATTGATATCAATAAAGTAATTGGTATTATATATAAAGCAATAATTCTCCAAGTAACATTGCGAACTGCTATAGGAATACTTTTTGCTGGGTCTTTACATTCTCCGGCAGCTAAGCCAATTATTTCTGAACCTTGGAAATTAACTAAGATAATTACCATTGTCATGATAATTGCCCAATATCCATGAGGAGCAAAACCGCCACTAGCTAATAAAATTTTTGTTCCAATAGGTTCGCCAGTTTCACCAGCCCAGCCCATACAAATAGCAAAAGCAATAATACTGAAAACTACTAATGCGACTATTTTTATAATTGATAACCAAAATTCACTTTCACCAAACTTGCCTACACTGAATAGGTTTATAAAGGTAACAACTAGACCAAACGATACAGCCCACCATAACTGACTGACCTCAGGTACAAATTGATTCATGATAATCCCCGCTGCAATCATCTCTGCAGGTACATAAACAATCCAATTCAACCAATATGCCCAACCGACACCACATGCCCATGTAGGCGATATATGGTCATTTGCATACGTGACAAAAGAACTAGACACAGGCTGAGCTACCGCTAATTCAGCCAAACATAGCATAACGCATAATACTACTATTCCGCCCAATAAATAAGCTAAAATAGAAGCAGGTCCTGCTTGTTCTAATACATAACCAGTACCTAAAAAATAACAGCTCCCAATAATTCCCCCAAGGGAAATAAGCTGTATATGTCTGTTTTTCAGACCCCTATTCATTATAGGTTTGTTGTTCATCTCCTTAATAACACAACCTTTCTTAATATTATTTATATACTCTAAAGTATATTTATTTTTATTACAAAAATAATACTATAAAATTCATCATTTTACCATACAAAAAGAAAAAAACTTATAAAAATTTTCATGCTATTTATATTATAATTATTTTGAGGTGAAATTATGCTTGAATATAAAACAATCGAAGGCGAATACTTTACTGAATGGGAAATCAATAAATCCAGATTTTTAACTTATATTAAACATGTAGAAACAGAAATAGAAGCTCAAGAATTTATTTCGTCCATAAAGAAAAAACATTTTGATGCTCGCCACAACTGTTCTGCTTATATCATTGGCGAACGCAGTGAAATCCAAAAATCAAGCGATGATGGCGAACCTAGTGGCACTGCTGGCACTCCTATGCTTGAAGTCCTCAAAAAAAATGAATTAAGTGATATTGTCGTTGTCGTTACTAGATATTTTGGTGGTATAAAATTAGGTGCTGGCGGTTTAATTCGTGCCTATGGAAAATCTGTAACCCTGGGACTTGATGTTTCCACTATTGTAAAAAAATCCATCTTTAATTGCTATAAACTAGATTTAAATTATGATTTGCTAGGCAGTTTTGAAAATTATCTCCACCAAAAAGAAATCCGCATACAAAATAAAGATTATAGTGATATCGTAAGCTTTACTTTATTATTAGCCCAAAATGACAGCGAAAATATCCTAAAAGACATCACTAATTTATCTGCCGGTCGCATAAAAATAGAAGAATTAGAACCTGTTTACTTAAATATTCCCTTAAATGCAAAATAAAAAAATCCTTAGTAGTTAGATTTAGCTACTAAGGATTTTTTATTAAATTTATTTATTAGCTTTGCGGAATTTTTCCATAAAGTCAACAAGAGCCTGGCAACCTTCCATTGGCATTGCATTATAAATAGATGTACGCATACCACCAACAGAACGATGACCTTTTACGCCACCTAAACCATGTTCTAAAGCTTCTTTAGCAAATTTAGCTTCTAATTCTTCGCTTGGTAAGCGGAAAGTAACGTTCATGAAAGAACGGCTATCTTTATCTGCATGACCAACATAGAAACCATCACTATTATCGATAGCATCATAAACTAATTTAGCTTTAGCTGCATTTTTCTTCGCCATAGCTTCTAAACCGCCATTTGCTTTTATCCATGATACTACTTTACCTACCATGTAAATACCAAATGCAGGAGGTGTATTATATAAGGAATTTTTCTTTAAATAAGTATCATAACGAAGCATTGTTGGCACTTCTTTTGGAGAATTTTCAAAGAAAGATTTGCGAGCAACGACTACAACAACACCAGCAGGGCCAAGATTTTTTTGTGCACCTGCATAAATTAAACTGAATTTAGAAAAATCAAGTGGACGAGATAACATATCAGAAGACATATCCGCGATTAAAGGCACATCGCCAGTTTCTGGAATGTAATGATATTCTGTACCATAAATTGTATTATTGTAGCATAAATGAAGATATGCTGCATTGTCGCTTAATTTAATTTCATCTTGAGTTGGAATATGTTTAAAATCTCTATCTTTGCTAGAAGCTGCTACAAAGCCACGATTTAAAAGTTTTGCTTCATCATAAGCTTTAGTTGCAAAACTACCAGATAATACATAGTTACCCACTTTGCCATCAACAGCAAAATTCTGTGGAATCATAGTAAATTGCATACTTGCTCCACCTTGGCAAAATAATACTTCATAATCATCACCAAGACCCATAAGCTCTTTTATATCTGCTTTTGCTTGATTATGTACTTGTTCATATTGTTTAGAACGATGACTGATTTCTATAATTGACATTCCACTTTTAGCAAAATTTAAAAATTCAGCTTGAGCTTCTTGTAATACTTCTAAAGGTTGCATAGCAGGACCAGGATTAAAATTGTAAATACGATTTTCCATCGAATAAGCCTCCTAAAAATAAAAATATAAGTTCTCCTTATTGAACTTATATTTTAATAATACTTTTACCATCTTACAATATTATATTTTAAATAAACATTTTGTAAAAAATATGATATTATTTTAAAATATCTATGATAATATGTCAATTTTACTGCTACAAAAGTATTTTAGTCAAGTAATAATATTCTATTTTATTGCTAATTTGTAAATCAAGCTTATAAGTTTTAATACTTAACCATATTTCTACATCATTTCATAAATATGATATAATATTTATTAATCACTTTATTTTTATACGTGCAATGATTAATTATTTAAAAGGAAGGTATATAGATGCGCACTAGCGAAGAAACTAAAGACATTACGCTTTTAGGTCAAAAAAATGTAAAATACGAATTTAATTATCGTCCAGATGTATTAGAAACATTTGATAATAAACACCCTGACCATGATTACTGGGTAAAATTTAATTGCCCAGAGTTCACTACACTTTGCCCTATCACAGGTCAACCAGATTTTGGTACAATTTATATCTCTTATATTCCTGATGAAAAAATGGTGGAAAGTAAATCCTTAAAATTATATTTATTCAGCTTCAGAAATAATGGCGATTTTCATGAAGATGTAGTAAATATCATCATGAAAGATTTAATTAAACTTATGAACCCTAAATATATTGAAGTATGGGGAAAATTCTTACCTCGTGGCGGTATCTCCATTGACCCATATACAAATTATGGTCGCCCTGATACAAAATATGAACAATTAGCTCAAACTCGTTTTGTAAATCATGATTTATATCGCTTAGATAAAGTAGATAATCGTTAATTAAAAATAAATTCCATAAGATGAATTTTAATCAAACTAAAAGGAAATGATTATATGCTTCAAGTTTATACAGGCAATGGCAAGGGTAAAACTACAGCAGCCATCGGTCTTGCTATTCGCAGTTTAGGTGCTGATAAAAAAGTTTATTTTTGCCAATTTATGAAAACTTTAGCTTATAGTGAACAAGCTATTTTACAAAAATTCGCCCCACAATTGAAATTGACAACTAGTGGCAAACCTTATTTTATTGCTAAAGAAGGTATGTTGACTGATGAAGAAATCAAAAAATGGGGAGATATGCTCCAAGTTTATCCCGAAGGTAAACCACCTAAAGATTATGTAAAATTAGTTAATGACAGTTTAAAAAATTTACTTGAAGAAATAAATAATACTCACTACGATTTAATTATTCTTGATGAAATCAATGTCGCTATGTATTATGACTTAATCACTAAAGAAACTTTAGAATTTGTTTTAAATCAAATACCTTCAGATATTGAAATAGTTTGTACTGGTCGATATGCTCCTCAGTGGCTATGTGAACGTGCAGATTTAGTCACTGATATGCAAGAAGTAAAACACTATTATCAACAAGGACTTCAAGGTCGCAAAGGTATTGAAAACTAATTTTATTAATCTTCTACAATATGCTAAGAAATTTTATTTTTTTAAACTTCTTAGCATATTTAAATTAAACATTTCTCAAGAGGTGCTTTATAATCTATGAAAATATGTATTGAAAATAAAGACCGCCATGGATTAGTCTATGATATATCAAAAATCTTACTTAAATACAATGTAAATATAATCTCTATGGAAGTTATTAAAAATACTACATATTTAGAAACAGAAGCTTTATCTTATAAAACAGAACAGAAAATATTATCTGAGCTTCATGAATTATCTGGTATTGTTCAAATAAAATCCATTATGTTAATGCCTCATAATGAAAAATACCAACAAATGGATATTGTTTTCAACACCATTAATGAGGGTATTATCATCACCGATAAAAACGGAAATATCATCTACATCAACAAAGTTGCTGTAAAAATTCTAAAAATTCCCAATGATGATATTTTAGGGCAAAATATTTCCAAAGCATTACCTTTTTGTAAATTATTATTAAAAACATTGCAAACTGGAAAAAAATATCTTCATCATGAAGTTTATGCTGAAGAATATGATAATCACTATATGGTCAGTAGTCAACCACTATTAGATGAAAATAATAATTTATATGGTGGTGTTGCTGTCATTCGTGATATGGAAACTGTTCGTCAAATATATCAAAAAATCACAGGACAGCCTTCTATTAGTTTTAAAGATATTATTCACCAAAGTGATATTATGGAAAAATTAATTTTGTCGGCTCAACATTATGCTAGCAGTAATTCTACTATTCTCATACGTGGGGAAACTGGCTCAGGGAAAGAATTATTTGCTAGAGCAATCCATAACGCTTCACCACGCCATGATAATATCTTTCTCGCTATCAACTGCACAGCTATACCTGATACTCTACTTGAAAGTGAATTATTTGGCTATGAAGAAGGTACATTCACTGGAGCTAATAAAGGTGGTAAATTAGGTCTTTTTGAATTAGCTAGTGGTGGCACTTTATTTCTTGATGAAATAGGCGATATTTCCTCCACTCTCCAAGCAAAATTATTGCGTGTACTTCAAGAACATAGAGTTCGTCGTATCGGCGGTAACCGCGAAATTCCTATTAATGTTCGCATTATTTCAGCTACAAATTGTAATCTCGAACAAATGGTCAAAGATGGATTATTCCGCCAAGATTTATATTATCGCTTAAATGTAATACCATTATACCTACCGCCACTTAGAGAACGCAGAGAAGATATTCGTTTACTAGCAAATTATCTTTTCCAATCCACAGTAAATAATATTAATACAAGTATAAAATCCATTTCTCAAGAAGCTTTTGAAAAGCTCAACAATTACGATTATCCGGGAAATGTCCGCGAATTAAGTAATATCATTGAACGTGCTATAAATGTAGCTAGAGGACCAGAGATTACTGCTGATGATATTATACTATTTAACCAAATGCCCACAACCAATAATGGCAGTAATTTAAATAGTTACTCTACCTTAAATTTAAATGAAGCTCTTCGTTCCACTGAAAAGAATATTATTAAAGAAGCAATGAGAAAATTTAATTCTTCACGTAAATTAGGTGCTGCACTTGGTTTATCTCATACAAGTATAATTCGCAAAATGAAAGAATATAATTTAAATTTTGATAAAAATAATTAATAAAAAAGTCTTACTCATTTGAGCTACACCTCTAAAAATTGGACATAGAAACAACTTTTAGAGGTGTAGCTCACTTTGGTAAGACCTTTTATTAAATCAATTTCCAGATTCTAATTTAGAATGTTTATAGCTATAACCAAAATAAACAATACAACCAATTACACACCAAACTACAAAACGAATCCAAGTATGAATTGGTAAGTTATACATCAAATAACCACAACAAATCATAGCCATTGGAGATACAAAATAAATAGCTGGACATTTAAACCCACGAGGAACTTCTGGACGAGTTATTCTCAAATAAAGTACGCCAAAGCCGGCAATAAAGAATGCGGATAATGTACCAATATTTGCCATTTCAGCGATTAAATGAATAGGTGCAAAACCAGCGATAATAGATACTAAAATACAACCACCAATAGTTACTAAATAAGGAGTTCTGTATAATTTATGAATTTTACAGATACCTGCTGGAATCATACCATCACGAGATAACGCAAAGAAAATACGTGCTTGACCATATAAAAGTACAAGTAATACAGTAGTAATACCACAAATCGCACCTACTGCAACAATAGCAGAACCAATTGGATAACCGATTACACGAAGTGCATATGCTACTGGTTCTGGTGTATTTAAATCAGAATAAGGAACAATACCTGTTAATACAAGTGCTACGAAGAAGTACAATACAGCACAAACACCCAATGAGCCTAAAATACCAATTGGTAAATCACGGTCTGGATTTTTAGCTTCTTCAGCTGATGTTGCTACAGCATCAAATCCGATATAAGCAAAGAATACAATAGCTGCCCCAGCGGATATACCTTGTGCTCCATATGGTAAAAATGGCTCCCAATTCATTGGATCAACATTAGGAACTGCTAATATAAAGAAAAGTGCAATAACTGCTAATTTTACAAATACTAAAATGCGGTTAACCATTACTGTTTCTTTTGTTCCTCGTACTAATAAAATACATAAAAACATAGTTATCACAATAGCAGGTACATTAATAATACCGCCTTCTTCTGGAACCTTTGTAAATGCAACTGGTAATTCAATACCACCAGAAGCCAACAATCCTACCACATAACCTGACCAACCAGCAGCAACAGTACTGCAAGTAACTGTATATTCTAGAATTAAATTCCAACCTACAATAAAGGCTAAGAATTCACCTAATGAAGCATATGTATATGCATATGCACTACCTGCAACGGGAACCATTGACGCATATTCGGCATAAGCAAGACCTGCAAATGCACAAGCTATGGAAGCTAATACAAATGATAAGGAAATACCCGGGCCTGCATACAATGCAGCACCAATACCTGTTAAAACGAAAATACCTGTACCAATTACACTACCAATACCTAAGAATACTAAGTCAAATGCGCTTAGATTTCTAGTAAGACCGGACTTTTGTGCCATTGAACGTAAAGCACCTATATCTTTCTTACGGAACAAATCCATAAAAAACACTCCTTTTTCTACAACACGAAAACATCACTTACTTTCTCTTTTTTTCAAAAATAAAGGCCTGGTAAAACCAGGCCTTAGCTTTTTATTTTAAGATTTCGTGAATATCATAATAAGGTAAATTCAAACCTTCTGCTACGCCTTTAAATGTTACTTTACCATCTATAGTATTAATACCTTGCATTAAACCAGGATCGTCAAGGCAAGCTTGTTTATATCCTTTATTAGCAATTGCTAAAGCATAAGGCAAAGTAGCGTTTGTCAATGCCAAAGTAGAAGTTCTAGATACTGCACCTGGAATATTTGCTACAGAGTAATGAGTTACACCATGTTTAACAAATGTTGGATTGTCATGAGTTGTGCAATGATCACAAGTTTCAACTGCGCCACCTTGGTCAATTGCAACATCGACAACAACTGAACCTTTTTTCATTGTTTTAATCATATCTTCAGTTACTAAAATAGGAGTTTTTGCACCTGGAATAAGTACAGAACTAATTAATAAATCAGCTCTTGCTACCCATTTAGCAATATTGTAACTATTAGACATTTCTGTGACTACACGGCCATGGAAAATATCATCAAGATAACGAAGTCTATCGATAGAAAGGTCGATAATAGTAACTCTAGCACCTAAACCAACTGCCATTTTTGCAGCATTTGTACCAACGATACCGCCACCAACGATTACTACTTGACCTGGGCAAACACCACTAACGCCACCTAATAATACTCCGCGTCCACCATATTGACTTTCAAGGAACTGAGCACCTAATTGTACAGACATACGACCAGCAATTTCACTCATTGGGGAAAGAAGTGGTAAGCTACGACCATCTCTGCCTCTAACTGTTTCATATGCAATACCAACAACTTTATGACGTAATAAAGCAGCTGTAAGTTCAGGTTCTGGAGCTAGATGTAAATAAGTATAGAGAATTTGACCTTCATGGAATAAATCATATTCAGCAGGTAATGGTTCTTTTACTTTAACAATCATATCAGCTCTATCAAAGAGTTCTTTTGTATTTTCAACAATTTCAGCACCAGTAGCGATATAAGCTTCATCTGGGAAACCACTGCCAACACCAGCAGATTTTTCTACTAATACAGTGTGTCCTGCACGTATTAAAGCTTCACTTCCCGCAGGTGTTAAGCCAACACGGTTTTCATTGTTTTTAATCTCTTTAATAACACTAATAATCATAATATAAACCCTCCTTCAGGTCGAAAAAATTTATTATAAGACTATGTATAATCATTTCTGATTTACACTTTATATATAATGCAAATCCCGTGCCAAAATCAAATATAAAAATTTTATATTGATAAATAAGCATTTTTTATCATCACTATTATTTTTGTAATATTTTTGTTACAAAAACTGTAATAATATTATTACAGCTGTAAAATTTTTATTACACTTTATAAAAAAATAAGAGATTAAAGTGTAAATTCTTTAATCTCCTATGGATAATCTCCTATTTATTTAACAAAGAATGTTTATAACTATATACAAAATAAATAATAATGCCTACAATACACCAAACAATAAATCTAATCCATGTAAGTGCTGGCAAATTATACATCAAATAACCGCAACTAAGCATAGCCATTGGCCCAACAATGTAAATTGCTGGACATTTAAAACCTCTTTTTATCTCAGGTCGTGTAATACGCAAATACAATACCCCAAAACCAGCTATAAAAAATGCTGATAAAGTACCTATATTTGCCATTTCCGCAATTACATTAATTGGTACAAATCCAGCAATCAAAGAAACTAAAATACAACCACCAATGGTTACTAAATATGGTGTATGATATTTCTTATGCACTCTACAAATTCCCTTTGGAATCATACCATCACGAGACAAAGCGAAAAATACACGTGCTTGACCATATAATAAAACAAGTAATACTGTAGTAATACCACAAATAGCACCTACTGCAACAATAGCTGAACCAAAAGGATAACCAATGACACGAAGAGCATAAGCTACAGGTTCTGCATTATTTAATTGAGTATAAGGCACTATTCCAGTCAATACCATTGCCACAATAAAATATAATAAAGTACAAACTGCAAGTGAACCTAAGATACCGATAGGCACATCTCGAGAAGGATTTTTTGCTTCTTCTGCTGATGTTGCTACAGCATCAAAACCAATATAGGCAAAAAATACAATTGCAGCGCCAGAGGCAATACCTTGATAACCAAAAGGTAAAAAAGGATCCCAATTTCTAACATCAATATTAGGAATAGCTAAGCATAAGAAAATAAAAATAACTGCTATTTTTACAAAAACCAAAATGCGATTTATAAAAATACTTTCTTTTGTACCTCTAACCAACAAAATACATAAAAACATAGTAATAAAAACTGCAGGAAGATTTATAATTCCACCTTCTGCTGGAACTTTTAAAAAATCTATAGATAAATTTAATCCACCTGATGTCAACAAGCCCACTACATAACCAGACCAACCAGCTGCAACTGTACTACATGTTACTGTATATTCTAAAATTAAATTCCAACCTACTAAAAACGCCATAAATTCACCTAATGAAGCGTATGTATAAGCATATGCACTTCCAGATACTGGTACCATTGAGGAATATTCCGCGTAAGCCAAACCAGCAAAAGCACAAGCAACCGAGGCCAATATAAAGGAAATGGCAATTCCAGGGCCTGCATATAAAGCTGCACCTACTCCGGTTAATACAAAAATACCTGTTCCAATAACACTACCAATGCCTAAAAAAACTAAATCAAACGCAGTTAAATTGCGTACAAATCCAGATTTTTCAGCATCTTGTGCTAAATGTGCAATGTCTTTTTTTCGAAATAAATTCATAACATTCACCTCATTATTAAATTGTATTTTGATAAAGAAAAAAGCACTGAGATATTTCAGTGCTTTTTTCTTAACTGGCAACTTCCTATCCTCCCAGCACGTCTCCATGCAAGTACTTTCGGCCTCTAAATGCTTAACTACTGTGTTCGGTATGGGTACAGGTGGAACCATTTAGGCATCGTCACCAGATATTCTCTTTTTTTTTTGAAAGATATTAATCTTTCAAAACCACTCAGAAGATTACTTTGCTCCAAGTCATTTCTTTTTTTTAGTTAAGCTCTCGACTTATTAGTACCAGTACGCTACATTCATTACTGAACTTCTACTCCTGGCCTATCAACCTCGTCATCTTCAAGGTGTCTTTCAAGCTTTCGCTTCGGGAGACCTCATCTTAAGGCAAGTTTCACGCTTAGATGCTTTCAGCGTTTATCTTTTCCGGACGTAGCTACCCAACTGTACCCCTGGCGGGATAATTGGTACACCATTGGTCCGTCCACTCCGGTCCTCTCGTACTAGGAGCAGCCCCCTTCAAGTCTCTTACGCCCGCGATGGATATGGACCGAACTGTCTCACGACGTTCTGAACCCAGCTCACGTACCACTTTAATGGGCGAACAGCCCAACCCTTGGGACCTGCTCCAGCCCCAGGATGTGATGAGCCGACATCGAGGTGCCAAACCTCCCCGTCGATATGGACTCTTGGGAGAGATTAGCCTGTTATCCCCAGGGTAGCTTTTATCCGTTGAGCGATGGCCCTTCCACTCGGAACCACCGGATCACTAAGCCCTACTTTCGTACCTGCTCGTCGTGTCTGACTCGCAGTCAAGCTCCCTTCTGCCTTTACACTCTTTGCGCGGTTTCCGTTCGCGCTGAGGGAACCTTTGGGCGCCTCCGTTACATTTTGGGAGGCGACCGCCCCAGTCAAACTGCCCGCCTGATACTGTCCTGAGAGTCGTTACTTCTTCAGTTAGAGGTCCAATAAATAAAGGGTGGTATCCCAAGGTTGACTCCATATCAGCTAACGCCAATACTTCTCCGTCTCCCACCTATCCTGTACGTTATTTACCGAACATCAATGTCAGGTTGCAGTAAAGCTCCATGGGGTCTTTCTGTCCAGTCGCGGGTAACCTGCATCTTCACA
>OJSD01001520.1_pt1 | contig 26299 bp, 20 predicted proteins | sample 1599391 | NCBI WGS metagenome assembly OJSD01 (sample SAMN04168656, study PRJEB22393) | human gut metagenome | biome: human gut microbiome; feature: stool | host: Homo sapiens | collected 2014-03-17 | reverse complement strand
TGGATAGAGCATACGGCTACGGACCGTAGTGTCGGGAGTTCGAATCTTCTCTGGCGCATGTAAAAAGCAGATTCTTCGTGAGTCTGCTTTTTTTGTTGTCATATAATCGCAAATACACTGAAAAAATGATCGATCAACAGAGGATGGAGAAAAGAATGACAAAAGCAGTCTGGATGCTTCATGCAAAAAAAGCAGATTTTAATGGTCTGGCGGCAAGATTTCATATCAGTCCCATTACTGCCCGTATTATCAGAAACAGGGATATTACAGATATAGATGAATTTGATAAATATTTAAACGGAAGTTTAAAGGATCTGTATGAGCCAAGGCTGCTGCCGGATATGGAAAAGGCCATTTCTATATTAAAAGAAAAGATTGCTGCCGGTGCCCGGATCCGGATCGTAGGAGATTATGATATTGATGGTGTGTGTTCTACCTGCATTCTCTACAAAGGACTTAGCCGTGTAGGCGCAAAAGTTGATTATGTAATACCGGAGCGTATCAAAGACGGTTATGGTATTAATGAACATATTATTGAAAAGGCGGCTGCAGACGGCATCCACATGATACTTACCTGTGATAATGGAATTGCTGCTATTGACCAGATCGCAGAAGCAAAAGAACTGGGAATGACGGTAGTGATAACAGATCACCATGATATTCAGGTAGATGAGGTTTCGGAAACGGAGATCATGCCTTCTGCAGACGCCATTGTCAATCCCAAGAGAAAAGACAGTAAATATCCGTTCAGTGAGATCTGCGGCGCTATGGTGGCTTATAAGCTGATCCAGGTACTTTTTGAAGAATATGGGATTGACCGCCAGGAATGGCTGGATATGCTGGAGCTGGCGGCGATTGCTACAGTAGGCGATGTAATGAAGCTTAAGGATGAGAACCGTATTGTAGTAAAAGAGGGGCTTAAAAAGCTGGCTAATACAAAGATCCAGGGTCTTGTAAGCCTGATGGAGAAAAATACACTGGATCCGGAGCATATAAGCGCCTATCACGTTGGCTTTGTGCTGGGACCCTGTCTGAATGCCAGCGGCCGCTTAAAAACGGCCCAGATGGCTATGGAACTGCTTCTGGCAGAAAATAAGGCCCAGGCAGATGAACTGGCAGATGCGTTAAAGGCATTAAATGACGAGCGCAAGGACATGACCAAGGATGGGACAGATGCTGCCATAGAACAGGTGGAGACAGAGCTTAAGGATGATAAGGTGCTGGTAGTCTTTCTTCCGGACTGTCATGAGTCCCTGGCAGGCATTGTGGCGGGCAGGATCCGCGAGTATTATAATAAGCCTGTATTTGTCCTTACAAGGGCAGAAGGCTGTGCAAAAGGCTCAGGACGTTCTATAGAGGCATACCACATGTTTCACGCTCTGGTAGAGGTAAAAGACCTTCTGTTAAAGTTTGGCGGCCATCCTATGGCAGCAGGATTTTCACTGGAAGAGGCAAATATCGAAGAATTTCGCAGGCGGTTAAATGAAAATGCTGCAAAACGGCTTACAGAGGACGATTTTATCCCAAGAGTATGGATCGATGTTCCCATGCCGTTTGAATATATAACAGAGAGCCTGATCCGGGAATTAGAGCTTTTAGAGCCTTTTGGACAGGGAAATGAAAAGCCTCAGTTTGCCTTGAAATCCCTGAAAATACGAAGTGCCAGAGTGTTTGGCCGTAACCGGAATGTAGTGAAATTATCCCTGATGAATGAACGGGGCTTTTCCATGGACGGCGTGGTATTTACAGAAGGTGACTTATTTATGGAAGAAATGGGAAACAGCCAGAGCATGGATATTATCTATTACCCTACAATAAATGAATATAATGGAAACCGCAGTCTGCAGCTGGTAGTGAAGGACTGGAAGTTCCACTGAGGAGATACCTCTGGTACGTGTGTGCCAGGGGTGTTTTTGCAGGAAGAAATATGAGTCTGTATATTTTTTGCCAAAATCGTAAAATGTATGCAAATGAATACTTGAAATTTACATGACTATGGGGTATAATCGCAGAAAACACCATATCTGGATAAATAAACTGACAAAATACGATGGGTATGGGCAAATACTGAAAGGAAGGTAGAACAATGGTAAATACAGTTATGGACTTTATCACTTCCTATGATAAGGAAGTAGGAGAAGCAATTCAGGCAGAGTGCGGCCGCCAGAGAAGAAATCTGGAGCTGATCGCCTCTGAGAACATTGTTTCAGAACCTGTAATGATGGCTATGGGAACTGTACTGACCAATAAGTACGCAGAAGGTTACCCGGGTAAGCGTTATTACGGCGGCTGCCAGTATGTAGACGTACTGGAAACCATCGCCATTGAACGTGCCAAGAAGCTGTTTGGCTGCGATTACGCAAACGTACAGCCACACTCCGGTGCACAGGCAAATATGGCAGTATTTATCGCTATGTTAAAACCAGGAGATACGGTTATGGGTATGAACCTGGATCATGGCGGTCATCTGACACACGGGAGTCCTGTAAACTTCTCAGGACTGTATTTTAACATTGTTCCTTATGGAGTAGATGACGAAGGCTTTATCGATTATGATGAGCTGGAGAGAAAAGCAAAAGAGGCAAAGCCAAAGCTGATCGTGGCAGGTGCCAGCGCTTATGCAAGAACCATTGATTTTAAGCGTTTCCGTGAGATTGCTGACGAGGTAGGTGCTTATCTGATGGTAGATATGGCCCACATTGCAGGTCTTGTAGCAGCTGGAGAGCATCCAAGCCCAATCCCATACGCAGATGTTGTTACAACTACCACCCATAAGACTTTAAGAGGACCTAGAGGCGGTCTGATCTTAGCGAATAAGGAAGCTGCAGAAAAGTTCAACTTTAATAAGGCTATTTTCCCAGGAACCCAGGGCGGCCCATTAGAGCATGTGATCGCAGCAAAGGCAGTATGCCTGGGTGAAGCATTAAAACCTGAATTTAAGGAATATGCACATCAGGTAGTATTAAATGCAAAAGCACTGGCAGACGCACTGCAGAAGCAGGGCTTTAAGATCCTTACAGGCGGCACTGACAACCATCTGATGCTGTTAGACCTGCGTGGTATGGATATTTCCGGTAAAGAGCTGCAGAACCGCTGTGACGAGGTATTTATTACCTTAAACAAGAACACAGTACCAAACGATCCAAGAAGCCCATTTGTAACTTCCGGTGTCCGCATTGGTACACCTGCTGTTACCACCAGAGGCTTAAAGGAAGAGGATATGCCAAAGATTGCAGAGTGCATCTGGCTGGCAGCTACTGACTTTGAGAATAAGAAAGAGTATATTAAGGCAGAGGTTACTAAGCTTTGCGATAAGTATCCGCTGTACGAGTAAAGAAATACATAGAAATAACGATTTAAGATGAAAAACGCCGGAAAATGTTGGTTTTACAACATACATTTCCCGGTGTTTTTTGTTGAAATATTTCAAATGCGTTTATTAAGCATTCTCAGCCTTCAGATTTTTCTGCGCCGTAGCCAGCATCAGTTTAATACGGTTCAACTGGTTTACTTCACTGGCGCCTGGGTCGTAATCTACGGCAATGATGTTGGACTCAGGATAGTTCTTTCGCAGTTCCTTGATCACACCTTTTCCTACAATGTGGTTTGGCAGGCAGCCAAATGGCTGGGTGCAGATAATGTTTTTAACACCACTGTGGATCAGCTCTAACATCTCGCCGGTCAAAAACCAGCCTTCACCCGTCTGGTTGCCTAAGGATACAAAGCCTTTTGCCATTTCTGCCAGATCACGGATCTCAGAAGGCGGTGTAAAATGTTTGCTGGCGGCCAGCTCTTTTCTTGCAGTCTTTCTGAAGAACTCTAACAGGGCGATACCTGCATTACAAAGCCTTGCAGTGGATTTCTTCATTCCCAGGTGTTCTGCCTTGAAATTGCTGTTGTAGAAGCAGTAAAGAAGGAAATCCAACAGGTCAGGCATTACAGCTTCTGCACCTTCTGACTCCAGAAGCTCTACTACATGGTTGTTAGCCAGAGGAGAGAATTTAACAAGGATCTCACCTACGATACCAACCTTCGGCTTCTTAATATCAAGACGCTCCAGATTATCAAAATCACGGATAATGCCGCGGACATTCTTAGCAAATTCCATCATAGCAGGCTGTCTCTTAGAAAGAGCCTTAATACAGATCTTTTTCCATTTCTCATGAAGTGCATTGGCACTTCCAGGAACTGCCTCATATGGTCTGGTTGCATAAAGGACACGCATGAAAATGTCACCGTATACAACTGCCTGCATGGCCTTGGTCATCATTGGCAGTGTAATGGAGAAACCTGGGTTAGTTTCCATGCCATTTGCATTGACAGAAATAACCGGAACCTGAGGCATACCGGCTTTCTCCAGTGCCCGGCGGATAAATCCGATATAGTTGGAGGCACGGCAGCCGCCGCCGGTCTGGCTCATAAAGACAGCCGTGCGGTTTAAGTCGTATTTGCCGGATAACAGTGCGTCCATGATCTGACCGATAACGATCAGGGATGGATAGCAGGCATCATTATTTACGTACTGAAGACCTACATCTACGGCATTGCGGTTGTGGTTCTGCAGGATCTCCATGTTATAGCCGAAAGCGCGGATTGCCGGTTCGATCAGGTCAAAGTGGATCGGTGACATCTGCGGGCATAACAGAGTGTAATCCTTCTTCATTTCCTTGGTAAACAGCACACGGTTGTAAGCGCTGGAAACCACTTTCCGCTCATAATGCTTCTGGTCACGGACACGAAGAGCCGCGATCAGGGAACGGATACGGATACGGGCTGCTCCCAGGTTATTTACCTCGTCGATCTTTAATACAGTATAGATCTTTCCGGACTTTGTTAAGATCTCAGCAACCTGGTCTGTGGTAACAGCGTCCAGACCGCAGCCAAAGGAGTTTAACTGGATCAGATCCAGGTCATCTCTTGTTTTTACAAAGCTTGCGGCCTCATAAAGACGGGAATGATACATCCACTGGTCGGTGACAACTAAAGGTCGTTCCACTTTGCCCATATGGGAAACAGAGTCCTCTGTAAGTACGGCAAAGCCGTAGGAAGCGATCAGTTCCGGGATACCGTGGTGGATCTCCGGGTCTACATGGTAAGGTCTTCCGGCCAGCACAATGCCCCGTTTACCATGTTCTTTCATCCAGGCAAGTGTTTCCTCGCCCTTTTTCTCCATATCAGAACGGGATGCCAGCAGTTCTTCCCAGCCAGCGTGGGCTGCCATACGGATCTCTGCTTCAGGTATCTGGAATTTTTTTACAAATTCCCGTACCAGGCCGTCTGTTAAGATTTTTTCGTTTGTAAATGCCATGAACGGGTTCATGAAATCTACATGCTCTGTCTTTAATTCTTCTACGTTATTTTTAATATTTTCCGCATAGGAAGTGACCATTGGACAGTTATAATGGTTTCCTGCCTCAGGGCTTTCATTGCGCTCATAAGGGATACATGGATAGAAGATAAACTTCACACCCTGATGGATGAGCCATGAAATATGGCCATGTACCAGCTTTGCCGGATAACACTCAGACTCACTTGGAATGGACTCAATGCCCAGTTCGTAGATCTGTCTGGTGGACTGTGGGGAAAGTGTTACATGGTAGCGCAGCTTTTTAAAGAAAACAGCCCAGAATGGGAAGTTTTCATACATATTTAAAACTCTTGGGATACCCACTACGCCGCGGTCTGCCTGGTCTAAAGGCAGCGGTTCATAGTCAAACATCCGGTGATATTTGTAATCAAACAGGTTTGGTATCTCTTTTTTCGCTTTTGCAAGTCCAAGACCACGCTCACAGCGGTTTCCGGAAATATAATGGCGTCCGCTTCCAAACTGGTTGATGGTTAAAACACAGTGGTTGTTGCAGCCTTTGCACCGGGTCATAGAAGTGGTGTACTGCAGTGCGATGATCTTATCAAGAGGCAGCATGGTGGTCTCTTTTTCACCGGCCATATGGAAACGCTCTTTTGCGATCAGTGCTGCACCGAAAGCGCCCATAATACCGGCAATATCCGGACGGACCGCACGGCAGCCTGAAATTTTCTCAAAGCTGCGAAGGACAGCATCATTATAGAAGGTACCGCCCTGGACAACTACATGTTTTCCAAGGTCAGAAGCGTTTGTGACCTTAATTACCTTAAATAAAGCGTTTTTAATAACAGAATAAGCCAGACCTGCAGAGATATCAGCGACTGTAGCGCCTTCCTTCTGGGCCTGCTTTACATTGGAGTTCATAAATACAGTACAGCGAGTACCAAGGTCTGTAGGATTTTTGGCAAATAATGCTTCTTTTGCGAAATCTTTTACACTGTAATTTAAGCTTTTTGCGAAAGTTTCAATGAAAGAGCCGCAGCCGGAAGAACATGCCTCGTTTAACTGTACGCTGTCTACGGTTCCGTCTTTGATTTTAATGCATTTCATATCCTGACCGCCGATGTCCAGGATGCAGTCTACATCCGGCTCAAAGAAAGCAGCAGCGTAGTAGTGGGAAATAGTCTCTACTTCTCCCTCATCTAACATAAGAGCAGCCTTTAAAAGGGCTTCGCCGTATCCGGTAGAGCAGGAGTAAGCAATATGGGCAGTTTCTGGAAGCTGTTCTTTGATCTCTGTCACTGCGCGGATGGCAGTAGCCAGAGGACTTCCATTATTATTATCATAAAAACGATATAATAATGTGCCGTCTTCTCCAACAAGAGCCACTTTGGTGGTAGTGGAACCGGCGTCAATACCCAGATAGCAGTTGCCTTCGTAAGTAGAAAGATTGCCGGAACGCACGTGGTTGTGGCCGTGGTCTTCGATAAAGGCGTCATATTCTGCCTGATCCTTAAACAGAGGATCCATACGCTTTACTTCAAAATCCATTTTAATGCCATTGGAAAGCCGGTCGATCATGTCGGTAATAGCTACCGGCTCCTGGCCTTCCTTTGGGTTCATGGCAGCGCCTACAGCTGCAAACAGGTGGGAGTGATCCGGTGCAATGGTCTGCTCCGGAGTCAGATGCAGCGTGCGAACAAAGGCTTTTCTCAGTTCAGGAAGGAAATGCAAAGGTCCTCCTAAAAAGGCAACATTTCCACGGATGGGCTTACCACAGGCAAGACCGCTGATGGTCTGGTTTACTACTGCCTGGAAAATAGAGGCAGCCAGATCCTCTCTGGTAGCGCCGTCGTTGATCAGCGGCTGAATATCCGATTTTGCGAAAACACCGCAGCGGGCTGCAATTGGGTAGATAGCCTTGTAATCTTTTGCATATGTATTCAGTCCAGCAGCATCGGTCTGCAAAAGGGATGCCATCTGGTCAATGAAAGATCCGGTTCCTCCTGCGCAGATACCGTTCATACGCTGGTCGATGCCCCCTGTAAAGTAAATGATCTTGGCATCTTCGCCGCCTAACTCAATGGCTACGTCGGTCTGTGGCGCATAGTCCTGGAGAGCAGATGCAACTGCTACAACTTCCTGGACAAAAGGAACGTGTAAATGAGATGAAAGTGTAAGGCCGCCAGAGCCGGTGATCACCGGGATAATATCAATGGGGCCGGTCTGGTTTAAGGCTTTCTTTAAAAGGCCTGCCAGAGTTTCCTGAATATTGGCATAATGACGCTCATAATCGGAGAATATAATATGAAGATCCTGATCCAGTAATGCAACTTTGACAGTTGTTGAACCGATATCGATCCCCAGGGTGTAATAAGTTGTAGTCTGATCCATAGTATATGGGGATAGCCCCTTACCTCCTTCGTGACTTGATGTACTTTCAAGACTCTGAGAGTACATCCTATAGCTTATGAAACGTAATTGTTTGTTAGAACATCATGTCTCTTACTACAATTCCGGGCGAAAAGCCCAAAAAATCACATTACAGTCTAACACAATACCTTTTACTTGGCAATTGTTAAAGGGGGTTAAGAATTTGTGAAGAAATGAAAAAATATGAAACGATTTGACAAAAACCGGGCCAGTCACTATAATGAGTAGGGTGAAAATTCAAAATGGGGGAGATTTCGCATGATACGGATTTTCAAGACAGAAGACGGTGCAATGCACGAAAAAGAGGAGATGCAGCCAGGCTGCTGGATCGCCCTGACCAATCCAACTGCATCAGAGATCTTAGAGATCGCTGATGCCTGCCAGATCGATCCGGACCACCTGAAAGCACCTCTGGATGAGGAAGAGCGCTCACGTATTGAAGCAGAAGATGAATATACGCTGATATTGGTGGATATTCCTTCTATAGAAGAAAGAAACGGGAAAGACTGGTTTGTGACCATTCCTATGGCGATCATTACCACCAAGGATGTGCTGATAACCGTCTGCCTGGAGGAGACCCCGATCCTTACTGCCTTTATGGACGGAAGAGTCAGAGATTTCCACACATTTATGAAAACAAGGTTTATCTTACAGATCCTTTATAAAAATGCAACCCAGTATCTGCAGTACCTGCGCATTATCGATAAAAAGAGTGAAGTCATTGAAAACAAACTTCACCAGTCCCAGAAAAATGAGGAACTGATCGAACTGTTAGAACTTCAGAAATCACTGGTGTACTTTACCACCTCCCTTCGTTCCAACGAAGTGGTGCTGGAGAAGTTATTAAGGATTGACAAGATCAAGAAGTACCCGGAAGATACTGATCTTCTGGAAGATGTAATCGTAGAGAATAAGCAGGCTATGGAGATGACCAGCATTTACAATGGCATTTTAAGTGGTACCATGGATACCTTTGCATCTGTTATTTCAAACAACTTAAACATTGTTATGAAATTCCTGGCAACCGTTACCATTGTTATGTCCATTCCAACTATGGTGGCAAGTTTTTACGGTATGAACGTAAGAGCCAGCGGAATGCCTTTTGCAGAGCATCCTTATGGATTTGGCATCGTGCTTTTCTTTACACTGGTATTGACACTGATCGTTGCTTATATATTTAATAAGAAAGATCTGTTTTAAAATCAGTTAAATCAGTTTAAAAAAGGAGTTTTTGAATGGGAAAATTTTCCAATAACTGGAAACGCCGGAACGGAAATTTCCTGGGGTTCAGAAGTATCATTGATATTGTATGCGCCCTGGAGATCCTTGGAGTGGTCCTTTTCCTGGTAGCACCGCAGTTTGTGATGAATTATCTGATCTTAAACCCGGCGGCTATCCTTCACGGTCAGATCTGGCGTATTGTTACATTTTTAGTGTATCCACCGGCCATTACAGGTTCTGATGCCATTATGTTTGTGCTGATGAACGCCCTTGGCATTTACTGTATCCGTGCTTTTGGCACCATTGTGGAGCAGGTATGGGGAAGATTTCGCTTTAACTGCTACATTATCGGAGGTGTGCTCCTTCATTCGGTTGTTGCCATTGGCATTTACCTGGTAACAGGGCTTTCACTGCCACTGTTCCCAACTTATTTGGTTTATTCCTTCTTCTTTGTATTTGCCCTGATGTTTCCGGATATGCAGGTACTGTTTATGATGGTACTGCCATTAAAGGCAAGCTGGATCGCAGTGGCAGAGGCAGGAATTTATATTTATTCCTTTATTACAGGCGGACTGATCGAGAAGATCGAGATCGTTTTAAGTCTGATCCTTATTGGCGTATTCTTTGGCTGGATGACCTTTGCAGGTCCTTCCGGTTTTAAGCAGAAGAAACGCTCCCAGGAATTCCAGAAGACCACCCAGAAAATGAAAGTGGTAAAGAGAGGACACAAGTGTGCAGTCTGCGGACGCACAGATAAAGACAGTCCTGGTATGGAATTCCGTTATTGTTCCAAATGTGAAGGCAATTATGAATATTGCATGGATCATTTGTACACACATAAGCATGTCAAAAAAGAGGATGCTGATAACAGTAACAGTAATGATTAATGCGACCGGCATGCTCTGCGCTTTTGCACTGCATATCCCCACTTGGCCTGACACATTTATTCCTGTGCCAAGGGCATAAAAAGGCAGTAAAAGAGCGAATATACTACTAACCCCAATTCATTTTATTTATGGAGGAATTTGAAAACATGAAGAAAACTAAGATCGTCTGCACTATGGGCCCCAACACAAATGACAAGAACATTATGCTGGAACTGGCTAAAAATGGAATGGACGTAGCTCGTTTTAACTTCTCCCACGGTGATTATGCAGAGCATCAGAGCCGCCTGGAGATTTTAAAAGAGGTTAGAAAAGAACTGGACCGTCCGGTAGCAGCTCTTCTTGATACAAAGGGACCGGAGATCCGTACCGGCGTATTAAAAGACGGAAAGAAAGTTTCCTTAAAGGAAGGACAGACCTTTACTTTAACTACCAGAGAGATCGTTGGTGATGAGACTATTACCCATATCAACTACTCTGGCCTGAATGAAGATGTTGCAGCTGGAAATAAGATCCTCATCGATGACGGCCTGATCGAGCTGGAAGTAGTAAAGGTAGACGGCACTGAGATCGTTTGTACCGTTATCAACGGCGGTGAGTTAGGCGAGAAGAAGGGTGTAAATGTTCCTAACGTAAAGATCAAACTTCCGGCACTGACTGAAAAAGATAAAGAAGATATCCGTTTTGGTATCAAACAGGGCTTTGATTTTATCGCAGCTTCTTTTGTACGTACAGCTGACTGTATCCGTGAGATCAAGGAAATGCTGGATGCAGAAGGTTCTGCAATCAAGGTAATCGCTAAGATCGAGAATGCAGAAGGTATTGAAAACCTGGATGAGATCATTGCAGTAGCAGACGGTATCATGGTAGCAAGAGGTGACATGGGTGTTGAGATTCCGGCTCAGGAAGTTCCTCATATCCAGAAAGAGATCATCCGTAAGTGTAATGAGGCTTGTAAGACTGTTATCACTGCAACCCAGATGTTAGACTCCATGATCCGCAACCCAAGACCTACCAGAGCTGAGGTTACTGACGTTGCCAACGCTGTTTATGACGGTACTGACGCAGTAATGCTTTCCGGTGAGACTGCTATGGGTAAATATCCGATTGACGCATTAAAGATGATGGTATCTATCGTTGAAGAGACGGAAGCTTACTTAGACTACAGCGCATACCGCCGTCGTAAAGTAACTGAGGAGAATATGAAGAATATCTCCAATGCAGTTTGCTCCGCTTCTGTTTCTACCGCACATGACATCGGTGCTGATTACATCATTGCTCCAAGTATTACAGGATTTACATCCATGATGCTTTCCAAGTGGAGACCGGCAGCACGTATCATCGGTATGTCCCCAAGCACTACTACTGTCCGTCAGATGATGCTTCAGTGGGGTGTAACACCTGTATGGTCCCGTCGTGCAGAGAGTACGGATGAGCTGATCGAAAACTCTTTAGAAGAGTTAAAGAGCGGCAATGTGATCAATTCTGGTGATCTGGCCGTTATTACCGCAGGTATCGTTACCTATGCAAGACGCCATGAGGCAGCAACAGCTACCAATATCATGCGTGTGGTAAGTGTGGACTAGCTGAATGCTACCAGATTGCTTCGCAATCTTCAAAACATTCATTAAAAATAATACTAGACAAAGAAGTCTGTCTGGGAGTACAATTATCCGCAAAGGAAATGGTACTCCCTTACAGGCTTCTTTTCTTTTACGGAGGTTATCCTGTAAAATTAAAAGGAACTGATATATATGCATAGATAATGCATAAAAATACCATTGCGTAAAGCAAAGATCCCCCACAGGGAAAGGAGATAAGATTATGGAAAAGAAACCATTTGTTACACTGGCGCAGGCAGAAGAGATCGCCAAGACCTATCCAACCCCATTTTATCTGTATGATGAAAAAGGTATCCGCGAAAATGTAAAACATCTGAAACAGGCATTTTCCTGGAATAAAGGATATAAAGAATATTTTGCAGTAAAAGCAACCCCAAATCCATTTATCTTAAAGATCTTACAGGAATATGGCTGTGGTACAGACTGCTCTTCTTTAACAGAGTTAATGATGTCAAAGGCCTGCGGTTTTTCCGGTTCCAATGTAATGTTTTCTTCCAATGATACTCCGCCTGAGGAATTTGCTTACGCAAATGAAATGGGTGCCATCATCAACCTGGATGATATTACCCATATCCAGTGCCTGGAAGATACATTAGGCTTCATTCCGGAGACCATCAGCTGCCGTTTCAATCCAGGCGGTGTGTTTAAGATCAGCAATGACATTATGGACAACCCGGGAGATGCAAAGTATGGTATGACTACTGAGCAGATCTTTGAGGCATTTAAGATTTTAAAGTCCAAGGGGGCAAAGAATTTCGGTATCCATGCTTTCCTGGCAAGCAATACAGTTACCAATGAATATTATCCGATGCTTGCAAAGATCCTCTTTGAGCTGGCTGTTAAGTTAAAAGAAGAGACAGGTGCACATATCAGTTTCATCAACCTGTCCGGTGGTATTGGTATCCCTTATCGTCCAGATCAGGAACCAAATGACATTATGGCTATTGGCGAAGGCGTGCGCAAAGTTTATGAGGAAGTTCTGGTTCCTGCAGGAATGGATGACGTGGCTCTTTGCACAGAGCTTGGCCGTTTTATGTTAGGGCCTTATGGATGCCTGGTTACCAAAGCAATCCATGAAAAACATACTCATAAAGAGTACATCGGTGTAGATGCCTGCGCAGTAAACCTGATGCGTCCGGCTATGTATGGTGCTTATCATCACATTACCGTTCTTGGAAAAGAAGATGCGCCTTGTGACCACAAGTACGATATTACCGGTTCCCTTTGCGAGAACAATGATAAATTTGCGATTGACCGTATGCTTCCTGAGATCAAAATGGGTGACTTTTTAGTGATCCATGATGCAGGTGCCCATGGCTTTGCAATGGGTTATAACTACAACGGTAAATTAAAATCCGCAGAACTTTTATTAAAGGAAGACGGCTCTGTCCAGATGATCCGCCGCGCAGAAACTCCAAAGGATTACTTTGCAACCTTTGATTTTTGTGGTATCATGGATGGGTATGATAAATAAAAATCGCATATAGAAAGAACGTTTGCCCGTCCGCGTATGCGGGCGGGTGTGTGCGTTAAAATGGACGAATATTCGTGAATGTTTTAAAAATTATAACAGGAGGCGAAAAATATGGCAAAGATCGGTTTTATTGGAATGGGAAATATGGGTTCCGCTATTTTAAACGGACTTTTACGGGTCTATAAGCCGGAGGACTTATTATTTACAGCAGCCCACAAAGAAAAGATGGAAGCTGTAACAGCAAAGACAGGAGTGGTTCATGCAGCATCCAATGCAGAGTGTGCAAAGCAGTCTGAGTATGTGATCCTGGCAGTAAAGCCACAGTATTTTGAGACAGTGTTTGAGGAAATCCGTCCGGTATTAAAGGAAGATCAGATCGTGATCTCACTGGCACCTGGCCAGACCATTGCAAGCCTTACAGAACGTCTGGGCGGAAAGGTGCGCGTAGTCCGTACCATGCCAAATACACCGGCGTTACTGGGTGAAGGCATGACCGGTATGGCATATGAGGAGTCCAACTACAGTGAAGAGGAAAAGGCAGTGCTTCGTGGTATTTTTGAGGCCTGCGGACGTCTGGAAGTAGTAGATGAACGTATGATGGATGCAGTTGGCTGTGTCAGCGGCTGTTCACCGGCTTATGTATACATGTTTATTGAAGCGCTGGCAGACGGAGCTGTAAAATACGGCCTTCCAAGGGCCAAGGCATACCAGATGGCAGCCCAGACCGTTCTTGGAAGTGCTAAAATGGTACTGGAAACAGGAAAGCATCCGGGACAGTTAAAGGATGAGGTTTGCTCACCTGGCGGAACCACCATTGCCGGTGTATCTGCACTGGAAGAGTGGGGCTTCAGAAATGCTGTGATCAAGGCAGAAGATGCCAGCTATGAAAAGGGCAGGAAAATGTAAATGTATGTGGCACATCGCCTGCACTGCAGGCGGAGGTGTGAAAGATCAATGCTCCTGGAATTTTTTATGTCTGATTTTGCAAGAAGAGTTCGGGAGTACATAACATATAAAAGGAGAAGAAACATGGGAAAAGTAGAAAATGAAGGAATGCCGGTAGTACGTTTAGACCGTCAGTTAAAATATCAGGGAAATATCCTGAAAATATATGAGGATACAGTTCTTGCAAATGGCCATGAGGCACACTGGGATTACATCCACCACGATGGTGCAGCGGCTGTTCTGCCTGTAACTTCAGAAGGAAAGATCTTAATGGTGCGCCAGTACCGCAATGCTTTAAACCGCTATACACTGGAGATCCCGGCAGGAAAGCTGGACGCACCGGATGAGCCAAAGATCGAGTGTGCTTACAGAGAACTGGAGGAGGAAACTGGTTTCCGCACTGAAAAACTGGAATATCTCATGAGTATAAATACTACAGTTGCATTTTGTGATGAAGCCATTGATATTTTCGTAGCCCACAACCTGATCCCGTCCCATCAGCATCTGGATGAAGATGAAGTGATCGAAGTGGAAGCATGGGAATTAAAAGATCTGGAAGAGATGATCTACACAGGAAAGATCACTGACGGCAAAACAATAGCGGCACTGATGGCTTATGGCCGCAAGTACCGCTCTATAGACAAGAAAGATGAACTGGCTTAAATATCTGTGATAATGCCGTTGTCAGGCGTATGTCAGCTTTGTTTTGAAACAATTTTCTGCAGGTCAGAATACATAGTTTCTGACAATAGCACCGGTACGGAAAGTTCCTTTGCTTTTCGTACCAGATAGCCGCTGAAGGTCTCCAGCTCACTGGGGCGTCCGGCCCAGATATCTCTTTGAAGGGAACTGGTGGATGCCGGATCCAGTTTATGGTAGAACTGATCGATGATCTCGTTAATGGAAGTTTCCGGCACGCCTGCACCGGCTGCCTCAGATACAAGCCAGGACTCACGGACTAAGGTCTCATACTGGGCGGCTGTCTCAGGATCTTCCCGAAGCTGTCCAATGGTCCGGTTATACCGGGCGGTAGTGATATTATAGGCGCAGTTTAAAATGTATTTGCGCCAGATGGCTGCGATAATGTTATCGGCAATTTTATGATGGATATGTGCCCCGCTTAAAAGGGCGGATGCCTCAAGGACGTTCTCTGACTGCTCCTTTGAGGCATTTTTTATGCCGATCCGCAGGGAAGCCAGGTTGCCGATCTGGGTAATGGAAAAGTCCGGGGATGCGTAGGCAACGATATAAATAAGGGAGTCGATAACAGTGCCTTTTTTCAGAAGATTTCTCATCCGCTCTCCTGTATCTACGCCATTCATTACCGGTATGAGAACGGTGTGATCATCCACAAAAGGCGCGATCTGGCGGCAGACATCCTCTAAGGAATAGTTTTTTACGCATACAAAAATATAATCCTGGGGACCAATGGCATCGGCTGTTGTTACATGTTCAGGAAAGGCTGTGATCTCTTCGCTGTAAACACTGTGAAGAGTAAGTCCATGTTCTTTTATATGTTCCAGCCGTTTTCCTCTGGCTGCCAGTGTAACATGGGGATAGGTATGAGCCAGCATGGCACCTAAGTAGCCGCCTACGCCGCCGATGCCTACTATAGCGATCCTTTTATTCAAAAGAGTTTCAGAGGCAGAGGTTGTATTTTTACCGGTATCATTGTATACACACATAGGCAGAAAACCTCCTGTTATTAAATATATATCATGATGTTGGGGTCAAAAGGTATTTTGCCCCCTCTGATACCGAATTGCTACGTGCTTTGCACTCTCGCAATTCTAAAAACATTCGTAATTCGCTCATTTTTCTTCAAAAAATGGCTACTTACTCATGTTTTTTGCGGGTCCCAAGTTCAAAAATCCTCCTGCAAGCAAGCTTGTGTCGGATTTTAGACCTTTTGACCCTGGTATCATATCATTTATTTAAAAAGTCAGTCTCATCTGATACCATACCACATTTCCGTGGACAGACTGGGAAACGCCTTCGTTTACGAAACCGAATTTTGCATAGTAATGGATCAGTTTGTCCTTGCAGGTAAGTACCAGGCCTTTGCGCCCCTGTTTTCTGGCGTCTTCAATAGCAGCTTTGATCAGTTCACCTGCATAGCCTTTTTTGCGGCAGGAAGGAATGGTATTGACCCCGAAGATCATCTGCCATGCACCATTTTCATTATGCATTTCTCCTTTTTCATACATTTCATCTGTCAGGTCGGCTTCATCTGTGACCATACCGTCTACAAAGGCGATCAGTTTGTCATTTTCATCAAACATCAGCCAGAAATGGTCTGCATAATAAGCCAGGCGGTTTTCAAAGTCCTTTTTTGTGGCTGCTTCAGCAGCCGGGAAACACTCTGCTTCTACAGCAGTTAATGCGTCTAAGTCATTTAATGTTGCAGTTCTGATTTTCATAATAGTATTTAAATCCTCCATATTGTATAAATGTTCATGCAAACAATGCGCCAGAGGCGCAGGCTGTTATGTTTAATCTGCCAGCAGATACTTATCAATGGCTTCTGCGCATCCGTTATGGTCGCAGTCAGCTACGATCACATCAGCCAGGGCTTTGATGGGTTCGGTTGCATTTCCCATGGCAACGGCCAGACCGGCAGTTTTTAATGCCATGGTATCGTTATCTGCATCACCTACAGCAATAGTCTGTTCTAATGGCAGTCCCAGATGTTCACACAGCTTTTTAAGTCCTACACCTTTGTCGATCCCTTTGGCAGAACACTCTAAAGAGGTAGACTCTGCCAGAGCCAGTGCAGTTTCAAGACCGGCTACTTTAATGCGTTCCACGGTGCGCGCCCGTGAGGCTTCGTCTCTGTGGTAAAGGTTCAGCTTCAGCACAGGAAATGGCTCTTCACAGAAAGAATTGTAAATATTTTCCAGTTTGTCAGTGATCTGATCAAACATGGTCTGGTAAATGCCCATATGAAAATCAGCCATATGGGACTGCTGATCCTTCTGGACAATGGAACGCTCTGAAAGTACATGGATCATGGCTCCTTCTTCCATGCCAAATTCCATCAGCTTTTTTACGATCCCAGGGTCAAGAGCCTGGAAATACAGTGTTTTCTTTTCTTTTAGGTCATAAACACAGGCACCGCTGACACAGTCTAAATAGCGCAGTCCCGGTATGATCTCTGTAAACGCATTCAGTTCAGCCAGGTTGCGGCCGGTACACAGGATAACAGTTTTTCCTGCATCGGTTGCCCGTTTAATGGCGTTTAAAGTTTCAGGGGAGATCTGTTTATTTGAATTTAAAAGAGTTCCATCCATATCAAAGGCGATCAACTGATATTGACTCATGGTAAAATCCTCCAAGGGTAAGCTCACGAACCCCGCACTGGCGTGCTTATCTGCCTGCTATTGCAGGCGGTTCGTTCGTTAATGATTATATCATATTTCCCTAACCGTGTACAAAAATAATCATGCACAGGCTGCAAAGGGCATACAACTGGTATAAGAGCACAGGAAAGGCGCTTGAAAAAGCAGGAAAGGCAGTCCATGTTCCGATTTCGCTTCAAATTCTTGGCAGACAGTTATCTGCTGTTGTTTAGTTTTTTTCTGGGAATGATAGGGGCAGCGTTATTTTTCTGGTGGCGTTATCCTGTATTTCCTTCTTATTTATTTTACAGTTATGGAATAACAGGAAACAAAAACTTTACAGAAGCGTTTCTGATCGTCATAAAACAGCGTTTTTTCCAGCTGGGTGCAGGGTGGCTCTGCGGGCTTACGGTTTACAGTGTATGGCTGTTTGGGATACTGACCTGTTTCTGGTCTTTCAGCCTGGGAATGGGAGTTATTTATTTTACATTGGAAAAGGGACTCTGGGGACTGCCTCTGTTTTTGCGTTCCCTTCTTCCTCAGGGGATATTTTATCTCATGGTCTGGTACGTTCTTTCCAGATGGTCTTTTAGTACAAGAAAAAGGCTGCGATTGCCAGCATTGGCTTTTTTAATGCTCCTTACGGCCTGTGGAGCAGCCTTTGAGGCATACCTTTTTTCATTTTGAAACGATGAGTGAACGAAAACTATTTAAAAGTATAAAAAAATAAATTATACTGTAAAAATAGAGTAAAAACTGCACTGTGTACCGGGGGAACAAAATGATATCAGAGATAAACAGCTTCACCGCATATCTTCAGGAAGTGAAGCACACGGCAAAAAATACAGAAGTATCCTACCACCGGGATCTGCTCCAGATGGCAGGATTTATGGAAGAAATGGGGATCACACAGGTGGAGAAGGTGACGAAGACCAGTTTGAATTCTTATATCCTGTATCTGGAAAAAGAAGGAAAAGCGGCAGCTACCATTTCCAGGGAACTGGCGTCCATCAAGGCATTTTTCAGCTATCTTGTTAAGGAAAGAAAGATAAACAGGGATCCGGCGGAATTTCTGCGTGCTCCCAAAATTGAACGCAAAATACCGGTGATACTGACCATAGAGGAAATACATGCCCTTTTGGCACAGCCGGGAAATACAACAGCGAAAGAACTGCGGGATAAGGCCATGCTGGAATTACTATATGCAACAGGGATCCGGGTATCAGAACTGATCAGTCTGAAATTAGAGGATGTGAACATGCAGATCGGTTATATCACCTGTCATGATGGCAGTAAAGACCGGATGATCCCCTTTGGAAAAGGGGCGAAACAGGCGCTGCGTACTTACCTGGACAAGGCAAGAAGTTCTCTTTTAAAGGGGCGTGCCTGTGAGTGGCTGTTTACCAATTGCAGTGGCCAGCCTATGAGCCGTCAGGGCTTTTGGAAGCTGATCAAATATTATGGGGAAAAAACGGGGATCAAAGAGGATATTACGCCTCATACTCTGCGCCATTCTTTTGCAGCCCACCTGATCGGGGATGGCGCGGATATCCATGCAGTCCAGGCTATGTTAGGACATGGGGATACCGGCGCTTCCCAGATGTATGCTGTGTATGCGGCAGCTACAGCTGCCCGGTCAGATAGTTAAAGATCTCATGGGCATAGTGAGAATTTTTCACGGTATCATTCCACAGGGTTTTATCATCATAAAGCGTGTAAGTGAGAGAGGACTTGTATTCTTCCTTAAAAGAAGGTTCCCACAAAGAACCGAACTGAGGCAGGAATAAGCCCTCTTTTTTGCTGTAGCAGTTTTTTGCAGTGGCTTTTTTCCGGGCAGAACGGTCCACATATTCTCCAATGCTTTTATGGATCGCTGTATCTTCTAAAGGCAGGTAATAATAATTCTGGTAATCCGGGTAGAAATATTTTAAAGTGCCTTCATACAGAGTTAAATTGCAGGCCAGGCAGTTGTCATGAAGCTCCAGGCTTAAAGGATTTAAGGTATATTCTAAAGGAATGGGGACGCTGTAAGGACTTTCCCACAAAAGATTGACAAATGGATGGGAATATCCGGCTTCGTCCGTGTAGGAATACAACTTATGACTGCAAAGGGTAAAATCCGACTCAAACAGATCTGCATAATTTAAAATGGGCAGGATGGAAGGCATTCCCCGCAGGTCATCTGCATTGTGCAGTATCAGCAGGTCAAAGAGGAATTTCTCATGGGTGTGCAGGTATTCACGGTACACATCGATCAGCTGCCCGCCATTGTATTTGTCCTCTCTATGTACCCCTAAAAACTGTTCAATGGATTTCTGTTTCATGTTTTCCAGTTTTAAAAGTTTTCTGTAGGGCTTTATTTTCTTGAAAATATCAATGCTTATAAGGTCATCAAAATGGTAGTCAAGGCCCAGACGTTCGCAGCATTTTAAAAGATAGGGGATATCAAAACGGTCTCCGTTAAAATGGATCAGGATCTTAAAACGTTTTAAAAATTCAAAAAAGGCATCTAAAAGCTCTTTTTCCGCCTGTCTTGTATCTGCAAACCACTGGATCAGCTTCCAGCCAAATCCGTCAAAATAAGTACAGCCAATGAGATACAGCTGGGAAGTTTCACCGGAAAAGCCGGTGGTCTCTATATCAAAAAATAAAAGATCCTTTAAAGGACCAATGCGGTCTAAAGGATATGTGTTTGGAAATTCAATGGGATGTTTAATGGTGATCATAAAAATCCTTTCTGGTCTGCCCGGCATATCTGATCCTGAAAGACCAGAACGCAAACCGCCCTTAGTTTAGCTGATTTTTAAGTAAAATGCAAGGAAAGAGTATCGAATATTTGTTCGGTGTCCTGCTTGCATTGAGGCGGTGTGTATGTTATGATTGATAGATGACGAAGTATCGCATGTAGGTGCGAAACCAGATAAAAGGAATATAGAACAGATGATTTCATATATAAAAGGAGCCCTTGGGGCAGTAGAAGATGATGTGATCGTAGTGGAGACTGGAGGCATCGGACTGGCAGTCCATGTACCCCTTTCACTTTTAGAGGAACTTCCGGCATTAGGGGAAGAAGTGACCGTTTATACGTATTTCCAGGTGCGGGAAGATGCTATGACTTTATATGGTTTTCTTCACAGACAGGACAGGGAAATGTTCAAGCAGCTGATCGGGGTCAATGGAATTGGTCCCAAAGGAGCTCTTGGTATCCTTTCTATTATGCGGCCGGATGATCTGCGGATCGCCATTGTCAGCGGGGATGCAAAAGCTATTTCCAAGGCACCGGGCATCGGCGCAAAGACGGCCCAGAGACTGATCTTAGATCTTAAGGATAAAGTAGATTTAGAGGAAGTGATGATGGCTTCCTTTGGAGGCGGAAAGGAAGATACTTCCGGTGCTGGTACAGGCGCATCTGTGGCAGGTATGGCAGCAGCTGCAAAAGAGGCAGTGGCAGCTTTAACAGCTCTTGGGTATACGAATATGGAAGCTTCCAAAGCAGTAAAGAAAGTGGAGATCACAGAAAATATGAGTGTAGAAGACATTTTAAAGGCTTCGCTGAAGTATTTAAGTTTTCTGTGATTAATTTGAGGTATATATGGAACGGAGAATTATAACAACAGAGGCAACAGAAGAGGATGTGCGGATAGAAACCACCCTGCGTCCCCAGTGCCTCAGTGATTACGTGGGCCAGGAAAAGATCAAATCCACCCTGAAAATATACATAGAAGCGGCAAAAAGCAGAGGGGAAGCCTTAGATCATGTATTATTTTACGGCCCCCCAGGACTTGGAAAGACCACCCTTTCCGGTATCATTGCCAACGAGATGGGAAGCAGGCTGAAAGTGACCAGCGGGCCGGCCATTGAAAAGCCGGGAGAGATGGCTGCTATTTTAAATAATCTTCAGGAGGGGGATGTTCTCTTCGTAGATGAGATCCACCGTTTAAACCGTCAGGTAGAAGAAGTTCTCTATCCGGCGATGGAAGATTTTGCCATTGATATTATGCTGGGAAAAGAGTCCAGTGCCAGATCCATCCGTCTGGAACTGCCTCACTTTACCTTAGTAGGAGCGACTACCAGGGCAGGACTGTTGTCCGCTCCTTTAAGAGACCGTTTTGGAGTGGTCCAGAGAATGGAATTTTATACGCCGGAGGAGCTGCGCACGATCATCCAGCATTCTGCTACGATCTTAGGTGTGGAAATAGAACCGGAAGGTGCCATTGAACTGGCAAAACGTTCCAGGGGAACCCCGCGACTGGCAAACCGCCTTTTAAAGAGAGTAAGAGATTTCGCCCAGGTTAAATATGATGGTGTGATCACAAAAGAAGTGGCAGATTTTGCTCTGGATATCATGGATGTGGATAAAATGGGACTGGATCAGAATGACAGAAATATCCTTTTGATGATCATTGAAAAGTTTTCCGGCGGTCCGGTAGGACTTGATACCCTGGCAGCAGCTTTGGGAGAAGATGCGGGAACTTTGGAAGATGTATATGAGCCATATCTTTTAATGAACGGTCTGATTAACAGAACACCCAGGGGAAGAATGGCTACAGAAAACGCATATCGTCATTTGGGCTTGGAAATGAAGTAAAAATGTGGTATCCTTTTAACGAAAATGCCTCACAGACAGGAGATGGAAGATCAGAATGGATACAAAGAATTATACACAGGTTTTGATTGATGGAAAAATATATACGTTAGGCGGAAGCGAAGATGAAGCATATCTTCAGAAGGCAGCCAGCTATGTAAATGAAAAGATAACCACCATGCACGCGCTTCCTGGTTTCAGTAAACAGAGTGCTGATTACCAGCAGCTTATGCTTTTACTGAACATTGCAGATGATTATTTTAAGACAAAAGAAACTGCGGATCAGATGGAAGAGCAGAGAGACAGAATGGAAAAAGAGACTTACAGCTTAAAACATGAGCTAGTAAGCACCCAGATGAAGTTAGACGGCGTTTTAAAGGACTTGGAGGAACGCCAGCGTCAGCTTCAGGAATTATCTGCAAAGCTTTCAAAATCCGAACGGGAATTAAGAGCTGCAAAGAAGCAGGCAGCACTGGCAGCAACATCTGAAAATGGGGAAGAGGAAGTAGTTGAGGATGAAGTGGTAGACACTGTGATCGAAGGAGATGAACCGGTCAGTGAGTCTGTACCAGCTTTAGATGAGACTGCAGCTGCACAGGCAACAGAAAGCGGTTTTGTACAGGCGGATATGCCAATGCAAAATCCTTCTTTCCAGACAAAGACAGGACTTTCTGATCAGGAACTTGCAAGAAAGGCTCTTCAGGCAGCCAGAAAAGCCGGTTCCCACAGAAACGGACGCAGATAAAACACAGATAGACTAAAGGGGGCGCGCTACAGTTTGCAGTGGCCCCTTTTTTGCATAGGATCAGGAAAGGTAAGATCATGATAAATACAAGAAAAGCAGAGCTTTTGGCGCCGGCAGGTTCTTTTGACAGTTTAAAGGCAGCTGTGGCAGCAGGAGCGGATGCGATCTATATGGGAGGCAGCCGTTTTGGTGCCAGAGCTTATGCACAGAATGCAGCAGGAGAAGAAATGGTGGAAGCCATCCGGTATGCCCATCTTCACGGCTGCCGTCTGTACATGACGGTCAATACATTATTTAAGGAAAAAGAACTGGACGAGCTTTGTGATTACATGAAGCCTTACTATGAAGCAGGGTTAGACGGCGTGATCGTCCAGGATCTGGGAGCCCTTCAGGTAATGAAACGGGCTTTTCCGGTAATGGAGCTTCATGCAAGCACCCAGATGACGGTTACCAGTGTATACAGCGCAAAAATGTTAAAAGAAATGGGCTGCTGCCGCGTCGTTCCGGCCAGAGAACTGTCTTTAGAAGAGATTTCCCGTATTTACAAAGAAACGGGAATGGATATTGAAACCTTTGTCCATGGTGCTTTATGTTACTGTTATTCCGGTCAGTGTCTCATGAGCAGCCTGATCGGCGGCCGCAGTGGCAACAGAGGCCGCTGTGCCCAGCCATGCCGCCTGCCTTACCGTGTATGGGAGGGAGACAAGGCAGAGGGAAAGAGCTTAAACAAAGAGAACCAGAAGTTTGTATTAAGTTTAAAAGATCTGTGTACGCTGGATATTTTACCGGAGATCTTAGAGGCAGGAGTATATTCTTTAAAGATCGAAGGAAGAATGAAGAGCCCGCGATATACAGCAGGTGTAGTCCGCATTTACAGAAAATATCTGGATCTGTATGAAACCTATGGGAAAGACGGTTATTATGTGGATCCGGAAGATAAAAAAGAACTGCTGGATCTGTTTGACAGGGGAGGTTTTACCTCCGGTTATTATGAGAAGCACAATGGAAAAGACATGGTCGCTTTAAAAGAAAAGCCGGAATTTCGTGAAGGAAATCAGAAACTGTTTGATTTTCTGGATGCAAACTATGTGGAAAAAGAGAAAAAGGAACCGGTTGTTGGAAAGGCTGTTTTTGAGGAAGGAAAACCGGCTGTCCTGGAACTGACACAGGGAAATGTAACTGTAAAAGTGGAAGGACAGATCTGCCAGAGTGCCCAGAACCAGCCTGCAACAGAGGAAAAAGTGCGTAAGCAGTTAAATAAGACAGGTGCCACTTCCTTTTACTTTGAGCAGCTGGATATTGAGTTAAAGGGAAATATTTTCCTGCCGGTACAGGCATTAAATGAACTGCGAAGAGAAGGCTTTGAGAAGCTGACGGAAAAAATACTGGCTCAGTGGGAGAGAAAGGCAGAGTCTCTGGTGCAGACAGAACAGGAACTTCCTGCTGATGTACAGTCTGCTTCCAAAAACATTCACAGCTTTGCTTTCCTTACTGCATCTCTGGAAGAAGAATGTCAGTTGGAACCAGCTCTTTCCTGTGATGCTGTAAAACGCATTTATATCGATGCAGATGGATTTAAACCGGATCAGTGGGGAAAGATCGTAAAGCAGTGTGAAGCAAAGGGAAAGGAATGCTTCCTTACACTTCCACATATTTTCCGCACCCATGCCATGAAGTTCTTCTCTAAAAACAGGAAAAATCTGGAAAATGCAGGTTTTACCGGTGTTCTGGCCCGTACTTTGGAGGAAGTTTCCTGGTTAAAGGAAGAAAAAATAGAGCTTCCATTTGCTCTGGATGCCTCTGTTTATGCATGGAACCGGGAAGCAGTGCACACATTAAAGGAAATGGGACCGGAATTTATTACCATGCCGTGGGAATTAAACAGCAGAGAGTTAAAGGCAGTGGCAAAAGCCTGTGAGAGGGACGGAATACCGGGAGAACTGGTCATTTATGGGCATGCTCCTATGATGGTTTCTGCCCAGTGTGTGGTAAAAACATTAAAGGGATGTACAGCCAAAAGGGAACACCTTATAATGAAGGACCGCACCGGTGCCGGGCTTCCATTAAAGGCACATTGCAACTTCTGCTACAATACCATTTTAAATCCTCTTCCGTTATCTTTATTTGGCAATGAAGAGGCAGTAAGAGAGCTGAACATGGCTTCCCTGCGTCTTTCTTTTACAAGAGAAGGAAAAGAAGAAACACAAAAGATACTGGAAGCTTTTGCTGCTTCTTTTATAGAAGGAAGAGAAATTGTCGAACCAGTGAAAGATTTTACAAGAGGACATTTCAGACGGGGAGTAGAATAGCCTATGACAAATCTGATCGTGGAAGTATCCAAATATCTGATGATATTGCTGATGGCCATTTATACCTATGCCAATTTCCGTTTCTTTTCTTTCCCGGATCTGGAACGGAAGAGAAAAGTGTGTGCAAGGCAGAACCGGGCCATGTTTTTACTGCATTTTCTGGCATATGTGGTGATGTATCTGAAAACAGAAGATGAAACGTTAAGGCGGATGCTGCTGGTATTTTATATGGGACAGGTGGTGTTTTTCCTGTTTTACATTTATATCTACCGGTTTATTTACAGGAATGTGTCAAGACTTCTGGTAAATAACTGTTGTATGCTCCTGGCCTGTGGTTTTATCATGCTTACCAGACTGTCTTTAGATAAGGGACTGGATAAGGCTTTTAAGCAGTTTGTGATCGTAGCAGCGGCTGCGATCCTTTCCTGGCTGGTGCCTTTTATCATGGAACGGTTCTGGCAGCTTTATAAATTCCAGTGGGTGTATGCAGGGATCGGGCTGGCTGCGCTTTTAGTTGTATGGGTAGCAGGAAATGAAAGTTTCGGCGCTCAGTTATCACTGACTGTTGGCGGAATCTCCATCCAGCCATCAGAGTTTGTAAAGATCAGTTTTGTATTTTTTGTAGCGTCCATGTTTTATCAGTCACTGGATTTTAAGAACATATGCATTACCACAGTGGTGGCAGCTCTTCATGTAGTGATCCTGGTGTTGTCAAAAGACCTGGGAAGCGCCCTGATCTTTTTTATCAGCTATGTGATCATGCTGTTTATTGCTACAGGAAACTGGCTGTATCTGATCGCGGCAGGTGTTCTTGGAAAAGGTGCTACATCCATTGCATATACACTTTTTGACCATGTAAGACGAAGATTTACAGCATGGAAAAATCCATGGGCAGATATTGATAATACAGGATATCAGATCACCCAGTCCCTGTTTGCTATTGGAACAGGTGGCTGGTTTGGCATGGGACTGTGCCAGGGAATGCCAAACAGGATCCCGGTAGTGGAAAAGGATTTTATTTTTGCTGCTATCTCCGAAGAAATGGGAGCAATCTTTGCTATCTGCGTCCTTCTGATCTGTCTGGGCTGTTTTATCCAGTTTATGATGATCGCAACCCAGATGCAGGCCATGTTTTACAAGATCATTGCAGTGGGTCTTGGAATGGAATATGTGGTACAGGTCTTTCTCACAGTGGGAGGTGTGACTAAATTTATCCCATCTACAGGTGTGACACTTCCGTTTGTAAGTTACGGAGGAAGTTCCATTGTGACAACATTCCTGTTATTCAGTATTATCCAGGGGCTTTATATCATCAAGCGGAATGATGAAGAAGAGATGGAAGAAATGGAGGCGCAGGAAGAATGAAAGAACTGAAAAAAAGTACGCGAAGAGAACCTGTCTCCAGAAAGAAAAATACGGCTGAAAAGAAGGAACAGAC
>OJSD01001455.1_pt1 | contig 27094 bp, 19 predicted proteins | sample 1599391 | NCBI WGS metagenome assembly OJSD01 (sample SAMN04168656, study PRJEB22393) | human gut metagenome | biome: human gut microbiome; feature: stool | host: Homo sapiens | collected 2014-03-17 | reverse complement strand
AGGAGATAGAGTGATTGTAAAGAATGCCAATATGTATGGAATGTAATTACAAATTCTAGTTTGCCAACTTGCCCTTTGGGAGAGGAGAAATCCTTTTCTCAAAGGGCTTTTTCTATTTATACGGATATTCGCAAACTACAAGATAAAGCCAAAACTTCATATACTCTAAGCACAAGGAGGTTGAGGTTTGGCTATGAACAACAGTTTAGCAGAAGTACATCCAGAGCTTATTACGGAATGGTCGGAGAAGAATTTACCGCTTACACCTGATGATATTACCTTTGGTTCAAATAAAAAAGTATGGTGGAAAGGTACTTGCGGACACGAATGGCAAACAAGCGTTAAGGCTCGTTCTAATGGAGAAAAATGCCCGATATGTTCCGGTGCGAGAGTGATTGCAGGTATTAACGATTTGGCGACATTAGAGCCGTTACTGGCAAAGCAGTGGTCAAAAAAGAATAAGATAAAACCGACAGAGGTTTCTATTGGTTCTCATAAGAAAGTGATATGGAGATGTAAAAAAGGTCACGAGTGGGAAGCAGCCGTTAAGAGCAGGACAATAAATAAAACGGGTTGCCCGTATTGCTCTCATAATAAAGTGTTGGCAGGATTTAATGACCTTGCAACGCTTCTGCCGGATATAGCTGCCGAGTGGTCGGACAGAAATTATCCGTTACTTCCAACTCAGGTTACGGTCTTTGCCAATCGTAAGGCGTGGTGGAAGTGTAAGGATTGCGGCAGAGAGTGGAACACCCTTATTTCTACCCGTTCCGGTGGGAGTAAATGCCCGTATTGCAGTGGGTACATATTCTCGAAAGGGTTTAACGATTTGCAGACAACACACCCTGAAATTGCTTCGGAGTGGTCGGAGAAGAACTTGCCTTTGAAACCTGATGAAGTAAATGCAAAGTCGAGGAAAAACATCTGGTGGAAGTGCAGAAAATGCGGTAATGAGTGGAAATCCGTTGTCAATGCCCGTGTGAAAGGTACGGTATGCCCCGTTTGTGCGGAGAGAGAAGTCCTTGCCGGATATAATGATTTGGCGACAACAGATAATCAGCTTCTTAGCGAATGGGATTATGAACAGAATAAACTGAAGCCGACAGAGGTATCACGAACTTCAGCAAAGAGAGCGTGGTGGAAATGCAGGCACGGTCATTCATGGAGTATGAAGATAAATGAAAGGACGATATTGAATAAAGGCTGCCGAATTTGTGAGCAAGAATATTTATCTCTATTTCCTGCGTTGGCTGTCAGCTATTATTCTAATAAGAAAGGCTTGAAAGCAGAACTTGGTTCTGACCGATTGCTTGGAGTTCCGCTTGAAACATACATACCTTCAGAAAAGTTGGCTATTGAGTCGGGAAGTGCTGACGAGAATATAGAAATAATGAAAGCGTATATGTGTAAGCAAAGAGGAATAAGGCTGATTAAACTGCCGATGAAAGGCACAGAACTGGATTATGCCAATAATTTAAAGAAAGCTTTTCAGAGCGTACATATATTTATTTCTTCTGATACAGAGGAAGATGTGGAGATAATCAAAAATACATTTGAAAGATGGAGGGACAGCCAATGAGAGAGAAAACCTATCATCTATACTTAAATGAAGAAGAACGAAGCCGAGTGATACAATCGCTCATTGAACTGAAGAACAATTTAGCAGCTCAGGGACGATACACCGATGCAGTAGATGATGTCCTCTGCAAAGTGCTTGAAGCAAAGAAAAAGAAATTGAAAATTGAATACATTTAGAACGTGTTTTGCCGTCTGTTTCCTAACCGGAGCAGGCGGCTTTTTTAATTTCAAAAAATTTTTTTGAAATATTTTTGGAAAAGCGGAGATTTTGGGTGTGCATTTCATACCCCTTTGTCCAAATGAGTGAAGGGGTTCATTCCGGATAGCAAAAACGGAAGCCTTTTCGCTTGAAAATTGAATAAGTCATTCACTAAGACTTTATTTCTGATGATAGCCACTTTAGCAGGTACGCCGTGATTTCTGTATTTCAGAATAGCGAGAACTCCGGCTATGAGTATCAGGTTGCCCCTGATATGGCGATGACAGTCAGAATGATAATGATACTTCTCTACGGAGCTGGCGGAGTACCCGGCAGAGGTTAGAATCCTATGATACAGATAAGCAGTCTGTTCCTTAGTGACTTCCCATGAGCGTTTTGCTTGGCAAGGGGTGTTGAGAACAAATATTGCTATGACCGATTAGGAAATGGGTCGGTCAGGTACATAGCCATAATGCGGTGGCTATGAATTTTCAGAAAGGAGGGCAAAAAGAAGTGTCAAACTGTAAAACGATTTCCGTATGTAACCAGAAAGGCGGAGTCGGAAAGACCACCACAACAGTTAATCTCGGAGTCGGGCTTGCAATGCAGGGCAAGAAAGTATTGCTCATAGACGCAGACCCGCAGGGCGATTTAACGACTTGTCTTGGTTGGCAGGATACAGACGGTTTGGGTATCACGCTTGCAACGAAACTCACAGATGTAATCAATGAAACGATGACAGACCCTATGGTTGGTATCCTGCACCACGAAGAAGGTGTTGACCTTGTTCCGGCAAACCTTGAGCTTTCAGCAATGGAATTTAACCTTGTGAACGCAATGAGCAGAGAAACTACACTCAAGAATTATCTGAGTCAAGTGAAGAACAGATATGATTATGTAATTATAGACTGTATGCCTTCACTTGGTATGGTTACTCTCAATGCTTTATCGGCGGCAGACAGTGTTATTATTCCGGTTCAGGCTCAGTATTTGCCTGCAAAGGGTATGACACAGCTTGTGCAGACCATTTCAAAAGTAAAGAAGTATATCAATCCGGATATTAAGATAGACGGTATGCTGCTTACTTTGGTGGATAGCCGAACAAACCTTGCAAAGAGTACGGTGGAAGCACTCAGGGCAAACTTTGGTAATCAGATAAGAATGTATCGAACACAAATCCCGATTGCCGTAAAAGCCGCTGAAACTTCTTCTAAAGGCAAAAGCATTTATGCTTATGAGCCAAATAGCACAGTGTCTAAGGCATACGCTGAATTTACAAAGGAGGTGTTAGCCGATGGCAGGAAGAAAGAGCGACTTCACTCTCACGAAGCTCGATGATTTATTTACCACTCAGGCACAGAGAGATGAAGAACAGCTTTCAAAAATCCGAGATATTCCGTTAGAGCTGATTGATGATTTCCCAGACCATCCGTTTAAGGTCAGGGACGATGAAGATATGATGCAGCTTGTGGAGAGTGTCAAGGAAAGAGGGGTTATTACTCCGGCAACGGTAAGGCAGAAAGAGGACGGCAGATATGAACTTGTTTCAGGACACAGACGAAAGCGAGCTTGTGAACTGGCAGGATTTGAAACCCTGAGAAGTGAGATTGTAGACCTGAACAGAGATGAAGCGACCATTTTAATGGTTGAGAGTAATTTTCAGAGGTCAGAGATATTGCCAAGCGAAAAAGCCTTTGCCTATAAAATGCGTTTGGAAGCAATGAAAAGGCAAGTAGGCAGACCGAGCAAAGAAAATGGAGTCCCAGTGGGACACAATTCTATTGTGGGTAAATCAAGAGAGATTTTAGCTTCTGAGAGTCAGGACAGTAACACACAAATACAGCGTTATGTCCGCCTGACAAACCTTGTTCCCGAGCTGCTTGAATTTGTTGACGAGGGGCGTATTAAAATGCGTCCTGCCGTAGAACTTTCCTATCTTGACGAAGATTGCCAGCGTGATGTGGTTGACGAAATCGACCTGAATGACGCTACCCCGTCACACGACCAGACAATCCGTATGCGAAAGTTATTCAACGAGGGCAACCTTACAACAGAAGCAATCCACGCTGTTATGTCTGAGGAAAAGCCGAACCAAAAGGAAAAAATCGTGTTGAGGGGCGACAGAGTAAGACAGCTTATCCCGAAAAACATTCCCGTCAGTCAGACGGAGGATTTTGTCTGCAAGGCATTGGAGCATTACAACAAGTTCTTGCGTAATCGTGCAGAGCGTGACAGCAGATAGCCTGTTTTACAGTTCCCCTTTCTCACACTCTAACCCCTTAGTTATATTTTTACCTACCGAAAATGATATATACTATCTCACTTGAATATAACTATCTTAAAGTATATGTCTATCTCTAAGGGGGAATCGCACAGTATGAACGGATTGGAGGTGTATGATAAAATGAAAAATTAACGAAAATCCGCATTTGTTTTTCGGCAGGTAAATCTTGTCGTAAGAGAAAATCCACAAAGGCACATCGTAGAGATACGGTGTGTTTTCAATTTTTACAGGAGGAAACGCAATGATAAAGTCAAAATTCAAAAGAGTCACGTCGCTTTTCTTGGCGACCCTTATGTGTGTGACCACTTTTGCAGGCATTGGCTCGACAACAGCATATGCTGCTTCGGGAGAAAAAGCCGATGTTTATATGGTCGATTTCCCTCGTGATGGCGATGCTAATTACGATGGGGTATGGGGACACAGCAATTTGACCTTGAAAAATGGTTGGCATACCGGACGTTCCAATTTTACCAATCTTAAGGCTATTGGCTCATACTCAGGCAATGTTGCTTATTGTATTGAGCCGGGAATTTCGCTCAAGGTCGGTCAGACAATGAATAAGTATGACGAAAATTATTTTAATAACCTTGCAGCCAATGGGGTTATTTCCGGAGATGAAATCCGTCTTTTCGTTGGTCGTATTTTACAGTATGGCTATCGTGGGACAATCTCGACTTCTTGGAGGTCACAGAATGAAGCAGCAGCAAACAGCATTGCACAGGCTTATGCCACACAGCTTCTTATCTGGGAAACTGTTATCGGAGAGCGTGATGCGAACTTCAATCATGTAGCAGCCAGTGGTTGCAGCAATGTGAAAGATGTCATCAATGCAAAGCATCCGCTCCGCAATAAGATTTTCAGTTATTACAACAGTATGGTGCAGAGTGTACAGAACCATGCGACCATACCGAGCTTTTGTAATAAATCATCCGGTTCGGCAAAGACAATAGAACTTGAGTGGAACGGAAGCAAGTACACAACTACTCTGACAGATTCCAATAATGTGCTGTCCAAATATAATTTCAAGGCAAGCATCAGTGGAGTGAGCTTTTCAGTGAATGGTAACAAACTTACGGTTTCTATGGATACAGCACCGAGTAAGGAATTTACCATTACCGCAACCAAGAAAAATGCAGTCCGCAGAGGTGTGGTTGTATGGTCAGAGGGCAAACACGGTCAGAACTCCAGTGTGCAGGATGTTGTCAGCTATGCTCAGGAAGTAAGCGATAGTATCAACGGTTATGTGAAGATGAAAGTCAGCTATGGTTCTTGTCAGATTGTAAAGACCAGTGAGGACGGAAAGGTTGACGGTATCAACTTCACGATTACCGGAAACGGTATCAATCAGACAGTTACAACAGCTAATGGCGGTAAGTTCCAGATGGATAATCTTATGCCGGGTATCTATACCGTAACCGAGCAGGCATACGATAAGTACGAGCCGCAGGAAACACATAGAGTTACTGTTGTGGCAGGGCAGGTTGCAAAGGTCACTTTCAATAACAAATTGAAGCGTGGCGACCTTCAGGTAGTGAAGTCCTCAGAAGATAACCTTGTTGAAGGTGTGAAGTTCCATCTTTACGGTACTTCTCTTTCCGGTGATGCTGTTGACCAGTATGCAGTTACAGACAAAAACGGTGTGGCAACTTTCAAAGATGTGCTTATCAGTGGTTCTGAACCATATACCCTTGAAGAAGTAGACACAGCTATCCGTTATGTTGTACCGAAAAATCAGACTGCACCAGTGAAGTGGAAAGAAGTAACCACAAGAAACTTCAATAACATTTTGAAGAAATTTACTGTAACAGTAACAAAGAGCGACGCTGAGAAAGGCGAAGCACAGGGCAATGCCAAACTTTCGGGAGCAGTTTACGGTATCTATAAGGGCGAAACGCTTGTAGATAAGTATGTTACTGATGAAAACGGTCAGTTCACTACCAAAGAATATGTTTGTGATACCGACTGGACAATCCGAGAAATTACACCGTCAGAGGGATATTTGCTTGATAAGACTATCCATGAAGTAGGTGCAGACCCGAAACTTTATGAGGTGGAACACAACCTTACTTCCAATGATGTAACCGAGCAGGTAATCAAAGGCAATGTGGCTATCATCAAACATACCGATGACGGAGAAACAAAGATTGAAACACCTGAAAAGGGTGCTTCCTTTGAGATTTACCTGAAATCTGCCGGAAGCTATGACGCAGCCAATAAAGACGAGAGAGATACTATCGTATGCGATGAAAATGGCTTCGGTCAGACAAAAGATATGCCGTATGGTATTTATACCGTACACCAGACTTCCGGTTGGGAAGGCAGAGAGATGATGGACGATTTTGATGTGTTCATTTCACAGAACGCACAGACCTACCGTTATCTTATCAATAACCGTAACTTTGAGAGCTTTGTCAATGTAGTCAAGGTGGACGCAGAAAGCGGAAAGAGTATTCCGTATGCAGGAGCAGGATTTAAGATTTACGACCCACAGGGCAATCAGGTCAAAATGACCTTTACTTATCCGACACCGACCATGATTGATGTGTTCTATACCGACGCAAATGGTTCTCTTGTAACACCTGAGAAATTAGATTACGGCAAGGGATATTCCATCGTAGAGGTACAAGCTCCATACGGATATGTACTTGATGATACTCCGGTATATTTTGATATTACCGAAGAAAATTCCACAGAGGAAGGCGGCGTAACTGTTGTGAAAGTCAATAAGCCGAATATGGCACAGAAAGGTACTATCACGGTTGAAAAGACCGGAGAAGTATTTAGTGGTGTCAATGTAAGTGGTTCTGAGGACAGTGATGTTATTTATCAGCCTGTTTATGAAGTGGCAGGACTTGAGGGTGCAGTTTATGAAGTCCGTGCTGCGGAAGATATTAGTACACCGGACGGTACACTCCGCTATTCAAAGGGCGAAGTGGTAGATACTATCACAACAAGCTCCGATGGATTTGTTAAGAGCAAAGAACTTTATCTCGGAAAATACGAGGTCAAGGAAATTACCGCACCTTATGGAATGGTAATCAGTGGCGAAACACATACGGTTGAGCTTACTTATGCAGGTCAGAATATCTCTGTTACCGAAACTTCCACATCATTCTATAACGAAAGACAGAAAGTTCAGGTAAGCCTTGCAAAAGCCATTGAAAAGGATAAGACATTTGGTATTGGCGACAACGGAGAAATCAAAAATATCAGCTTTGGTCTTTATGCCGCAGAAGATATTGTATCTGCAAGCGGTACCGTTATTCCGGCTGATGGACTGATTGAGATTATCAGCGTAAATGAAAATGGAACTGCTGTTATGAAGTCAGACCTTCCGTTTGGCAAATACTATGTCAAAGAGATTGCAACCGATGAGCATTATATTCTCTCTGATACGAAGTATCCGGTTGTATTTGAATACGCAGGTCAGGATACCGCAACGGTTGAAATCAAAGTGAATGACGGAAAAGAAATCAAGAATGAACTTATCTATGGTTCTGTATCAGGTAAGAAGATTGACGAGAATGGAGCAGCACTTGAGGGTGCTGTTATCGGTATCTTCAAAGCCGAAGAAACAGAATTTACAAAGGATACTGCACTTATGACGACTACCTCTGCAAAAGACGGTAGTTTTTCTTTTGCAAAAGTTCCTTATGGCAAATGGATTGTAAGAGAAATCGAGCAGCCAAAGGGATTTGTTCTTGATGAAAAAGCGTATGAGGTCAATATCAGCAAAGCCGAGCAGGTAGTTGAAATTGAGATTGTCAATGAGTATGTTCACGGCAATATCAGACTCACGAAGATGGACGCTGAATATCCAGATAACAAACTTACGGGTGCAACCTTTGAGGTATATAAGGACACCAATGAGAACGGAAAGATTGATGATGGCGATGAACTTATCGGAAATCTTGAAGAAACCGAAACCGGAATTTATGAGATGAAAGAGCTTCTTTACGGAAAATATATTGTCCGTGAAACAAAATCACCAGAGGGCTTCCTGCTTGATAAGGGAGAATACTCTGTTTTCATTGAGAAAGACGAAACAACTTATTCCGTTGAGAATAAGGCTGGTGTTGGATTTATCAATGAAGCTATGCGTGGAACATTGAAAATCGTCAAGACATCTTCAGATGGTAAGGTTAAAGGTTTTGCGTTCAGAGTAACCGGAGCAAACGGTTATGATATGACATTTGAAACAGATAAGAACGGCGAAATCGTGATTGAGGGACTTCGTATTGGCGAATATACCGTATCAGAAGTGGCAAACAATGCGTCTGCCGCATATATCACACCTGCCGACCAGAATGTTACTATCAAACTTGATGAAACAGCCGTTGTAAAAATGCACAATGAGTTAAGAGATACTCCGAAAACAGGAGATGATACCAATATGAAACTTTGGTATGTCCTTGCCGGACTTTCTGCTGTCGGTATCGCTGTAACTTCTGTTGTTGCACACAAAAAGAAGAAAAAGGAGAGTAACGAGTAATGGAAGCAAAGACAATTATCGCTATCGCATTAGTCGCCGTTATTGTCGGCGGCTTTATCTTTCTTCAGGTTAAAAACCGTAAGAAGTAAGTAACAAGCGAACATTAACCAGTCGGGGCAGAGCGTAAAAACTCTGTCCCTTTAATTTTTTGGAGGAACATTATGAAACAACAGAAAACGGTGGAGAGCCGAGTGCTTGAAATCTTAAAGGAATGCCCGATGTCGAGGTATGATGATATGCTTCTCATTCTGCATTATTACAACCAATACGGATATATATCTGCCGGAAATCTTCCGCTTGAGGATATTGTATTTAATTACCGAGCATACGGACTTCCTTGTTTTGAAACCATACGCAGGGCAAGGCAGAGAGTACAGTCCCTTTTTCCTGAGTATTCACGTAATCCGCAGAAAGAAGAACAGAGCGGCAGTATTTCTATTGTAATCAACATTAGCTAAGGAGGTATTTTCGTGAAAGACAAAGCAACTTTTCAGAATAAGGTCAAGGTGCTGAATAAACTCTTTGACTCCGGTTGTGATACGGAGAAAAAGTTGCAGCAGCTTGATATGGAAGCAATCCTGAAAATCCCGAATATCACGATTCCTGATATGGGTGTGATTATGGAGCTTCAGAAGAATACAAAGTCCGGTAAACTCTTTTCGTATTTGGGCGGCGGTTCTGATGAAGCAACAAAAATGAGAGGTAAGGAAAATGAAGCAACAGGAGAATAGAGCAGAACCGCAGGAAAAGCAAATTCGATTTATAGACAGTCATTACAACTTAAAATTCTATATTCCCGATGGTGGAAAAATCAGGATTACTTTTCGTGATGGACACACAGCAGACAGAGTGTGCAAGTATATTGATGACTACCATTTGTATGTCGGAAATTGCTGCTATCATATATGCGAGTTTGCTGAAAAAATGGAGCTTAGTGGAAGCAAAGTTGAACCTATCAATCAATCCGAACCGTCAAAAAACAAGACCAGAAACAGAGAAAAACAGCGATAAGGAGGTGCAAGAGTAATGGCACGAAAATATGACCTTATTTCTGAGCTTTACAACCGCACCTGCAAAACGGTTGTGTCAAATCCTCAGAACTGGCAGGCATTCTTAGCTTCGGCTTGCCGAAATTATAAGTTACGCTATGACGAACAGCTTCTTGTATATGCACAGCGACCCGATGCAACAGCGGTTCTTGAGATAGAGCAGTGGAACAAAATTTTTGGTAGATGGGTCAACCGAGGTGCAAGAGGTATTGCTGTTTTTGCTGATGAGAACCGTTCACGGCAAAGACTGACACATTACTTTGATATTTCCGATACTCACGAAAGCAGATATTCAAGAACAGTTCCGATTTGGGATATGCGTCAGGAATACGAAGCTGATGTGATTGAGACATTGGAAAGCACTTTCGGAGAGATTGAGAATAAGAGCAGTCTTGCCGAAGCAATTATGGGAGCAGCAAGAAATGCGGCAGAGGATAATATCCCTGATTATCTGCAAGACCTTTACTATGCAACCGAGGGCAGTTCCTTTGAGGAAGTGGAAGAGGATATTGTGGCTTTCATTTATAAAAATGTCGTGACAAATAGTGTGGCATATATGATGATGTCAAGGCTTGGCGTTGATACGGACGGTTATTTTGAACTTGATGATTTCAGAGATGTTACTAACTTCAATACGCAGGAAACACTCAATGCACTTGGATTTGCTACCAGTGATATTGCAGAAATGGGATTGACGGAAATATCTAAAACAATTACTGCACTCAACCGTCAAAATCGCATAATTGTCGGTCAGGACAGAAATGAATACAATAAGGTTGAAAATAACGACGAAAGGAGTTTGGACAATGAACGAACTGACCTACACGATGGTGGGCGATTACAGCCTTCCGAACCTGAAACTTCCCCAGCAGCCGGAAGTGACGCTGGGCAGATACGCTCAGATGAGGAGAGAGTTTCTGAAGGAACATCACAGAGTCCTTTACTACAATCTCCTGACGAGGGGCGAACTGACACAGCACTTGGCGGAAGTGGAACAGAGAGCCAGCAAGATGGAGGAAACAATTCTGAGCCAGATGGCACAGAAAGAGGGAGTGACCGAACAGATGAAAGCGGAGGATATGATGAAATGGGTTCGTCTGATGAACTCCCTTCGCAATTCGGCACAGGAAATCGTGAAAGCGGAAGTGATATTCGCTTAGAGTATTACGACAGAACGCACGAGGATAAAAGCCTTCCGTTCTTTGGACGTGATGAAGTAATCAATGAAATTCTCAGAACGACACCACATTTGTCAGCAAGTCTGGAAGAAATCAAAGATTATTATGAACATAATCCTGATAACAAAGACCGCACAGAGTATATAAAGAGTATTTTCAATAATGATTATACTGAGCTTACTTTAGAGGACGGCAGGACAGTAGGGTACAAGACCTTTGAAAACGTCCTGCATTTGTGGGAGGGCAAATACGACAGCAGAACCGCACAGAGCTTTTATGATTGGGCTGTTATTGCCCGACACTTTGAAGCTATGCGATTACTGGGAGAATTAAGTGACAGCATAAAACCATTACCGTCAATGGACGGTCAGATGACATTCATATTAGACGGTCGGGCAGAGGAAAAGAAAACCTCTGCCTTTACTTTTTCTCAGGAGATTATCGACGCTATTCTTGCGAATGGAAGCGGATTTTCTGAGGGAAAAATGCGTATTTATGAGCAGTTTGAAAAAAGTCTTTCTGCAAAAGAAAATGCCGACTTCTTGAAAAATGAATATGGTTGGGGCGGTTCTTATCCCGTCATAATCGGGGCAGGCATTGATGAGAGCCACGATGGAAAAGGTATTACGATTACGAAAGGCATCGGTAAAGAAAATCCACATATCACACTTTCGTGGTCGCAGGTGGAGAAGCGTATCGGGGAACTTATCCGAATGGACAGATACTTAAATCCAAAGGAAAAAGAACGCTATCCTCAGTGGCTTGAAAGTCAAGAGGAACACAGAGCCAAAATCGAGGAAACGAAAAGAAATCGTGAGATACTTTCTAATGCACCACCGGAGCAAGAGGTCGAACCAACCGAAAAAGAACCTGAAGAAGCAGAACAGCTACAAGATGTGCAGTATGAATATCATCTTGGCGATAAGGTGTATATCGGTGCTTCTGAGTACGAAATCTTATCTGTTGATGATGAGAGAGTAATGCTCTATGACTATGATATGCCACTGTTCAATAAGGAATTTTTACGCACAGAGTTTGACAGAAAAGTGCGAGAGAATCCGATGAATGAGCATTTGATTGTAAAGGAAGAACCTGCCGAAGAAAGAAATGAAAAAGAGCCTGAGCCGTTAGTTCCCGCTTGGGAGCAGAAGAAAAAAGTCAAAGGCTTTGACTTGCACCCTGATGTGCCTATGGCAGACCGTCACACCTTTAATCTTAGAGAAAATGAGGTTGAAACGGTTGGTAAAAAGGAACGTTTCCGCAGAAATATTATGGCGATACAGCTTCTTAAAAAATGTCAGGAAGAAAACAGATTTGCCACTCCTGAAGAACAGATTATCTTATCAAAGTATGTTGGTTGGGGTGGGCTTTCAGAAGCCTTTGATGAAAATAATTCAGCGTGGGCAACAGAGTATCTGGAACTTTCTTCGGTGTTAACACCGGAGGAATATGCTTCGGCAAGAGAAAGCACGTTGACTGCGTTCTACACACCGCCTGAAGTTATCACAGCCATTTATAAGGCAATGGAGCAGATGGGTTTTAAGGAAGGCAACTTGTTAGAGCCGTCCTGCGGTATCGGTAATTTCATTGGTATGCTGCCGGACGCAATGCAGGACAGTAAGATTTACGGTGTGGAACTTGATACGATTTCCGCAGGGATTGCACAGCAGCTTTACCAGAAAACAACCATTGCGGCACAAGGATTTGAAGAAACAAATCTGCCGGACAGCTTCTTTGATGGAGTGGTTGGAAATGTACCTTTTGGAGATTTTAAGGTATCGGATAAAAGGTATGACAAGCATAAGTTCCTGATACACGATTACTTTTTTGCCAAGTCCCTTGATAAGTTAAGACCCGGCGGTGTGATGGCTCTTGTAACGAGCAAAGGCACAATGGATAAGGAAACTTTAGCAGTACGAAAGTATATTGCACAGAGAGCAGAGCTTCTTGGAGCAATCCGATTGCCGAATAATACCTTTAAGGGTAATGCAGGAACGGAAGTCGTTTCGGATATTCTTATCCTGCAAAAGCGTGACAGATTGATAGATATTGAGCCGGATTGGGTTCATCTTGATACCGATGAGAACGGAATTAAGATGAACTCTTATTTTGTGCAGCACCCAGAAATGATACTTGGAGAAATGAAAATGGTATCGGGGCGTTTCGGTATGGAAGCAACTTGTGTGCCGTATGAAAATGCAGACCTTGCAGCACAGCTTGATGAAGCGGTAGCAAACATTCACGGGGAAATCACGGAATATGAAGCCGAGGAAGAACTGGAGGAGGAAGATAATTCTATTCCGGCAGACCCGACAGTGAGAAACTTTTCCTATACGGTGGTGGACGATAAAATCTACTATCGTGAAAATTCCCGTATGACTCCGGTGGAGGTGTCGGCAACCGCAGAGAACCGAATTAAGGGTATGATTGCCATTAGAAATTCTGTCAGAACGCTGATTGAATTGCAGACAGAAGACTACCCTGACAGCGAAATCAAAACGGAGCAGGAGCGATTAAACAGACTTTACGATACCTTTTCAGGTAAGTACGGACTCATTAACAGCCGTGCAAATACTTCTGCTTTTTCGCAGGACAGTTCGTTCTCTTTACTTTCCGCATTGGAGATAATCGGAGAGGACGGAGAACTGGAGCGTAAGGCTGATATGTTTTCTAAGAGGACAATTAAGCCGCATACTCCGGTTACTTCTGTTGATACGGCAAGCGAAGCATTGGCGGTATCTCTTGGAGAAAAAGCTACGATTGATATGGACTATATGATGGAGCTTTCCGGTAAATCGGAGAATGAAATCTTTGAGGACTTAAAGGGTGTTATCTTCTTAAATCCGATTTATGAGTATGGAAATTCTTACGAACCGAAGTATCTGATGGCTGATGAATACCTTTCGGGTAATGTCAGGGAAAAGCTGAGGATTGCAAAGAACTCGGCAGAACTCTATCCGGAAGATTATAAGGTCAATGTAGAAGCACTTCAAAAGGTGCAGCCGAAAGACCTGACTGCAAGTGAAATTTCCGTGCGACTTGGTGCAACTTGGCTGCCACCGGACGATGTGCAGGAGTTTATCTTTCATTTGCTTGAAACACCACGCTATGCACAGTGGAATATCAAAGTTCACTTCTCTCCATTTACGAGTGAGTGGAATATTGAGGGCAAATCCTATGACAAAGGAAATGTAAGGGCATATAACACTTACGGAACTTCCCGCATCAATGCCTATAAGATTATTGAGGAAACGCTGAATTTAAAAGATGTGCGTATCTTTGATTATATCGAAGATGATGAGGGAAAGAAAAAGGCTGTCCTAAATAAAAAGGAAACAGCGATTGCTCAGTCGAAGCAGGAAATGATTAAGCAGGAATTTCAGGACTGGATATGGTCTGACCCTGAACGAAGGGAAAGGCTTTGCAAATCTTACAATGAGAAATTCAATAGCGTCAGACCTCGTGAGTATGATGGAAGTCATATCATCTTCAATGGTATGAATCCTGAAATTGAACTCAGGGAACATCAGAAAAATGCGGTTGCTCATATCCTTTACGGAGGAAATACACTTCTTGCACACGCAGTCGGAGCAGGAAAAACTTTTGAAATGGTAGCGGCAGCACAGGAGTCGAAAAGGCTTGGGCTTTGTAACAAGTCACTGTTTGTTGTACCAAATCACTTGACCGAACAATGGGCGGCTGAGTATTTGCAGCTCTATCCGGCGGCGAATATCCTTGTCGCAACAAAGAAAGATTTTGAAACCAAGAACCGTAAAAAGTTCTGCGGCAGGATTGCAACTGGAGATTATGACGCAGTTATCATCGGACATTCACAGTTTGAAAAAATCCCGATGTCCATTGAAAGACAGAGGGCAATCTTAGAACAGCAGCTTGAGGAGATAACCGGAGGAATTGCGGAACTCAAGCGAAACCGAGGGGAAAACTTCTCCATAAAGCAGCTTGAAAAGTCAAAGAAATCTATCAGGCAGAAACTTGATAAACTCAATGACCAGACGAAAAAAGATGATGTTGTAACCTTTGAGGAACTTGGTGTAGACAGACTTTTTGTTGATGAAAGCCATTATTACAAGAACCTTTATCTTTATACAAAAATGCGTAATGTGGGCGGTATCGCACAGACGGAAGCACAGAAATCTTCCGACCTCTTTATGAAGTGTCGTTACCTTGACGAGATTACCGGAGGGCGAGGAACCGTATTTGCAACGGGTACACCTATCTCAAACAGCATGGTGGAACTCTATACGATACAGCGATATTTGCAGTACAACACGCTTGTGAAAAATGGGTTGCAGCACTTTGATGCCTGGGCTTCCACTTTCGGAGAAACCATTACGGCAGTGGAACTCACACCGGAAGGAACAGGATACAGAGCAAAGACAAGGTTCGCAAAATTCTATAACTTGCCTGAACTAATGGCGATGTTCAAGGAGATAGCGGACATTAAGACAGCGGATATGTTGAACCTGCCAGTACCGGAAGCAAAGTACCATAACATTGCAGTAAAGCCGTCAGAAATGCAGAAAGAAATGGTTGCTTCACTTGCAGAGAGAGCCGAGCAGGTGCGTGGCGGTGGTGTGGATTCAAGCGTAGATAATATGCTGAAAATCACGAATGACGGAAGAAAACTGGCTCTTGACCAGCGTATGCTAAACGATATGCTGCCTGATTTTGAGGGCAGTAAAATCAATGCCTGCGTCGATAACATCTATCGGATATGGAAAGAAAATGCCGACAAGAAATCGGCACAGCTTGTGTTTTGTGACCTTTCCACGCCGAAGAATGACGGCACATTTTCCGTCTATAACGACATCAGAAAGAAGCTGATTGAGAGAGGTATTCCTGAAAGTGAAGTGAAGTTCATACACGAAGCCGACACGGATATGAAGAAAAAAGAACTGTTCCAAAAGACCCGCAAGGGAGAAGTCAGGGTGCTTCTTGGCTCTACTCAGAAGATGGGAGCAGGAACGAATGTGCAGGATAAACTTATCGCACTTCACGATGTGGATTGTCCGTGGCGACCTTCAGATTTGGAGCAGCGTTCCGGTAGAATTGTCCGTCAGGGCAATGAAAATCCGCAGGTAGATATTTACCGCTATGTAACAGAGCAGACCTTTGATGCATACCTCTATCAGCTTGTGGAAGGTAAGCAGAAGTTTGCAAGTCAGATTATGACGAGCAAATCTCCGGTCAGGTCGGCAGAGGATATTGATGAAACCGCACTGTCCTATGCGGAGATAAAAATGCTTGCAACAGGTAATCCATATATCAAAGAAAAGATGGACTTAGACATTCAGGTACAGAAGCTGAAGATGTTAAAATCCAATTTCTTATCAGAGAAATACGGACTGGAGGATAAGGTCATCAAGTTCTACCCACAACAGATTGCTTACTTAAAATCCCGTGTAGAGGGACTTACAAAAGATGTTGAAACAGCAAAATTACACCCGAAACCGATAGACGAGCAGCCGCTTGGAATGACGGTATCGGGTGTTTCTTATTCCGAAAAAGCCGAAGCAGGTCAGGCAATCATCAATGCCTGCAAGTCAATGAACAGTCCCGATGCGATACCACTTGGCGAGTACCGTGGCTTTCAAATGGAACTGTATTTTGATACGGTTCAGCGTAATTATGTTGTGAAATTAAAAGGCGAAACAAGCAGAGATGTACCGCTTGGCGATGATTCTCACGGTAATATCGTGAGAATAGATAACGGCATTGAACGCTTTGAAGAAACACTTGCTGATACGAAAAACAGCCTTGAAAATACGGAAAAGCAGTTTGAAACAGCGAAGAAGGAAATCGAAAAGCCGTTTGTCAAAGAGGAAGAATTGAAGGCAAAAACTGCTCGACTTGATGAGCTGAATATCCTGCTCAATATGGATAAAAAGGAAAATGAGATTGTCGGCGGAGAGCCTGATGAGGGCGAAGCAGTCGGCGGCAGAAAGGAGAAATCGTATGAGAGATAAACAGAAAGGCGGTGGTCGATATGCCATTTATCGCACCTGAGTTAATCATTCAGGCGAAGCAGATGGACTTATTAACCTACCTGAGAAATTATGAACCGTATGAGCTGGTTAAGTTTTCAGGTAACACCTATTGCACCAGAACCCACGACAGTTTGAAGATTTCAAATGGGAAATGGATATGGTGGTCGAGAGGTATTGGCGGCAGGAGTGCTTTGGATTATCTGATTAAGGTCAAAGGTTACAGCTTCCTTGAAGCGGTGGAAACCATTATCGGACACACAGCGATTCAGGCTCCAGTCTATGAAAAGCCACAGTCAAAAGAGGAAAACAAACCACTTCTTCTCCCTGAAAAATGTGCTTCCAACAGAGTGATTACAGAGTATCTTTTCGGGAGAGGAATAGATTTTGAAATCATCAATTACTGTATTTCCAATGACCTTATCTTTGAGAGTCTGCCGTATCACAATGTTGTGTTTGTAGGCTATGACGAGAAGAAAGAACCCAAATATGCAGCCTACCGTTCCACGAATAAGCGTAGGATTATGGGCGATTGCAGTGGCAGTAAAAAAGATTATTCTTTTCGGCTTGGTAAGGAAAACTTGGAGGAAGTACACCTCTTTGAGTGTGCCATTGACTTGTTATCCTATGCCACGCTTGCGAAGCTGAACGGGCAGGATTGGAAAGAAATGAGCTTTGTTTCGCTGTCTGGGGTGTATTCTCCGGCAAAGAAAATTGAGGACAGTAAAGTGCCGATTGCACTGGAAAAGTATCTTGGCAGCAACCCATCTGTCAGGAAAATCCGTATCCATTTTGACAATGATATAGCGGGCAGAAAGGCAGCACAGACCTTAAAAACCATTCTGCCGGATAAGTATGAAATCGTTGATGAACCACCAAAAGCAGGTAAGGACTTCAATGATTTTCTTTGTATGCGGATGGGAATTTACAATAAAAAAACACACGAAAGGAATGAAGAACGATGAATGATACAAAGATTAAAGTTCTCTTGGTAGAACCGGAAAAGTACCCGAAGGAAATTGTAATCGACGACAGTCTGGAAGCAATGCAGGAGGTTGTCGGCGGGGATATTGAGGAATATATGCCCTTTGATGATGACGTTGCAATCATCTGTAATGAGGAAGGAAAGATGAGAGGACTTCCGCTTAATCGTGCTGTTTATGTGCAGGACAACGATAAGAAAGAGATGGTTGATATTATCTGCGGCAAGTTCTTTATCTGTTATGCACCGCCTGAGAGTGAGAGCTTTCAGAGCTTGCCGGACGATATGATGAAGAAGTATAAGGAACAGTTCAAGTATCCTGAACGCTTTTCTAAGGAAGTGGGCGGCAATATCGTGGCTGAACCTTTTAAGCCGAAATCAAAGGATTATGAGAGATAGTAGCCTGAGAACGGGGCAACCCAGAGGAGATGTTTAATCTTAGCGAGCAGACCATTTGGATAAACACAGTTTCCCAAACGGTAAAAGGCTCGTTAGGGGTTGCCCCTAATACCCCGTGAGAAAGGAGAACTTGATTTGAGAGAGTTATTACTTATCGCCGCCGGAACACTGCTCGGCAGTTGTCTTGGCGTTACGATGATGTGCTTATTCCAGATTAACAAAGATTGCAGAGTAAAGAGAAAGGAAGATACCGATTATGAGAAAGAGAAACATTCAGAAGATTGTACGCTTTAACCGCAAGGAAGCACAGGACTTGGCAGCAAAGGCAAAGAAGGCTTGTCTTTCCGAAGCCGGACTTATCCGTTTACTTATCAGAGGTTACGAGCCGAAAGAGAAACCCGATGACCGCTTCTATGATGTGATGAGGGAACTTTCCTCTATCGGTAATAACATCAATCAGCTTGCGGCTAAAGCAAATACGCTTGGTTTCATTGACGCACCTATGCTGAAGAATGAAGCTGCAAAGTGGAATAAGTTCCAGTCAGAGATTGAGAGGACATATCTTCGTCCAAATCAGAGCGAAATGAAATGGCAGTAACAAAGTTGTGGTCGGTAACAGAAAGGCTCGGTCAGGTCATTGACTATGCGACCAATCCCGAAAAGACTTCTGCAAAAATCAAAAGGGAGTTTTCGCCGGAACAGTATCAGGCTCTTGCAGATGTTATTGCTTATGCAAAGGACGAGGAAAAAACAGAGCGTGAGTTCTATGTTGAGGGTATCAACTGTAATGTAGCGATTGCCCGTGACCAGTTCATAACGGTTAAGGAGCAGTACCAAAAGACAGACGGTATCCAAGCCTATCACGGATATTTGAGTTTCAAGGAAACAGATATATCTCCTGAGATGGCACAGAAAATCGGAATGGAGTTTGCGAATGAAGTGTGGGGGAAAAGATTTCAGGTCGTTGTGACAACTCATCTGAACACAAAGCACCTGCACTGCCATTTTGTCGTCAACTCTATTTCTTTCGTCGATGGCAAACATTTGTGGGGCGAGGAAAAAGCGTGGTTCAAATTCCGAAAAGTTGCAGACAGGATTTGTGAGAAGTACGGACTTTACTATGACCCGAATCCGAACCGCAGTAAGCAGTCGGAGTATCTGATGATGAAAGAAAAAGCAGGTATGCCGACACGCTACTCGGTTGCAAAAGAAGCCATTGATTATGCTATCGACCACAGCAAGACCCTGAAAGAATTTCAGTTTGCTCTCAAGGAAATGGGATATGCCTATAACCTAAGTCCAAGCCGAAAATACTGGACGGTCATTCCAAAGGGATACGATAAGCCAATACGACTGAAAAATCTCGGAGCAGATTATACCAATGACCGGATTGTAGAGCGTATCAAAGAAAATCGTGACAGATGGGCAGAGATTGAGCCGTTCCAGAAGGCAACTTATAAGCCAAGACAGTACCGTATGCAGACCAGAGGGCAGAAACTGAAAAAGAAAGGCGGACTTTACGGGCTGTATTTGTATTACTGTTACAGACTCGGTTATCTGCCAAAGTATAAGAAACAGAATAACGCAAGGCTTCATTATCTTTTGAAAGATGATTTGATGAAGCTCGATAAGATTACTGATGAAGTAAGGCTGCTCGGACGAGAAAATATTTCCACGGACGAACAGCTTTTTTCATATAAGACTTCCTTAGAGGAGCAGATGAAAAATTTGATTGCCGGAAGAACACATCTCCGAAAAAAGATAAGAACAAATATTGATGATGGTCAGCTTCAGGCGGCAAAAGATGAAATCGCTTCTATCAATGGAGAATTGAAGAAACTTCGACGGGGAGTAAAACTCTGCGAGGATATTGCAGAGAGGTCAAAGGTTATGGAAGAAAACCTTGAGCATATCGAAACAGAGGAACAAAAACAGCAGAGAAAGGAGAAATCACGCTATGAACAACGGTGGTGACGCAGCAGAGCAGGTCGTTAGGCTTTCGCTTGAAGGATTTGAAGTTGCTGCAAGATTAAGCGGTTCGGCGGCGAAGAATATCGCATTGCTTTTGGTATCGGTTCTGAAGCAGGAACAAAAGACGAAGGGCAAAGCAAGGCTTACCAATATGATTAAGTCAGGCAAGGAGCTGAAAGTCTTTTCCATTCCGCAAAAGGATTTGAAGAAGTTTACCGAACAGGCAAAACGCTATGGCGTTCTTTATTGTGTCCTCAGAGATAAGAACACAAAGGGAGAGAACGCTCCGGTAGATATTATTGCAAGAGCAGAGGACGCTTCTAAAATTCAGCGTATCGTTGAAAGATTTGAACTTGGCAAGGTGGATAAGGCTTCGATTGTCAGTGAAGCAGAGAAGGCTATCGCAGACCGTGAAGCGGTTGAGAAAGAAAAGCCGACCAAATCCAAGAGTGAAATCATTATGGAAGAAGCAGTCAGAAATCCAATGCAGAAAGAGGAGCGAGCAAACGCAAACCCCTCAGTCGCCAAAACAGACAAAAGCCCTCTGTCAAGGCAAAACTCAGAGCCGGTAGAAACGCAATCTGATAAGGGTGTTGCAAAGCCAGTGGAAAAGCCATCGGTCAAAGAGAAACTTGACCGTTACAAAGCACAGGCAAAACAGCAAAAAGAAGCAGAGCGTAAAGAGCCGGAGGTTAAGAAAGACGGCAAGAATCCGCAGCAGAAAAACGGTCAGACGGTACACCGTCAGCCGAAGAAGAAACCCAAAACAAAAGAGAGGTAATTCACTATGACAAATGATTTCAAACCCGCAAAGGCTGGCGGTAATCAGCCAAGATTATCCAAAGAGGAGTATGCAGAAAAGAAGCGAGCAGAAAAAGAAAAAGTCTATCAGATGATTGATGATGCTGCCCGTGAGATTGTGAGTGACCCTGAGAAGTTCAAGAACTTTCTTGATACGCAGAGTCGAATGGACAGATATTCCGCAGCAAATGCTCTCCTTATTTACAGTCAGTATCCGCAGGCGACACAGCTTAAAGATTTTGATGATTGGGGTAAGGACAATGTGAAGATTACCAAAGGGGCAAAGAGTATTTCTATCCTTGAACCAGTGGAATACACAAGAACAGATGGTTCTCCGGGTATTTCCTACAATGTCAAAAAGGTATTTGATGTTACGCAGACAAATGGAAGAAAAGCTCCGGCAGTATCAGCAAACCGTGACCCGAAAGCACTTATCACGACAATGCTTGATGTATCTCCGGTGGAGGTTGCGGCAACCGATGAACTTCCGTATCCGAATATGGCAGCTTTCTATAATAATGAAAAGCAGACCTTGTATGTGAAGCGTAATGTGGGCGACAGCGTAGCGGTTGCTCAGTGTGTCGCTCAGGAACTTGGACACGCACAGCTTTCCATCAACAGCGAAAGTTACAGCCGCAGGGATATGGGCTTTCAGGCAGTGTGTATCGGATATATGATTTGCAAGAAGTATGGCGTGGATACACAGAATTTTGCAATTAACCGTATTCCGGAGGGACTGGCTTCCAAAGAGCCGAAAGAAATCCGTGCGGAGCTTTCCAAGACACGAAATGCAATGGCAGAAATTCACAGTCATATCTCTGATGAAATGTTCCGCAAAAAGCAGGTGCGTTCAAAGGACTATGAGAGATAACGGAGGGCAGATATGGAAAAAGAAAAACTCTACCACATTGCTTTGGACGATTACGAACACGGTGTTGTCATTCGCTCCTTAAACGATGAAAAAACAAAGTTGATGGAGGAAGGCAAGTCCGCAGACGCAGTAGACGACCTGCTTGTAAAAGTCGGAAATGCCCCATTGAAAAAGTTCAAAGTGATTGAAAGGAAACGCTCAGATGAAGCGAGATAATGACAGGCAGACTGCCATTATTTTATCCATTGTCGGTATCGTTCCGGTCATATGGCTGGCACTTCTGATTGCACCTTCCATAAGCGGAGGGTTGCCGGAGATAGCAGCCAATCTTGCGACACTCTTTGATAATCCATTTTCCATAAAATTATGTGGGGACAGCCTGAAAACTGTCCTCATTTTACTTTTATGCTATGGAATGGGTATCGGGATTTATTTCTCAACAAGAAAGAATTACCGCAGACGAGAGGAACACGGTTCTGCCAAATGGGGCAATGTCAGAGCCATTGATAAAAAGTACCGACAAAAGCCGCTGTCAGAAAATAAGCTGATGACTCAGAATGTATGCATTGGGCTTAATGCCAAGAAGCACAGACGAAATCTGAATACGCTTGTGTGCGGCGGCTCCGGTGCAGGTAAGACGAGGTTTTATGCAAAGCCTAATATTATGAATGCTGCCAGAAACAGCTATGTGATATTAGACCCGAAAGGGGAAATCCTGCGAGATACGGGACATCTTCTTGAGAAGAAAGGTTACGAAGTGCGTGTGCTTGATTTGATTTCAATGGAGAAAAGCCATTGTTACAATCCGTTTGTTTATTTGCAGAATGACAATGATGTGCAGAAACTCGTAACCAATCTATTCAAGAGTACCACTCCGAAAGGTTCACAGAGTAATGACCCGTTTTGGGATACGGCAGCGTCAATGCTTCTGCTTGCACTTGTATTTTATCTGCATTATGAAGCACCGCCGGAAGAACAGAATTTTGCAATGGTAATGGAAATGCTCAGAGCCGGGGCGATTGAGGACGAGGACGACCCAAGTCCTTCTCCGCTTGATAATCTGTTTTCAGATTTGATGATAGATAATCCTGACCACATTGCTTTGAAGTATTATCACTCTTATCATTCCGGTTCTTCCAAAACATTAAAATCTATACAGATAACCCTTGCAGCAAGGCTTGAAAAGTTTAACTTGGAAAGTCTTGCTGCTCTTACTTCTGCCGATGAACTGGATTTGCAGTCACTCGGAGAGAAAAAGGTGGCACTGTTTGCACTGATACCGGATAACGACTCTAGTTTCAACTTCTTGGTATCCATTCTTTACACACAGCTTTTTCAGCAGTTGTTTTATGCAGCCGACCATATCCACGGCGGTTGTCTGCCGATGCCTGTTCATTTTATGATGGACGAATTTGCCAATGTTTCACTGCCGGACGACTTCGACAAGATACTGTCGGTTATGCGTTCCCGTGGGGTATCTGTAAGCATCATCTTACAGAACTTGGCACAGCTTAAAGCCTTGTTTGAAAAACAGTGGGAGAGCATTGTGGGTAACTGCGATGAATTTCTTTACCTTGGTGGAAATGAGCAGTCAACCCATAAATATGTGTCGGAGCTGTTGGGCAAGGAAACCATTGATACCAACACGTTCGGAAAGAGTACCGGAAGAAGCGGTAATTATTCCACCAACTATCAGATTAGCGGCAGAGAGTTACTTACCCCTGATGAGGTGCGTATGCTCGATAATCAGTACGCTATTTTGTTTATCCGTGGGGAAAGACCCATTATGGATTTCAAATATGACATTATGAAACACCCGAATGTGGCACTTACCACAGACGGAAAGGCGAGTCCTTATAAGCATGGAGAAATCACAAAAGATATTGCTTCGATTGCCATTTGGGACATTGACCCTGCAACACTTCCTGAAAAGGAAATGGAAGAAACGAACTGGGAACTTCTTTCCGAGGAGGAGATGGAAGCTCTGTTCATAAACAATCAAACAAATTAAATTTTGGAGGTATTCAACTATGACTATTTTTAAGAAAAAAGCAACTGACATTCAGGAAACAAAGAAACTGCCTATGACCGGAAAGGTTAAGAAAGGCTTCCGTGCTTACTGCACAATGGTCATTGTCGGTGCGTTGGCACTTGGAATGACAACGACTGCATTTGCAGCGAATGACCCGCTTACCGTAGTCAATAATCTGTCCGATTTTATCTTCGGACTTATCCGTGCCATCGGTATGATTTTGCTTGGCTTTGGTATCGTGCAGGTCGGTCTTTCACTCAAATCTCACGACCCTTCTCAGAGAGCCAATGGCTTCCTGACTCTTGCGGGTGGTGTCATTATCACTTTTGCGAAAGAAATCCTTACTCTTATCACAGGCTAAGATAAGAGTTACACAGTTATCGAGGGGTGTGCCAAGTTAAGGTACACCCCTTAATTGTAAGGAGGTGCTTTGAATGAGTGATAACTGGGTAGTTCAAAATCTTGAAAATGCCCTTGAAACTTGGAATGAGAAACTGTCAGAAATATGGACGCTCATCACAACTACACCGCAGAACTTTAAGGGCGGGAATATCTGGAAGGTTATCGTTGACATCAACGGTGCGGTTCAGGCTATCGGGCTTGCCTTGCTTGTATTGTTTTTCGTGATAGGTATGGTAAAGACCTGCGGAAGTTTTACAGATGTGAAGAAACCGGAACACGCTCTGAAACTCTTTGTTCGTTTTGCACTGGCGAAAGGTGTTATCACATACGGAATGGAGCTTATGCTTGCATTATTTAATATCGTGCAAGGTACGATTTCAACCATTATGAATGCTGCCGGATTTGGAACTCCGGAACAGACGACTTTGCCCGCAGAGATGGTAACGACCATAGAGGATTGCGGATTTTTTGAGAGTATCCCTTTGTGGGCGGTAACGCTTATTGGAGGATTATTTATCACGGTGCTGTCGTTTATTCTGATAATGACAGTGTATGGACGATTTTTCAAGTTGTATATGTACACAGCACTTGCACCGATACCGCTTTCCACATTTGCAGGAGAACCGACACAGAATGTCGGCAAGAGTTTTATCAAGAGCTATTGTGCAGTTCTGCTTGAAGGGGCAGTCATTGTACTTGCTTGTATTATTTTCTCCGTATTTGCTTCATCGCCGCCAGTAGTGAATCCTGACGCAGCAGCAGTTACGCAAGTGTGGGCATATATTGGGGAACTGGTATTTAATATGCTTGTTCTTGTCGGTGCAGTGAAAATGTCTGACCGTATTATCCGAGAGATGATGGGACTTTAAGGAGAGATTTTGAGATGAACCAAAGAGATTGTAAGAAATGTGTTTACTATGGCGGTAAACGAAAAGGCAAAGTCTTTTGCCTGAATGATAAATGCGTGAGGGGGAAAGACCGAAACCGCAGGAAAGGAAACAGATATGGAAGTAAAAATTAACCGAGAAATCAGAAATTATACAGAGTCAATGTTTTTTGGACTGTCGCTCAGACAGTTCATTTTTTCTGTTCTCGCTTGTGGCGTTGCGGTAGGACTGTATTTCTTGCTCAGACCGTATGTTGGCACGGAAACCGTATCGTGGGTGTGCATTTTGGGTGCTGCCCCGTTTGCGGCACTTGGCTTTGTGAAGTACAACGGTATGACCGCAGAAAAAGCAATCTATGCGTGGATAAAATCGGAGTTTTTGATGCCGAAGAAGCTGGTGTTTCACTCCACCAATGTGTATTACGAACTGATGAAGCCAAGCATTGAACAGAAACAGAAGGAGGTATTGAAGTCAAATGATTAAGACTCTTACGAACCTGTTTAAGCAGGATAAAGAAAAATTTGTTGTACCGAAAGGGGTGCAGGACGTGATTCCCGTAGCAGCTATCTTTGATGATGGCATTTTCAAAGTGGGAAAGGATAAATATTCAAAGACCTACCGCTTTACGGATATTAACTATGCAGTGGCGAGCCGTGAGGATAAGGAAGCGATGTTCCTTGAATATTCCGAACTTCTGAACTCTCTTGACAGTGGTGCAACGACAAAAATCACAATCAATAATCGTCGGCTCAACAGACTGGATTTTGAGCAGACAATCCTTATTCCGACAACCGGAGATAATCTGGACGAGTATCGAGAGGAATACAACAAAATGCTTCTTGATAAGGCAACGGGTGCAAACTCCATTGTTCAGGATAAGTATATTACCATTTCCATCAACAAAAAGAGTGTGGAGGACGCAAGAACTTATTTTGCCCGTGTCGGTGCAGATTTGATTGCTCACTTCGGCAGGCTTGGAAGTAAGTGTGTGGAACTGGAAACAGACGAAAGACTTCGTATTTTCCACGACTTCTATCGTGTGGGAGAAGAAAGTTCTTTTCACTTTGATATTAAGGAAACAAGAAAAAAGGGACACGATTTTAAGGATTATATCTGCCCCGACACAATGGAATTTGAAAAGGACTATTTCAAGATGGGAAACCGTTATGGAAGAGTCCTTTTTCTTCGTGAATATGCGTCCTATATCAAAGACAGTATGGTAGCGGAACTTACGGATATGAACAGAAATCTGATGATGTCCATTGATATTGTTCCCGTTCCAACTGATGAAGCAGTAAAGGAAGCAGAGAACCGTCTGCTTGGTGTAGAAACCAATATCACAAACTGGCAGCGTAGGCAGAATGCCAATAACAACTTCTCTGCAACTGTTCCGTATGATATGGAGCAGCAGAAGAAAGAAATGAAAGAGTTCCTCGATGACCTTACGACCCGTGACCAGAGAATGATGTTCGCTGTTATCACAATGGTTATTACAGCAGACAGTAAGGAACAGCTTGAGAATGATACGGAAGCATTGCTTACCACAGCAAGAAAACATCTTTGCCAGTTTGCAACACTGAGATTTCAGCAGGTAGATGGACTCAACACGGTAATGCCGTTTGGAACAAGAAAGATTGATGCGTTCAGAACACTTACAACAGAGAGCCTTTCGGTATTTATCCCATTCAGGGTGCAGGATATTTTCCACGAGAACGGTATCTATTATGGTCAGAATGTTATCAGCAAAAATATGATTATCGCAGACCGTAAGCAGCTTTTGAATGGTAACTCCTTTATTCTCGGTGTATCCGGTGGCGGTAAGTCATTTGCGGCAAAGGGAGAAATCATCAATCAGGTGCTTTCTTCAGATGCGGATATTATCATCATCGACCCTGAACGAGAGTATTCACAGCTTGTCAATGCGATGGGCGGAGAAGTAATCAATATTTCTGCTACTTCCGACA